>Ga0315909_10001200_pt1 | contig 34973 bp, 34 predicted proteins | sample LakEriMetagenome_11_FD_203527 | JGI IMG/M metagenome (GOLD analysis project Ga0315909, IMG submission 203527) | Freshwater fungal communities from buoy surface, Lake Erie, Ohio, United States - Buoy 2 MA125 | ecosystem: Environmental > Aquatic > Freshwater > Lake | place: USA: Lake Erie, Ohio... | reverse complement strand
ACCCAACCTGGGTTCGATCGCTGCTGCGCTGGCTCATACCGAGCGTGATCCGGGTCTGTCGAAGGATGCCTTGTTCTCCATTTCGCAGTATTGGGAGGGCGTGCGTCGTTACTACGCACCCTTTGAAGCCGATATACGTTCGGGTACCTCGGATGTGTATCGTCATGAAATGCCGGGTGGTCAGTACACCAACCTGCGCGAACAGGCGAGGGCAATGGGGATCGATCACCGCTGGACCGAAGTCGCGCAAGCGTATGCGGATGTCAATCAACTCTTCGGCGATATTGTCAAAGTGACGCCGACCTCGAAGGTGGTCGGTGACATGGCCTTGTTCATGGTGGCCAATGATCTGACGCCTGCGGATGTCAGTGATCCGGATCGGGAGATTGCTTTCCCCGAATCTGTGATTGCATTGTTCCGCGGCGAGTTAGGGTTCCCGCCCGATGGTTTTCCGGCAGCGCTGCAAAAGAAAGTCCTCAAAGGGACGAAGCCTCTGGAAGGGCGCCCAGGTGCGAGCCTGCCTGCTGTGGATTTGCAGCAGGCACGAGCGAGTGCCGAGAAAGCAGTCGATCGCAAGATCAGTGAGCAGGAACTTGCATCCTATCTGATGTATCCGAAAGTTTTTACCGAGTATGCACAGCATCGACGCCAGCATGGTGATGTGAGCGTGCTGCCCACCGATGTGTTTTTCGAGGGGCTCAAGGATGGTCAGGAAATTTCCGTGGATATCGATCGCGGGAAAACACTGGTGATTCGTCTGCTCGGACGCACTGACCTCGAAGAAGAAGCCCAGACCAAACTGTTCTTCGAACTCAACGGTCAGCCGCGCATGGTGCGTGTCCAGCATGCGGGTGTGGTGAGTTCGGTATCGCACCCCAAGGCACAAGAGGGTAATGCATTGCATGTTGGTGCGCCTATGCCGGGCATGGTGGTGACGCTCGCCGTCAAACCGGGCCAAAAGGTAAGCAAGGGCGATCCGCTGGTCTCGATCGAAGCGATGAAAATGGAAACCATGATTCGTGCCGAGATCGATGGCGTGGTTCTGCACACGCATGTCAAGCCCGGCAGTGTGGTGACGGCCAAGGATTTACTCGTCGAGCTCGCTGCTTCCTGATCAGCTCGCTTGCTTGCGCAACCCCAGCGCGATTACGGTCGTCACTACGATGACCGCGCCGAGTACCTGTACTGGCGCAATCGATTGTCCGAGGAGTAGCCAGGCAAGCGCCAGCGCGCATACGGGTTCCACGTTCATGATCGCGGAGTTACCAACCACGCCTAGTCGTGGCAGCAGGCTGAACATCAGCGTGAAGGCTGTCCCGTAAAGCACAGTCAGCCCGGCCAGACCCCACCAACCCACCGTGGTTTTTGGCAGCGACCAGTCGCCGGTACTCCATGCGAATACCGTGGTGAGCAGCAGTACCGTGCCTAGTGTGTAGACCGTTCTGAGGCGACCATCCATCGACAGCAGCTCGTGCTGCGTCAGCACCATTGCCAGCGCGAAGGTTGCCGCGGCGGTGGTTGCAAATGCCACGCCATTGCCTATCTGCTGCCAGTGCGCAGAAGCGCCCAGCCCAGAGGCAGCACCGAAGGCATCGAGTGCCAATGCCAGGCCGAAAAGAATGACCGGCATCGCTTTGAGAACAAACTTCTCGGCTTTGTGGCGGTAGATAACGCGTGCCCAAAACGCTGCCCACAAGGGGTAGGTATTGAACGCCAACAGGGCGAGTGCCACGGGTAGTCGCGCGACCGCCGAATACAGGCAGTAGCTCTGTATGGCCACCAGCGTACCCACAAGTGGCATGAAGAGCAGTGACCGTCCCTGCAAACGTGGTGAGACGCGCTGACTCAGCAGTAACAGGGTAATGATCAGCGCGGTGACGCCACTGCGAAAAATCACCGCAGTCGTGACACTCACGCCATCATTGAATGCAAATCGCGCCGAAACGTGATTGGCCCCCATCATCACAGCGATCAGCAGCAGGGTCAGGAACGCGGTGCGAGAAAGGGATGGGCTCATTATTCTTCTTGTCTCAATGCTGTCGGGCCAGTTCCGGGGATGCAAAGCAATCCGGGCAATGCCCATTATTTCACGACCTTGACAAGTCTTCGGGGATGCCGCCAATGACGTGTATATTTCAGTCGGCCTGATCTGGATATTCTCATACCGATCATACGACAGAAGAAAAGACAGTGACCTCCGATAAAACTCTCACGAATTCAGCCGCACGATTACGTGCTGAGGGCTGGCGTCCACCGGCGCCCGCTTTGCGATCCAATTTTGCCATCGGTCTCAGGATACTTTTTCAGCGCTCTCCCGATCTACTGCAAACCTTGCCACGTGACTGCTACACCAAAGACATTATCACCGTACCAGTAGGCAGGCGACCCGTATTCATCGTCAATCATCCGGAGACCATTCGTCGCGTTCTCACAGAGGACAGAGCGAATTATCCGAAGAGCGATCTGATGGTGTCGGCATTATCGCCACTGCTGGGCGATGGCGTACTGATTTCCTCGGGCGAGCTCTGGGAGCACGATCGTCAGATGCTCGAGCCGGCTTTCATGCACATGCGTCTCGTACAAATGTTTCCAGATATGCGTGAAGCGGTCCAAGATTTTGTGGAGCGACTGCAGCTGCTGGATATAGACGCCAACGTCGATCTGGAATCAGAGCTCACCCATGTGACAGCTGACATCATGCTGAGAACGATTTTTTCCAAACCCATAGGCGCTGCTCGAGCCGATGCTGTGTTCGAAGCCTTTTCCTCGTTTCAGGCGAATAGCCCCCAGTTCCAGTTGCAGCATGTGCTAGCCAGCGATCCGCGCCAGCCTGGATTGCCCAGTACAGCGTTATTGCGTGACGCAACCATTCTCAGAGATTTGCTGGGAGATATGCTGGATGAGCGGCTCACACTGAATTTACAAGGCAAGGTATTTGTCGATTTTGCTCAAGCAGTGATTGATGCACGTGATGCCGCGGGCGTACCCTTTGGTCGTGAAAAAATTATTGATCAGCTTGCTGTATTTTTTCTCGCGGGTCATGAAACGACGGCAAGCAGTTTGTGCTGGACTTTTTTCATGTTATCGCAGCAGCCTCAGATATTGCGAAAAATACGTGATGAAATCCGAGTAGTACTGGCTGACCGCCCCTTTGAATTCGACGATTTCAAATCACTGAGCTTCGCTCGCGACGTCTTTCGCGAATCATTGCGGCTGTATCCACCGGCTGCTTTCCTGACGCGTCGTGCCCTGCATGAGGATAAATTCGGTCGCCTGAAAGTGCCGGCAGACAGTTTCATCGTCATATCACCATGGCTGATCCACCGGCATCGGGCTTATTGGCCGCAGGCAGACCGATTTATTCCCGAGCGCTTTGACGTTTGGGGTAACGCGCCAGTGCCAGGTACTTATTTACCCTTCGGGCTAGGGCCTCGTGCGTGTACCGGCGCGACGATTGCGCAACTTGAGGCATCACTGATTTTGTGTGAGGTGTTGCGTCGTTTTTCGTTTATCCCACTAAACACATCGAGTGTGTTTCCTGTTTCGCGCGTCAGCGTACGCCCTGCGAATGGCATACGGTGTCGTGTGGAGAAAAATGACCCTAGGTGAATTAATTCAGATTTGATCAAAAAACCCCAGCCAAATCTGGCTGGGGGTTTTGTCAAACGATAGCTTGACGCACCGATCCTGCACGGTGCTACACCGACTTCAAGAAATTCATTGCGATCTTGTTGAATTTGGTCGGGTTCTCCATGAACATGAAATGGCTGCCGCCCTCGTCGACTTCAAAGATCTCCGCTTTGGCGCCCGGTATTTTGCTTGCGATCCATGCCTGAGATGCTGGCGTAAAAAAGCTGCCTTTGGCACCGACTACCAGTGTTGGTACGTTGATGCGGGTGATCGTGTCACGCCAATCTTGTACGCAGTGATCAACCAGCAGTTTGGCAGCTTCTTGTCGCGGGAATTTGAGGTTTTGTGCGAGTGCGTACTCCAGCTTTTTGGCAGGATAGGCCTTGGTGAAGAACATGCCGTTGACCAGGCCGGCCGTCGTCTTCTCACCATCTGCACCTGATAGGGCAGCGGCAGTATCAAACAGTGCCTGCGGCGTGAAAACAGCGCCCGCATCGGCTTTCTCGGCATCGGACATGCCCGGTGCGATAGTGGTGTAGGGCGCCTGGTCAATCAGAATCATGGATCCGGTACGATGTTTGCCGTACAAATCCCAGTGAGCCCAGATCACCGAGCAGCCCATTGAGTGTCCCATCAGTGTGGTATTGCTCAGACCCAAGCCATCCAGCAGTTCATGCAAATCTGTCGCCAGCCTCGACATGCGGTAGCCATGCTTTGGCTTGTCCGAATCGCCGTGGCCGCGCATATCGACGGCGATCACTCGGTAGTTTTCTGAAAAGGCCGTGATTTGATCCTGGAACATCGCCGCCGTTTGTGACCAGCCCGGAATCATCACGATAGGGCGACCACGTCCTGATTCGAGATAATTCAGCTTGACCCCATCTCGGGTTACAAAGCTGCCCTGCTTTATTTCGCCCGGGTTAACGCCGCCGCCCAGACCCACGCTGGCACAACCCGTGGTTGCGAGCGAGGTTCCAGCCAGCGCGGCGGCTGCGAGAAAGTGGCGCCGCGACTGGCGTTGCACTTGCATTGCATCAGTGCTTGGCAGAGGGTTTGTCGAGTTATCTTTTTCCACGTGGTCTCCTGTTTTTATGAATTTAAAAACAATCAAGATGCAGTACGACAGAACAAAGATAGCAGAGTCTCGGTGCAGGGGATTTCTGCAAGCAGTTTCCTTGCACGTCACCGAAATGTCGATGAGAGGCCTACCTGGGCCTACAATATGGCAAGATTTACAAAAATTAATCATGGAGACAAAGCATGGCACGTTCCTTCGCCGCCGAGGCAGATGCGAAATTTCACTTTCATCCCTACACTCAGCCGAGGGATCTAGAAAAAAACGGCGCACTCGTGGTCGTTGGTGGGCGCGGCGTGCATGTCACTGATGAGTACGGTAAGGAATACATCGAGGGTATGGCCGGTCTCTGGTGTGCTGCACTGGGTTTTTCGGAGCAGCGGCTGGTGGATGCGGCGCATCGGCAGATGCAGAAGCTGCCGTACTACCACACGTTTTCCGGAAAAGTCTCTGGCCCTGTAACGGAGCTCGTTGAGGTCATGATGCGCTGGTCGCCCGTGCCGATGGCGCGCATTCTGTTTGCGAACTCAGGATCGGAGTCGAATGACACGGCGGTCAAGCTGGTTCGGTATTACCACAACGCGATTGGCCGGCCGCAGAAGAAAAAAATCATCGCGCGCATCAAAGGCTATCACGGCGTGACGCTCGCGGCGGCCTCGCTCTCGGGTATTCCTACCATGCACAAGCATTTCGATTTGCCGATGCCGGAGACCATTCGGGTCAGCTGCCCGCATCCGTATCAATTTGCCCAGGCCGGTGAGACGCCAGATGCCTTCGCCGAGCGTCTCGCCAGAGAACTGGAGGATACTATCCTGCGCGAGGGGCCTGAGACGGTCGGTGCCTTCATTGCAGAACCTGTGCAGGGTGCAGGCGGTGTGATTATTCCACCGCCGCGTTACTTCGATCTGGTTCAGCCGATTCTCAAAAAATACGACATTCTGTTGATTGCCGATGAAGTGGTCAGCGGCTTTGGTCGTTTAGGTAAGGCATTCGGTTCAGAGGTCTATGGCTTGCAACCCGATTTCATCACGGTGGCCAAGATGCTGACATCCGCCTATGTGCCTATGTCTGCACTTTATGTCAGCGACCGGGTTTATCAGGCCGTGGCAGATGCCAGCGCCGAGGTGGGTGTTTTTGGTCACGGCTACACCTATGGGGGACATCCCGTGGCCTGTGCAGTGGCACTGGAAGCCCTGAAAATCTACGAAGAGCAGGATGTCATTGGTCACGTCAATCGTGTCTCGCCTCGCTTACATAACGGACTGAAAAAATTCAGCAGCCACCCGTATATCGGAGATGTGCGCGGTATGGGTTTGATCGCAGCCGTGGAACTCGCAGCAGATCCGGCAAGCCGCACGCCTTTTGCGCCTGAACGTGGGGTAGGCGCGTACCTGGTTCGACGCGCGCAGGAGCACGGGCTGATTCTGCGAGCGATGGCGGGTGACATCGTCGCCTTCTCGCCGCCACTGATTATCTCGGATGCAGAGATCGATGAACTGCTGCTACGTTTCGAGCGGGCGCTGAATGACACCACCGCATGGATAAACGGCGGGTAGCGCGCGCTAGCGCCGCGTATTGCCGACTGGATTGCGCGCCAGTTGTATGAATTGATCGATCACATCGCGATTGCGTGCGCCACGCCGACGTACCAGCCCGATATCCGTGCCCGGAATCGCATCGCGCAGCTTTCTGACCTCAATACGCTCGGCGTCTAGCGTCCATCGGCGGTAGAGGAAGTCCGGGAGAATCGATATGCCCGCGCCGACGCCCACCAGGGAGCGCACTGCTTCCAGCGAGCTGGTTCGCAGTTTCACGTCGGGAGTCAGTCCCTCCCTGCGCCACAGAGCTCGCTGCATGTCCTCGATACGGTCGGCTTCCAGCACGATCAATGGCGTACCAGCACAGAGGGCGAGTGTCAGCTCGCCATGCTCTGCAAGCGGGTGGTTGGACGACATCCATACGCGATTGGGCGATGTTGAAAGCGTTTCTACTTGTAGCGCCCGATCATCGAGGGCGTTGGCGACCATCAGTGCGATGTCAACCTCGCCATTGATCAGCAGGTGCTCCAGGAAGGGTGGCGAATCCTCAAGGATGTCGATCCTGACGCCCGGGTAGGATCGCTGGAAGCGCGCGACCAGGTCGGCGAGGCAGTAGCCAGCCATCAGGCTGGTCACGCCGATGGTGAGCGATCCTGTCAGCTCATCCGTCTCGTCCCGGTTGATGGCCCCGGCCTGCGTGACGGCCGAGATGACTTGACGAGCCTTGGCCTCGAAACGGTAGCCGGATTGCGTGAGCTCCATGCCGCGGGGCAGTCGCTCGAACAGCGGGGTGCCCAAGGTTGTTTCTAATTCCTGAATACTTTTGGTCAGCGCGGACTGCGCGATATTCACCAGCCGCGCTGCCGAAGCAATGGAGCCGGCGTCACACACGGCCAGAAAATAGCGGAATTGCTTTAATGTGAAGTGTTTACTCACTATTGTTGTCGTACTATGGGGCAGGATAAGAGCATCTCAAAGACCTATCTGAAAAATAGAAAGCGACCTGTTTAAATATTGAACTTTTCGGTTTTCAGGGTCAAGGGATAACGTTAGTCCGACTGTGTGCTGGTGTGTCGCCTTGAATGGGGCGTAGCAGTGGCAGATAGCAAAAAAACAATGGAATTGGCTGGCCATCTAGACAACCGGAGAGACGCGATGAGCACTTTGAAGCGAACAGCAGCGGCATTGACTCTGACAGCATTTACCGGCGCGACCTTCGCGCAGGCACCTTTGCAGAAAATCGGCAAAGGCGAAGGACAGGTAGATATCGTCGCCTGGGCGGGGTATATCGAGCGAGGCGCGACCGACAAGGCGTTCGACTGGGTGACCGAGTTCGAAAAGAAAACCAGCTGCAAGGTCAACGTGAAAACAGCGGGTACCTCGGACGAGATGGTCGCGCTGATGAACGAAGGTGGTTTTGATCTCGTGACCGCCAGTGGCGACGCTTCACTGCGTCTGATTCGTGGCAAGCGGGTGCAGCCACTCAACATCAGCTTGATTCCGAGCTACAAGAACGTCGATCCACGCTTGCAGAAAGCCCCATGGCACTACGATAACAACACGCACTACGGCGTGCCGTATCAGTGGGGCTGGAATGTGCTGATGTATAACACCAAGGTATTCGGTAACAAGAAGCCCACCAGCTGGAGCGTGGTGTTCGAAGAGCAGAAACTCCCCGATGGCAAGAGCAACAAAGGTCGCGTACAGGCCTTCGATGGTCCGATCTATATCGCGGATGCAGCGCTCTACTTGAAAAAGAAAAATCCTTCCTTGGGCATCAAGGATCCTTATGAGCTGAACGAAACTCAGTACAAGGCCGCGCTGGACCTGCTGCGTGGGCAACGCAAACTGGTGGGCAAGTACTGGCATGATGCGTTCGTGCAGATCGACGATTTCACCAACGAAGGCGTGGTCGCATCAAGCTCATGGCAGTTCCAGGCGAATATCCTCGGCTCCAAGAAAGCCCCGATTGCAACCGTGGTGCCTGAAGAGGGTGCTTCCGGTTGGGCTGACAGCACGATGATGCACGTCGACGCAAAGCACCCGAACTGTGCTTACATGTGGCTGGAGCATTCGCTTAACCCCAAGCTGCAGGGTGATCTCTCTGCGTGGTTTGGTTCAGTGCCGGCGGTACCTGCAGCCTGCAAGGGCAACAAGCTGCTGACTGATCAGGGTTGCGCGAATCAGGGTTACAACGACTTCGACAAGATCTCGTTCTGGCGCACGCCGGTTGCCCAGTGCAAGACCCAAAACAACCAGTGCGTCCCGTACCACAAATGGGTCTCCGACTACATCGCGATTCTCGGCGGTCGTTGATTTGAGTTTTTCCTGTCGACCCGCGCTCTGCCGCGGTTCGACAGGGCGACCTGGAGTGTCTCAATGGCGCATGCTGTCAGCCTGAGCCGGGTATCGTGTGTCTTTCATTCCGGCGGCAAATCAGTCAATGCCGTCGACGATGTCAGTCTCGACATTCAGCCGGGCGAATTCTTTACCTTGCTCGGACCTTCGGGTTCGGGCAAGACCACGTGTCTCAGAATGATTGGTGGGTTTACCCGTCCGACCTCGGGAACGCTCAGCATTCATGGCGACGTAGTGGATTCCCTACCACCCTATCTTCGTCCGGTCACCACGGTTTTTCAGGATTACGCTCTGTTTCCACACATGACGGTGCTGGACAACGTCGCCTATTCGTTGATGGTGCGGGGCGTTGCCAGGGCCGAGCGCGAGCAGCGTGCAGCCGAGTTGCTCGCGCTGGTGAGATTGCCGGATATGTCATCGCGCAAGCCCGCGCAGCTATCAGGTGGACAGCGTCAGCGCGTGGCGCTCGCCAGAGCATTGATCAGCGAACCCAAGGTTCTTTTGCTTGATGAGCCACTCGGTGCGCTCGATCTCAAGCTGCGCGAACAGATGCAGATTGAACTCAAAGAATTGCAACGTCGTCTGGCGATTACCTTCGTGCTGGTGACGCACGATCAGCACGAGGCACTGTCCATGAGCGACAGGATCGGTGTGTTCAATCGGGGCCGTCTTGAGCAGATCGATACACCGACGGGTTTGTATGAGCGGCCTGCGACTCGTTTTGTTGCCGAATTTCTGGGTGCAGCGAATGTGCTTGAAGCTGAAGCTTCTCAGCGGCTGACTGGTAGCGCCGCTGCGATGATTCGTCCCGAGCGTATACGTCTTGGAGAGAATGCGGGTGCTCGCGTTCGCGGTGCCATTGAAAATATGCAGTATTTCGGTTCTTTTTGGCGCGCAAAAATCCGCTGTGATCAGGGTTCGGTACTCATCGCTGATCTGGCGATCGATAGCGTGCTGCCTGCCGCAGGCGATACGGTGCATCTGCATTGGGATGAGTCTGCGGTTCACTACCTCAATGAGACGGGTGTGAGATGAGTGGCGCAGGGCTGCCAGCCATGCAGTTTGGCCATCGTTCCTCGGTGAGCCTTGGTGATCGCCTCTCTGCAGCCCTGTTTCAGCGCCAGAGCATGCTTTTGCTCATTTTGCTTATACCGCCGCTTTTGTGGTTTGGCGTGATTTATCTTGGTTCATTGTTTAGTTTGCTGGCCCAGAGTTTTTTTCGGCTGGATGATTTTTCCGGCACGATCGTTTATGAAATTGGACTGCAAAATTTTATTGCGTTATTCGAGCCAGCAAATCTGGATGTGATTCGTCGTAGCGTCATCATGGCGACCATGGTGACGCTGACCAGCGTTGTGATAGCTTTTCCGATTGCTTATTTTATGGCGCGCTATGCGCGTGGCAGTACCAAGGCGATTTTGTACGTCGCTGTCATGTTGCCCCTTTGGTCGAGTTATCTGGTGCGTCTGTATGCCTGGAAGTTACTGCTGGCCAAAGAGGGTGCGATTGCGTGGCTCGTCACGCAGTGTCATTTGGAGTGGCTGCTGGAGGCGATACTGTCGACGCCTGTTATCGGTGGTAACTCCCTGAGTTTTTCTTCGCTCGGTACCTTCATGGTATTTGTGTATATGTGGTTGCCGTTCGTGATTTTGCCCATACAGGCATCGATAGAGCGAATTCCTGCCTCGGTGCTGGAAGCCTCAGCCGACCTGGGCGCACCGCCTCGTCGTACCTTCTGGACGGTGATTCTGCCGCTGGCGATGCCCGGTGTTGCAGCGGGTTCAATTTTTTCATTTTCTCTAACGCTGGGCGATTACATCATCCCTCAGGTGGTAGGAAATTCCACGCTCTATATAGGGCAAGTGGTATACCGGCAACAGGGCCTCGCTGGTAATCTGCCCTTTGCAGCCGCATTTTCAATTGCACCGATTCTGATCATAGCGATCTACTTGTGGCTGGCCAAAAAACGCGGGGCTTTCGATGCGCTCTGAACCCTATCCTCTGCCGCGCGCATCAACGGGCTTGAAACTCGCCACGCTCGCCGGCGTGCTGTTTTTGCACGTGCCACTCGCATTGATCATTTTGTATGCGTTCAGCAGTGAAGATAAAAGCTATGTTTTCCCACCGCCCGGTCTGACCACGCAGTGGTTCGCTGTTGCACTGGCGCGTGAGGATGTCTGGAGCGCCGTGGGGCTCTCGGTGCAGGTTGCTTTGTGGTCGACGGGTATTGCGCTGATATTGGGTACGTTTGCTGCGGGTGCGCTCGCAAGATTTCGTTTTTTTGGCCGGGATGCAATTTCCCTGCTGTTGATCTTGCCGATTGCTTTACCAGGGGTTGTTACCGGCATTGCCTTGCGTTCGGCTTATCATGCTGCTGATATTCCATTCAGTTTCTGGACCATCGTGATTGGCCATGCGACCTTTTGCGTCGTGGTGGTCTACAACAATGCAGTGGCAAGATTGAGACGCTTGAGTCCCTCTCTACTGGAGGCCTCGATGGATCTTGGCGCCAATGCGTTTCAGACTTTTTATCATGTGATCCTGCCTCAGTTGGGCTCGGCGCTGCTCGCGGGTGCGCTGCTGGCGTTTGCCTTGAGCTTCGATGAGGTGATCGTGACCACCTTCACCGCAGGTCAGCAAACCACTTTGCCGATCTGGATGTTGCAGGAACTTATAAGGCCGCGACAGCGACCCGTGACCAATGTTGTCGCAGTCTTCATCATTGGCTTGACCTTTATACCGATTATTGCCGCCTACTGGCTCACCCAGGCCGGCGACGACAACGCCCGAAGATAACGCTGACACAAGGAGATAAATCCATGGGACATCCTGCTGAAAACCAGATCAGTTTTCCTACTGCGCTGCTGCTTGATAATCACGCAGAGCAAGGCGAGGGAGCGATCGAAGTTGTGATTAATCCTGCGACCGGTGCTGCGCTGTGCAACGTGCCGGAAGCCTCACCCGAGCAAGTGTCGCGTGCGGTGGCTGCCGCTGAGCGCGCGTTTGCCAGCTGGTCTCAGACCACGCCAGGCGAGCGTTCTGGTTTGCTCCTCGCGCTCGCATCCGCCATCGAGGACCATGCTGAAACCTTCGCACGTTTGGAGTCGCTCAATTGCGGTAAACCTTACGATAGGGCGCTCAACGACGAGATTCCTGCCATCGTGGATTGCTTCCGCTACTTTGCGGGTGCCGCGCGCTGCATGAGCGGCACTGCGGCAGGCGAGTATCTGGCGGGGCATACCAGCATGATCCGGCGCGATCCGGTGGGTGTCGTGGGTTCCATCGCCCCTTGGAATTACCCGATGCTGATGGCCGCATGGAAGGTCGCTCCCGCGATCGCCGCCGGTAATACCGTTGTACTCAAACCCAGCGAGCAGACGCCGCTGACCGCTTTGTATTTTGCCCAGCTCGCCGCCGGTATTCTGCCCCCCGGTGTGCTCAACGTCATTTGCGGCAAGGGCATGAGTGTTGGTCAGCCGTTGGTTGAGCATCCTAAAGTCCGTATGGTATCCATTACGGGTGATGTTGCGACAGGCCGCAAGATACTGCAGGCGGCATCAGGCACCTTGAAGCGCACCCATCTGGAGTTGGGTGGCAAAGCCCCTGTCATTGTGCTTGATGATGCGGATATTGCTGCCGTGGTGGAGGGCGTGCGTACCTTCGGTTATTACAATGCCGGACAGGATTGCACGGCGGCCTGTCGTATTTACGCGGGACCCAAAGTTTACGAGAAACTGGTGGCTGACCTAACCCTTGCAGTCTCCACCATCAAGGCAGGCACTCAGGAAGAGGAGGGTGTTGAGATCGGGCCCTTGATTTCTGATCGTCAGCGTAACCGCGTTGCCAGCTTTGTCGAACGCGCGCAAATGGCGGGGCATATGCAAGTGACGACCGGAGGCAAGGTGCGCGCAGGTGCTGGCTTTTTTTATGAACCCACCGTGATCGCTGGCGCGTTGCAGGAAGACGAGATCGTACAGCGCGAAGTCTTCGGTCCGGTTGTCTCGGTAACGCGCTTCGATGATGATGCACAGGCGGTGCAATGGGCCAATGACTCCGAGTATGGGCTCGCATCCAGTGTCTGGACATCCGATGTCTCAAAGGCGATGAATATCGCGCGTCAGTTGCAGTATGGCTGTACCTGGATTAATACCCACTTCATGCTGGTGAATGAAATGCCGCACGGCGGACTGAAAGCCTCTGGCTACGGCAAAGATATGTCGATGTATGCGCTCGAGGATTACACTGTCGCGCGTCATGTGATGGTGAAGCTCTAATTGTGAATGATGGTGGCGCCTTGCCTTGGCTGATTGCGGGGCAGGGCGTTCATTGAAATTGCCAATGCGGCGATTGGCGGATAGTAATGTCATGTTTGCGATTGAAACATGGTGTCAAACGCCGATTGTCCAACGCGCTCGCTATGTCGTCGCTGGTACTCAAGCCGATCTATCCTGCAGATTAGTTGACGTTTCGGACTTGGAATTCCTAAAACTAATCGATGAGCAGATGTCCTGTCTTCACAAAAATCGTGCAACCCTCAACGCTATATGGTTGATGAACGCTGAGATGCGGGCTGCGTATCCATGAACCTGTTGGATAGCGCCCATGCTCGTCCTCAAATACACCCTCGACCACGAAGATTTCTTCGCCGCCGTAATGTCGGTGTGGATTGAAATAAGTATGTGGTGCCCAGCGGACCATGGCGGTCTGCGTGGTCTGAAACTCGGATAAAGGCAGCACAGACAATCCTGGAACCAAGCCCGGGTACCAAGTCGCGGTTTGTGTGTTCATGACCTGTACTTGTCCATCGTCCGGATGCATGTGACGCAATTTCACGAATAGCAGGCAGCCCGTTTCGGTAAAGGGCGAATGGGAAGATCCGGGGGGATTTTTTATGTAGGTACCAGCGGCGTAATCGCCGTTTTCATCGCTGAATTGGCCATCGAGCACCAGTATCTCCTCACCCAGTTCGTGCGCGTGCTTGGGAAAGTGACTTCCAGGGAGGTAGCGAACGATGGAGGTTGCGCGAGCGACTTCATCACCCCTGCGGTCCAGCATGCGTCGCTCTATGCCGGGCACAGGACTGGGGGACCAGCTCAGCGCTTGCTGATGTATGACGACTCGCTTACTGTAATCCGCATGTATTTGCATTGGTGTCACTGCTTGTGGGGATGTTTCGTCTATGACTTCGGGCTGAAAAATCCATGATCGTGGTGATGCGGAGATGTTCGTTCATTAGCGACAACGTTCGTGAATGAAAGCCCGCCTGCGCGCAACATCATGCAAGCCTGTTTTTGCAATCAAGCTTCCAACGGTGCCATGCATCACCATTTTAGTTACCGAAAATGAGTTTTTGACATGATGATTTGGTTCAGAAGAATCAACACTTCTGGAAGATCTAGCTAACGAAGTATCCATTTTTTCACGCGTGCAGCATGCATGTTTGTTGCAGTGCTTTAGTAGAGATGACATTCTACCCAGTGCTGCTTGGAAGGCGCCCCTATCGGCACTGGCTTGGGTGGTTCGGAACGGCATTTTTCCGTTGCGAGCAAACACCTGCCCACAAAACTACAGCCGGAGGAGCGTGGTTTTGGTTCGAGCACATGGGACGATACTTCCTCAGTCGGCCGTGTGCGCTCAGGGTCAGGAACGGGTATCGCGTCAAGTAATAATCTCGTGTAGGGATGGGCCGGGTTGTCACAGATATCTTCCGGTAGACCCATTTCAACAATGCGTCCCAGGTACATCACAGCTATTCGGTCGCTGACATATTTAACGACTGCTAAGTTGTGGGAGATGAATATGTAGCTTAAATCATGATTGCGCTTCAATTGCATCATGAGATTGATCACTTGCGCCTGTACAGAGACATCCAATGCCGAGACTGGCTCATCTGCCACAACCAACTTCGGTGAGAGCGCAAGGGCGCGGGCGATGCAAATCCGTTGCCGCTGCCCGCCAGACAAGGCAGCGGGATAACTTCGTGAGAGTTCAGAGGACAAGCCGCATAGCGTCAGTAACTCTGCGGCCCTCATTTGTCGAACTTTCGAAGAGCGTTCTCCGTGAATGAGCAAGGGCTCCTCCACGAGTTGACCCACCGTCATGCGCGGGTCAAGAGCGGCATAGGGATCTTGAAAAATCATCTGCATCTGACGGCGGATTTGTCTGAGTTCTGAATTACCCAGAGACATCAAGTCCTGGTTTTGGAACATAACCCGCCCAGCGCTGGGCCGAATCAATTGAAGGATCATTCGCCCAAGCGTCGATTTCCCGCAACCGGACTCGCCCACGATACCGATCGTCTCTCCCTTGGCTTGCTGCAAATTAATACCGCGAACCGCACTGATCTTCACACCATTTTTTGCTGTGAAGTCTTTCGTTAATCCAATCAGTTCCAGAATAGGATTCATGATTGAGGGTTCCAACACGCCACTGACGAATTTTTCCAATCTGTCAAAGTCGGTGTGTAATCACGGCATTTTGGCATGGCGTATTTACATCGATCAAAAAATGCACATCCCTCTTTTCGATCTTTGGGATTGGACGCCATACCATCAATGATCGGTAGGTCATTCTGTTTGGGCGTCCCCATATGAATGACCGAGTTGAGAAGACCTATCGTGTAGGGGTGAAGTGGCTGTTTGAAAATATTTTGAACCGGTGCCATTTCGACGATTCGTCCCGCGTACATCACAACGACTCTGTCACAAAACTCGGCAACAAGGCCAAGATCATGGGTGATCAACAGGACGCCTAAACCCATTTCATCGCGGAGCGCGCGCAAAAGCAGCATGATTTGAAGCTGAAGGGTGACATCGAGCGCCGTGGTGGGTTCATCAGCAATCAACAAATCTGGCCTGCACATGAGCGCCATTGCGATCATGATCCGTTGACGCTGGCCGCCGGAGAGCTCATGGGGATATTGCAGTAACCGCTGTTGAGGCTGCTGGAGGCCAACGCGGTCCAGCATACGCAAAACCTGCATTCTTGCTTCATCAGCCGAAAGGGATTGATGAAGTAGCAAGACCTCCGTCAGTTGGAATCCAATCGTGAGGGCTGGATTCAGACTGGTCATTGGGTTCTGAAAAACCACACCGATACGATTACCCCAGAGCTGGCGAAGTTGCCGATCATCCGCTTGTGTCAGTTCCATGCCGCTGAACCGCACGGAGCCAGTGACGGAACATGAGGTCCCAGCAGGTAAAAGCCCGATGGATGACATCGCCGTGAGTGTTTTCCCGCAGCCGGATTCACCCACCAGACCCAGCGTCTCGCCCTTGTCGATAGACAGACTGACGCCATCGACGATTCTTACAGCATTGCTGCCGGAACCAATCTCAACGGAAAAATCATCAATAGCGAGCAGACTCACTCCAGTACGATCCTCGGAAAGTACAGAGACACCAGCCAGTTCGGCAGGTCGACAATCTCCGAGATTCGAAGGTCGGCGCACACGCTGCAGAGCATATAAGCCTCCACTGGCGGCATTCCGAAGCGACGGACCAGTAACTCGACCATGCCGCGCACGGCTGCCCGCGCTGCTTCCATCAAATCAGGGCCGATACCGGTGGTGACCTCGTAGCCTTTTTGGTCGAGATGGCGCGTTACGGGACCGGGCGTGGTGAAACGAGGGAATTGCAGCGTCTCGCCTTTGATGAGGTCAAACCGGAGTGCTACTTGCATTGGGCTCTCAATCGCTGTGCCGCATACCTCGCCGTCGCCCTGCGCAGCATGCGTATCGCCGACCGAGAAGAGAGCACCGGCAACCTCTACGGGCAGATACAGCTCGGTACCTGCGGATAGATCACGGATGTCCATGTTCCCACCGACTCGTCTTGGTGGCACGATGCTGTGAGTACCGCGCTCTGCTGGCGCTACCCCAATGGTTCCGGTGAATGGTTTGAGTGGGACTTTTCCGTATTTTCCGAACATGGCGGGTGTCAACGACACCGGATCATATTTCCATATGTGGATGGCAGGATCTGGAAAATCGTCGGCCAGCAAGCCAAAACCGGGAATGTTGGCCGTCCAGCCCCAACCGGATGGCGCGAACGACAAAAGGGTAACTTTCAACACATCACCTGGCATCGCACCATCGATGTACACCGGGCCCGCCACCGGATTGATTTTTGAAAAATCAAGTTGGCTAATACCGCTCACGTCCGAGGCGGCAGAGAGCTGTCCCCCGGAGGCTTCATAAACGTCAAAACTGATAGACGTTCCAGGGGACACCGTGACTACAGGATGCAGGGCATTATCCCAGCCGATATGGTGTTCATGTTTGTGAATGGTATGGTCGCAACTCACTCCCGCCATGATGACTATCCTTATTCAAAAGTGGGACGTTTCAACAATGGGTCAGATAACGCGGGTATTCACTGAATACCCGGTTCTCTTTAGCCTTTGATGAAGATATGGTCGTAATTGATCGGAATGCGGACGGGATCTACGTATAGATTGTCCGCGCCTCCCAGTCGCTTCGATCGGAAAGTAAAACGCTGCTCGTGAAAAATCGGTACCCAGGGGGCATCTTTCATGATGTCTGTGAACACCGTGCGCCAAGCCTGTGCTCGCTCTGCGGATTTTGCCGGGTCGGACATGGCATCAGCGGCTGCGGCGCGCTTATCCAATTCCTTGTTGCAGTACCACGACCAGTTCCAGCCACCGGGCGTCGCACCGGCACAGCCAAGGATAGGGCCATAAAAGTTGGAGGGGTCTGGGAAATCAGCAATCCACGCCATCCCGCCCGACCAAATCATGGGCGCTGTCTTGGGTTTTCCACCGGCTGCGATGACATTTGCCTGGGCAAGACTCTTCAGCGCGACCTCGACACCCACTTCCTTCAGATCTTGCTGAATCGCCTGCGCAATTCGCGGATTTGGATCGACGTTAAAAACATACAAGGTGGTTTTGAAGCCTTTTTCCAATCCTGCATTTTTAAGAAGCTCTTTTGCTTTGGCTGGATCGTAGGCGTAACCAGTAAAACTCTTGTCATGACCCGGCATAGACGGTGGTAATGGTTGTGTTGCCGGTACCGCACGGTTATTAATAATTTTTACGATCCGTTCCTTGTTGATCGCCATATTAATTGCCTGACGCACGCGTGGGTCATCAAATGGCTTCATTTGTACGTTCATGGTGATGTACCCAGTTTGCAACTGCCCACCTTCGATGATCAGGCCGGCATATTTTGGGTTGTTTCTCATTTCAAGAAATTTTGCGGGCGGTATGCCATCGCCTGCGACATCAGCCTCACCCTTTTCCAGCTTTAAAATAGCGGTCATGGGCTCGAGGCCAACCTGGAAGGTGATCTGGTCAAGTTTGGGAACCCCAGGCACAAAATAGTCGGGATTTTTCTTAAATACTAGCTGCTGTCCCAGCTTCCAATCAGCGACTGAAAACGCGCCGGAGCCGACGGGCCGCCTGCCAAAATCCTTGCCTGATTTTTCGACGACCTCCTTGGGCACGACAGAGGAAAAATTCAAGGCCACGACATGCAGGAAGGTCGCGTCACGTCGCTCGAGCGTAAATTTGATGGCATGTTTGCCGAGTACCGTGATTCCTTTGACCTCTTTGGCTTTACCTTTTTTATAAGCCTCCATACCGGCGATCATGTCATAAAAACCTGCGCCGGGACTCTCTGTTTTGGGATTGTTGGTGCGCTCGATCGAGTATTTGACGTCCTCCGCAATTAATTCACGTCCGTGGTGAAATTTCACACCCTTGCGCAGATTAAACGTGTAGGTCAAGCCGTCTTTCGAGATCTCATAGCTCTCGGCAAGACTAGGGGTCAGCTCAGTGGTTCCCGGTTTGTAATCCAGAAGTCGAGAGAAAATACTTTTGATCATCGACCAGTTAACCCAGTCGTAACCAATCGCAGGATCCAGAGTCACGATATCGTCTTTGTAGGTCACGACAATCGCTCCTCCATTCTTACCCTCTTGTGCTTTAGCTACTGGCAAGCACAGTAACAGAGGAATCATAAGAGCCGACAAGATTCTTGAAACAGAATGGGTCACGGTTTTCTCCTTTGTTAGTTACATCAGTCTATCGGGGGCTATACAACTTGATTCGAGGATCGATCAGCGGCGAAGCGATGTCAGCCATCAAATTACCGAGGATCACTGCAGTCGATGCAAACAAGGTCACACCCATGATGATCGGAATATCCACCTGTTGAATCGATTGCCAGGTCAACTGTCCGATACCGGGCCAGCCAAATACCGATTCGACGACGACGGCGCCGCTCATGAAGTAACCAATATCTATACCGATCATCGCAACGATCGGAATGGCCGCGTTCCGTAAAGCATGGACAAAAATAATCCGCATCCCCGAGGCACCCTTCGCGCGCGCTGTTCTAATGTAATCTTGCGATAGCACCTCGATCATCATGGACCGCATGACTCTGGCGTACCATCCCGCACCCAATAATCCAAGCGTCAATGCAGGGAGTACCAGATGGTCCCATCGTCCGTATCCTCCCACCGGAAACCAGTCCAGTGTGACGGAAAAGGTGTACAGCATTGCCATCGCTGCGACAAATTGTGGAGTGGATACGCCAATGAACGAGGCGACCATCGCACTGCTATCGATTGAGGAGCCCCGCCACACCGCCCCTGCGAGCCCAATAGCAAGCCCTATCAGAATCTCGCATGAAATCGCAGCAAACATCAGGATCAGTGTCGCAGGCAATCTCGACGCCAATATCGATGTTACTTCGGTTTTTTGTGCATAACTGCGTCCAAGATCCATGCGCGCAAAGCCGGACAGGTACCGCGAATATTGTATGTACAAAGGCTGGTCGAGTCCGAGTTGCTGCCGGATGGTTGCAACGGTCTCCGGGGTGGCACTGCGACCGGCGATTTGTCTGGCCGGATCGGCGGGCATCACGTACAGCAGCAAAAAAGTGATCATGCTGACGCCAACCAAAAGGATAACGGAGTGAAGGACTCTTTTGACGAGGTAGATGAACATCAATCAGGCCTCGATTGGGAGTTGGGGTCTATTTTTTCCTGGAGCGCGTCACCCAACAAATTGAATGCAATAGCGACGACGACGATACAAATGCCGGGTATGAAAACAAGCCAGGGGGCTGTCGTGAAATAACTTTGATTCTCGAAAATGATGTTACCCCATGAGGGAGTCGGGGGTTGCACGCCAATACCGAGGTAGGACAGGGTGGCCTCCATCAAAACCGTCGTTGAGACGCCCAAGGTGCCCCAAACTAAGATGGTGGGAAACAGGTGGGGCAAAATGTGCCGTATCAGCAGGTAAGTGTCGGTGGCTCCGAGGCATCGAGTCGCCTCGATAAAGCCACGCTCGCTCAGTGACACCGTTTGTGTGTAGGTAACCCGGGCAACCTGAACCCAATTCACCAACGCAATGACGAGGGCCACAATCCACAAGCTGGGTGAGAATATGGCCGCCAGCACGATGGCCAAAAGCAGTGCCGGGAAACACATCATCAAGTCCGTGAACCTCATCAACAGATCACCCAGCAGGCCTCGCAGATATCCGGCGGTGATACCCACGACGCTGCCAATCAACACAGCCACACCGTTGGCGACGACCCCGATCACCAGCGATGTCTGCGCACCCCACACGACGCGTGAGAACAAATCTCTTCCCAGTAAATCGGTACCAAACAGGTATTTCCCTCCGGGAGGAATTGGAGCACCCTCAAGGGTGAGACCGTCAAAAAACGTTTCCTCTGGCGAGAATGGAGCAATCCACTGAGCGCCCAATGCGAAAATGATGAGAAAGCTGATCACCATAATCGAGAGAAATGATGTCCAACGCATCGGCTTTTGGCTCCGTTCGAGTTTAAGAATATCGGTTATGAGAAAACGTCAAAGCTATGCAGAAATTGGAATTTCGTATTTCAGAATCCGCATACTAACTCGTGGTGCCTGTGAAAAATCAACAATAAAAATAGGCTTTTGGTCGAGCTGCTTCGGACCAGATCGTGAAAATGCCAGAATGGCAATATTTGGATGCGAAATGGGCAATAAGCAGCCTGACTTTGGTGGTTTTTAACGGTAGGGAGCAATCGTCGTGCCCGAATCAGCGCCGCCAGATAACGTCTTTCTTTATTCTGGAACGCGCCAGCCTGTGGCCTTCCGCGCACCAGCGCCGCTCACCAATGGTGGGCGTCTGAACGAATATCTGATGCCCAGTCAATTTCAACCGCACCCTCGTAGTGCAGCTGTCAAGGTCTTCAACTCTTGGGAAAGCGCTTTAGCCACGGATAAGTAGGCATCTATCGAACTGAGCCCGGCGAGCCGCAGGAATGCTCCGCTACAACCTCGGCATTGACCGAACGAGACACGTCATTCGGGGATCCAATCGATGAAGGATTCAAAATAAATTATTGAACAAACTGTGTCGTCGCTCGGACTTCAGTGCACTGCAGCGTTTGTTGTGAATTTGTACCGTCGAGACGTCCTTGCAAGCATACTCGCTAGGCGTGGGGCCCTGTGTCAGAGGGAGCGTGCTGAGCGCACAGCATCGCAGGTGCGCGCACCGACATGACTTCGTTGATCGCCGCGGCTATGTAGAGGCGCTGAGTAAGCACTGATTACATCAATGCTGAAATTTTTGCGGCAAGGTTAATGGCGCTAAGACCTTGATGTTATTGATCCCCGCGTCGCACAGTTGCGCTGGCTCGCCATAAAACGCGGATTTATTCAGCGTATTCCCCGCAAAATGCTGCTAGCGTCGTAACCCGCTTGGAAGGGTACTAACTGAATTGAAAGCTGGCATCGTCATTCGTAAGCACAGCATACTGTAGGAAGCTTTGAGCCCACCCCCAGTGCGCCCCTGCTGTCTGCACTGCTGCGATTGGACAGTGATTTTTTGTCAGGACCTCTGACCGCCTGTCAAAAACAAAAGCCCCACTTTTTGAGTGGGGCTTTGGTGTTGTTTGGTAGGCCGTGCTGGATTCGAACCAGCGACCAACGGATTAAAAGTCCGCTGCTCTACCAGCTGAGCTAACGACCCGAAAGACCGCGATTATACTGAAATCGCTGAAGTCTTGTCAAACGCAAACATCCCGTGGCTGTCAACCACCGTGTGATCGACTCTTGCGGCTTACTTTGGTGCACTCAACTTCCCCCGAGCGGTCTTGGCTGCAGATGAGTCGGGGTACTCTTTGATCAAAGCTTCCAACGTGCTGCGCGCTGCGTCCTGGTTATCCATATCTTGATGACAAATTGCAATATTGAGCATGGCATCCGGTGCTCTCGGGATTTTGTATTGGTTAATCACTGTTTGCAGCGCAGGGATTGCATTTTTACAGTCATCTGCAGCAAAGTAACTGCTGCCCAAAAGGTAGTACGCTTGTGCCGCGTAGTCAGAGCCAGGGAACCGCTGCAGGAATGTCGTAAAAGCTTTAGCGGCGTTGGCGAAATCTTTCTTTTTCAGAAGAGCAGTTGCCTCATCGATTACTTTTTGTTCTTTTTGGGTGATCTCATAGTCGATACCGTCGATGATCTGACGACGCGGCTCAAGCTTGCCCAGCCGATCTTCAATATTCTTGTGTAGATCTTTTGTCCTCCGGCTTTCATTGGCCAGATCGTTGCTCAGTTTCTCGACCTTCTGCTGCGATTTACTGAGTTCGATATTCAGAAGCTCGACTTGCCCACGAAGTTCGGCGACCTCGCTACGCAAGTCGTTCCGTAGTTTTTCGAGATCGGTGAAGAGCGTGTTGACTTTTTTATCATCTGCCTTGGCGTCAATGCGCCGTGCGAGCTGCTCAATTTGGTTATCAATCCGGGCGTTGATATTTTTGATTTCGACTTCAATGCGGGCGTTGATATTTTTTATTTCACTATCAATTCGAGTGTTGATCTTTTTGAGGTCTTCGCGTTGCCGTAATATCTCCTTGCGAGCATCGGAGTCCTCGAGGAAGGCCTGTGCCTGTATCGGTAACACACTACATGCCACCGCTAGAGCGGTGGCACGGAGTACGTTGATTTTGGGCGTCATCACTGACTTCAATAAGCAATGTCAGCCCGGCGATTTTCTTTCCATGCTTCCTCGTTGCTGCCGAGTGCCTTGGGTTTTTCCTTGCCATAGGACACGGCTTCCATTTGCGACTCAGGAACGCCTCGCTGCGCGAGCGCGCGACGGACTGCATCTGCACGTTTTTGGCCCAGTGCCAGGTTGTATTCACTACCACCGCGCTCATCAGTGTTGCCCTGGATGATAACTTTGCGGTCCGGACGGGAGATTAGATATTTGCCATGTGCATCGATGACCGACTTGTACTCATCTTTGACAATATAGCTATCCAAATCGAAGTAGATACTGCGATTGGCCAGGATGCTGGAGGGATCGCTGAGCGGATCGTTGAAACTCGAGTTCGCTCTGCCACTGGCATTCGCATCGGTGTTTGCACCAGTCGTGGATATGCCATCAGCGCTGGAAGCAGTACTGGCATCACCGCTATTTGAAGATGCTGCTGTTTTGCTGGCGTCGCTTGCTTCGCCTGAAGACACGGCGCTGGTCTTGCGGGTCTCGATGGAGGGAGCTTCGTCCAGCTTGACGGTAGAACAGGCCGACAACAGCAACATGAGTGCCACAAGTGCCGTGATAAGTTTGGTTAAACGCATGGTTTTCCTCCTTGATTTTTAAACAGTTCGATACTTGCATTTGATACAAAGGCAATCAGTCGCTTTTGACCCGTGCCGGATTGTGGGCAAAAGAAATCATTTTGTAAACGGTCCCCAAGCAGGTTCCCTGATATTGGACGCTTTTGCGCTCAGGCTGTAACGCGTGTTTCCCTCCACGGACACCACGGTCAATGCCCCCCTGCCACCTGAATTGCTCGAGTACACGATATAGCGCCCGTTCGGTGCGAAACTTGGGGATTCATCGTTCGCCGCCGTTGACAGCGGGCGCTCCAAGCCCGTAACGAGATCCAGCGAGTGAAGTTGGTAGTTTCTACCCCGCCTGGACACATAGGCCAGCATTCTACCGTCAGCGGAGATGCTTGGGCTGATGCTGTAATCGCTGCCGGCAGGCGTTACCCGGCGTACATCAGTACCGTCGATGGACATTCGATAAATCTGTGGACCACCGCCACGGTCGCTGGTGAAGTAAATGGTTTGGCCATCTGGCGAGAAACAGGGCTCGGTATCGATGCCGCTGCTTTTGGTCAGACGCTTGATATCGGATCCATCGGCGCTGACCAGAAATATCTGGGTGAGTTCGTCTCGCGATAGCGCGACGGCGAGTTTCTGCCCATCGGGCGACCATGCGGGTGCGGAGTTGTTACCTTTGTAATTTGCGACCGGAATGCGCCGACCGGTATCCAATTCCTGAACGTAGATAATCGGTTTTTTACTTTCGAAAGACACATAAGCCAACTTTTTTCCATCGGGAGACCAGGAAGGCGAAATGATGGGTTCCGGCGAGCGCAAGACAGCGATTTGGTTCTCACCATCGGCATCGGCGATCTCGAGACGGAATTCTCCGCCCGATTTTGAGACATAGGCAATGCGGGTCGCAAAAACACCGCGCAAACCCGTGAGTGCCTGGAAAATATCATCCGCTACCTGGTGCGCTGCTTTACGCGAAAACCGTGATGGTATTTTGACGGCGAGCTGAGAAATATCCCCCGATTTCGTTGTGTCTCTGAGCCGGTAGCGAATTTCAATTCGTCCGTCGGTACCCCGGTACACCACGCCGGTCACAACAGCGTCAACGCCACGTGATTTCCATACAGCGGAGTCTAGCGTGGCATTTTCTGCGATGACCTCGTTGCTGTCGATAATCCGAAACAGGCCGCTGCGCGCGAGATCTGCGCGGATGATCGCGCTCAAGGACTGGTCGCCGGGCGAGTCGCCCACAAAATTTGCAACGCTGATGGGAATCTGGTCTGACCCCACGCCAGTCACTTCGATTTTCAGCTGCGCCAGAACGTAAGATCCCGTGGCCAGCAAGAAGGCCAATGCGATAAATTGCAAGAAATATCTTTTCATGCGCGTGGTTTCATCTAAGTGTCATCTGGGCTTCAAATAATGCAGGTAGTTAAATTCCTCAGGACATTCTCGCGGGAACTGTCCAGATTTACGCACACCCCGCTCCACTTGTTTGTCAAACTCTGGATATTCCGACGGTTTTATCACCTTCACTTCTTTGAGCATCCGGCTGGGTGTCAAGCGAATCCCAATGGTGACTACGGGGTCGCCAGGCATCGCCGGGAAACTAATATTGGATTTTACCGTCTTCCCGATATAGAGTTCGCAAACCGTGCCTGGGACGCCTGACTTTTTCTCCGCCGAGCCTTCCTCGCCATCGCCCGCTTGACTCAAGGCGTCAGCGATAGCGCTTCTGGCTTTCTGTTTTTCGGCAGCGGTGGCCTCTTTGCGCTTGCGCTCCTCGGCAGCGGCAGCCTCCTGTTGACGTTTCTTTTCCTCCACTTCTGCAGCTTCCTGTTTCCGCTTCTGCTCTTCCTCGAGCTTCTTCTGATCTCTCATCGCCTGTTCTTCTTTTTGGCGCTTCTGCTCCTCGGCGAGCTGTTTTCTTTCTTGCTCCTCGCGTTGCCGCTTTTCCTCGGCGAGTTTTTCTTTCTCCTTTTGCTGCTTGCGTTTTTTCTCCTGCTCAAGCGCAATATCAGGATCTGCCGGCTTGACCTTCGGCGGTTCGGGCACGACGACCGGTACCTTGGGAACCGGTGCAGGCTTGGGTGGTTCTGGCTCAGGTTTGGGTGGTTCTGGCTCAGGTTTGGGTGGTTCTTGCTTAGGCTCAGGTTCGGGCGGAGGCGGTGCCGCGTCGCGTTGAATTGCGTCCCAGATCTCTGCCTCGACAGTCGTTGGCGTCAGGCTCTGCCACGATACACCCACCCACAGGAAAGCCAGCAGTACCAAGTGTACCAACAGCGATAGCAGTGCTGAGCCCCATGGATGGGGCTCTTCTGGGATGATGTAGGGGATGGCCTGTTGGCTCAATGCGAGTTCACCGTGCGGAAAGGCCGACGCGCGCGATACCAGCATCTTTGGCCTGCGCAATGGTCTGTACCACTTCGTCGTACTTGATGTTTTTGTCGGCAGAAATCATCAGCGGCAGGTCTGGGTACTTCCGGTGAATGGCGACCAAGCGTCTCATCAGATCCGCGCGCTCAGGGGCCTTGTCGAAGGGTTTGCCGTGAATACCGATGCTGGCTGAACCATCTGACTTGAGTTCAATTTCGATGTAATCCGATGGCGGCTGGGTAGAGCGTCCTGCTTTCGGCAGCTCGATGGTGCTCGGCGTGGTGAGCGGCGCTACGACCATGAAGATAATCAGCAGCACCAGCATCACATCAATGTAGGGTACGACATTGATTTCGGATTTGAATTTGCGCGTACGCGTGCTGCCCAGATTCGAGGTTCTCATCAGCGGGCCTGCCGGGCAAGTATGTTTGAGAACTCCTCGATAAAACTTTCGAAGCGAATCGACAGGCGGTCGATGTCATGCGAGTAGCGGTTGTATGCAACGACTGCCGGGATCGCAGCAAATAGCCCGATGGCTGTCGCAATAAGCGCCTCGGCGATACCCGGTGCCACCGCAGCCAATGTGGTTTGCTGCAAGTTACTCAGATTTCGGAAGGAATTCATGATGCCCCATACCGTGCCGAACAAGCCGACGTAAGGGGAGACAGAACCAACGGAAGCCAGAAAGGAGAGATGTGTTTCCAGCGCATCCATTTCTCGCTGATAGGCGGCACGCATTGCGCGACGCGCGCTATCCAAAGGTATGCCCGGATCCGTTTCCTTGCCCGCTTTGTGCGTGTGCAGTTTGCGAAACTCTTTCATGCCTGCCTCAAAAATTCGCTCAAGCGCACCGCTTTTGCCACTTTCTCGGCGACGCATTGAGGTGACTTCTGCGTATACAGCATTAAGGTCTACATTCAGAAAAGCTTTTTCAAATTCATCAGTCTGTGACTGCGCCTTGCGGATCGCAGCCAGCTTGCGAAAGATATAGGTCCAACTCATTGCTGAGACGATCACCAGCAATGCCATCACGGCCTGTACCGGCGCTGATGCACCGGAAATCAGGGTGACGAATGAGAGGTCTTGGGTCACTGTCATGGCAGGTCTTTGATTGAAAAAAGGAGGTGCCGTGGATAGGTTTCAGATTCCGGCGTTGAATGCGGACGCTTCCGCAATACTAATTTTTTTGAACACTGCGGCAGGAATTTCGGCAGGCCGCAGCGAGTTGATATCGACGCACCCAACTCGGATGTTGCCGGTACAGAGTCGCAAGGTACCGTGGTCATTCAGGCGCCATGCTTCTTGGGTGAACAGCACAGAAGCACGCCCCAGCTTTTGTATCTGCACGCTGATTTCCAGACGATCGTCGAGTAACGCAGGCGCATGGTAATCGATGGACGCATTTTTTACTACAAACATGCAACCGGTTTCACTCGCCAGCAGCTGCTGGCCCACACCTGCAGCCCGCAGCCATTCCGTACGCGCTCGTTCAAAAAATTTCAGGTAATTTGCATAGAACACGATACCCCCAGCGTCGGTATCTTCGTAGTACACCCGCAGTGGCCAGCGAAATGCACTCCCCATAAGTCAGCTGGTACGCTTGATCGTGAATGGCGAGAAGCCCTGGCAGGTTGGCATCATCTCGATGCCATTGATGTTCACGTGCGGCGGCAGGTTTGCCACCCACCATGCTGCTTCAGCCACGTCTTCCGGCGTTAGCGCCATGGCGCCCTGATAGACCTTGGCGGCGGCGGCATCGTCGCCCTTGAAGCGCACATTGGAAAACTCGGTGCCGCCCGCCATGCCTGGCGCGATATTGGTCGCGCGCACGCCGGTACCCACTAAGTCAGCGCGCAGATTCAGGGTGAATTGGTCCACGAAGGCTTTGGTTGCGCCGTACACGTTACCGCCGGGGTAAGGATAGGCTCCGGCGACCGAGCCGAGATTGATGACCAGGCCAGCGCCGCGTGCGACCATCCGCGGCAGGAGCGCCCGGGTGATGGTGACCAGGCCAGTGCAGTTGGTGGCGATCATGGTGTCCCAATCGCTCAGGTGTGCCTCGTGCGCCGGCTCCAGGCCAAGCGCCAGGCCGGCATTATTAATTAGCACATCGATATCCTGCCAATCACCGGGCAGGGAAGCGAGCGCCTGATCGATGGAAGGCTTGCTGCTCACGTCCATTACGACCGGTAGCAGGTTCGTGCCCAACTCCTTTGCCAGTACTTCCAGGCGCTCGGTGCGGCGTGCAGCGGCAATGACTTTGTGCCCGGTCTGGACGAATTTTCGTGCCATCGCTGCACCAAAACCAGCACTGGCGCCGGTAATCATTACGATCATGAGAACGCTCCGAAGTAGAAAGAAGGTCGAGCATGTGTCGCTCGGCCGAATTTTAGCCGAAATAGGCGCCTATTCCGGCCGCGTCCTTGATGAAAGACAGTCGGTCTAATAGAATCGGGGGCTATTTTATTCGGCAAAACCGGTCAGAGTCGGGCAGGTAGGCTTGGCAGGGGGGCTCGACTCCCTGCGCGCCGGTCCTCAGCCTGGAATCGCTGGCACATCCGGCCCGAGCACCTCAGGTATCAGCAGTAACCCATTCCCCACCATTTGGAGTGTTCCATGTTTTCGAGAGACCATACGATTGCCCGCATCGACCCTGACTTGTGGTCGGCGATACAGCAGGAAAATCATCGCCAGCAGGACCATATCGAGCTCATCGCCTCCGAAAACTACGCCTCCCCGGCCGTGATGGAAGCGCAAGGCTCGCAGTTGACGAACAAATACGCCGAGGGCTATCCCGGCAAGCGGTACTACGGTGGCTGTGAGTATGTCGATATCGTCGAGCAGCTGTGTATCGACCGACTCAAAGAACTCTACGGCGCGAATTTCGCTAACGTACAGGCGAACTCGGGTTCGCAGGCGAATCAGGCGGTGTTTCTCGCCTTGTTGAATCCTGGCGACACCATCATGGGCATGTCGCTCGCCGAAGGGGGTCACCTGACGCACGGCATGCATCTGAACATGAGCGGCAAATGGTTCAACGTCGTCAGCTATGGCTTGAACGAGAAGGAAGAGATTGATTACGAGGCCATGGAGCGTACCGCCCATGAGCACAAGCCCAAGCTGATTATTGCGGGGGCATCAGCGTATGCACTGAAAATCGATTGGGCACGTTTTGCCAAAGTCGCCAAAGAGGTGGGCGCGTATTTTCTGGTGGATATGGCGCATTACTCGGGCCTGATCGCGGGTGGTGTGTATCCGAACCCGGTGCCGCATGCGGACGTAGTGACCTCTACCACGCACAAGAGCCTGCGCGGCCCACGCGGCGGCATCATTTTGATGAATAACGAGGACATGGCAAAGAAAATCAACAGCGCGATTTTCCCTGGCTTGCAGGGTGGTCCGCTGATGCATGTCATTGCTGCCAAGGCAGTCGCCTTCCATGAGGCATTGCAGCCTTCTTTCAAGCACTACCAGCAGCAAGTGCTCAAGAATGCGGATGCGCTTGCCAAAGCACTGATCGAGCGTGGTCTGCGTATCGTGAGTGGTCGTACCGAATCGCATGTGATGCTGGTCGATTTGCGCGCGAAAAAGATGACGGGTAAAGAGGCTGAGGCGGTCCTTGGCTCTGCCCATATCACCTGCAACAAGAATGGCATTCCGAATGATCCGGAAAAAGCGATGATCACCAGCGGCATCCGTCTGGGATCGCCTGCCATGACCACGCGCGGTTTCGGTGAAGCAGAGGCCACGCGAGTGGGTCACTTGATTGCCGATGTGCTCGATAACCCCCACGATGCAGCCAACATCGAGTGCGTCAGAGCAGGTGTTAGGGAACTGACCGATCAATTTCCTGTGTATCAGGCTTAAGCCGATTCGCAGAAAGGAGATTGCCGCATGCATTGTCCTTTCTGCCACCAGGAAGACACCCAGGTCATCGATACCCGAACGTCGGAGGAGGGCGATATCACACGCCGTCGTCGGCGATGCAGCCACTGCGACAAGCGTTTCACGACCTATGAGCGGATAGAACTTGCGATGCCGGTCATCGTCAAGAAAAATGGCAGCCGCACCGAGTTTGAGTCATCCAAACTCCGTGGAAGCCTGATGCTGGCGCTGCGCAAGCGCCCGGTCCCTGCCGATGCGGTGGACGGAGCGCTGCAGCGTATCGAAGAAAAATTGCGCTCATCAGGTGAACGAGAAATTCTCTCGGGTCAGATCGGCGAGTTGGTGATGCGCGAGCTGAAGCGACTCGACAAAATTGCCTACATACGATTTGCTTCCGTCTACCGAAGCTTCGAGGACATCGCTGAATTTCGTGATGCCATTAATGAAGTCGACCTCGATCCCAAATTGGTAAAAAATCCGGACAAGTAACAGGAAGATTCCGGACGTATGCTCGTGCATCGCTAGCCAGCGTGGCTTCATGGCGTGGTAGTTGGACGTATTACGCGCTTGATGTTTCTGGTGATCCAAATGTCGGACCGCGTTTTGTCATCGCTGGCTCGCAGGTCCCCTTCACAAAAATAGTGCACTCGGATAGGCGTCTCAGTGCACACCATCGTCCGGTGATGTTTCCTCCAAAGACAAGGGCTGGCTAAGCCTTCCATTCGTTCCTGACTTTGTTTCAATTATTAGCTACGGAATAACTGTGCAAGTCATAAGAGCAGTCTGACTTCAGTATTCGGTATTTGATACCGCTCAGCGCCAAGATGATGAATACTTGTTTTTATTCAATACCGATAGAGACTGCGGGTTTTGCCTCGGCCTCACATCGATACGACAGGGATGCGACGCGGTACCAAGGCTTCTCGCTGCCTGAGGCGATGATTGCCTTATTGCTGGTGTCGCTGAGTGCAAGTGTGCTGATCTCAACGGCGGTGACCACTCGCACCCAGATGGCAAGCAATGCGCGCTTATCGGCGGTCTTTCGTCTTGCTGTTGAATTGTCGGACTGGGTACGGCAAGGGGGTATGAAAGCACTTGCCTCAGACACCATCAACCCCTTTGCGCTGCTTGATCAGCAAAGTACGGTAGCCTCTTGTTTCGGCTCCCCCTGTCACGCTCAAGCCGCTGCTCTCTTTTATTTACAGAGTTGGCGACGTCGTCTTTTTCTCAAAGTGCCGAACGCGCGCATCGTAGTTTGCCAAGATAATGTCTCGATCAGTCCTTCATCACACCATTGGTCGTGTGACAGCGGTAATTCGTCTTTCAAGGTGCAAGTTATCAAAATTGGCTGGCCCCAGGGCGGTGATGGCGAAAAATTTCCGCCTCGGGTCGTGCTCGCGCTAGGCTAGCCTGTGAGTATGATCGGTCTGATGGTCGCAATGGCGGTATCTTCTGGCGTACTGCTCACATCGATCTCGCTGCTCCAAATGGCGCGCGAAAATTTCCAGAATGATCATCAGGCAGCTTTGCTCGAGGATAGCGCCGCCTTTGCTGTAGAAATCATCGCGCGCACCTTGCAGCAAGCGGCGCAGGACGATTCACTGTCACCGATTGAGCCACGATCGGACACTTCGCGTTTCAAGCTCTCGGACGGTCCGGTGCAAGGTCTGGACGATACGCGTATGAGTAGCGATACCATCAGTGTTGGCACGACCAGTGTTGCAGGGGTCAGCGGCAATGATGTGATGGCAGTGAATTTGCATTCTGTGGACGGCGGTGTCGTCAATTGTGCCGGCTTTGTGGTTCCGGGAGCATCATCCCAGTCGGCTGAATCAAGCTGGATTTTTTTTCATATTGCCCCCGGTGCTGGCGGTGAACCTGACCTGCACTGCAAATATCGTGGCCAGCAAAAATGGGATTCTCAGGTCATTGTTTCTGGTGTTGAGTATTTTCAGGTGCTCTATGGACTAGACACCGATGACGATAACCTGCCTAATCAATACCTCAGCGCTTCGGCAGTCGCAGAGAAAGACAAGGCCAAGCCAGCGAGCGATTCCTCTTTGTGGCGTCGCGTGGTCGCGGTGCATGTCGCTTTGGTACTCCGCTCAGCGACCGGCAGTCACCAGGCTTCTGCTTTCAAAGGAATTGCTTTATTCGGTGACGACTACGTTTCTGAAAACGGAAGGGTAGATCCGGGTACACGTATTCATCCGGCTGATCTCGCCCCCTCGGTCCATGCACGCGTACGCCTTCATGTCGAGGCTGTTATTTTTCTCCACAAGCCTGAGAGGGTGCTGTGAGCCGCCATCCTGTGCGATCTGTTTCTCTGCAGTCGGGCATGACGTTGCTCGCTTGTTCTCTGGTTTTACTTGGGGTTGCGATGCTCGCAAGCGCTTCGCTGCGTTTACTTCAAGAGAGTATCAGCCTCACTTTTAGCACCATTGATCGTTTGCTGGCGCATCGGGCAGCAGAGGTTGCTTTAAAGGACGCTGCGAGCACGCTGGCCATGATTCCGCACGATTTGACGATCGTGGAAGCTCAAGGCTACCATCATCTCGGCGATATCACAGGGGAACGATTCGCCCAAGGTGGTCCGATGCAATCTTGCGCTGTGCCGGAATATTTTCTTGAGGCTCTGCCTTCGTCGTCCGGTGCCGATCCAATGCAGTCCGAGACATCATTTCCACATCGATATCGCGTTACTGCCAAGGGTAAAGGACTCAGCGAATCAACCCTATTTGTCTTGCAGGCAGATTTTGAAACGCAAACTTGTGTTGATGAAAAAATTGAGCTGGAAAAGGATGTGCGGAACAACGTACAAAACAGCGTTCAAATCGGCATACCAAACGGTACACTGAGCAGTGTACACAACGATGCAACAATTCCCGACCAGCGCAATGGGATATGCATTCCTTATGTACGGCGACTTGGGTGGCGGATGCTACCCGCAAGCTGAACCGATGCATTCTCGCTTTCAAAGGGGTTCGGGTGTTGGGTTGATGGAATTGCTGATCACGATCGGCATCCTGTCTGTGCTCGCTGCGATGGCATTACCTGGCTTTGGCCCAATCCTGGATCGTTTGCAGGTAATGACGATCGCTGCGCATTTTCAGGAAGCGATGAGCCTTGCGCGTGCAGAAGCGATACGCCGACGCACACGGGTCGATATGGTGCCAATGCGCGACAAAAACTGGGCCACTGGCTGGCAAGTATTAATTGATACCGATAATAATCAACTGGCCAATGCAGGTGACATCGTCTTGCACACCGGTCCGGCGACACCTTCTGGCTTGCGCGTTGACGCGCGACTCAGAGATCCGAAGCCCTACCTGGCTTTTGATCCCAGCGGTCGTCCCCGCAGTGCCAACAGCAGCGCGGTGCCGCAGATAGGCTCGCTGGTTTTCACCATTGGCAATGAGCGACGGAAGATCATTATCAGCTTTCTGGGGCGGGTGCGCAGCTGTGATCCGGTGCGGGGTGAGTCGGCTTGTTAAAATGGCGACCTGTTTCCGCCCTCGATCAAGCCGTGCACTTACTCAACGACACCGATGCCATGCGCGCTGCGCTCGACCAGGCAGCCAAAGGCCTGTTCCTGACCAGCCCCAATCCACGCGTAGGCTGTGTGATCGTTCGCGATGGACAGATTGTCGCAAGGGGTCATACCCAGCGCGCCGGCGAGGCGCATGCGGAAGTCGATGCGCTGCGTGATGCTGCCTCACGTGCCGTCGATGTGCGTGGTGCGACGGTCTATGTCACGCTTGAGCCCTGCAGCCATCACGGCCGCACGCCACCTTGCACCGAGGCGTTGATCGCAGCCGGTGTTGGCCGTGTAATTGCCGCCATTGAAGATCCGAATCCGCTGGTGGCCGGCAGGGGCATAGCGCAATTACGCACGGCAGGTATTGCGGTAGAGACCGGTGTTCTGGCGAATGAGGCGCGCGAAATGAACATAGGCTTTTTTCACCGGATGCAGCACGGGCGTCCTTGGGTCAGGCTGAAGATTGCTGCCAGCCTTGATGGTGGCACCGCGCTGATCAACGGTCAGAGCCAGTGGATCACTTCGTCAGCAGCGCGCGATGATGGCCATGCGTGGCGCGCGCGTGCGTGCGCGATCATGACGGGCATCGGTACAGTGCAGCAGGATAATCCCCAGCTTCATGTGCGCGCCGTTGCTACCCCTCGTCAGCCACAGCGTATTGTGATCGACAGTCAGCTTGATATCGACCCGTCAGCGCAGATATTGGTGGGTGGAGGTACCTTGATCATTACAACCGATAGGTACCCCGAGCGCGCGAGTCGCTTGCGCGAAGCGGGTGCTGAGGTGATTGTTCTTCCTGCAGAGGGTATAAAAGTCGATTTGGCAGCGCTGATGCAGTTACTGGGCGAGCGACAGATAAACGAGTTGCATGTCGAAGCGGGCTACAAGCTCAACGGATCGCTGCTGCGCATGGGTTTGGTCGATGAGATGCTTCTCTATTTCGCCCCGTGCCTACTGGGACCGGCACAGGGCATCGCACGTTTACCTGAATTGAGCGCCTTGTCCGATCGCATCAACATGCGTTTTCATCGAGTCGATGCTGTCGGTGATGATCTGCGTGTGATCACCCGGCTTAATGATTTTTAACCAGGACCAAAGACACCCATGTTTACCGGTATCGTAGCGGCAGTTGGTCGTATCAATTCGATCGAATCACTTGGCAATGACGGTGACGCCGGCGTGCGCTTGCAAATCAGTGCAGGAGATCTTGCGCTTGATGATGTGGGCATTGGCGATTCGATTGCCATCAACGGTGCCTGCATGACGGTAACAAGCAAGACAGCGGATAGCTTTGTCGTCGATGTTTCACGCGAAAGTCTGAATTGCACTGTGGGCCTTGATCGGCAGGGTGAGGTCAATCTTGAAAAAGCCCTGACCTTGGCTGAGCGACTTGGCGGGCATCTGGTTTCTGGTCACGTCGATGGATTGGGCAGCGTGGTGCTGTTCGAGCCCGTGGGTGAATCCTGGCGGCTGGATATATTGGCACCGTCCTCATTGGCGAAATACCTTGCGTACAAAGGCTCGGTCGTGGTTAACGGCGTCTCTCTGACTGTCAATAACGTCACCGATAGCCATGCCGGTTGTACGATATCGATCAATTTGATTCCGCACACCATCGAGGTCACCACACTCAGGCATCTGAGTGCCGGGCATCAAGTCAATCTGGAGGTGGATCTGATCGCCCGCTATGTAGAGCGCATGCTCAGCCTGTCGCATTAAGGAGACGCGGAATACATCCACGGTGTATGGTGATCGAGCGCGGCCGTGCGACGCGGGGTCCGGCAAAATCAAGGGACTGTCGCAATTTATTTGGTTTTGTAAGTTTCCGGTTTTATTCAATCAGTGTTTCATTATCATTTCGACACCACCTACAATGGGGAGATTTGCCCTCGCTTCAACAGTTTGTGGCCGCTGAAATCCTATAAAATGGCCGGCCTTTCCGGAACCATTCATGTCACTTTCAAGCACAAAAG
>Ga0315909_10001198_pt1 | contig 35012 bp, 20 predicted proteins | sample LakEriMetagenome_11_FD_203527 | JGI IMG/M metagenome (GOLD analysis project Ga0315909, IMG submission 203527) | Freshwater fungal communities from buoy surface, Lake Erie, Ohio, United States - Buoy 2 MA125 | ecosystem: Environmental > Aquatic > Freshwater > Lake | place: USA: Lake Erie, Ohio... | reverse complement strand
CCAACGATCCAAACATCTTTATTTGCAATTGATTTAAAACTTGGAAAAGAAAAAATCGACTGAAAATTATCAATTTTAGGAATATTCACTAAATGCTCGTGATGAATATATAAAAACGGAACAAAATAATAAAACATTGTATTCAATCCAATACCTACAAGCACAACAACCAATGAAGATGGAATTGCACTTAATTGTTTAATTTTAATTTTATCCCAAAAAATTAAAATCATAATTGAAATAAACGAAATAACAATTGCACCATATGAAAAGTAATTCAGAATATTGAATAATTCTGAAAACGTATTTTCATGATCTGACTGTAAAAAAGCAAAATCCTCTTCAGGAACTCCATCATAACCAAAAGCATGAGGTATTTGCTTTAAAATCAAAATTATCCCAATCGAAGCAAGTAAACCTTTAATTACGTTCGATGGAATATAATTAGCAATAAAACCAGCTTTTGCGTAACCTCCTAAAATTTGAAAAAAACCAGCGATTACCAATGCCATTAAAAAAACATCAAAACTCCCTAATTGAGCAATAGCAGCTAAAACAACTGCGGTTAAGCCTGCTGCAGGTCCGCTTACACTAATTTGAGAACGACTTAAAAAACCAACAACAACCCCACCAATTACACCTGAAATAATTCCAGACAACATTGGCGCACCACTAGCTAGAGCAACTCCTAAACAAAGCGGGAGAGCAACTAAAAAAACAACAATACTTGCTGGGAAATCGTATTTAAATTTTGACAATATCATTTGTTATTTTTTTGTTAAATTTATGATTCAGACAAATATAATTAAAAAATATAAGTCACAAAAAAAGGCTTTGAAATTAATCAAAGCCTTTCTTTTGGCGGAGAGAGAGGGATTCGAACCCCCGATACCTCTCGGTACGCCGGTTTTCAAGACCGGTGCATTCAACCGCTCTGCCATCTCTCCGAGGCCAAAATTAGTAATACTTTATTTATTGACAAGCGTTTTTTTGAAAAAAAATTAAAATAAATTTAAGATTCATAATTACTTAATTTAATATCAAACATTTATAGCTCAAAAAAAATATTGCTTTTTTAATATTTTTACTGGATAAAACTCACATTAAGCCTTAAAAAGCACCTTTTAATCAATAAATAAAATAAATCATCTTTAAAAAGTATTCATTTATTAACTTTACGAAAAATGATTTTTTTATGACTTTTACAAAATATATCATCGCATTATTGGTTTTAATAGCTTTCAATTCAGAAGCACAAACTAAAAAATTAAAAGCATATCTTGATGAAAAACAATATTACGCTCCTGAAATTGGAAATTATATTGAAATTCAATTACAATATGTTGGATATACATTAGCTTATACACCTAAAGAAAACGGTTTACAAGGTGAGATTGCAGTAATCATGAAATTCAAACAAAATGATTCAATCATTGCTTCTGACGCTTTCCGTTTACAATCTCCAATTATGAAAGATAGTATTATTGAAGATTTTTACGATATAAAAAGATTTGTATTAAAACCAGGCGAATATTCATTTTCAATCGAATTAAAAGATTTAAATTCAAATGAAGCAAGTTTAAATGCTACAAAAACGATTACTATTGAAGATTTATCTTTAAAAACAACTATTTCTGATATTGAAATTGCTGAATCGGCTACTCATGGAGATGAAACTTCTGTATTTTTTAAATCGGGATACAATATAATACCAAAGCTTTCGAATTATTTTCCTGATGAATTAAAATATATGCCTGTCTATTTTGAAATATATAATACACAATTATTAAATGAAGATGCTTTTGGTATAAAACAAAAAATTATCAACTCTCTGACTGGTGAAGAAATAGCTTTATTTAGCAAAACAACTCGTCATAAACCTGCAAATGTTGTTCCTTTTGCTCGTTCAATCGATATTCAAAATTTACCGAGTGGAAAATACACTTTAGAATACATTGTCATCAATAAAGAACTGAAAGAAGTTTCTAAACAAACTTATGATTTTGAAAGAAGTAGTAACATTGATAATATATTCGATCCTGAGAAAATAATACTAAACCCTGCTTTTCAAGAGTCAATTCATAAAGATAGTGTCCAATTTTATTTAGCAAGTTTAATCCCAATGGCTAAACCAGCAGAAATAAAAAATATTCTTTCAGTAATTAAAACTAAAAATGAAGACAATGCGCGTAAATTAATTCAAGGTTTCTGGATTGCTACTTCAAGTTCAAATGCTTATGAATCTTGGATGAGATACAAAGAACAAGTATTATTAGTAGAAAAGCTATACAAAAACAATTATCAAGCAGGATATGAAACCGATAGAGGTCGTGTTTATTTACAATATGGAGCTCCTACAACAATTATTCAACGTGAATCTACACCAGATGAATATCCTTATGAAATATGGCAATTCAATAAGATTGGAAAATTTAGTAATAAAAGTTTCATTTTTTATAATCCTGATTTAGTTTCAACATCCTATAGACTTTTGCACTCAGATATGCTTGGTGAAACAAAAAATCCAGGTTGGCAACAAGTCCTAAGAAGCAGAAATACACCTCATGGTAATATAGATACACCAAACCAAAATGTAAACAGTTCTTTTGGTGACAGTAATTATTATTTCAAACAATATTAAAATCTGCAAAAGTCAATTAACTTTGCAACTCATAAAAAAATAGTTTGAAAGATATAGCAATTGTCATACTAAACTGGAATGGTAAAAATTATTTAGAGCAATTTTTACCAAATGTTATAGCATATTCTGGAGATTGTAGAATTATTCTAGCAGACAATGCTTCTTCTGATAATTCTGTGGAATTCGTTCAAACTAACTTTCCTTCTATTGAAATTGTAATCAATGAATCAAATGGTGGTTTTGCCAAAGGATATAATGATGCTTTAAAGAGAATAGAAGCTAAATACTATTTATTATTAAATAGTGACATTGAAGTAACTGAAAATTGGGTTACTCCATTATACAATGCAATTCAAGATCCACTTTTAGCTGGATGTCAACCAAAAGTTCTTTCTCATTCAACACCTCAATTATTTGAACATGCAGGAGCTTCTGGAGGATATTTAGATAGAAATTATTTCCCTTTTTGTAGAGGTCGAATATTCGAAAAATTCGAAGAAGATCATGGTCAATATGATAATGAAACCGAAATATTTTGGGCTACAGGTGCAGCATTATTAATTAAAGCTGAATTATTTCATAAAGCAAATGGTTTTGATGAAGCCTTTTTTGCTCATATGGAAGAAATTGATCTTTGTTGGAGATTAAAAAAACAAGGATATCGATTTAAAGCGATACCTTCTTCAAAAATTTATCATGTTGGAGGAGGAACACTACCCTATTTATCCCCGAAAAAATCGTATTTAAATTTTAGAAATAGTTTATTTATGATTGTCAAAAATCATGAAGGCTGGTTGTTACCTAAATTATTTTACCGTATGGTTTTAGATGGAGTCGCTGCTGTACGTTTTATTGTTAGAGGAGAGTTTAAACAGTTTAACAGTGTATTATTTGCGCACATAGATTTATATAAACGCTTTTCAATCTTATTAAAACAACGTAAAGAAATAAAATTAACATCGTCTAATTTCAATAAAACAGGATTGTATAATGCAAGTATATTATGGGCAAGATACTTTAAGAAAATTGAAAAGTTTAGCGATTTGAATAAACGCTTCTTTTCGTAATTGGAAACTGATTATTATTGTGAAATAAATAACATTTTTTATTCTTAGTATATTCCTTATAAATATCTAATTCTGCATCATAAATCAATAAATCATCGATAATTACATCCATTTTTGAAAAATCATCTCCTTTGATTAGCAAATCATATTGTTCATTTTCTTTTTGCTTTTCAAAATCGATTTCAACTAATGACCAATCACCATCAATAATAGTACTATTCATAGGAGAAACAACAGTTGAAATCCAATTTTTTGTTTTATGATTGATAATAAAAACCGAAGAACTTAAACGATCTTGACCAAAATTCTTTCCGCCATTGTATACCCAAAATCGAATTTTATATTTTCTACCAAATTGTAAATCATTTGAAGCTAATGAAATAATTTCCGAATATTCTTTTAATCCCCCTTTAAAAGCACCATTCCCATTTTTTGTGCGATTTGAAAACGATTTCTCAAAATCATTATACCTAAAAAACTTTCTTGAATCTGAAATATAGAATCCATTTTTAAATTTCAATACCTCTTTTTTTGATGTGAAATTTTTATATTCTCTTTGATTTGATTTCTTAAAAAAATCTTTTATGCTAATTGAATAAAGTGCAATCTGTTTATTTTTGTAAACGAACTTACTCATAGAAAAAATCTGATTTTCAAAATCTGAAAGTGTGTCGTTTAAATTTCGAAGCACTAGAATAGGTTTTAATAAATTCAAATCATTCTTTACTTTTTTATCATAAAAAGATGGAGCAAATAGTTGCATTAAATTTTTGCTTTCCCAAATAGATGTCCGACTCAAGAAACTACTCATCAAAGGTAAATTAGTATGATAAGAAATTAATTTTGACAATTTAAATATTTCTGAATTAACAGGGTATTTCACATAGTTTTCAGACCCTATATAATAATATGGCAATGGAAGAATCGACTGGTATTTATTCACTTCAATATTTGATAATGCTAATTTTAACTCATTTGATAATTCTTTTTTTTGAAATAAATTGGATGTTATAGAAATCTTTGATGCTGTCTCTTCATGATATTCAATACTTTCATAGAAAACAATAGAGGGAATAATTAGAATTAAAAAGTTATTTAAAACGTATCTCTTTTTAGAATTATAAATCAAAATGTAATGATTAAGATAAAAAACAGAAATAATCGCCATCGAGAAATAAAACACCCAAGCGAATCGACCAATAGCTCTGAATTGTTTTAAAACATTAACATAATCTAATAAAAACTGAAGATTAAACCGAAAAGGAATACACATCGAGAACAGTAAAATAACAACTGAAGAGTAAAATAGATATTTAATAAAATTATTAGATGAAATAACAGAATCTATCGTAAATCTTCTATTTTGAATTGATTGAATAATTGATTTGATAACGATTGCAACAAAAATGAATATCGAGAATAATCCAATATATGATAAGGTTTCCCAATCACTTGAAGTTGAAATGAATTTTGATAAAAATCGATTAATTGATCCATGAGTTGCAATAAATACAGAATTAATTTTAGAATAAAAATTAAAAAAACCAAATGGATTTGTTGTTCTACCAGTATGTATATCTGTTAAAAAAACAAATAAATTAAAGACAATTAAGGGGGCAAAAAGACTTAAATAAATCCACTTATAGATTCTGATTGATTTTTTTCGTTCAATAAAAAACTTAAATGTGAAATAAGTAAAAAATAGCGAAAATACAATCACGCCCAAATAAGCATGAATTAAGAGCCAAAATAAAATGAAGAATGAAAAAACTAAATAATAGCGTTTGTGATTATTTGATTTTTCAAATCTTAGAAGTAAATAAATTGCCATCGGAATAAAACAACTCATGCCCAATGCTAGATGCCCAGTTAATCTAAAAATTTGAGGTGACAAAAAAGCATAAGCTATTGAACTTAAAACAGCCAAATAAAACTGAATTTTTAATCTTTTAAAAATAAAATATAGAAAAAGAGCACTCAAGAAAATAGAAACAAAAATGATCCCATTTAAAATAGCTATTTGATAATATAAAATCCCCGGAAAAATCAAAGCTAAGGCCCTTACGGTTATTGCTACAATTGGTGTGCAATCGGTATAAAGAAAATGTTCCCCATACGGGTAATTCATTCCTTCAAAATTAATCCATGAAGTGTTTTTTGAAATATAATAACTATAAGTATAATAGTTTTTTAAGCCATCACCTGAAGAACTAAAAAGATGTTCATTTGGATGAAGAAATGTATCGCCATAGAAAAAACACAAGAGGAGATACATTAAAACTAAAATGTAAACCACACCTTTATCAATTTTTGAGATTAATTTCATTTATTTATCTAAAATCAATTTCATTAATATCGAACGTTTTTGTTGAATATCCAAAATCGCTTTGCGGTGATAGATCATGTGATAAATATAACTCCATTTAAAAGTCACATGTAAGAAATATCTAGAATATGAAAATGCCAATAAACCTGAAACTGGAAAAACAGAGAAGTAAAGCAACTTTTCAAAAACTGAATTAGCGAAGTAATCAGCCGTGAAATAATATATCACGCCATAATTCAATGGATACAAAAACAACCCCATTAAAACTGATAACGGAGCAATATATTCAATATCTTTTGTCAATTTCGGAACAATATAATCAGTAATTTTATAAGGGAAAATATTAATCAACAATCCTAAAACAAAAACTGGAAATCCTATAAGAATTAGAATAATTGAAAAAATCAATTGTCTAAAAAACATTCTCAATCTAAATCTTCTATCTAAAAAATCTGGTCTAATTTCAAACTTCAATAACTGTCGATTAATGTCTTTTACTATCGTTTTCAATTCGTCAATCTCCCAAGGACGTGTTAATTGAATTTCATCCACCTTATCTCTAATGATCTTCAAAAATTGAATCTCCCCTTCTACTCCTTTTTCTTTTTGACGTAGATACTTGGAAGACAAAATCTCTTCTAAATCATCAACAATTGATTCGTGTTCCTTACTTTCTGAATTAACAAGAACTCTTTCTAAATTGACTCTAAACTGTTCTGTTAATTTTTTGGCTGTTTTACCATTGTCTTTTCGATAATCATCAACATACTCTTTCACAGAAATCGGTGAACCAACATTTACTAAAACAGAGCTTCTAAATTTTTCCGCTTGAAGATAATTGAGCCCAACTGGAATAACTCTTAAATTCAATTGACAATTATTTCTACTCTCAGTTTCTAATGCAATTCTCGCAGTTCCTGATTTTAATTCTCTTAAATGTCTTTCTAAAAAACTAGTTCCTTCAGGAAAAACTACCAATGTTTTTCCTTCTTCAAGTACTTTATAACATGCATTAAATGAATCTTGATTAGAAACTCCCTTTATCTTTCCTTCGCCTTGTCGATTTATAGGAATCATATTGAATTTCTGCAACAACCATAGTTTGAATGGAGAATTAAACAATGTCCCTTTAGCCATGAAATGAATAGGTTGTTTACAAGTAAAACCTATCATCATCGCATCCATTAAAGTATTTGGGTGATTCGCAATGATAATTAAAGGTTCGTTTTTAAGAGGTAACAATACTTCATCGTTTAACACTTTTACTTCTTTGTAGTAAAAACGTATTCCTATAGAAACTAGAAACTTAAGAAAACGGTAAAGCATTGTTTAATTTTTATCTCAAATGTAAACATAATCTATTAAAAAGTCGACATTCTATTCACTGTTTCAATCTAGAAAAAGAATGATTAATTGAAAGCCTAAAACAACTATTTATTCAGAATTGAATCTCAGTACAAAATATAATATTCACCTATTATTCCTTTAATTTACTAAATTTGTTACACAATATTTTGAATGGAAAGTTATAAAATTGCTTATTTAAATTCCAATAATGGACACAGCGTCTTGGCTTTTGGCAAAGGAGAAGCAATACGCATTGATTCAAATACAGTCAATCATACTTCTTGCTTGGTTGAATTGGAGCAATTTATTCAACAAAATAAAAACTCTTATCTTTTCGGTTATTTGAGTTATGATTTAAAAAATGAAATCCATCATTTAGATTCAAACAATAACAATTCAGTTGAATTTCCATTAATTTACTTTTGGAAACCACAATATGTTGTCGAAATGAAAAATGAAAATTTTTCTTTTGTGCAAGGAGAAAAATGTCAAGAAAGTTTCGATTTCGTTCAAAATTTTCTTGAAGAAGAAATTGATCAAAATTTCCATCCATATAACTTCAATTTCAAACCAACAATTACAAAGAAAAAATACATTGAAAAAGTAAATTCTTTAAAAAATCATATTCAATTAGGCGATTGTTATGAAGTCAATTTTTGTCAGGAATTTATTGACGATAATATAGATTTGGATTTTACTTTAGATGCTTATTTCAAATTAAATTCAATTACAAAAGCACCATTTTCAACATTTTTTCAACACGATGAATTGACAGTTATAGGTGGAAGTCCAGAACGTTTTATTAAAAAACATAATTTAACATTAAGTTCTGAGCCAATTAAAGGAACCAAAAAAAGAGGTCAAACTGAACAAGAAGATAATCAATTAATCAATGAGTTAAAGAATGATCCAAAAGAAAGATCAGAAAATGTCATGATTGTAGATTTAGTTAGAAATGATTTGTCAAAAATTGCTTCAAAAAACAGTGTAAAGGTAGATGAGCTCTGTGAAATTTATTCCTATGAAACCGTACATCAAATGATTTCTAAAATTTCATGCGAGATTGAACCTTCTGTTACTTTTACTGATATCATCAGAGCTACATTTCCGATGGGTTCAATGACTGGTGCTCCGAAAAAAAGAGCGATGGAATTAATCGAAGAACATGAATCATTTGCTCGAGGATTATATTCAGGAACTATAGGTTACATAAAACCAAATGGTGATTTTGATTTCAATGTAGTTATCCGAACTTTGCTATATAATAAAAAGAACAAAAAATTATCTTGTTCTGTAGGTAGTGCAATTACAATTCTATCTGATCCAGAAAAAGAATATGAAGAATGCTTCGTCAAAGTAAAACGAATCTTAGACGGAATGAATGAGTGATCTTCTTCAACATATTAAAAAACATTGGGAGCATTTAAAATCTAAAAAAATATTTTTAGCATGCAGTGGCGGAGTTGATTCTATGACATTATTGTCTATTTTTCATTCACTTGATTTTGATTTAGAAGTTCTACATGTAAATTATAATTTAAGAGGTCAAGAATCAGTTTTAGATAAAGAATTGGTTGAAAAAACTTGTCAAAAATTAACTATTCCATTTCATTTATTAGATATTCAACTTCAAGAACAATTAGATGAATTTGGTGGTAATCTTCAAGAAGTAGCTAGAAATGTTCGCTATGATTTCTTTGAAAAATTTAGAACTAAATCTGAGAATAACTACATCGCACTTGGTCATCATTTAGATGATCAAATTGAAACTTTTTTCATGCATATTGCTCGTAAATCTGGAATTATGGGAATGGCTTGTATGAAAGCTGAAAACAAACGTTTTATTCGACCTTTACTTTCATTCTCAAAAGATTCAATTATCGAATTTGCGAATAGAAACAATATTGAATGGAGAGAAGATTATTCAAATAAAACAAATAAATACAAAAGAAATATTCTAAGAAATATTCTAATACCTGAGTTAATCAAATCGATTCCAACGTTAAAGGACAGTGTGAAACATTTGACATCTATTTTTCAAGAAAACCAAACATTAATCGAAGAAAAAGTTTTGATTTTATTGAAGGACATCAAAAAAGAAAGTATCATCTCATTTGATTTATTTGATTCACTAACGAATGAAGAACGAATTGAATTATTAAGACAGTTAAACCAAAAACCTGGATTATTAATAGATTTAGAGAAAATTCGAAATTCACAAAAAGGGAAAAATATTCGGTTAGAAAAAAATGAAGATTGTCCTTTTATTTCAATTTCTAGAGAAGAAAATTGTTTTGTTTTTGAAACAGATAACCAACAATTTAATTTACCGAAAATACTTATTGAAAAAGTAAGTTCACTACCTCATGAATTTTCAAAAAATGAAATTTATATCGATTCAGCTAAATTAAACGGTGAATTAAATCTTCGTAAATGGAAAAACGGAGATCGCATGCAACCAATTGGATTAAAAGGAACTAAACTTTTATCTGACATAATTAAAGATGCCAAAATTCCGACTTTCAAAAAGAAAGATATTTTGGTACTAACCGATCAAGAAACAATCATTTGGTGCGTTGGAATACGAATTAGTTCTTCACATATTGCTGACAACCATTCAAAAGAAATTATAAAAATTACGTTACAAAATATTCAAGAATGATTCCATTCCCAATAAAATTTGAAAATAGAGTAAAGAATGATCTTTTCCTTGGAGAAGAATTATTAACGGCTTTGAATACAGAAACGCCTACTTCTGTAAGATTAAATCCACACAAAACCAAACCAAATTTACCATTTCAAAAAGAGATAGATTGGTGTCAAAATGGATATTATTTAACAGAGAGACCTTCATTTACTTTAGATCCATTGTTTCATGCAGGAACCTATTATCCGCAAGAAGCTGGCTCAATGGTTTTAGATTCTATATTGAGACAATTAGATTTTCCAGAACAACCGAAAATTTTAGATTTATGTGCCGCACCTGGAGGAAAAAGTACATTAATCGCTTCTTTTTTGGACAATAAGGGAATGCTTGTTAGTAATGAAGTAATTAATTCTAGAGCTAAAATTTTAAGAGAAAATCTATCAAAATGGGGGCATACAAATGTTGTTGTCACAAACAATGATCCTGAACATTTTGAGAAAATTCCAAATTTCTTTGATACAATCGTAGTTGATGCTCCTTGTTCTGGGGAAGGTATGTTTCGTAAAGATCCAAATGCTCGAACGGAATGGACTGAAGACAATGTTCAATTGTGCGCGGCAAGACAAAAAAGAATTGTCATGGATGTTTGGGACTCCTTAAAAGCTGGTGGATATTTAATTTATTCAACTTGTACGTTTAACGAAGATGAAAATGAAAACAATGTAGAATGGTTGTTAAATAATTTGGAAGCTGAAATAGTTTCTGTTGAATTGAAAGAACCAATACAAAAAGATAGAATTCAAAAAGGATTCTACTGTATTCCTGGAAAAACTGCAACTGAAGGTTTTTATATTGCCGTCTTTCAGAAAATTGGAAATGAAAGCAAAAAGAACAAACTTATCAGAAACAATGATTTAAAACTTCAAAAAGATTTATTGGATTGTTCAAAATTCGCAAAACTAGAAACGTGTAATATTTTCAATTGGAATGATAAATTATTAGCTTTTCCAAAAGATTTCACAAATGAATTCCTTCATTTACAAGCAAATTTGCATATAATTAAAATGGGAACAAATATCGGTGAGATTTCAAGAAAAGGTATTATTCCACATGAAGAATTAGCATTCAATCCATTTTTAAGAATTTCTGAAAAAAGTAATAGTATCAACTTAGAAAAAGACTTAGCGCTTAAATATTTGCATGGAGATACTTTTTCAATTAATGGTGCGATGGGATTTCAATTAATCACTTTTGAAAAAGAACCGCTTGGTTGGATAAAAAATATTGGAAATCGTTTCAATAATTTGTATCCTAAAGAATGGAGAATTAGAATGAATGTTGACTTCGTCTCCGCTCAGTCAACAAAATAATCGAAGGTGACTTGAGCGAAGTCGATTGGTGACTGAGCGAAGTCGAAGTCACCTCTTCCAAGCTCTTGTCATCTCCCTTTTCCCTGGAGGTCCAGGTAAAGCTTCAATTTTGAATCCTGCAGTTTTAAGATCTCTTTTAACTTGACCTTTAGCACAATAAGTAACTAAAAAACCTCCTTCTTTAATGGATGCATATAATTTTTGAAAAATTTCTAATGACCACATTTCTTCTTGAGCTCTAGGTCCAAATGCATCATAATAAACGATGTCGTATTTTTCAGGATGAAAGTTCTGGTTTTCAATTTTATTTTCAATTTTAGTCAAAGTGAAATTTGAATTGATTTCATTTTTCGCATTCCAAGTAGTTGAGTGAATCTTTGAAAATACCACCCTATTTTCAGCCCCTTTTAATGAGCCATAATCCAATTGATTCATTTCCTCGATTGAAACTGGATACGCTTCAATTCCATCGTAATCAATTATTAAATCATTTTCTTGAGCATATAAACATGTCAAAAAAGCATTTAATCCCGTACCAAAACCCATTTCAAAAATGGACAGCTGTTTTTTATCTTTAAATGAGACAATCCCATTCTGTATAAAAACATGTTCCGCTTCTTGTAATGCACCATGATTAGAGTGATAATTTTCATCTAAATCAACAATTCGGATTGTTTTAGATCCATCAGCTGTTTCAATTATCTCTCTTTTCATTATTCCTTTTTATTGTAAAAATAATACAATCATGCTTAACTTCATTAAAATAAAAAACGGCTATCATAAATGACAACCGTTTTCTTTGTGTTTGAAGTATATAGTTTAAAAACGTTGAAAATCATCATCTAAACTATCATTTCCATCTAATTTTATTGAGAATGAATTTGAGCTCATTTTAGGTTTAACGAAAGTTTGTTCTCTTCTTTTTTGAACAACAACCGGTTTTTTAATTTGTGTCGAACTTGTTTTTTGAGAATAACTCAATCCATTGTTCTCAATTTTAAAGAATGAAACAGCATCTTGTAATTCTTCAGCTTGTGCACTCAACTCTTCAGCTCCTGCAGCCATTTCTTCAGCAGTTGCTGCATTTTCTTGAACGACATTATTCAAGTTTTGAATAGCACTATTGATTTGCTCTGCACCTGAACTCTGTTCAATACTTGAAGCAGCAATTTCCTGAACTAAATCAGATGTTTTTTGAATATTTGGAACAACATCATTTAACATTTGTCCTGATTTCTGTGCAACATAAACACTTTTTGCTGATACTTCATCAATTTCTGTTGCTGCTAATTGTGAACGTTCGGCTAATTTTCGAACTTCCGCCGCTACTACAGCAAATCCACGTCCGTGTTCACCTGCTCTTGCTGCTTCTACTGCAGCATTCAAAGCTAACAGGTTTGTTTGTCTAGAAATCTCACCAATAATAGAAATTTTAGAAGCAATAACTTTCATTGAGTTTTCTGTAGCAATTACAGATTCTTTACTTTCTATTATTTCAGTTGCTGAAGCAGTTGATATTTTTTCTGTTTGACGCGCGTTACTCGTGTTTTGTTGAATGTTAGCTGTCATTTGCTCCATAGAAGATGAAATCTCTTCTACTGAACTAGCCTGCCCTGTAGCTCCTTCAGATAATTGTTGAGCTGAAGTTGACATTTGAACACTTGCTGAAGCAATATTATCAGCATTCAATATTACTTTAGAAATTAAGTCATTTAATACATCAATCGTTTTATTTAGGGAGTCTCCCATTGTTTTCAAGTCACCTTTAGAATCAATTGAATATTTTTGAGTTAAATCTCCATCTGCTAAAGCACCTATAACTCTACTTACTTCAACTGCAGCTTTTTGAGTTTCAATTTCACCTTCTTTTTGTGCAATCAAAATATCTATTGTTGAATTCAACGAATCCCCCATTAATTTCAACTCACCTTCTGAAAGAACTGAATATTTTTGTGATAAATCACCATTCGACAATGCTGATAATACTCTTGTTACTTCTTGAGATGCTGCTGCTGTAGCGTGAGATGCTAATGTTGCAGCAGTTACATCAGTTGCAATTTTTACAACTTTTGTAATTCTTCCCATTTCATCTTTTACAGGTGAATAAACAGCTTGAATCCATATTTCATTTCCTTGACGTGTAATACGTTTAAATAAATCATTTTGAGGAATCCCCATCGCTAATTCTTCCCAAAAACGCATATAAGCTGGTGAATTTGCAAAAGAAGGTTCAACGAACATTCTGTGATGTTTCCCTACAATTTCATTTAAACTATATCCTAATGTATGAAGAAAATTATCATTCGCTGTAATAATATTTCCTTTTGGATCGAATTCAATAAATGCAAAAGAAGTGTTAATTGCATTCACAACACCTTCAGCAGCTTGTTGAGCAAAAGTTTGCTCCGTATTCTCATATCGAACTCCAATATATTTTACAGGTTTTCCATTTGCACCTAAAACAGGAGCAAAAACACCATCAACATAATAAGGAGTTCCATCTTTTTTTCTGTTTTTTACAGGTCCTCTAAAAACTTGTCCTCTTCCAACTGTTGCCCACAATTCTTTAAACACAGCTTTATCCATATCAGGATGACGAACTATGTTTTGATTTTGCCCCATTAACTCTTCACGTGTATATTGTGAAACAGAGCAGTGTAAATCATTTACATAAGTAATATACCCTCTTAAATCAGTTTCAGAAACGATACACATTTCATCTACTAATTTCATTCTAGTATCAATCTCTCTTTGTTGTTGTTCAGAATGTTCTTTAATTTCTGTAATATTTGATTGAATTTTTTGCAGTGATTGAACTATTTCTAATTTAGAATATTTATCATCAATTGCAATTTCAGATTTATTTTCTGATAATGCATTCGCGAAATTAGAAATGATAATTTGTTGACTAAAAATGTTTTTAAAGTGATTGAAAATTTGTTCATCTGAAAATCGTTCTTTCTGTAAAGAAATTGTCAAATTTCCGTTTGATAAATTTCCAAGTAATTCAATAATGTAATCTTTTTCTTTATTAGATACTCCTCCAAATAATCCCATTTTTTTTCAGTAATAAATAGTACAATAATAATAGCTCAGCTTTTGTTTAATGTTTACTAATTTTAGTCAAACATAGATTAAACAATAAGACGAAATAAGTTAAAACATCCTTTCAATAAATTTTTTATGTGATAAAAAATAATAAAATAAGTAATACTACTTATTTCATTCAGGAAAGTGTTTACCTAGAGTAGTATGAGTCAAAAACATCTATAACAACAGTTTAACTCAAAAAAAAAAACAATTTTTAACTGAAATATATTTTTGAGGTATAATATGATCTAAATATTATATATGACATAAAGCCATCATCTGATTATAAATGAAATTAACATGACTAAAAAATAATAATTGTACAACTAATTCCTTAATAAGGAATTTTATTGCAAAATATATTTCAAAAACTCATTAATATATTCAACTCTATTTACTGTTCTTTTTTCACTAGTAAATAAAATTTTACTTCTTATTCATTTGAAGATTTAGATTATAAAATAGAGCTTTCAATTTTAAAAAATGAAACTGCTGATTGTAAATCTTCTGATTGAGCATTTAGTTCTTCTGCACTAGCAGCCATTTCTTCTGCTGTAGCAGCATTTTCTTGTACAACTTTATTCAAAGTCTGAATTGCATTATTTATTTGATCCGCACCTGTACTTTGTTCAATACTGGATGCTGTTATTTCTTGAACTAATTCAGACGTCTGTTGTATTACAGGTACTATTTCATTCAATAACTCTCCAGATTTCAAAGCAATATTAACACTTCTTACCGAAACTTCATCAATTTCAGAAGCTGCTAATTGACTTCTTTCAGCTAACTTTCTAACTTCAGCCGCAACAACTGAAAAACCTCTACCATGGTCTCCTGCTCTTGCTGCCTCAACAGCAGCATTTAAAGCCAATAAATTCGTTTGTCTTGAAATCTCTCCAATTATTGAAATTTTAGAAGCAATTAATTTCATAGATTGAACTGTTTCAGAAACTGCATCTTTACTTTGCATCATTTCTAAAGCTGCCTTCGTAGAAATCTTTTCTGTCTGTCTAGAGTTACTGGTATTTTGCTGAATATTTGCTGTCATTTGTTCCATCGAAGAAGATATTTCTTCAACTGAACTTGCTTGACCAATAGCCCTTTCCGACAATTGTTGTGCTGAAAAAGACATTTGATTACCCGCGTCTGCTATGCTATTTGCATTTGAAATTACTTTTGCAATCAAATCATTTAATACATTTATTGTTTTATTTAAAGAATCTCCCATTTCTTTTAATTCATTCTTAGAATCAATTGAATAATATTGGGTTAGGTCACCTTTCGCTAATGCACTAATAACCCTATTCACCTCTTTAGTTGCTTTATGAGTTTCTTGCTGCGACTCATTTTGAGATACTAAAATATTTATAGTTTGATTCAATGAATCTCCCATTTCCTTCAACTCCCCTAACACACTTAAACTAAATCTTTGATTGTAATCTCCTTTTGAAATTGATTTTAAAACCCTAGTAATTTCTTTAGATGCTTTTTTTGTCTCTAAAGCAGCGATTGAAGATTCGGTTACATCAGTTGCTACTTTAATGATTTTAACTATTCTACCCATCTCATCTTTAATAGGAGAATATGTGGACTGCAACCATTTATTTTGTCCAGAACGAGTTATAAATTTATAAACATCTTGATGAGATCCTCCCAAGGCTAATTCATCCCAAAACTTTAAATATTCTATTGAATTAACGACTTTAGGATCAACAAATGACCGATGATGTTTATTTTCAATTTCAGACATAGAATATTCCATCATCTTTAAAAAATTATCATTTGCACTTAAAACATTCCCTTTTGTATCAAATTCAATGTATGCAAAAGTGGAATTTATTGCATTAACTATTCCTTGAGCAGCATACCTTTCATAAGTTTCCTCAGTAACATCATATCTAATTCCTATATATTTTATAGGTTTTCCGTTTTTACCTAAAACTGGGCCAATAGCAGCATTGACATAATAAGGAGTTCCATCTTTCTTCTTGTTTTTTACCGGGGCATTAAAAACTTCCCCTCTACCTATTGTTTGCCATAATAACTTAAATGCCTCTTTTGGCATATCTTCATGACGAACAATATTGTGATTTTGACCTATCAACTCTTCTCGTTTATACTGAGCTACATCACAAAACTTATCATTTACAAAAGTTATATATCCTTTTAAATCTGTTTCAGAAACAATACACATTTGATTAATTAAGTTCATTTTTGCTTCCATCTCATTTTCAACTAGTATAGCTTTATCTTTTTCATCAATCAAAAATGTTTTTAACATTAATAATTCCTGAATAATTTCATTAGTGGAATTTGAATTAATTTCAACTTCAAAAATTCCTTTAGAAAATGATTTTATAATTTTTATTGACTCATCTAACTCAATTCTTAATCTTTCAATTTCATTGATTAAAACACTAGATTTTTTCTCATTATAAATAATTAATTTTGAAAATTTTCCTTTAAAAAAATCACTTAAAGTAATAATTAAATTTTTATCATTATTTCTAAATAAATTTTTAAATAACATCATATATTTTTTTTTACATTAAATTTTTCACTAGTTAGTATTTTAAAATTATGATAAATTAATTCTTATTCATATGACAAAAGTCAGTTATTCTCAAAATATATATTATCACAAATATCAATTCTACTTATTTAAATAAGATTTATAGAAAGAAATTTTAGATTCAATCCATTTTGTTCTAAAAAATTGTATTAGATTTAATATTATTTAAAATCAAACTTTTGTTAGATTAACAGAAAATTAAAACTGTTTACATGGAAAAACTGAGTATTTATCTACTTTCATTTGCTATAGTCTTATCTAGTTCATTTTCGTATTCACAATCTTTTATTAGAAAGAAAATTCTGTTTACGTTTTTAATTTTATTTATTAAACTTGAATTGATATATATAAGTCAATATCAAAATTAGATTTCTAATTAATTTAAAATTCATTGGTATGAATTTTAATATTTCAAATCCTCTTGATTGGGATAAATTAAAAAAATAAAATATTAAAACAAATAAATAGTAGGGATGAAAACAATTGAGAATTCAGATATTCGCTTTTGGTTAGAAGAAGAGATTTTATTTAGTGAATACAAACAACCTCATGTAATGAATTTAGAAAATTCTATAGCTATTTATGAGTTAAGAAGACAAATATCAGATGGAAAAGATCAATATTTCTGCTACGATATAGGTAATTTGAAATCGATGACAAAAGAAGCTAGAGATTATGGTGAAATTTATGGACAAGATAATTTAGCAGCATCTGCTATTATTGTCAATTCACATATTACCCTATTTATCTATAATACTTTTTTAAAAATTAAAAAAGTTAAGATTCCAGTTAAAGCATTCAAAAAACGTGATCAAGGAGTTGAATGGTTAAAAAAAATACAAAACAACCAACCTTCAAACTAAAAAAATGGAAGTAGATAAATTAAATGAAATTTTTGAAATTGTACGAAGATTAAATTTTGATGAATTTGGTGATCAATTGACTAATGAAAATTCGTTGGATAACTTGTTGATTGAATTGAAAAGTCATGAAGAAAAATATTTGAAGCATCAAAGACGAATTGATTCAATTATCACACATTTATCAGATTGTTTTGCTGGTGATTTTTTTAATGAACTTCCAATTTCAGATAATCAAGACGAATTAGATGTTGTGTGTATGGGATTCAATACCTATATCGATGAATTAAAAGGCGCTCTAGTATCAAGAGATATTTTAGAAAAAGTAAATTCAGAATTATTAAAAGAAAAAGTAATCTCAGAAAAATTATCGAAGGCGAAAGATGAATTCATGTCAAATATGAGTCATGAAATCCGAACACCTTTGAATGGAATTATTGGATTTGCCCAAATATTAGAAAGTACTGACTTAACTGATTTACAGCGAAAACATCTTAAAACGATAAAAGTATCAGGAAACATATTATTGATATTAATAAACAATGTGTTAGAGCTTGAATATTTAAATTCAAACAACGTTAAACTTGTTAAAGAACCATTAAAAATCAATGAGTTGATTCCATACTTCTCCTCTACTTTTCATGAGATTATTTTGGATAAAGAATTAAAATTGGAATTAAAGGTAGATTCGACAATACCTCAAAATTTATTAGGTGATTCTTCAAAATTAGCCCAGATATATATTAATATTCTGAGTAATGCAGTAAAGTTTACACCAAACAATGGGAAAATTCAAGTTAATTGCTATTCCATAAACGAAAATGAACATGAATGTCAATTAAAAATTGAAATTATTGATAATGGAATTGGAATTGATCAAGAAAATATAAAATCCATTTTTGAACCATTTGTTCAAAAAACGGAGGATTTAGCTCGAACATACGGAGGAACCGGATTAGGTTTAACTATAGCTAAAAAAACGATAGACTTATTTCGAGGTTCAATTGAATTTGAAAGTGAGATCGATAAAGGTACGAAGGTAACAATTACACTTCCTCTCGAAAAAATAATTACACAACAAAAAGAATTAAAAACAAATACAGAAAATACAATGGTAAATTATAAATCTATTTCCATTTTAGTAGCAGAAGATAATGCAATTAATCAATTGTTAGTTAAAACAATTTTACAGAAAGAAGGTTTTGAAGTTGATATAGCAGATAATGGGAAATTGGCAGTAGAAGCATTAGAAAAAGAGGATTATCAAATTGTATTAATGGATTTAATGATGCCTGAAATGAACGGATATGAAGCAAGTATTGCTATAAGGAAACTAAGCAATTCAGTTAAAGCCTCGATTCCCATCATTGCTGTTTCAGCAGATATTTCAAAAGATGTAAAAGATAAATGTCTAGAAGCAGGTATGAATGATTATGTATCTAAACCATACGAATCACATTATTTAATTGAAAAAATATTAGAACACATTAAATAATATTTTAATGAAATCTCCAATCCCTCATAACGAAAAAGAGCGCCTAGAAGCTTTAAAAAGCTATCATATTATGGATAGCTTGTCAGAACAAGAATTTAATGCGATAACAAAATTAGCAGCTTCTATTTGTGGAGTTCCAATTGCGTTAATTAGTTTATTGGATGAAAACAGGCAGTGGTTCAAAGCAAAATTCGGTATCGATGTAGAAGAAACACCTCGAAATATTTCATTTTGTCAACATGCAATTTTAGAAACCAAAATTTTTGAAGTTGAAAATGCACTTGAAAATCCAATTTTTGCTCAAAATCCATTGGTTACAAATGATCCTGACATTCGTTTCTATGCAGGAGCACCATTAATTGATCCTAATGGTTATAATTTGGGAACATTATGTGTCATAGATAAAAAACCGAAAAAATTAACCGATGAACAAAAAGATTCTCTTGAAACATTAGCTTCAGAAGTTGTTTCATTGATTTTACTTAGAAAGAGTAAAAAAGATATGGAACTTGCGAAAAACGAAATGGAAGCAATGCTCTCAGGATTACAAGAAGGCATTGTATTTCAAAATGTTAATGGTGAAATTATTCGATGTAATCAAAGTGCTGAAAAGATTTTGGGTTTAACGTATGATCAAATGATTGGTAAGACATCTGTTGATCCAAGTTGGAGGGCCATTCATGAAGATGGTTCTGATTTTCCAGGTAACACACATCCTGCGATGGTCACTTTGGAAACAAAATTACCACTTAGTAACATAATTATGGGAGTTCACAAACCGAATGGTGAATTAACATGGATTACCATTAATTCTGTTCCGTTATTTACAAATGATACAAATATAATAAATGGTGTAATCTCAACTTTTAAAGATATTACTGAATCAAAAGTACAACAAGATAAAATTAAGGAAAACGAAGCTCTTCTTGAAAAATCTCAAAAAATTGCCAAAATATGTAGCTGGAATTATAGTTATGAAACTAGAGAAGTAAAATGGTCAAAAGAGTTTATTTCAATTTTTGAAATTGGACAAAACGAAATAAAAGAAATTTATAAAGAGGATTTTTCACTTTTTATAAATAAAATTCATCCTGAAGATTATTTGAAATTTCAAGAAGTTGTAACAAATGCGATAAAAAAACTTCAGCCTTTTGAAATAGAATATCGAATAATTGCATCTGAAGGAAGAATAAAACATTTAATATGTAAAGGAGAACTTGAAACCGACAATCTTGAAAATCCAATTTCTATGAGTGGTACTATTCAAGATATTTCAAGAAGTAAAATTGCAGAAGAGGAATATAACAAGGCGAATGAACGTTGGAAATTTGCTATCGAAAATTCAGGTGATGGTATTTGGGATTATGACTTAAAAAACAACATTTCATATCAATCAGATCAATTTTTAAAGAATTTAGGTTATGAAAGAGGTGAAAAAAGTTTTACGCATGAATTCATGATGACTTTATTTCATCCAGATGAAAAAGAAGAAATCAATAGATTATTTCAAGCTCATTTAAAAGGTGAAACAGAATACTTCTCTCATGAATATAGGATTCTATGTAAACATGGTGAATATAAATGGATATTAGATCGAGCAAAAATCATAGAACGAGATAATGATGGAACCCCAATAAGAATAATTGGAATACATCATGATTTAACTCATAGAAAACAACAAGAGGAAATTCTTCATAACAATGAAAACAATTTAAAAGAAGCGCAAGAAATTTCTAAAATAGGTAGCTGGGATTTTGACTTAAGAACCAATGAATTAACTTGGTCAGCAGAACATTATAGAATCTTTGAAATAGAAGAACCTCAAACTCCAGAAAACTTATACAATTTATATCGAAGTAAAATTCATCAAGATGATATTGATGAATTGGATAAATTAGTTAATCGTTCTATAGCGGAAGGAATCGGTTTTGAATACAATCATCGAGTTTTATCTAAAACTGGTGATATTAAATATGTTTTAGGAATTGGAAAGGTTATTTTCAATTCAAAAAATGAACCTATTAAAGTAAAAGGAACCGTTCAAGATATTACAGATCGTAAAGTAGCTGAAAATAAAATTACTCTTTCAGAAGAACGTTTAAATGAAGCACAAAAATTAGCTAAAATCGGAAATTGGGAATTCGATTTAAAAACATATGATTTGTATTGGTCAAATGAACTATTTAATGTTTTCGATATTTCTCAAGATACGCCTAAAGATAAATTATATGAAGTTTATAGAAGTAAATTCAGTGAAACTGATTTAAAAATACTAGATGAGAAAGTAAATAAATGTTCACAAGAAGGTATTTCATATGAAAATCAACATGCTATTATCACAAATAATGGTTTAAAAAAATACATTCATGGACGAGGTTTTGCTAGAAAAAATGATTCAGGCGAAATAATTGCACTATATGGAACAGCTCAAGAAGTTACAGAAACAAAAAATCAAGAAAATTTAAAATCTCTTATTAATGAAGTTTCCAATGGTTTGATTGTTGAAGAAGAACTTCTCTCATCCACTTTTCAAATTGTATTAGATAGATTGTTAGAAATAACCCAAAGTGAATATGGTTTTATGGGTGAAGCATTTTATGATGATGATATACCTTACTTAAAGACATATGCTATAACTAATATTGCATGGGATGAAGAAACTCGAGATTTCTATGATAAACATGTAGAAAAGGGGCTTGAGTTTAGAAATTTAACTACACTATTTGGATATACCTTAAAACATAAAGAAGTTGTCATTTCAAATGATCCAACCAATGACTTAAGAAGTGGTGGTTTACCACATGGACATCCTGCATTAAATACATATTTAGGTATCCCAATAATACATAATAATGAATTATTGGGAATGATAGGTATTGCAAATAAACCAAATGGATTTTCTGAGGCGGATCATGAGTATTTAACACCCTTTACAAATGCATTTGCATCTATAATTCATGCATTAAAAACAGAAAGAAAACGTAAATTAGCTGAAAATGAAAATATTAAAATCAAAAATGAATTACAAAACTTTTTTGATCTAAGTTATGATTTCATGGCTATTGCAAATGTTGATGGGACATTTAAATCAATAAATGATACTTTTATAAAAGTTTTAGGTTATACAATAGAAGAACTTACTAATCAACCATTTATCAACTTTGTTCATCCTGATGATGTTGAGGATACCATTAATGAAGTATATAAATTAGCAAGTGGATTAAAAGCGATTGATTTTGAAAATCGTTATAGAAAAAAAGATGGAGATTATATTTGGCTAAGTTGGAGAACTGCTCCAGATGTTGACACGGGAATTCTATATGCAACAGCAAGAGATGTAACGAAAGAAAAAAGTTACAAAGAAGAACTTATTAATGCTAAAAACATTGCGGAACAAGCAAATCATGCAAAATCAGAATTTTTAGCGAATATGAGTCATGAAATTAGAACTCCATTAAATGGAATTATAGGTTTTTCTGATTTATTAAAGACTACAGAACTTAACGAAACTCAAGAAGTTTATACATCAACAATAACTCAATCAGCACATTCATTGTTAGATGTTATAAATGATATTTTAGATTTTTCTAAAATTGAAGCAGGTAAATTAGAATTAGATATTCAAAATACTTCTATACATGATATTATTTATCAATCAATTGATACCGTTACATTCCAGGCACAAACAAAGAACCTAGAATTACTAATGGATATCGATACAAATTTAAATAACACCTATTTTATTGATGCTATTAGAACAAGACAAATCCTTGTCAATTTACTCGGAAATGCAATTAAATTCACAGAAGAAGGAGAAGTATTACTAGAAGTTAAGTTATTAAATGAAAAATCAGATAGTGCAAAAATACGTTTTTCAATTACTGACACGGGAGTTGGAATAGATGAGGAACAACTTTCTAAAGTATTTGAGGCGTTTTCGCAAGCAGATAATTCGACAACACGAAAATTTGGTGGAACTGGTTTAGGATTAACTATTTCAAATAAGCTATTACAGTTAATGGGGAATAGTAAATTACAACTTGTAAGTGAAATTGGAAAAGGAAGTACTTTCTTTTTTGAGATAGAATTAAATTTCGAGAAAGAATTAAAAACTAAATTATTCAAAACTCCAAAAAGAATCTTATTAGCGAACAAATCTCCAAAAGAAGCAGAGATCATTACTAAATGTTTAACTTTTGAAAATATTGAAACTTCAAATGTTCAAACAGCTGAAGAAGCGTATTCAAAATTAAAAAACAAAGAAACATTTGATGCTATAGTAATTGACAGTCAATTGTTTAATAAAAATAATAATAAAATATTAAAAGAAATTATTGCACTCGAAGGGTTTGATTTATTAAAAACCCCTATCTCATTAATTACAAGATCCATTCACGATGAAACCTATTTTATTGATTGTCAAAAACTAGGGGTTAAATCGAAAATTACTAAACCACTAAAACCAAAATATCTATTAGAAATAATTTCAAAAATTTTATCTTCTGGAGTTGAATCTAATAAAGAAAAAAACATTGCTAAAGTTTATGATAATCAATTCAATATTTTAATTGTAGATGATAATGCAATTAATATTCTTTTAGCTAGAACATTGGTCAATAATTTAATGCCAAATTCAATCATTTTTGAAGCTAAAAATGGAAATGAAGCAATAGAAATATTTAAAAATGAAGCGTTAGATTTAATTTTGATGGATGTACAAATGCCGATTTTAAATGGTTATGATGCATCAACTGAAATTAGAAAAATCGAAACAACTACTAATGTTCCTATTATAGCTTTAACAGCTGGAACAATATTGGGAGAAAAAGAAAGATGTATAGCTGCTGGAATGACCAATTACATAAGTAAACCTATCATTATTGATGAACTTGAATTAATGATAAAAACTTATTTGATTAAAGAATAATTTTACCAATGGAAGAACAAAACGAATATAAAAAGATTTTTAATTTATCGATGGACATTATCTGTAAGGTAGGTCCAGACGGAAATTTTAAAGATATTAATCCTGCATTTACCTCTATTTTAGAATGGGAAATCAGTGATGTTTTGCATAATCCATTTACAAAATATATTCATCCTGAGGATATCGAACATACGACCAATGAAATAACCAAACAATTTAACGGAAATGGTTCTGATGTTATAGTCAATCGTTATAAAACTAAAAACGGAGGATATAAACATATTAGTTGGAAAGGGAATATCAATAAAGAAACAGGAGATTTATATGGAATAGGTCGAGATGTATCTGAACAAATACAAAAAGAGGAGGAATTTCAATTAATCACAAAAGTTGTTTCTAAAACAAAAGATGCTGTAGTAATTACAGATCAGAAAGGCTATATTGTATGGGTAAATGATTCATTTGCTAAAATCAGTGAGTATTCAAAAGATGAAGTTTTAGGTAAAAAACCTGGTTCTTTTTTACAAGGAAAAAATACAAATCTGAATACGGTAGCAGAAATTAGAAAAGCAGTAATACAAAAAGAGGAGATAGATGTAAATATTATTAATTATTCCAAATCAGGTAAAGAATATTGGTTAAATATAAATATCTCGCCTATTTATGATGATAAAAATCAAATTGAATATTTCATAGCAATTGAGCGTGATGTAACAAAAGAAATAATTCAACAAGAAGAAAAAAGAATCGCTGACGAACGTTGGAAAATAGCAATTGAAAATTCAAATTACGGTTTATGGGATTGGAATATTCTAACAAATGAAACGTTTTTTTCAGATGCTTGGAAAAAAACGTTAGGCTATTCCAATGAAGAGATTGAAAATCATGTTGATGAATGGACCAAACGCGTTCATCCGGATGATATTATATTAGCTGAAAAAGATATTGAAAAACACCTAAAAGGGGAATCAGAATATTACGAGAGTACGCATCGAATACTCTGTAAAGACGGTTCGTACAAATGGATTTTAGATCGCGGAAAAATAGTTGAATGGAATCCGGATGGAAAACCTTCTCGAATGATTGGTACCCTCAATGATTTGACAAATGAAATAGAGAACAAACGTCAACTATTAATCAATCAAGAAAAATTAAAAGAAGCTCAATTTATTTCAAAAATTGGAAATTGGGAATTTAATGAACAAAAAAAACAATTGTTTTGGTCAGATGAAATGTATAATATTTATGAAATTGATAATTCGGTTAAAGATGAAGAATTATTAAAACTATTTCATAAAAGTATGAATCAAGAACAATTTAAAAATCTTGAATCAACTATTGAAACATCTAAAGTAAATAAAGAAACTTTTAAAATTGAAAGAAAATTAATCATCCATAATAAAGTTAAATACATATACGCTATTAGTTCACCATTTTATGATAATAATGGTAATTACATTGGTTTAAAAGGAACTATTCAAGATATCACCGAAAGAAAATTAATCGAACAAGAATTTGAAAAAGTTAAAGACAATCTAGATACAGTCATAAAAACTTTAAATGAAGGAATAGTTCTTCAAGACACTAATGGAGCAATCCTACATTGTAATCCTGCAGCAGAAGAGATATTAGGTCTCACATACGACCAAATGATTGGTAAGAAATCGGTTGATCCTTCTTGGAGAGCAGTACATGAAGATGGTAGCGATTATCCAGGAGAAACTCATCCTGCAATGCGAACTTTAGCAACCGGTAAGTCGATTCTAAATGATGTGATGGGAGTTCATAAACCAAATGATGAATTAACATGGATCAATATCAATGCTGTATTAATGCCTAATAATCGAGGAGTTGTTTGCAGTTTTACAGATATTACCGAAAGAAAAAAAATTGAAAACATTATTCATCGCAATGAAGAAATGTTATATCAGACAAATAAAATAGCTCAGGTTGGTGCATGGGAATATAGAGCTGATCAAAGTGTGTTTTGGTCAGAAATAACTCGAGAAATTTTTGAATTACCAAAAGATTTTGTAACTCATTTTGATGATTTAAAACAATTTTATCCGAATAAAAATTTAGAATTATTATTAACTTCTTCAAGAAAAACAATAGAAACGGGTGAACCATTTGAGATAATACTAGAAATTGAAACCAATAATAAAAATTTCAAGTGGGTTAAATGCAAAGGGGAAGCAGAATATAAAAATGACCAATTTGTTCGTCTTTATGGTGCTTACCAAGATATTACGGAACAAACAAAAGCTGAAATACAAATAACAAATAGTAAAAATCATTTTCAAGCATTAGTAAATAACTCTCCATTATGTATTCATGAAATTGATTTAGAAGGGAAATTGATATCAATGAATGCAGCAGGTTTAAAAATGATGGGAGTTGATTCATTTGAAGAAATTAATCAGTCTTTATATTTAAATGTAGTTTGCACAACTGATAGACCTCGAATAGAAAATCTTTTGAAAAGAGCCATTCAAAATGAATCTTCTCGATTTGAATTTGAAAGTGTAAATGGTAGTATTTTTAAATCTAATTTTGTTCCAATCAATGATGAATTTGGCAAAGTATCAAGGTTAATGGGAATAACTGAAGATATTTCAGAAAAGCATTTTGCTGAGCAAGAATTAATCATTGCGAAAGAAAAAGCTGAACAAGCAAGTATTGCAAAATCAGACTTTTTAGCGAATATGAGTCATGAAATTAGAACTCCGTTAAATGGAATAATTGGTTTCTCTGATTTATTGAAAACAACTAAATTAAATTCTACTCAGGAATTATTCAGTAATACAATAATCCAATCAGCTAATTCTTTACTTGGAGTTATAAATGATATCTTAGATTTTTCTAAAATTGAAGCAGGAAAGTTAGAGTTGGACATACAAAAGTCAAATCTTGTTGAAATTGCATGTGAAGCGATTGATGCCGTTACATTCCAAGCTCAAAGTAAAAAATTAGAATTACTTTTAAATATTGATACATCTCTTCCCTCCCATTTTTATTTTGATCCTACCAGAGTTCGTCAAATAATGGTTAACCTATTAGGTAATGCCATTAAATTTACATCTGTTGGAGAAGTTGAATTAAAAATCGAAACTTTAAAAACGAATAAAAAAGAAGCGAAAATACGGTTTTCGGTAAGAGATACCGGAGTTGGTATAGATAAACAAAATCAAAGTAAAATATTTGATGCTTTCTCACAAGCTGATACATCTACAACACGAAAATTTGGAGGAACAGGTTTAGGATTGAGTATATCGAATAGGTTGTTACAATTGATGGCTAATAGTTCACTTCAATTAATAAGTGAACTAAACGAAGGCAGTACGTTTTATTTTGATTTAGAATTAACGTTTGAGAACACGATCAAACAGCCTTCTATTCAAGAAAAAATTCAAAAAGCAATCATTTTAACAGATTATTTCAATTTATCATCAATTATTAAAAAATACTTAAAACATCAAAATATTGAAGCAGAGCTAATATTCAAAAAAGATGATTTTATAACTGAATTTCAGAAAATAGATGAAAGTGTTTTAATAGTTTTAGATAGTGAATTTGATTCTACAAAAGCTTATGATTTAATTGAATTGGTAAGTGAAAAAATAGAAAGACAACTCACAAAAAATCCAACTATTTTATTGTCATGTTCAATAGATGACGATTACACATTTAATAGATGTAAAATATTAAATGTCCAACATCAGCTTCTTAAGCCAATAAAACCGAATTCAATTTTTGATAAAATTAATTTGATAGCCAATGGTTTAAAAAATGGAAATAGTGAAAAGATAGAACGTTCTATTAAAACGGATAGCATATTACTCGTTGATGATAATGCCATTAATCGATTATTGGCTTCAACATTAATAAAGAAAATAGCTCCTAATTGCAATTTAATAGAGGCTGAAAATGGATTAGAAGCAGTTGAGAAATATAAAGAACATCAACCAGTGTTAATATTTATGGATATTCACATGCCCGAAATGGATGGATATAAAGCTAGTGAAATAATTATTCAATCTTCAATCAATAATATTATCAATATCATTGCATTAAGAGCTGAAAACAATCTAGAAGAAAGAAGGAAATCAAAGATTATTGGAATGAAAGAATCGATTTCTAAACCTATAAATCCAGAAGAATTAGAAAACTTAATTCAAAAGTATTACTTTAATAAATAAAATGAATGGAGAAAGATTTTTTAATTAGTTATTATTAATGATATTTTAGATTTATCAAAAATAAAAGCAGGTAAATTATCGCTTTAAGAAATGCTAATTGATTAAATTGAAATAGTAAGGCAAGCAACCGATACTTTTGAAGTAAAAGCGGAGGAGAAAAAAATAAAAATTCATCAAAAAAATTCAGTAGATTTTCCTTCTATGGTTTTAGGAGATTCTGTCAGAATATCACAAATATTATTGAACATTTTAAGTAATGCCATAAAGTTCACTCCTGAAAATGGCTTAATCACTGTTGAATCATCCCATCAATTAATTGAGAATGATAAATTAATAGTTAATCTAAAAATTCAAGATTCGGGTATTGGAATTCCATCTGATAAATTAGATGCTATATTTGAACCTTTCGTACAAACAAGTGACGATACCGCTCGAAAATTTGGTGGTACAGGTCTTGGATTAAGTATTGTGAAAAAATTAGTAGAAATGATGAACTGTAGTATTCACGTCGAAAGTGAAATAGGTGTTGGAACTACTTTTAATATTTCAATCATGCTAAGTAATTATACTGATTTTTCAAAAAATTTAAAAGAACATTCAGACGACGAGAAATTCAATTTCAACATTGATGATATTAAAATTTTATTAGCTGAAGATAATCATATCAATCAATTATTAGCGACAACTGTTTTACAACAATTTGGCTATTCTGTAACATGTGCTGAAAATGGAAAAATAGCTATAGAAATTCTTGAAAAAGAGACATTTGATATCATTTTAATGGACTTAATGATGCCTGAAATGGATGGATATGAAGCAACTTTAGTTATCCGCGAAAATAATAATTCGATACCTATCATAGCATTAACCGCAGATGTTACAGCTGTAGATATAGAAAAATGTTATAAAGTTGGAATGAATGATTATGTCACTAAACCATTCGATCCAGATGACTTAAATAAAAAAATTGGACATTTAATTAATCAAAAAATGAAAAATTAAATTATATTTACCTTACTGAAAAAAGACCAAATATGAAATTATGCAATCTAGATTATCTAAAAAGTATTACTCCAAAAAGTAATGCATTTGCTATTCAGATGTTAAAGCTTTTTCTTCAAGACACCCCTGAAGCGATCAAAAACATAGACTATGCTATTAAATCTTCAAATTGGCTATAAGTTCACAAAAATTCGGACAAAATAAAACCTTAGTATTAACATCAGGACTTTATAAACGACTAATTGATAGTTTCTTCGCCATTTTTAAACCTGCAAAACAGAGAAAGAGACACATAAAATAGCACGTCATTTTTTAATTTCGAAGACAGAATGAAAAAAGTGTTCGTCGAGTTAGAAAAAGCTATTGAAGAAATGAAAAATTAATTTTTATATATACACACTATGACTCATTGCAATTTAGACTTTATAAAGAGCATTAACCCAGGAAGTAAAACATTTACAATTAAAGTGATTAAACTTTTTTTGAATGAAACTCCTGAGCATATTAAACAAATAAAATTTGAAATTGCAAATGCCAATTGGGGTAAAGTATATGAACATACTCATAAAATTAAGCCTTCAGTTTTAATGTTAGGTTTTCCTACAGATATGACTGAAGCATTGCTAAATATTTTAAAGTATTCACAATCGGAAAAAAACACTGACCAGATTTACAATTTGTTTAAAGCTTTTGAAACTAAAATCAGTAGTATCTATTACGAATTAGATCAAGAACTTAAAAAACTTGAAAAATAATGGAGCTTTGTAATTTAACTTATCTTAAAAGTATTACTCCTGGTAATAATGCCTTTGCAATTCAAGTAATCGAACTTTTTTTAAAAGATGCAGCTGATCATATTAATGAAATAACAAATAGTTGTTCAACAAATAATTGGTCTGAACTATATAAGAATGCACATAAAATTAAACCTTCAGTTGAAATGCTAGGTTTTCCTACAACTATGAAGGAAGCTTTAATAAACATTAACATATTGTCAAAATCAGAAACAAATATTGAAAAATTGGTTGATTTAGTTAACTTTTTCACTTCTGAATTTCATTCAATTCTTAAAGACCTTGAAAATCAACTTCAACAATTAAAATCTGAGTAACATATTCATTTTATTAATGTCAAATTCTACCTTATCAAAAATATACCATCTTCTAAATGAAATTTTTCATGTCGAAGAAGAAAAACAGCATTCGGTCATTAATGAAAATCAACTTTTAGAACTAGCTGAACAACTTTCACTAAAACTTTCAAAAGAAAAAAAAATAACAGATTCAATTATTTCTAGATTAAAGGAAAATAAGGAGATCAATGACTTTTTTGAAAACGAAGAAAATAATCAACTGAATAGCATTTTAAAAGCATTAAATTATTATCAGCAAAAAACGATCGAATTAAAAAATTTAAATGTTTCTCTAGAAAAGAAAAATTTAGAAGCTATTGAGCGTGAAAATCGATTAGATGAAGCGCAAAAGATTGCAAAAATTGGAAGTTGGGAAATTAGAATTGATACAAATGAAACAATTTGGTCAAAAGAATTGTACTCCATTTTTGAAATTACCCCATCAATTGACATTGATTTGGTTCAGGAGTTTAAAAATAAAATTCACCCTGATGATTTAGCATTTTTTGAAAGCATGTCCTCTTTCAATCCTCACAATCCAAATTTCACCCAAGAATTTAGAATTATTTGTAAGTCAAAAGTGAAAACTATTCTCGCTACGATTTACTCATCTTTTGAAAAAGGGAAAAATAGACATACATTAGGTACATTTCAAGATATTACTGAACAGAATATAGCGCAACAAAAACAGTTAGAACTGGAGCAAATTGAAACAACAAATAAGAAAAAAATTATTGAAGCAATTCTTTTGACTAAAGAAAAAGAACAAAAAAGAATTGCCGAAGAGCTTCATGACGACATAGGTTCATCCCTTATGGTCTTTAAATTTGCAGTGCACAAATTAAAAATTGCAGAAGAAGAGAAAAAAGATTTAAATAATTCAATTTCAGCCGTAGTTCAAAAAATAAGAACTATTTCTAACGAATTGTCTCCCAATATATTACAAGAATTCGGATTAATAAATGCCTTAAAACATTATTGTTCACATATAGAAAAATCCACAAGCCTCAATGTGTTTTTTGATACAATATTAGAAGACTCACCATTTTTAACCAACGAGGAAGAAATATCTGTTTATAGAGTGGTTCAAGAAGTGATCAATAACATCTTAAAATATGCTGAAGCAAACACTATTTATATTAACATAAATAATACAGATAATTTATTCTCACTTACCATTGAGGATGATGGAAATGGATTTATACCTTCAAAGGAAAATCGTTCAAAAACTACTTTAGGATTATTAAATATTGAAAGTAGAATAGACTATATTAATGGTACTATAAAATACAGAAAAAATATACCAAAAGGAACAATTGTATTGATTAGTAAAAAAACGTACTAAATAAGCAACTTTTTCTATTCATTATCGTTTTAGTTATATCACAAGAATAAAACTACATATACATATGAGACTATTAATTATATTATTGCAAATTATGCTACCTCTGATTTCTTTCGGACAAATAAACAGTATTAATTATTTTGGTAAAGAAATCATAATAGATAACAGGGTTAAAGAACATTATTCAATTGAATATTTTAATGATTTAAAAGAAGGTAGTCCAGAACTTTTAGTTTATCAAAATTATTTTGTCCAACACGCTTTCAAAATCGTTGATTTAAGTCAAAAAGCAAAAGAAGAAAACTATATTAAATTAAGTCAAATTCCAAAAATAGTTGCAGAAAATTATTCTCTTGACTACTCTGGTAAAATTGAAAAATTCAATATATTAAACTTTGAAATCCTCTTAAAAGATACCATTCAGGTAATTGATTTAGAATATGATAATAAATTTATCATTATTAAAACAAAAGAAGATTTTTTAAAATCTTTTAATGATTATAAAGCTAAACAACTTAATTAAATCACGATGAAAAATATTAATTTATACTTTCAAAAGAATGTAATTTTAGTTGTATTTGGACTAATATTAACTTCATTAACTTTTGCTCAAACTTATACTTTAAATTCGGTTTCAAATAATACGACAGTTACTACTTGTGCTGGAACGTTTGTTGATCAAGGTGGAACTGGTGGTAATTATTCTGCAAATTCATCTTTAACAATTACTTTTTGCTCTGGAAGTTCTTCACGTGTTAGATTAGACTTTTCTGTTTTTAATATTGAATCAGGATTTGATATTATGACTTTCTATGATGGGGCAACAACAGCAAGCCCTTTATTAGGTACTTCTTCTGGAAATATTGGAGCAAATACGATTCAATCATCAGGCTCATGCCTTACTATAAAATTTACTTCAAATGCTACGACTCAAGCAGTAGGTTGGCAAGGTGTTCTTTCATGTAATCAACCATGTATTACTCCAGTTTCTATCGGAACAATTACAAATCAACCTTCACCTGTAAAAATTTGTCCAGGAGAAACAGTTAACTTTGATGGTTCAGCGTCAACTGTGGGAACAGGTTTTTCAATCGTAAATTACACTTGGGATTTTGATGATGGAACTACTGCTACAGGCGCAACTTCTTCTCATGTCTTCAATAATCCTGGTGAATATATAGTCCAATTAAATATTAAAGATAACAATGGAGGCGGATGTCTTAATACAAATAGAATAGACTTAGTAGTTAAAGTAAGTACAAATCCAACATTTGTCGGGACTACACCAAATCAAACTGTTTGTTCAGGAACTTCAACATGTTTAACTGGAGTCATAAACCCTACAACTTGGACTGATCTTCCTCCTACAAATATTTTTGGTACATTAGCTTTACCAGATGGATCTGGTATTTGTTATGAACAAGCAATTACTTTTGTAGAGTTTTCACCTGGTCAAACAGTTACTTCTGCTGCACAAATATTAAATGTAAATGCTAATCTTGAACATTCTTGGGCTGGTGATATTAGTATAACTATTATTTGCCCTAATGGTCAACAAGTAGGGGTTTTTAACTCTGATGGTACTTGGAACACAACTAGTGTTTCAAGTGAAAACTTCGGAAATCAGGCAGTAACACCTCCAACAGGTTACGATTATGTTTGGACTTCAACTGGTTCAACTATTGAAGCTTGGGGTGCTGCAAATCCTTCAAACACTACAAATACTGCAATTCCTGCTGGAACTTATGGCTCTGAACAGCCATTCACTGGATTAGTCGGTTGTCCTTTAAATGGAACTTGGAAATTAAAAATTTGTGATTTATGGTCAAGTGATGCTGGAACAGTTTTTTCATGGGGAATTAATTTTGCACCATCTGTTTATGCTTCTTTATCTAGTTTTACTCCTGTATTTAACTCAAATTGTACTGGAACATATTGGACTGGTATTAATGCCGCTTCTACAGCTGCAATCACTTCAACATCTTCTGATTGTAATCAGATTTGTGTAACGCCTCCTAGTGCTGGTACTTATACATATAAATATTCTGGAGTAGATGATTTTGGTTGTACATATGATACTACGATTACTATTACAGCTACGGCTGGCTCTGTAACAGTAAATGCAGGTTTAGATCAATCTATTTGTACTGGTTCTACAGCTACCCTAGTTGCTTCTGGAACTGCTACTACTTACACTTGGAATAATGGAATAACAAATAACACCCCTTTTACCCCTCCATTAGGGACAACTACATATACATTAACTGGAACTGTTGCATCAGGTTGTTCAAATACTGATCAAGTGACTATTACTGTAAATCCTAGACCCACAGTCACAGTAAACAGTCCATCAACATGTACTGGAACCGCAACAACTATTACTGCTACCCCAGGTGTTGCTGGTACATATAATTATGCTTGGACAGTACCTGCTGGTGTTCCAGCTCCAGGGAATGTTGCAAGTTTTTCTTCATCAGTTGCAGGAACTTATAGTGTTGTTATTACAAATCCAACTACAAACTGTTCTAGTACTAGTGCATCAGGAACATTATCCGTTGCAGGTCTTACAGCTACAGTTAATAGTCCTTCTGCTTGTTCGGGCACTGCGGCAGCAGTAACTGCAACCCCAAGTACAACTGGGACATTTAGTTATGTTTGGACTGTTCCTGCAGGTGCTACCAACCCTGGAAATGTGGCAACATTCAATACAACTACAGCTGGGACTTATAGTGTTATAGTTACAAATACAGTTAATGGTTGTTCTAGTTCTAGTGCTTCTGGTACTGTATCAGCTAATCCTATTCCAACTGTTACCGTAAATAGTCCTTCTACTTGTTCTGGTACTGCAACAACTATCACTGCTACTCCAGGTTCAGTTGGAACGTACTCGTATTCTTGGACAGTTCCTGCTGGTTTTACAAATCCAGGAAATGTTGCAAATTTTAACTCATCAACAGCTGGTACATATAGCGTTGTTATTACAAATACTACA
>Ga0315909_10001197_pt1 | contig 35042 bp, 50 predicted proteins | sample LakEriMetagenome_11_FD_203527 | JGI IMG/M metagenome (GOLD analysis project Ga0315909, IMG submission 203527) | Freshwater fungal communities from buoy surface, Lake Erie, Ohio, United States - Buoy 2 MA125 | ecosystem: Environmental > Aquatic > Freshwater > Lake | place: USA: Lake Erie, Ohio... | reverse complement strand
CGCTAATGGCAGAGGATGAATTCTTTAAAGCTGTCGGATACCGCATGGAATTAAATGCACTGGTAACTAGAGAGGCTAACAAGGAATACAGTAACTTAATTAAAAATGGTGTTGATGAAGTTACAGCTGCACAGCAATCGGCAGCATTGCATCAAAAGCTTTTGGTTGAGCCTACAGCTGAAATTGAAGAGGCGGCTAAATCAATGGCTGCTACAACTACATTTACTCGTGATCTTGAAGAAGGATTACAAGGCGCTCAAAGATTCTTGAAGGACACACCAGTCCTGAAAATATTCTTCCCATTTGTAAAGACTCCTACCAATATTGCGATGGAGGCTATGAGTCGTACTCCAATTATAAATTTTGCCTCTCCTAGATTTTGGGCTGATTATAATGCTGGTGGTATTCAAAGAGACATGGCAATTGCTAGAGTTACTTTAGGCTCTGGCATTATTTATGGAGCTGGATCTTATGCTCTTGATGGCAGAATAACTGGGTATGGTCCAATGCGAGATGAGGACAAGAAAGCTTTAGAAGGTACAGGCTGGCAGCAGTTCTCATTTGTGTTTAATAAGTCTGATGTCAGTCCAGAGTTGATTGCTCAGTACAAACAAATTACTCAGATCAAAGAGACACCAGATAAAGTTTACATCAGCTACGCTGGTATCGAGCCATTCTCTTCCATGCTGTCTATTGCCGCCACAGCTGGTGAGTATGCGATGGTAGACGGTAGCGAAGTAGACATGGAAAAGCTAATGATGGGTGGCGCTTTAGGTTTATACCAATACACATCTGAACAGCCTATGCTGCAAGGCTACGGTGAGTTGATGAAAATGTTTTCGTCCAAGGCAAAGGATGCACCATCAATGCTTTATAACGTGATGGCACAGGTATCCAAACAGACTAGCTCATATGTAATTGGTGGATCTCCACTTGGCGCTTACTCATCATTTATTGCCAGCATTGAGCGTGTTATGAAACCAGAGAAAAGCTTAGTCATGGAAGCGGTATCTCCTGATGATGTTGGCATTCTTTCTGGTGCTGAGAAAGGATTTTGGGAGGCATACGCACAAGCTAAATCTAGAAATCCACTTACATCAGATACCCTACCAGTACAGCTAGATCCAATTACAGGCAGTGAAAAACGTATTGGTAAAGGTAACTGGGCTGAAATGTTTGATCCGTTTAAATCAAGCGATGGGAAGTATTCTCCAGCTCATGCTGTGCTAGTGGAATACAAAGTACCAATGCCTAAGATACCAAAGAAAATTGATGGTGTTGAATTAACTGACAAGCAATACAATCAATGGATTGAAATAGCTACTCAAACATTTAATCTTGAAGACAATATTGTCAAGCTTGGATCTAGTAAAGAGTTTAAAGCATATGCATCACAGGATCTTGCTGGCGCTCAATCATTGATAACCAAGCTTATATCTGATGCATACAATGGAACACCAACTAATCAAGGCGCTAAATACATATTGCTTGCTGATCCAGAAAATATGGATCTAGCTGATGCAATTGAAGGTGTAAAAGAAAAGCAGCGTGAATATGGTAAATATAAACAGTAAGGACTAACATGGCAAACTATCCAATATCAAACGTATCACGAAGAGTGGTCTACACAGGTAGTGCTGGTGTGGGTCCATACTCATTCTCATTTGAAATCATTGCAGCTGGTGACGTAGATGTCTATAAGAATGACACGCTACTTACGCTGACTACTAACTACTCTGTCACGATCAACAGCAATGGCACAGGATCTGTGACTCTGGTATCAGCTGCTACTGGCAGTGATCGCATTACCATTGTCGGAGCTAGAGCGATTGAGCGAACCACAGACTTTGTAACTGGTGGTGACTTGTTTGCTAATACGCTGAATGAAGAGATCGACTCGCAGACTATCTTTGTGCAGCAGGTAGCAGAGACAGCGGAACGCTCCATCAAGGCTCCAGTAACGGATCCTACCAACATCAACATGACGCTACCATCACAGACTTCACGAGTTGGTAAGACGTTAGCATTTGATTCTAGCGGTAATCCTATAGCTGGGGATCCAATTGGTAACTGGCGAGGTGATTGGGCTGCTGCAACATCATATCAAAATCGTGACTTAATTAAAGACACAACAAACAGCAATGTATATATTGCATTGTCTGCTCATTTGTCTGCTGGCTCACTACCAATTACCACTAATGCTGATTCAGCAAAATGGGCATTAGTTGTAGATGCTGCGGCAGCTGCAACTTCTGCTAGTAATGCTGCAACTTCTGCCAGTGCTGCTGCTTCTAGCGCAAGCGCTGCAAGTACGTCTGCTTCTAATGCTTCTAGCTCTGCATCAAGTGCATCAACGTCTGCTACTACAGCAACAACCCAAGCAACCAATGCATCCAACAGTGCATCAGCTGCTGCGACAAGCGAAACAAACGCAGGTAACAGTGCATCATCAGCATCTACTTCTGCCAGCAACGCATCCAACTCAGCAGCATTAGCGGCTGCATCAGCTGCGTCTGGATTGTATTCTGCTGTAATAGATAAAAGCGCAAACTACACTGTAGTTTTAAATGATGCTGGTGATTTAATTCGTGTAACCACAACAAGTGGTGCAGTTACAATTACTCTTCCAACTATTAGTACAGTAGTAGATGGATTTAAAGTTGCTATAGTTAAATGGACTGGTGACTCTAATGCTGTATCTATTGTTAGATCTGGATCAGACACCATCAATGGCGCAAATTCAGCAGCCATAGGATCTCAATACACTACCACTACATTTGTTGCTGACTTTGAGACTAACCAGTGGCTTGCAGTAACTAGTGGACTTGGATCAACTAACGTAGCAGTTGATCAATTCAGTGGCAATGGGTCTACCGTAGCATTTACTTTATCTGGTGATGCAGGTAGTGAGAATAATACTCAAGTATTTGTATCTGGAATCTATCAAGAGAAAGATACTTATTCATTGTCAGGCACTACTCTGACATTCTCTGCTGCACCACCTACTGGCACTGGCAACATAGAGGTAGTGTGGACTGCTCCACTGTCTATTGGTGTGCCTAGTGATGGCACTGTTACTTCTGCAAAAATGGCAGCTGGCGCAGCTGCTGCTAATCTTGGGTTAAGTGCATGGTCAGTATTTGAATCAGGTGGTGTGCTTTTTTTCAGGCATAGCGGTACAAATAAATTTAGAATTGATAGCTCTGGAAACTTAACTGTTACAGGTAATGTAACGGCTTATGGGACTTTATAATTATGCCTATACCAGCGTCCGGCACAATATCAATGGATACACTTGCCACTGAGTTTGGTGGCACAGTACCTCATTCTTTAAATGAATATTATCGTGGTGGTGGTCTTGTACCAAACTCACCTACTAATACTCCAGTTCCAACTTCTGGTCAGATTGCATTAAATAATTTTTATGGAACTGCAAACAGAGTATCAATTGCTTTACCTATAGCATCTCCAGCATATAACTATGACGTATACGCAAACCGCAGTCCTGCTTATGTTGCTGGTACGTCTGATATTACAGTTACTGTAGCAGCGCCCGTAACTGTTGGTAGTACATCTACACCTACTTATGCTTTACTTGTTCCATCTGCATTTAGCCCAACGGATACCGTAACTATTGTAAACAACGGTGTTATTCAAGGCATGGGCGGTGCTGGTGGTGCTGGTGGTAGTAGTGGTAACGGAATAGCGGGTTCAGTTGGCGGTAATGCTATTTATGTTAATCGTCCAACAACCATCACAAACAATGGAGTAGTAGCTAGTGGTGGTGGCGGTGGCGGTGGCGGTAGTTATTCCTCTGTATTTGTTAGCCCTAAATCTCCTCCTGCTTTGTATGGCGGTGGTGGTGGTGGTGGCGGTGCTGGATTTAATGGAGGAGCTGGCGGTGCTGGAGGTACTGGTAGCGGCCCAGCATATACCGGCTTTGTGGGTGGTTCGGGAACTAGTCCGGCTGGTGGCGCTGGTGGTGGTGTAAGAGCTGGCAGCGGTGCTGGTGTTGGCGGTACGGGCGGTGGTCGAGGCGCAGGGGGTACGGCTGGAGCACCTTCCAGCGGTGCTGGCGGTGGTGGTGGCGCAACGGGTAATTATATTGTTGGGAATCCATTTGTAACATGGCCTGTAACAGGAACACGTCAAGGTAATGTAGCTTAAAGAGGAAAACATGAATACTTTAAAAATGAAAATTACTGGGTACGATGAAGAATCAAATTCTTTATTGGTTGCTTTTGCTTCTGATGACACTGCGTCCCAAAACCCAGAATCGTACCCTTCTTTAGCGTATCAACCACTAACCATGTGGCCTGATGTAACTGACATTGATACTTTAAAGAAAAATATTGCGGTTTCAGGTATGTGGCAAGTAGAACAACAAGCTAAAAAAGAAGCGTTTATAGCCAACCCTGCAAAAATTGCTGAGTACAAAGCATTGGTTGGACAAGAGATTGAATATAATATTTCTGATTTAATTCCGCCAGCTCCTGAACTTGAGTATTATGTTTTTGGAGAGCCAATATGATTTCAAAACCACACCCCGCATTTGGTTATGTCATTTTTAGAACATATATGTTAGCTGGAGAAACGCTTAATGATGACCTTATGACAAATAATGTTATGGTTGTCTCACAACAAACTACTCCTACTGATCACGGCAAATCAGGCAATACAGGAAAGCAATATATTTTTTATATATTAAGTGGTAAACATGAGTATAAAAATAAAGAAACTGGAGAAACACACACGTTTAGTCGTGGGTATTGTTCTTTAGAACAAGGATTACCAGTTGGGTCTTACGACGCTAAGTTTTTGGAATCAGGCGATTTTTTATGCTTTAATACCCACGCAGCAAATAAAGATAAACCTTTACCTCCGCTAGAAGTTTTTAAATTAGAGTCTGGTAAATCAACTACGCTACCTAAAGATACTAAATTATTTCTTGCTGAAGGCTTACTAACTATTGATGAAACAACTGTACCAAGCATGAAGCAGATTAAAGTAGTTAATGAAGATAAAATTGCCACGGCTGTAAGCGATTGCTATGGACTTATTTTTAAAAACTAATAAGCGTTTTGAGTTAGATAAAATTTTATTTACTTTAAATTCGTCTGACGTTATAGAGGAATATAAAACTCCACAGAAATATGGATTAGCATTAAAAAAGAAACAAGACTTTATATCTGTGCCTAATATATTGTATAAAGTTGAAGAGCGTATTAAAGAAATAGTGTATGAACAATTGCCTAGTGGTTTGCTTGCGATAGAAAATCCAACCGTTAAGTTATTAACGGTAACACCGTCAAGCAATAACAAAACTACAATGTTAGCGCCACATGTTGATATAGGCAGAAAGTGCTGTTTAAACATTTATATTAATACCCATGCGGAACGTACTATTTATTATGAGTACAAAGCTGGGAAGGTGGAAGAGTTATCAAGTTTTATTGCGAGTGATGGTGAGTGTTGGTTAATAAATGTATCAAAACCACACGCTGTTTTGTTATCTCCACCTCATATTAGAAAGGCTGTCACTATTTCTTTTGTGTCTACCCCATACGAAGAAGTAGTTAAACATTTTTGTGATGAATAAAAATTTATTTGTTATAACGACTAACTGGCAAACTGTTATAAATATTTTTGCATTGTTGTTTTCAGTGCATGGAATATATATGCTATCCAGTGGGGATTCGTTATGGTGGATAGGTTTGTCATTCATTGTGTATTCTGTATTTAATATATCTGTAACTGCTGGGTTTCATCAGTTGCTTACGCATAGGTCTTACTCGTGTAGCAAATTTTGGGAATACTTGTTTGCAGTATGTGGAACATTAGCATTTCAAGGAAGTTCAATATCTTGGGTGCATTTGCATTACATACATCACAATACTTCTGACACTGAAGAAGACCCGCATGTAAGAAGTTTATGGTTTTTTATATTTAAGAAATACAATAGTGTTATTGTTAAACCTAGTAAAAATGTAATGACGTTATTAAAAGATCCAGTGCATAAACTATTGCATATTTATGGTGGGTTGTTATGTGTTTTATTTAGTGTTGCATTATATTTAATAGATTATAAATTGTTTGTTTTTGGGTACATGTTGCCAGTGGCATATTTTTATTTAGCAGTATCTTGCCATCAAATATTTACCCATATTGGTAATAAACCTGTAAACGTGCCGTTTTTTATATTGCTGTTTCCTTGGGCAGACTGGAACCATGTTAAACACCATGAGCGCCCATCGGATATAAAGGATGGTGGGTGGTGTTTAAGTTATGAATTTATTAAACTGGTACAAAAATGAATGAGTTGTTAGAAAAACATGGTGCGTTGCATGTAACAAAATTAATGCCACCAGATTTTTATAAGTTTTTTACGCATGTATTAATGCGTCAAGCAGATTTAAATCCTCGTGGAGACGAGCAAATACCAAACGCTAAATCTATTCTTGACCACGAATATATGTTTGAGACGCTGCACGAATTGTATTGGCATGTAATAGAGAGCATAGTAGGTGAAGAATTAATACCAACTTATGCGTATGCAAGGCTTTATAGTAACGGTGATGTTTTAGAAAAACACACTGACAGAAATGCTTGTGAGGTTAGTGTGACTATACAACTTGGAAGATCGCATCATTATGCTTGGCCTATTTATATGGGCGGTATGCGGTTTGATATGGCTGAAGGCGATGGAATTATTTATAAGGGTTGCGACATAGAGCATTGGCGAGATAAATGTGAAGGGCCTAATGGTTATTATTCGGGGCAAGTGTTTTTACATTATGTGCGTAAGAATGGAAATTATGCTTCTGAAGCTGGGGACTCCACAATTCGTGATGTGTTTTCTTACATAAAAAATAGAACAGAGTTAATGGGGAATAAGTGATTGTAATTATTGATGATGTTCTACCTGAAGATAAAAGGATAGGGGTTAAAGATTACTTTTCTTCTTCTCCAAAAGTTAGAACAAATCATTGGCATAGCGGTACATTTAATAATTTTTTAACTGATAATTCCCCATTAAGTGATTTAGTAAAGTACGCAGCTAGGTTTATAGATATACGAAATATGGTTGGTTGTGAATATTGGGGGCATTATCAATCAAAACCTAATTGGCACATTGATATAGATGAAAAATTGCAAATAAAAACAGGTGAGATTAGTTTGCCTTTATGTGTAATTGTTTATTATCCAATAATTGAAAATCTAGTAAGCGGTAACTTTGTAACAGAAACAGAAATTATTGTACCTAAAACTAACAGGATGCTTATTATGTCTCCGAGTATACGTCACATGGTTGAAGATTATAGTGGGGTTCGTATGTCAGTAGCTGTGAATATATGGGATTACGTTCTAGAGGAATTTAAATGATTTATCCAATCCCACCAAGAAATTTTAACGGCAAAGACAGCCTTGCGTTTTGGGAAAACTTTTTAAGTAAGGAAGATATTAATTTAATTCTTAGCCAGCCAGAGTGGTTAAGTTTATCTGATGGGTGTATAGGTGGAGCTGATGAAGGTGGTCAAGTTAATAAAGATGTGAGGGCATCGCAGATATGCTGGCTTGGTATGAAAGATGAATTGCGCCCAGTATGGGATAAATTAGCAAATGCAGTAGCAGAAGTTAACCGTAGTTTTTTTCATTTTGATTTGACTGGCTTTCACGAGCCAATGCAGTTGGGTGTTTATACGGATACACAGAAAGGTCATTACAACTGGCACACTGACGCATCCATTAATGATGGCAACGTGCCTAGAAAATTATCAATGTCTATGTTGCTGTCAGATACTTCTGAGTTTGAAGGCGGTGAGTTTCAGGTGAAGACTAATAATGATGAGGCGCAGACATTGGAAACAAAGCAAGGTCGAGCATGGTTCTTCCCATCATATACTTTGCATAGAGTTGCACCAGTAACAAAAGGTATTAGGCGCTCTTTGGTTTTATGGGTAGGTGGGCCAGCATTCAAGTAATTTAATATGAAAGGTAGGATAAGTTTATGCCATTAACAAAGACACAGGTAGACATGATAGAGGCTACTGGCACACCTAGTGCTAGCAACTTCCTGCGTGGTGATGGATCGTGGAATTCTCCAATGGTATTAATGACAGCGCAAAACTCTACGTCTGGTACTAGTATTGATTTCACTGGCATACCTGCTGGAGTTGAGCGCATTACAGTAATGTTTAGTGGTGTATCTACCAGTGGAACTTCACCACCACAAATTCAAATTGGTGATTCAGGCGGTGTTGAAACAACTGGCTACGCAGGAACAAGCTCTGCTATTGCTGGCGGTACTGCTCAAGCAGTTTTTACTACTGGATTTGGTCTTGGCGTTAATACGGCAAATTGGAATAGCTCGGTTATAGTAAGCGGTGCAATAACTATTACTTTATTAAATAGTTCTACAAATAATTGGGTTGCTTCAGGTTCTTTAGGAAGGTCTGATGCAACTGGCTCTACTTATTTCACATCTGGCGGCAAATCATTATCAGATGTATTAGACCGAGTTCGTATTACTACCCTTAACGGCACAGACACATTTGATGCTGGTTCAATCAATGTTTTGTACGAAAGATAATCATGGAGAATCAGATTGTATTTAATTTTGTCGTGGCTATTGCTGGCTTTCTTGGTGTCTTTGTATTTAACACTATTACTAGAAAGCTTCAGAAGCTTGAGGATAAACTAGCAGAGCTACCTCGTGAGTACGTCCAAAAGGATGACTATCGTGCAGACATTGGCGAGATTAAAGCAATCTTGAAACAGATATTTGACAAGCTGGATAGCAAGCAGGATAAATGAAATGGAACCTATCTCCACTGCCATCATGGTTGTGCAGGGTGTTGGCGCTATCGTTAAAGGTATCAGAAGCTTTGCTGATGAGGCTAACAAGGCAGTAGGTGAAATCAATAAGTGCGTTGAGGCTGGTAAAAAACTTAAAGACTCGATGGCTCCAATTGGTAAATTCTTTAGCGCCACTGGTAAGTATGAGGCTGCTCGACTACAGCTGGAAGAGGCAAAGGAAAAGCAAGACAAAGCAATAGCTGCTGGCAATCCTGTAGCTGATGCTATGTCTGACGCTGAGTATGTGATGGAGATGATGTCCATTGATCGGCAGATCAAGCAGCACTATGATGACATCAAGCATTACTTCATCTATCACTTTGATGAAGCTGGAATGTGGGATGAGTTCTCATCAAGACTTAATAAACTTAGACAGGATCGTGAAGAGAAGGCAGAGTCCAGACGCAGGGAAGAGACTGAGAGAAGACTGGCTGTAACTGCTGAGAAAATGAGACTGCTAAGAATAAGGCAGCGTAGGTGGGAAATTTTTTACAACTGTATCGGTGGCTTTGTAATCACGTTGATCATCGCAGGGTTTGCATGGTTTATTCGGTGGATGTTTAATCAAGGGGGAACGCAATGAAAGAATTATTTGGTGATGATTGGATGACTAAGAAGTGGCGCCCAATGATGGCTCTGACTTACATGGCAATCTGCCTTTTTGATTTTATATTTGGACCAATCCTATATAACCTACTGCAATTCTGGAATCCTAACCAAGCAGTAGGTATGTGGTCATCATTAACGCTACAAGGTGGCGGCATGATTCATATATCCTTTGGTGCAATCCTAGGTATCGCAGCATGGACTCGTGGTCAAGAGAACATCGAGAAAGTTAAAGTTGGTGAGGCTCCATCAAATGCCTAGATCATGGATCATATTAGGGATGTTGGTGGTTGCTATCTCTGCCTACTTCTACGGACACAGGCAAGGACAGGCTGTCGTACAGGCTGAGTGGCAAGCAGAGAAAGCGGAGGCTAATGCACAAGCTGCACTAGCTATTAAGAAAGCGCAGGACGCAGCCATAGCTGCCGAGCGCAGACAGGTTGCACAGTTTAGAACTGTGGAGGCTAAGTTAATTGCAGACAATAGAAAGGTACAAGATGAAAAGAATGCTTTGCTTAATAACATTGGCTCTGGTGGGTTGCGCCTCCCAAGCGCCAAGGGTACAAACAATAGTAACGGACTGCCCGAAGCTACCGCCAGTACCAGCGGCAGTGATGGAGAAACAGTCTGCCAACTTCCTACAGAATTTGTCAAAGACCTTGCAGCTGAATCCGCAAGAGCAGACCAAATTACTCTCCAACTAACTGCCTGTCAGATGATACTTGAGGAAGAACGTAAATGAATTTAAGCGAACACTTTACTCTTGATGAGCTTACGCATACGGATCACAGAGAGTTTGATAACGTGCCGAATGAATCTGAGCTGGCGAACTTGAAACGACTGGCTGCATTTCTGGAGACGGTGAAGTCTGCGGTAGGCGGCAAGCCGATCATCGTAAATAGCGCATTTAGGAGTAAGCAGGTAAATGATGCCATAAAAAGTTCGGATCGGAGTCAGCACAGGCTGGGCTGTGCGGCTGATATCCGAGTTCCGCAAATGACTCCTGATGAAGTGGTGCGTGCGATCATCGCAGCTGGTCTTCCATACGATCAAGTCATCAGAGAATTTGATAGGTGGACTCATGTGTCTATTCCTAATACGGCTGATGCTAAACCTCGTGGTCAGAAGTTGATCATAGATAAGACAGGCACAAGACCATTTGTGTAGTCCTGTGCCTTGTCATTACTCTGCTACTGGCTCAGTCTCAGGCTGGGCTGGTGGCATAGCAGCGCCAAGACTTTTCAGTCTGTCAGCGTACTGTTTCCCATGCCACAATTTCCTTACTGGATCTAGCTTATCTAGCGTAGCTTGGTTAGCCTCTTTGAGTTCACGCAGTTTTGTCATGCGCTCTCGGTGCGTATAGCTACCAGACTTAGCTGTCTTCATGGCTAGTTTATTATACTGATCCTCCCATTCATCGCTAGATATATAGCTGGCTGCTGGCTCTTCCTTGTTTGGATACATTAGATGCCATGTCCATTCAGGGTTACCTGCAGGTTCACCTACAGGTGCAGCCACAGGATCACTTGCAGGTACAGTTATAGGTGTAGCTACAGGCTTAATCGCATCCAAAGGATTGGCTGACTCTGGCTCTTGTGGTGTGTCTTCACCCGCATAGATATACAGACCTATACCATGCAAAGCAATAGCCTTGGCAAGACAGCGCTGCATTGCTGTATTGACTTGGAAAGCATCAGGATTAGGCACTGCCTTATTCCTGTGATCCATCACTGGCAGCTGCGCTGTACGTTCGACACCAAAAGCTTTGACGGTACAGAAAACCATGACAGTATCATTCCACCGTACTGGCTCTCTGTATTCCCACGTAGCAGCTGGATCATTAAGCAATAATGTATCTACTGCCCATGCCCAAGACAGATATGACAGCCCCATTTTTTTTTCTACAATTCCAGACACATCGATTTTGCGTAGCTCTGAAAACTTACTGATCTCTGACATCATGTCCTCCCATGTATGCTTGAATGGTTGCGAGAGTTGCAGCCACAATAGCATCTACTGCTAACAGAGATCTGTCTTCCAGCGGATAGTCTATTGCTGCCTGAACTGCCTTGGCTGCCTCCAGTCGTGCCTTTATTAAAGTTCCATCATTTATATTCACGACAATTCCTTAATGGTTAATGTAGATTGGCGCACTGAGTATGCCTCTTTCGCTGGTGTAATTTTCTCAGGCTGGGCTTTGTAGTTACGCATACCCCAGTTGATCTTATATTTGCCAGCAATACCAACAGGTTTATCCTGTAGCAATTCCTTGAGCTGCGTCTCGCACTGGTTTATCAATTCAGTTCGTGCCTCGATTTCAGCCTTGCATTCAAGAATAAGCTTTGCATATTCAGCTGCTGCATCATCAAGCTCTAGTGGCTCAGAATCTGAGCTTGCTACTGAATACATACGATCAGCGTCCTTGCTATTCTGTGCAGGGAATGCCTCGATCCTATGCTCATTCTTGTAGATCTCCAGCCGATTCTGGAAGTCTAGTGCTACTTCCTTAATACGATCCAGTGTGGCTTGGTGTGGAGTGAATAAGAATATGCGTAACTTAGTGCCTTGATACAGTGTAGCTACAGCGCCCCACTTAGCTTGCATGATATCCATTTGCGCCTGTAACTGGATTGCCCCTCGCCACAATGGTGGCTCTTCCTCTGGTGCATTACCTGTAAGCTTTGCCTCCAGTACTCCGAGCCCGTCCAGCACAATGCTTGGCGCGCCCATCACATAGATACCTGCATCAGGATCATGCTTGATCAGTTGGCTACGTCCATCGGCTAGACCATCGAGCGAGCAGCATAACGGCAGCGTCTCATGGAAGTATGGCTTCTCATGAATTAGCTGGAGATCGGATAACTCTAGGCGCTTTGCAGTCTCAGCCAAAATCATTGGCTCTAACTGATTGCCCCAGTCCATAGCCTCATTAGAAATATTAGGGGGAGTTTTTCCATTAATTGCCCCTAGACTAACTTGCAATTCATCGTTAGGGCTGCGGTACTTACTCATACCCATCACAGCAGGTAGTCTGCTGGCTGACAGGATTGTATCTGGTGTTACTTTGCCTACCATATTATGTCTCCCAAGTATTTATAGGTGCGGATTGTACGAGCATGAGCGCTCGGGTGCTTTGCTACTGTAAAACCATCAGGCTGCCATTGATGGCCTCTAAATACAGCGCCCAATACTGACGGATGTACATCATCAGGAACAGGCACTGCCTCTCTTACTTCATTAATGCTGACGCTACCATGCAATCTGCTGTAATCGATGGCAAAGGATCTTGCAGCTGCTAAATACTCAGCCTTGGTTTCCTCATGATGGCGCATGACATCAAGCTTTAGCTGCTTGCCTGATGGTATCTCCCATGCCGATCTCATAGCCACCCCGCTACAGCTGCGACTAGAACTGCTATGCCGATGGCGATAATTACATTATCCATTATGTCTTTGTGATCCATTATTTTCCCCCCTTATTAGTTATGTACCAGTCCTCATCATTAAGAATTCTTGCTATAACACTCATGACAGAATTATTTAATGCTTTATTAATTAAAAAAATTGAGCTATCAATAATTTCATCATATATATCAGGCGCAATTTTCTTGATAACTTCTAGTGTCATCTTTGCATCTTCTAATGCATCGGTATCTGCAATTAAAGCATCAAATAAAAAATCTATATCCGCTTTGCTCATGCTGCCTCCCTTGCAATGATGTTAGATACTTGTGATGCTGACCAGTTGGTGCTGCCACGAACTGTCTGAACTTGGCGCTCTGTCAATGCTGCTGCAATCTGACGCAAGCTTGTGTAACCAGCTGCTTTCAAGTCACGAATGATTGGCAATACTTTCTGTGCGAACTGGTCTGCATTAGCTTGCAGAGCTGCTACACCAGCCGCAGAGCTGATTGCTGGTGACTTAGTGCCAAGCTTTACACCACGAGCCTTGGCTGCTGCCAGAGCTACCTTGGTGCGTTTGCTGATCTCTTCACGCTCGTACTGTGCAAACACTGCCTTGATACCGAACTCTAAGGTAGAGCAGTTAGGCATATCAGCTGCCACGATATCTACACCAGACTTGCGGATAGTCATTAAGAATGCTGCATCACGACTGAGACGATCAAGCTTGGCGATCAGTAAAGATGCGCCAGAGGTACGGCATAACTCAATAGCTGCTGCCAACTGGATGCGGCTATCGTTCTTGCCTGATTCGATCTCGGTGAATGAGTGGATGATGCTGTCAGCGTATTGCTTGACTGCGTCTTGTTGAGCCTCTAGACCCAAGCCTGATTGACCTTGCTTGGTGGTTGATACTCGGAAGTAAGCTACATATTTATTCATTTTAGATCTCCTGTTTCTCGGTAGATTGACTGGTTTGTAGTGCCAGTTCCGTTAATGTATGCGATATCGCAGCGATATGCAATACCCTAAATCAAAATAATTTAAATAAATTTATGGCTCCGCAGGTCAAATGTGATATCTTGGCGCAATACAAAAGGAGGTATAGATGGAAAATAAATACAACACGTTGCTAATTAGGCTACGTCCTGAAACTAGAGCATTGTTGGATCGTGCGGCTGGAGAGCAGCGCAGATCCAGAGCGTCAATCATTGACGAGCTACTGCTAGATAGTCTCAAGCAGCGCTACAACAGCACACAGGACAGGCTAAACAAGATGCTGGGGGCGGCATGAACGGACGAGGTAAGCGTAACAAGGGTGCGGCTGGCGAGAGAGAGCTGGCAGGTATCTTAAAAGACCACCTAGGGTTTGAAGTTAAAAGAAATCTAGGACAGGCGAGGGATGGAGCTGACGATATAACTATTCAGAAGTTCCGCATTGAAGTTAAACGACAAGAAAGGTTACAGGTGGATAAATGGTCAGAGCAAGTGGAATCATGCAGCAAGTCTGGAGAAATACCAATACTGGCATACAGGAGGAACGGACAGCCATGGAGAGTATGCTTGAAGCTAGACGATTTTATCCCTCTAATGAGAGATGCACTGGAATGACATGGAAGTATCTGGTTGACCAGTTGATGGGTGTTAATCCACCGATCATCAGGGTTGCTGGCAAGATGGTCATCAACATTGGCATAGGTGGTGACACACCAACCAAGGTAGGTAAGCCAAGGACATCCAACTTTGATCTGATTGTGGCTCATGTACTGCGTGAGGCTGGCAGTCTGTCTACACCAGAGCTGCACGAGGAGATCTTGCTATTGCGTGAGCAGATCAGCATGGAGTCACTGTTTAGGCTGTGTAAGCGCATGGAGAATAGAGGTCAGCTGGTATCTAGCAAACAGGCTAGGACTAGCGGTAATGGGAGAGGTGTGAACGTATGGCAGCTGGCAAAAAGGTAGAAGGTTTCATTGAAGACAGGCTGTGTAGCAGCTGTAGACAAAGGAAAAAGCCGGAGGGAGGAGAATGGATCCTGTTCAACAGAGGGTTAAATCGGAGGTGGAACTGCAAGGAGTGCAATACCAGAAGGGTTGCCAGACTTGCCAACACTCGGTAGCACACGCTGAAGGGCTGTGGTGCAAGCTATGGGATTGTGAGTCTATTGGATATTGTGAGGGTTATGAGTATGAATCAGGCACAGCCTAGTCCATGTCCATTGTGCGGTAGAGCGCATCAGGCAATGGGTGTGGTCACATTAAATGGCAAGGAAGTGTGTACATATTCTGAGGAGTGGAGGGCAGAGTGCGAGTTAAGGACTGTGATGCGGTTCCCTGACAAGGCTAGAAAGCCCAAGGTTACTAAGCTTATGTACTTGGACATGGTAGAGAAGGAAAGAGGTTATCCAACAAGGAAAGCCATGCGTGATGAGATGGTTAAACGATATAGGGGCAGTAAATGACAGATAGAGACTTACTTTGGAAGCTATACGCTGAGTATATGACTCATGCAAACCTGTGTACAGAGACGCTGACAATGCTTGTGATCAGGCTAAAGGAGCCAGTATCGATGGCTGATGAGTGGAAAATGGAATGCATCAGGATGTTGGAAGACATCAAGCATTTGCAAAGCCAATTAGACAGGCTTAAATGACGCAGTTTACGATACCACCCAAGCCAGCCTTAAAGAAGAGGAAGACTCCACCAAGGAAGACACAGTACGCAATCATGCCGTTAAGAGCATTGACTGACAAACGGATAACTGACAGGAATCGTACTGTACTTGCAATGATGTCATCATTTGCTAACAGGGCTGGAATCACTTGGGTGACTCAGAAAAGGATTGGCGAGGAGTTCAAAGTAACACCACAGGCTATCCAGAGAATGCTTGGCAAGCTCAGAGACTGTGGTTACATCGAGAAGGTATCAGGTTACAAAGTTGGCATCAAAGGTATCACTTACAGGATCATCTACGATCCCAAGATCAGCGCACAGGATGCAGTTTCAATAGCAGGTAACGGTATCGATTTAGAAGTAGAACAGTACAACCAAGAGGATCCAGTAATGACATTTCGTAATCATCAACCACAGCCAATAGGCGCATTCTTAAAGGACATTCCAATGGCAAAGCCAAAGCAGCAGAGCAAAATACAACAGCAGGAGGTTGAGCAAGTGCAGAAGGTATATAAGGCTGAAGACTATAGTCGAGAGTTCTCTCGCACAGCGCAAGCAATCTGCGGAGTCGAGCGCTTGCCAAATGAGCAAGATAAGCAAATAGCTGCCGAATTAGCAACACATCAGGTAGATATGGATCAGTTCAAGCAAATGCTAGTGGAATCGATCACATGGCACAAGCAAACAGGTAAGCAACCACCAGCAGGGCTAGGTTATTACAAGCAGGTAGCACTGGCATTACGTAAAGACTAGGTACTGGGTGTGTCTGTACAAAAACGAACTGTTCGATTCGAGTTTGTACAGGCATAATACGTTATCATTATGGTACGTTACGATAACAATTAATTAACGCTGTGTTATCAAAGTGGCATTATCCCCCCCCACCCCACCACCTATCGATGGGGGGACTCACAAAACTTTTCCTAGGAAATCATGACTAGTCTAATTATTTACAACTTGTGTATTTTTTTTGGTGGGATGATGTTTGAGAGGTTTTTGAGATCACTTGATGGCTACGCTAAAGAATATCTTTTATATAAAAGGTATCACAGCGATAAGTTTGATCCAGAGTAAAGATGCGGCTAACGGAACCACACCCGAAGAAAAAGGGATGATCTCTAAAAAGAGAGTGCGTTCTTGTTTATCTAAGCTACTTAGTCTGCCAAACTAAGATGATCAAACTGGCTCCGATCTGGTTGCTTATCCTCATCCGAGGGGCTAACAGAAGAAAGACCTAACCATTCGCTACGTTTATCCCTATTGGTCACGCACTACCGCAAGGACAGCTGGGTTATGGCTGCATAACCGTAATGTACACCAACTATAAATGATTGCAATATGCCTTTTACATAATACATTTACAGACTATTGAAAGTGTATTATCGATAGTTAAAATGCATATGCTTGTTTGCAGAATTTGAGATACTAATGGCTGTTTTGGAGGGAGATAAAATGGATTATGACAATACCAATCGTGGCACACTTTTCAAAGCGAAAGAAAAGAAGAGTGAGAAGAGTCCTGATTACACTGGCACTATTAATATTGCTGGTACTGAAATGCGCTTATCTGCTTGGCTAAAGGAATCTAAAGCAGGTACTAAATACTTTAGTCTGGCAGTCTCTGAGAAAGATGGTCAGTACGAAAGTAAGAGCAATGCTCGTCCTAGATCTGAAGGTAGATCTGACGGTAATGCCAGCCATGTAGATGACGATATCCCATTCTGATGGCTACCAAGAAAAGAGTACGCACTCCAGATCCAGAAGCTGGTCTGCCAGCTGGGGCAATGATGGAGACGGATGTCTACATTGCATATGAGTTGCGAGGTATCCTGTACCTACCTCATTACAATGAGCGAGTCTATGTCAGCCCAGCCTATGGTGTTAGCAACTTTAATACTTACTTGGGTATTGAGTTGAAAGCCTTGGGAGCCAAGCCTGTAGAGGTGGCATTGTGGAAGAGGTCGCAGTTTGGCAACTAAGAAAGAAAAAGAGAAGTTTCCAAACCAGATACCACCATTGAAGAACTATGGTGGTGTGCGCCTCATCCAGAAAAGGCTGGAGAGATCCGGCACTCTGGAGGCTAATCGGGAGGCAGTCGCATATGCACTACTATCAATGGCTAATACCAAGCTATCAGATATTATGGAATGGGATTCCTCTGGTAATGTCATGGTCAAAGCCAGCAAAGACATTCCCGAACACGCTCTTCATGCCATCAAAAAGCTAACCAGTCGCACAGATCGAGAAGGTAATTCCTATATCGAGATCGAGTTGCATGACAAGGTGCAGGTATTGCGACTGCTGGCTAAAGCCTCTGGTCTGCTAGACGGTGGTGACAATGGCGATAAACCATCCGTGATTGGCATTAATATTAAGGCTCCAACAGTGATTGATGTAAACGATGAAGAGTGATCCATTCATAATTGATGAACCTACCTGTATTAGTTTTTCTGGTGGCAGGACTTCAGCGTATATGCTCTGGCGAGTATTGCAATCTAATAATGGGAAATTACCTGATCAAGCTATTGTCTGTTTTGCTAATACAGGCAAAGAGGAAGAGGCTACCTTGCAATTTGTTAAGGACTGCCAAGACAACTGGAACGTAAAAATTCATTGGCTAGAATATCAATGGAATGAGGATTCAAAAAAAAGATGGCGGCTAGTAGATTTTGATACTGCTAGTAGAAATGGTGAGCCATTTGCGGCAGCAATAAAGAGTAGACGTTATTTACCAAACCCAGTTACTAGGTTTTGCACTTTATTATTAAAGATAAGACCATTTGCACAATACTTAAAAACATTAGGTGATGACTGGCAGCAAATGGTTGGTATTCGTGCTGACGAACAAAGGCGGGTAGTAAAAATTAGAAATAGACCTGATGAAGAAGGATTTAGCAGAATAATGCCACTTGCTGATGCTGGTGTAACAAAGCAAATAGTAGGTGAATTTTGGAGAAATAATTCTTTTGATTTGGGCTTGCCAAACATGAATGGTGTAACCATGCATGGAAATTGCGATCTTTGTTACTTAAAAGGTGGTCATCAAATAATAAGCCTTATTCAAGAAAAACCATCAAGAGCAATCTGGTGGGCAGAGATGGAAGACATGGTATCAACATTGGTTGACAAAAAAAGTGGTGCGGTTTTTAGGTCTGATCGTCCATCATATGCATCAATGATAAAGTTTAATAAGGAACAAATGAATATGTTTGATAAAGATGAGGAAGCAATCGCTTGCTTTTGTGGCGATTAAATGAAGACTAAGGAATCCAGCGGTAAGTCAGTGCCAGACATTGGCATCAATCTAGACTTTTCGGACTCGCCAAAGGTATGGGAGTTCATGCAGTCGGACAATTTCGTCCAAGGCTTAATGGGGCCAGTCGGCAGCGGTAAGTCATATGCCTGTGCAGCCAAGATATTTATCAAAGCTATCCAGCAAAAACCCAGCCCTATAGACAATATCCGTTACTCACGCTGGGCGATAGTACGTAACAGCTACCCAATGCTAAAGACCACTACGATTAAAACGTGGCTGGATCTATTCCCTGAGAATACATTTGGTTCCCTGCTTTGGACTCCACCGATTACCCATCACATCAGGCTGCCAGCTAGAGATGGTGCAGCTGGTGTGGATTGCGAAGTCATATTTTTGGCACTTGATCAACCAAAGGACGTAAGAAAACTACTGTCCTTAGAACTTACAGGAGCGTGGGTTAATGAAGCAAGAGAATTACCTCGTGCCGTTATTGATGGTCTTACTCACAGGGTTGGTCGGTATCCTACTCAGCGTGATGGTGGGGCTACTTGGCACGGTATATGGATGGATACCAATCCGATGGACGATGATCATTGGTGGTTTAAACTAGCAGAAAAAGAAAAGATGTCAGGCAAGTTTGCTTGGAAGTTCTTCAAGCAAGAGGGTGGAGTAGTCGAGGCTGATCCTGCACAGCTGCCAGATAATCCAGAGGCGAACGATCATATTTTTGCATCAGGCAAATGGTGGAAGTTAAACCCTAAAGCTGAGAATATAAAAAATTTACCGTCCGGCTACTACCAGCAAATGCTACTAGGTAAAAATCTAGACTGGATCCGCTGCTACGCTGGCGGTAAATACACCTATGTTCAGGAAGGTAAGCCAGTCTGGCAGGAATACGATGACTCCATGATGTCGGGTGAGGTAGACGTAGATCCAACACAGGCTATACAGGTAGGGTTAGACTTTGGTTTGACTCCAGCAGCTGTCATTGGTCAGCGTTTAGCCAATGGTAGGTGGAATATTCTTGATGAAATTGTCACTGAAGACATGGGTTTGGAGCGTTTTGGTCAGCAACTGCTTGCAGAATTAAATGCAAAGTACCCAAACTTCCAAGTATTGCTGTGGGGTGATCCAGCTGGTATGGCTCGTGATGCAATTTACGAGGTAACAAGCTTTGACTACCTACGCACTTTGGGTTTGCGCGCACAACCAGCGCCATCGAATGACTTTAAGGTGCGTAGAGAGGCAGCAGCTGCTCCAATGCAAAGGCTGATTCAGGGTAAAGCTGGGCTGATGGTCAACACTCGGTGCAAGTTATTGCGTAAATCTCTGGCTGGTGGCTACCATTTCAAGCGGATTGCTGTGGGCGCAGGGCATGAACGGTTCCGAGATGCGCCAAATAAAAATGAGCATAGCCATGTGGGTGATGCATTTGGTTATTTGCTACTAGGTGGTGGTGAACATAAGCGATTAACCAAGCCGCAACACCTACAAAATACGATAGTGGTACAGACTATTGCTAATTCAGACTTTGATCCGTTTGAATGATCAACATAATCGAGTTAAACGAGCGATTACCTAGAAAGGCTGGGGTGTGCTACATACCAATGGTTCCCAGCCACCTACATCACATGAGAATTACAGAGGATCAGCTGCCATTTGCGAAGGCTGTCTCTATGGATACCATGCTAGAGATGCAAGCTAGGCTCGGACTCGCAGTCACTGCGCTAGTTCATGGTAAACCTGTGGCAATGTTTGGCTGCATTGTGCTGTGGACTGGTGTGGCTGAGATGTGGTCAATCATATCTGACGATGCCAGACGCTATCCCAAGCAGCTAACTATAGTCGCTAAGTCATTTAGCGATATCGTGGCGCAATCGCTCTCATTGCATAGGCTACAACTTACGGTAAGATCCGATGAGCCGAGGGCATTACGCTGGGCAGAGTACCTTGGTTTTGAGATCGAAGGACTAATGAAAAAATATAGTCCTGACGGTGCGGATACTTATATTTTAGCGAGGGTTTAATCATGGGTGGAATGTTCGGTGGTGGTGGTGACGGTGGTGCAGCAGCTGCAATGGCAGAGCAACAAAAAGAAACAGCACGAATGAGAGCGCAGACTGAAGCAGAAAAGCGAGATATGCTGGAGAAGCAGCAATCTGGTATGAAAGCTCGTCAGCGTGGTGGCGCTCGTGCATTGTTATCTACTGAGCGTATGGATGGCGAAGAAGGTTTGAAAGATACGCTAGGCGGCTGATATGGATAAGATGAAAAAGAAAGTTGCCAAGGTTATGCGTGAGTATAAATCCGGCAAACTGAAATCATCGAGTGGCGATAAAGTCACATCCAAGGATCAAGCTATTGCTATTGCTATGTCTGAAGCTGGCATCAAGCAGAAAGGTAGCAAATGAAAGCTGGACTTTATGCCAATATTCATAAAAAGAGAGAGCGTATAGAAAAGGGATCTGGTGAAAAGATGCGTAAAGCTGGATCCGAGGGCGCTCCTACTGATGCTGCATTTAAGAAAGCAGCTAAAACCGCAATGAAACCAAAGAAGAAATAATATGAAATTTTCTCTAGAAGTTGAGATGGAAGGCAACAAGCATGACAAAGAAGAAAAGTCAGCGCCAACTGCTTTTCAAAAGAAAGTAGCAAAGATGCTTGCTCAGAAGTCTGGCAGAAGTAAGCCTAATGAAATGGACTTTAAAAAGGCTGCTGAGTTAGAAGACGAGGATGATTGATGGCTACAACTCCAGTAGAACTTGAGTCACTAACTACCAAGTCTAGGTTCGTTACGCTTGCTCAAAAAAATAATGCTGGCACTTATGTAGTCGCAGGATCTGATGCGCCATTGATTATGGTGGACGTAAACCATCAGCGCAATCACGATGGTCGTGCATTCTTTGCTTACAAAATGTATCCAGATAGTGCGCCATTAGCAGCTGGCGCTAGTTTGGATATTGCTCTCGCTGCTCCTGCTGGTGTGTATCCGCATATAACTATTGATGCTATGTGTTTAGGTGATGCGGAACTTTATATCTATGAAGGAGCTAGTGCAACTGGTGGCACTTCATTTACTCCAATAAATAGAAATAGAAATTACGCACTTACCAATACTAGCCAGATAGCAATGATCATTTCACCTACTGTAACAGCATTAGGTACTGAAATTGATGCACAGATTATTGCTGGAGGTGCAGGTAAGAAATCAGGTGGTGGCACAGCTGGATCTCTAGAGTATGTATTAAAACCATTAACTACATACTTGTTTAGGCTAACTAATGTAAACGGAACTTCTCATGCTGCTCATTTAGCACTAGAGTGGTACGAATAAAGGTAAATTATGGCTACTAAATACACATCAAAATTATCTGCGGAAGATATTCTTAAACGACACGACATAGCGCTAAGACGCAAGGATGACTTTCGTGCATTGTATGAGGATGCGTATGAGTTTGCTCTTCCACAGCGCAATCTGTATGACGGGTACTGGGAAGGTAAAGTAGGTGGACAGAAAAAGATGGTGCGAGTGTTTGACTCTACCGCTATCAACTCTGTGCAGCGCTTTGCTAACCGTATGCAGTCTGGCATATTCCCACCACAGCGCAAGTGGTGCAAGCTTGAGGCTGGTACAGATATACCACCAGATCGTAAGATGGAGGCGCAACTTGCTCTAGATGTTTACCTAGACAAGATGTTTTCTGTAATCAAGCAATCAAACTTTGATATAGCTATCGGTGAGTTCTTGCTTGATCTGTCAGTTGGTACTGCTGTGATGATGGTGCAGTCTGGTGATGATGTTAATCCTATTAACTTTGTACCAGTACCACAGTATCTAGTAGCAATTGAAGAGGGTGCAAACGGTGCAGTCGATAACGTATACAGACGTATGCGTATTAAGGCTGAAGCAATTCAGCGTCAATGGTCTGATGCAGAGATCACTGGTCAATTAGCTAGATTAGTAGAAGAAAAACCTACTGAGGAAGTAGAACTAGTTGAGGCAACTATATTTGATCAAAAGCGTGGTGACTATTCTTACTGTGTCATTCATAAAGAATCTAAAACTAAAATTGTAAATCGCACAATTAAGGTTTCACCTTGGGTTGTATCACGTTACATGAAAGTAGCTGGTGAAATCTATGGTCGTGGTCCCGTTATCACAGCACTGCCAGATATTAAAACTTTAAACAAAACAAAAGAGCTGTTATTAAAAAATGCAGCGCTCGCAATTTCTGGTGTTTACACTGCCGCTGATGATGGTGTCATAAATCCTGCAACAATTCGTATCGTTGCTGGTGCGATTATTCCAGTAGCTCGTAACGGTGGTCCACAGGGCGAATCATTAAAAGCATTACCAAGATCTGGTGACTTTAATGTGTCGCAGTTGGTCATCAATGATCTGCAACAAAACATTAAACGCATACTGCTTGATGAGTCACTACCACCAGATAACATGAGTGCAAGATCTGCTACTGAGGTAGTAGAGCGCATGAAAGAGTTATCACAAAATCTTGGCTCTGCATTTGGTCGTTTGATTAATGAGACGATGATTCCACTAGTAGAAAAGATTTTGCAGGTAATGGATGATCGTGGATTGATCGATATGCCACTGCGAGTTAATGGTTTAGAAGTTCGTGTAATGCCTACTTCACCACTAGCTATGTCGCAGAATATGGAAGAGATCCAGAACATTATGCAATACGCACAGATCACTGCAAGCTTTGGACAGGAAGCGCAATTCGCTTTGAAGAAAGGTGAAGCAATGGATATGATCGCTGAGAAGCTTGGTGTACCTGCAAGCTTGCGCTATTCACCAGAAGAGCGAGCAATGGAGATGCAGAAAGCAGCACAAATGGCACAGCAGTTTGCAGCTGCTAATCCAGACGCTGCTGCTCAAGCAGTAGGTAAAGCTGTGCAAGGTGGGGGTATGGTTTAATGGCTGGGTGGGATGATTTTGATGAACTACCTACTGACATTCGTGTTGCGACACAAATGTCTGATGATCTGGATATGTTATGTGCCAAGGTAATGACTACCGAGGACGGACAAAAGTTAATGAGGTGGCTACGTTCTACCTTGTTGGAGCAGCCTGTAGCCACACCAGACTGCGACTCTTCCTATGCTTATTACAGGGAAGGACAAAATAGTGTGGTGCGTGATATAGAGGCGAGAATAAAACGCTCTCTCAAACCAAAGGAAAATGATGGAAGACAACAACCAACCCAGTAGCGATACTGGCTTATTGGATGGTGCAACCGCAACTGAAGATACTCAAAGCCAAGCTAATCCAGTAGCTACAGCTGTAGAACATAGAGCGTCCACACCAGAGGATGATGATAGTCCGTTAGAACGTCCAGACTGGTGGCCTGAAAACTTCTGGAAAAAGGACGATGCAGAGCCAGACTTGGAGGCAATAGCTAAAAGCTGGGGCGATCTCCGCAAGCAGATCTCTCAAGGTAAACACAAACCACCAGCTGATGGTAAATACGACACCAGCGCATTCGGCTCAATACCAGAGGATGATCCTGTAAGAAATACGGTAATGGGCTGGGCGCAAGAATTCGGTATCAGCCAACTGGCTTTGGATAAGTTAGTAGGGCAGGTAGTTGAGATGGGTGGCGCTCAACAACAGCAAGCTACATTTAATCGTGAGGCTGAAATTAAAGCACTTGGCCCAAATGCAAACGCTATGATCAAGTCAATGACTGACTGGGGTAGAGGTATGGTCAATAAAGGCATATGGGGTGCTGATGATTTTGAGGAATTTAAGATCATGGCTGGCACAGCTAAAGGCATTAAAGCTTTGGCTAAGTTGCGTGAAACTTATGAAGGCACTAAGATTCCAACCAACTCAGTGCCAATTGATGGCGCTCCTAGCAAAGATGAGCTGTACCAAATGGTTAATGATCCGAAATATAAGACTGACGTAGCTTACCGCCAAAAGGTGGAAAAGATGTTTGCTCAGACGTTTGGTTAAAGTCTCCCCTCCTTCACGGAGTTTGCCCAGTCCATGTGCTGGGCTTTTTTTCGTTTTGCGTTTTTCTAAAAATGGTGTAAAACAGCATCAAGGCATATCAGGCTGATATCAGACTGACCCTTACCACTGCGGATGCAGACGTTTAGGCTAACGTAAAAGGCAAGCTAAGACCCCATCTATGGGCATATCGTGGCGCAAAACAATCTTATCAAACTATTAAGGAGTATAACATGAGCGTATCATTATCAAACGCTTTCGTTACCCTGTTTGATGCAGAAGTCAAACAAGCATTCCAAGGTAAGGCTATGCTTGTTGGCGCTGTGCGTCAACGTAGAGGTGTCGAAGGCTCAACAGTAAAATTCCCAAAAGTCGGTAAAGGTGTTGCGACTGCTCGCATTACCCAAACTGATGTGACTCCCATGAACGTTGGATTCAGCTCAGTAACTTGCACACTGCAAGACTGGAATGCAGCTGAGTATTCAGACATTTTCTCCCAGCAAAAAGTAAACTTTGACGAGCGTCAAGAACTCGTACAAGTTGTAGCTTCTGCAATGGGTCGTAGACAAGACCAGTTAATTCTGGATGCATTAGGTTCTTCTGGTACTTCATTGACAGTTGCTAACAGCATTGGTGGTTCTAATACCAATATGAACTTAGCTAAACTGCGTGAGGCAAAGCGCTTGCTCGATAAGAATAACGTACCTGCTGAAGGTCGTAATATTCTGATTCATGCAAATGGTTTATCTAACTTGTTGTCTGAGACAGCTGTAACCTCTTCTGACTTCAATAGCATCAAGGCTCTCGTACAAGGCGAGATTAACACTTACTTGGGTTTCACTTTCCATGTATTGGGTGATCGCTCTGAAGGTGGTTTAGCTATCGATGCTTCATTGGATCGTACTTGTTTCGCATTCCACAAAGATGCAATCGGCTACGCTGAAGGCATTGGTATGCGCTCCGAGATCAACTACATTCCAGAGAAGACTAGCTGGTTAGTCAACGAAGTATTCAGCGCTGGCGCTGTAACCATTGATGCGGAAGGTATTGTTCAAATTACCTGCCGTGAATCTTAATAGGGGGCTGACATGGCATTTAATAAAGATGGCTTTGCAACAATAGCAGCCAGTAAAGCTGGCAATGCACCGTCAATTTATTCTTACAAAACAGCTGATACACAAGCAACTGTTAATACCGTTAGCTATTTTGACAGCATTGCATCGCTGTTAAAAGTTGGCGATGTTATCTTTGTTTATGACAGCACTACACCTAGCCTCGTATTGACTTACGTCAATGCAGTCTCTTCTGCTGGTGTTGTTGATATCGCTGACGGTACAACTGTAAGCGCAACTGATACAGACTAATCTGGTCTGAATCAAGCACAGGGCTGCTCTTGTACAACAAGGGTAGCCCTTTCTCACGTTAAGGATCTGACATGGCTGCTGGAGATACCAGTTTATCAATCTGCTCAGACGCACTTATCATGCTCGGTGCTAGACCGATCTCGTCTTTTAATGATGGTACGGATGAGGCTACTGTAGCTGATCGACTTTATCATGACGTAAGAGATCAGATTCTGATGACCTACCCTTGGTCATTTAGTTTTAAAAAGGAACAACTAGCTAGGCTAGTAACGGTTCCTAACAATGAATACAGATACGAATACGCTTTATCTGGTGATCGTTTAGGATCTCCTCGCAAAATATTCAACACTGGAAATATTGGCGCTTATCCAATCCAAAATTATAAAATTATGGGTGATAAGGTGCTAACAAATGAGCAGATTATCTACGCTGAATATCAGTATTCAACTCCAGAGTTTGCTATGCCAGCGTACTTTGTGCAGCTGCTGAAATATGTAATGGCTTGGCACTTTGCTTTACCAATCACAGATCAGGTAGATAAGGCTCAATACTGGCAGAGCGTAGCTGTGGGATCTCCAGCTGAGAATGGTCGTGGTGGATATATGCGTACATCCATTAATATTGATGGACAGAATAATCCTGTACAGTCTATTGAAGACTACTCACTGATAGCGGTTAGATACTAATGACTCGTTTTGTATCACTCCAGACAAACTTCTCTTCAGGAGAAATGGATCCACTACTGCTGGCTCGTGTGGATCTTGCTGCCTATCAGAATGCTTTGTCTGAGGCTACTAACGTAGTGATCCAGCCGCAGGGTGGATTGAGACGTAGAGCAGGTTTAAGGTACTTGTCTGCATTACCAAACACTGGTGCAGAGTCTGCCGCTAATGGTGTTAGATGTATTGCGTTTGAGTTCTCAACTTCTGATAGTTATATGCTTGTTTTCACACATAACAGAATGTATGTGTATCGAAACAAGGTATTAATTACGAACATCAACGGAACTGGCAATAGCTATCTCAGTACATCAGCTTTAGGTTTAACTGGAGCAAGACTAGGTAAGATTTGTTGGACTCAGTCAGCCGATACTTTGATCGTGGTACATCCATCTATACCGCCAATCAAGATCGTGCGTGGAGCCACCAATGCTGACTGGACTGGATCAGCAATTACGTTTGACTCTGTACCTAAGTATGCGTTTACATTAACTGTAACTAATCCTGCTGGCACTCTTACACCATCAGCAGTATCTGGAAAGATTACGCTAACAGCATCAGCTGCATCATTTACCTCTGCTAGTGTTGGTCAGTACGTTAATGCTAGTCCACAGGGAAGAGCTAAGATTGTTGCGTTTACCTCTACTACAGTAGTAAGCGCTATTACTGAATTCCCATTCTTTAACTCTTCAGCTATTGCTACAGGCAGCTGGGACTATGAGGCTGGCTATGAGCCAGTGTGGTCAGCTACAAAAGGCTATCCGGCTACTGTTACATTCCACGAAGGTAGACTTTATTTTGGTGGTAGCGAATCTAGACCATCCACTATATGGGGATCAAAGGTAGGTATATTCTTTGACTTTGAGGCTACCGAAGGATTGGATGATGATGCAGTAGAAGCAACACTAGATACCAATACATACAACTCAATTACTGACATGATCTCAGGTCGAGATTTGCAAGTTTTTACAACTGGTGGTGAGTTCTATATTCCGCAAAACGGATTAGATCCAATTACACCGACTAACTTTTTTGTAAAGACAATTAGTCGTAACGGTAGCAAGGAAGGCATCCGAGTACAGCAGTTAGAATCAGGTACGCTATTTATTCAGCGCCAAGGTAAAGCACTAAATGAAATGGCTTTCTCGGATACTCAGCTGACGTATCTAACAAATAAGATATCTTTGCTGGCTGGTCATTTACTAAAGAATCCTACTCGCCTAGGTCTGCGTAGAACTGTGGCTACTGACGAGAATGACTTACTATTAATTGTCAATGCTACTGGTGGATCAATAGCTGTATTCTCATTGCTGCGCCAACAGAATGTTATTGCGCCATCAGAGTTTGATACTGACGGTGAGTTTATTGATGTCGGTGTGGATATCACTACAATTTACGCAATCGTTAAGCGCACTGTTAATGGTGCAACTCAATATTATGTAGAGTATTTTGATGATGATGCCTACATGGATTCTGCTGTAAAAGGTGGGGCAGCTGCAAGCGTGTCTGTGTCTCATTTGATTGGTAAGACAGTTAATATAAAGCTTGATGGAACTATTCAGCCTGATCAGGTAGTACCTGCTGGTGGCACTGTCACATTTGCTAGAGCATCAACGTCATCTTATGAGGTTGGTTTACCATATTCTGTGACTGTAGCAACTCAGCCGATTGAATTAAAGTTGGCATCAGGTACTCGTATTGGATTTAAAAAACGTATTGTGGAAGTGAATGCTGTGTTAAAAGATACGCAGCATATAAAGATTAATAATATCGAAGTGCCTATCAGAAGCTTTGACACTGCCAGCATATTGGATGCTGACATTCCAGACTTCACTGGCATCAAGGTATTGCATGGGATCTTGGGATATTCTCAGGACGCAAAGATTACCGTATCTCAAAACCTCCCATTGAAAATGACGCTACTCGGTATTGAGTACAAAGTAGCCACACACCAAGGGACTTAACATGGCACAGTTAGTATTAGTTGCGGCTGCATTACAAGCATTTAGTTCTATTCAAGCTGGTCAAGCTCGTGGTAGACAATTACATTTGCAGGGAGCGCAAGCTAATCTTGAAGGTCAGCAACGTGCATTACAAGAAGAGCAAAAAGCAAATGTAGTTTTACAAAGATTAAATGAAACAAATGCAGCTGCTAGAGCAAGGGGATCTGCTGGTGGTGTTCAATCATTCCAAGGATCTGCTGCTTTAATTCAAGATGTAAATACTCGTAGAGCTGGTAAAGAGTTTGATATTGCATTAACTAGTGCTGCTGGAGCTGAAAGAATGGGACAGGCGCAAATGGCTATGTATGCATCAGCTGCTAACCAAGCTGAAAAGCAAGGTTATTTTAATGCTGCTATAGCATTAGCGTCAGGCGGATATCAGTACAGTCAGATAGGTGCTGCTCCGGCAGCTACCCAAACTGTTGGCAGCGCACCAACAGATACCTCTTCTTACACATTTAGACGGTAATAAATATGCCATTACCAACATACCAACAAATGGGATTGTTATCCACGCCTTCACAAAAGTTAGACTTTGCTGATTTGCGTGAGACAGAGAGATCATCACAAATGATGTCGCAGTCTCTTGATCGCTTGAGCGAGTTTGCGTTTAAGGCTGCTGCTAAACAAGCAGTACGAGAAGGTGAGCAATGGGCATATAAAAACCCAGTTTCTGATGATCAAATTAAGAGAGCCAAGTTAGGCTCTTTGGATATTGCGCTAGAGCAGCCAAAGGCTGGTACATTCTTTGGTGATGCAGCAAGAAAAATACAGGCTGGTCAACTTAGATCTACGCTAGAATTAACAGCTAGAAGCGATATAGCCAGAATATATCAGCAGGTAGAGGCTGGTGCAATTACAGACATAAAAACTTTAGATGATGAATTTTATGCAATTCAAAAAGGTAACGGTAAGGTTATTGCATCATTAGATCCAGAGCAAGCAAATGCTTTTCAAGCATCAATTGCCGCAGCAGCTAATCCTGTTTATCAGGCTGGCGCTAAGAAAATTGGCGAGTTAAGAGCTAAGTATATTGAAGACTTGGTAACTAGATCTTTAGATGATTATGATCCATTACTAAGAACATTAATTGATCAGGAAACAGATCCAAAAAGACTTTCCGAGCAGATAGAAATTGGCAGAAAAGCAATATTAACTCAAGCAGTACAAACAAATAATGTTGCTGCATTTACTGCTACTCAAAAAGCTATAGATTCAAAAATTGAAAAAGCATATGTAGACAGATTATCTAATTATTTATCGTCTGATGAATTTGCTATGGCTGCGCCAGACACAAGTTTTTCAGCAAGACTTGCTGCTCTTGAAAGTGGTAATGCAGGAAAGTATCAAGCAGTATGGTCAACCTTGCCTACTGAGTTACAAGAAAAAATTAAGACTCAATTCTTAAAGCGTGAAGGCGAGAAAGAAAAAGCTTTACAGGTAGATCAAAAAGCAAAAGATAGTCAAAATAAAGAGGACTCAATTGACGCTTTAAACAAATATTACAAAGGCGAAATAGGTCAAGAAGAAATAGTAAATACATTAATAGCGCTTGGTCAGGCAACTCCTGCTTTTCTTAAATCAATATACGCACAAGAAGAAAAACCAACTGATGCAAAGACGTTATTCTTTGTTGGCAACCAAATTGATAAAGGAGTTTTTGGTAGACAGGATATAGAAAAATATTACGCTAATGGAAAAATAAATCTTAAAGAATCTCTTGATTTTATAAAGCAGATTAAAACAGAATCAAGGGATTTTGCTGATGCAAAAATGATACTTAAAGGCAAATTAAAGTTACCAGCTGATGGGTTTATATTAGGTGACCAATATAAAAAGCAGCAAGAGAAATATGGCTCTATGCTTGCTGATTTGATTAATGCTTCTAATGAGGCAATAGCTGCTGGCAAACCTTTTAATCCAATTGCATACGCAAACAAAATGGCGGTAGAAGGTACTAGCCAATTATCTCAAGAAAATATTAAAAAGAAGGATGAAGCTTTAGCTGCCAGATGGAGACTTCTTGGTTATACACCTCCTTCAGACGGAACATTTTTTACTGAGGATGAATTAAAAAGAACCCCAACTCCTGATAAAAAAGGGACTCTTTCAAAAGAAGATATAAAAATAATTTTAAAATTGCAAAAGAATGCACAAGAGGCTAGAGAATGAATCTCGAAGAAAGATTTTTAAACCAAGCTGCTGCTGAAAAATTGCCTGAAGGTATTGTTGAGGTTCTTCCTCCAATAAGAGATCCAGATCAATTTTCTTCTACCGCTAGTAAGCGTGGAGATGGTGTTGGCTTTGCTACTGAAGCTGCTCAATCAAACGTGTCTGGTTCAAACGTAAATGGTCAGCAAGTTAAACCTACTAACCTTACATCATTGCCGCCAGTAACTGTAACAGCAACTAATGAACCATTAACTCCAGATCAAATAAATAAATTAATAAATGACCCAGCTCTTAGGTTTAGTGCTGTATCAGATCGAATTAGAGAAACATTTAATAATGAACCTAAATCAGAGCTGATACCTTTAAATAGAACTATGCGTCAAGAGTTAGCATATTCTATGCAGCAATTACTTGTTGATAAATTTGGTGTTGATAATTACAGAGCTGGCAGACTTTCTGAAAGTGTATTTGGTGGTGACAGAAGTGGCGCTCCTCTAGGTCTTGGTTTAATTGATGTGACTCCGTTTGTTATACCTCTAGCGTTTCAGGAATCTGGTCTATCAGCTCAAGAGTCATTTAAGTCTGCTGATCGTGGCAACTTAGGACAGGCTGCTCTTGAGTATGGCACTGGTATGGTGCAAGGCGCAGAAGCTATTCCTGCTGTAGGTATGGCTGTCAAAGGATTAAAAGCTGGCGCTAAATCATTGGCTCCAAATATTGCTGATGTTATGGAATCTGGAATGCGTAAGACTGGCATGATCATGGACATTGTGCCACCAGCTCCGTTTAATGATGTTGAAAAAAGCATAGTAACTAATGCTGCTGGAGATAATCCAGAATTAATGAAGTTAGGTGAAACCGCAGTTCAAAATATTAAGTCTAACTATCCTGAATCAAATGGATGGGTTCCAATAGAAATTAAAAATCTAACATTTAAAACTGCAAAAGATGGCAGTAAAACACCAAAAATTGAAGCAGAGAAAGTTCCATATAACTTCCATATTCCACCAGATGGAGTTAGTGAGCCTGTTTGGAAATCAAATATTACTTCAAAAATAGTTGGTGAAGTTCAAGACGTTGTTAAAAGAGCTAACTCTGGTGATCAAGCAGCGGTTGAAATAATAAATCAAGCAAGCTGGTATCGCTCAATGAGAGACAGGCTGCGTAAAGAATTTGGTGGTATTGGCGATGTGTTCGCTGACGTTCTTGGAACCACATCTGCACAAACTGGTGTAGAGCAAAACTTTGAAAACGCTGTAGAAATATTGCGTAGATTTTCTCGTGGTGAGTATGATAAAGAATTAGCTGCATACGAAAATAGAATTAAATCTGGAAAGCCAGTTGATCCTAAAACTTTAACAGCAATGCATAAGAGCGGAGAATTTCCTCTTATAACAAAAGCTGGTGGTGAATTATTTAATACAAATAGTCCGTCATCAATGGCTGCTTTGCTTGATATGTTTAGATCAGTAAAAAGCGGTGATTCTCCAAAGACACCAAACTTCACAGGTAATTTAATTGGTTTAACAAACGAAGCCACTATTGATGTGTGGGCTGCTCGTATGTTACGAAGAATGGCTGACTTACCAAGAATACCGCCACCAGCCGAAAAAGGTGTAGCAGGAAAACACCTTGTTGGATCAAGCTTGTTTAATCCAAAAGTTGGCAGTGAGTTTGGATTTGGTCAGGCAGTATTTAAAGATGCGGCAGATCAAATAAATCAAAGCGGAATTGTTAAGCGTGTAGCTCCACAAATTGGTAACCTTGGCCCAGATGATTTACAGGCTGTAGCTTGGTTTATTGAAAAAGAAAAATGGACTAATAGCGGCTGGACAAGTAAAGCTGGTGAAGGTGGATCACTTGATTATGAAATGTCTCTTGCTGGCGCACCAGATCCGCAAGCAGTTAAAGATTTGCGTAGAGATATAAATAAAGGATTTACATCAATATCACCTCGTAAAGCAGAAGTAGAAGACGCAGGTTATCAAGTTTTTGAATATAGAAACAATAAAGCAAGGCAAGCTTTTGAGGCAGGTAAGCCAGCGAAAAAAGCGCAACTTAAATCTATGGAAGCAAATGTAGATAGATACGTCCTTGGCATTTCTGGTGAGCGCCCTAATAAACCTATGAGTAACTATGCTCAAGCAGAACTTGCGGCTGAACACGATGACGTTGTGCGTAATGATAAATCTGTACTTTCATACAATCTTACAAATACGTTTGGTTCTTTTATGGGTCAAACAGAAAGAGCTTTAAATGCTGAATTTATTACAACACAAAAATTTAATCCGTCAGCATTAGAAAGAAGACTTGTTGAGCAAGGTAAGCAATACGATCAAGACGCTGTATTTATATCTAAAGTATTGCCGGATGGATCAAGTCCTAACGCTCGTCCAGCTGTAGAAATTTACTTTAAGCAAAAAATAACTCCACAGCAAATGGAGTCAGTTACACAAAAGTTAAGAAAATATGGTGTTGATGGGTTTACATATGTAACCGATATGCGATTTAGTGATCGTATTAATATACAAGCAAAGGCTGGCGGTGCAGATACAGCTGGCTTAAATGGTATACGTTTCCAATATATTCCTGAATTTGATGATGCATATAATGCAACAAATAGATCAGCAATAATGACGGAAAAACAAAATCTGTTTAGAAAGATTGTTCGAGATATAATAAAAGAGGGTAATGTATCTGATGCTCGTGTTGTGCATTACGACACAAAAGTTTATTTTAGGGATGACTACGATGCTTACATTGCAAGAACAGCTGGAAATGGAAATCAAGGAAAACGGGGAGTCGGATCCGCTGGTGCAAATGTTGCGGAACCAGATACAAGCGGAGAAGTCGGGAAAGAATTTACAAGAACTGTATCTGACAGGCTCCGTAAAAAGGGAGCAGCCACAGGCAAAGTAAATAAAACTAGTACCGCTAAAAACAAAGGGGCTGACTAATGGCTATCGAATCTCTTAATCAGCGCTTAGACCAACTATCCCCTGAGAATTTACAGGTACAGCAGACGCTACCTAACATTGAGCAGCCACCGTTTAATGAGGATACTGAGGCTATTCTACCTGCCGATGAGCAGCCAGTAGACGAGTTTGTGCCGGAGGCTGGTCTATTTACTCAGCTAGTTAGAAAGCAGATCAAGAAAGCTCCGCTAAGTACAGAGCGCAAGATCCTGCAAAAAGATATCCAGTCTGGCAAGGTCGGTGCGTATACAGTTATTAGAGAGGATGCGCCAGTTAATGAGATCCTAAACAAAGCTCAAACTACAACCGCATCAGGTAAGCCATCTCCTACTCAATCACAATTGGACGCTGGTGTAGAGAAGACTGTATTTAATTTGGATCAGATTAAGGACGTAGACGGTGTTCGTCAATTCATTGAGGCTACCGCATTACAGTATGGCGCTAATAAGCTGCCTAAGATGTCTTATAAGGAAGTGGCTGAGAAGGCTGCTGAAGACGGCTATGACGAGCGTTTTATAGCTAGGATACTAGATCCTAAAGTACAAACAACTGCCAGTCCAGAGGAAGCATACAAGATGATGCTTGCTATTACTGATGCTGGAAAACGTGCGTTTGATCTTGGTGAGCAGGTAAAACTTGCAGCTAATAATGGAACATTGAATGCTGATCTAGCCACTAAGTTTCATCAGGCTGTAGCTCTTGAGGGTGTGCTGCTTAAAGCTGCCAAGGGAAGACAGGCTGACATAGCTAGAACGCTGGGTATATTTTCACAGGCTCGTACATCAAGCGCAGCTAGAGGCGCACAGCTAGATACAATCCTTAATGAGGCTGGTGGTATTAGGAATTCATTTGAGCTGGCTAATAGCTACACTGCGTTGGATAGTCGTTCAGCTCGTTCTGCTTTGGCAGAAAAGACAATCTCAGGCACATTTCGTGATGTGTGGTACTCGACATGGATTAACGGTCTATTATCATCTGGAGTTACTCACGCAAAGAACATAGTAGGTAATGCTGCATTTGGTGCGTATCAGATACCAGAAAGAGTTA
>Ga0315909_10001188_pt1 | contig 35108 bp, 59 predicted proteins | sample LakEriMetagenome_11_FD_203527 | JGI IMG/M metagenome (GOLD analysis project Ga0315909, IMG submission 203527) | Freshwater fungal communities from buoy surface, Lake Erie, Ohio, United States - Buoy 2 MA125 | ecosystem: Environmental > Aquatic > Freshwater > Lake | place: USA: Lake Erie, Ohio... | reverse complement strand
TGTTGAAAAAGAGACTGTCTATGAGGCAGGCTCAGATGTCAAGGTAGACTGGGATTCATTTATTAATGCATATGCCCCAAAGACTGTTAGCGCATAGCGCATAATAATGTCAGTGCGGATGGGTCCCTGCTGACTAACTAAATAAAGATGGGGATGGCGCAGTCTGTGGGGGGTTGCGCCACCCCGTCCTTTACTGTATAATAGATTTAGAGAGGCACAAATGACTTACAGCGTTCGTAGAAAACCTGAAAACACCAAAGAGATACAATACTCTAACCGTATGGCTAAACTACTAACTGAGGATATGGGACTCAACTTGGAAGCACTTGGCTTTCACTTGGTACGCAATCACCCGATTATCGTATCACGCAGATTAGAAGTAGTAGCATTGACCGCAGGGGAAGAGTATGATAAACTTATGACAGGATACTTAGGAGAGGATTACACAGAATTATGGAAGTAAACTTTGCAGATAGATGTGGCATTTTAGGACAGTTTTGGTATGAGTTCAGAGATGATGAGGATCTAAAGCCTTTCATCTCATACAATGATGTGGGCTTACCGCTTGCTTGGTTTGTTGCAACGGGAGTAGTAACACCACTACCAATGGCAGAGGAATATGTAAACGAAACTTTTGCTATGTTCCTTGACGCTATGGAAGTTACAGAAGAAGATGTTCTTGATGTTGATAACCTTGACGACCTTCTTGCAATCGTAGAACAAAAGAAAAGCGAAAGAGAAGCAGAGTAGGTTTGGCTTCGCCCTTCGGGGTGGGCCGCCTAGAAAATTTCAAACCACATATCCAATATACCCAAACCATTCTAGGAGGGTATTACGAACATCTCAAAAATTTTCCCAGAATGTATTACGATGGTTTGAAAAAAATCGCCAGAAGTTTACCATATCAAACCTTGTTTGTCAAATAGGAGTATAATAAAGATATGGGAAGAAACTATTTTTCAAAGCATGGTGGTCCATATTTCATCAATGATGGTTTTACACATCATAATGATCCTAAACCTGAAGATGAAGGTTTTATCAAACCAGATCCAAACCTCTTTTATGGTTTGACTATAGGGTTTGTATCAGTTATACTTGTTATAGGTACATTGCTAGTTGTTCTTAACTAGATCCCGTCGCACTAGCGCATAAAATAATCCTATTAGACATTACGATCCCCGCAAGGGGACCCGCTGCTTTTGGCGGGGGATCAAAAGATATAGCCAAACCACCTATATAAATACATTACGAACGACTCTAAATTTTTCCCTGACTTTTCAAACCTTTATAAATTTTTTTAAGGTTTTATAAAAAGATTAAGATCCTTTTCAAAAAAATCGCTGGCTTTTTGGGCCTATTTTTATATACAAAATACTTGACAAACCAAGGTTTGAGATGTATAATGCCCAAACCTTTTTACGATGGTTTGACAGATATGAAGGTTTGGGGTATAATCCCGCTATAAAGGTTTGGAGATATAAGGTTTGGATAGGCCGCATTACGAACGCCTTCTATAAAAGCGCTCCCTAACCCACTATCCTCCACTTCACTCCACTTCCACCCTATCTACTTATACTATCAGTAACATTTATCTGTGGATAAACCTGTGGATAAGTATATCAAACCACCCTATTGACCTGTGGATAACTATATGATATGATGTATATATGAAACTTCATTATGGAAGAATGACTTCTAATTATGCAATCGGCATATATGTTGCTAACTGGGGCTATCCAATCAAACACGAATGGGAAATTGGCCTATATCTATTTAAGTGGTATGTGGGAATAGACTTCTTCAAATGATGCTAAATGTCCTATGCTTTGACTGTGGGGGTATGTATCAAGTACCTTATGGCACAGAAAAGATTACGAAGCAATGTCCAAAATGCCAGGGGATCAAGACTCCTTGATTGCCTTATTGACCATACGGATCAAGGCTCTTCTACTGATCTTACTTGCATCAAAGGTCTCTGTGTATCCGCTTTGAGGCATATCCGCCTTATCCAGAAAGTAACCATATCTTTCCCTTAGTGTTTTTAGTACTATAGATTCGACTCTTCTTGCCCTATCCCGTTCGAAAAAATGCCAATACTTGATCAATATCCAACCCTTGGTCCTATGGCTTGCAAACCTTCTTCCTGAGATATCGGATATACCAACCTTAACAGCCCTATGTATGGGGTTATATAGTATATATAAGACTGCTTCATCCATAGACTTATTATACTTGACATACCGTGCCAAATCTGAGATAATAGATATATGCAAACCTTTCTACCATCACAAGATTACAATGAGTCTGCCTATATCTTAGACAATAAGCGCCTAAACAAACAGATACTTGAAGGCTATCAGATTATGAAGATTTTATCTGGCGCATCAGAGTCTGGGGCTTGGCGAAACCATCCTGCAGTCCTTATGTGGAAAAACGCTGAGCACTCCCTTATGAACTATATTGACAGTATGGTCAATGAAGCAAACCTTAGAGGTATCCGTACTGAGAAAAATGTATCAAACCTTCAAACTCTAAAGTATTCCTTTAGCCATAACTGGGGCAACCTAAAACCCGTATGGTCAAAGCCTGAACACGTTGATAGAGTAACTACTACACATATGGCTAATCTGTATCGTAAGGATCCTGAGATTTACGCTGAGTTTTATACCGCCAAAAGTAGCGAGTTTAACGAAACTTGTTGTGATAAATGTTTATACTATTGGGCTACGCATGTCGAAAGAATGTAGTCATACCTGGTATATGAGAGAGCCAGGAATTATGTGTACAAAATGTTTAATTATGTGGGATGACCCCGCAGAGGAAAGACTAAAGTATATGGAGGATAATGGTATATGAGTAGAACTATAATCTGTCCTGTCTGCAAGAAAGAATGGGACTTTAGGGTAGGATTTGCTCACGAAAGTCTATACAAGCATATGAAGGTTTGTAAACCATAGTGCCCCGTGTAGGGCATAGGGTGGTTTGTTACTTCTATTTTGCGCCGAACTTTAAAGACTATTTCTCAAATTTACTACATCTTCAAAGATTTTATCTGTCTGGTTCATTGGAACATAAGAGTAGTCGGTCCTATTGTTAATTTTATAAAACCTGAAAAATATCATCTGAACATACTCCCCATCATTAAATACCTTATTAGGTCTCCAATGTATGTTTGTATTAGCATTAAATATTAATGCTGAGTTATCCTCCATATTATATGTTTCTAAATCTAAGCCAAGAGGCCAAGAGGTATTAGATGATAACTGAAAATTAATGATTAGATCATTTGTATCCCCATCAAAATGAGGGGGTAGGTTTGGGGTTCCATACTCGGCACCATATGTAACGTGAAGAGCGCTTGATATATTTGCTGGTTCTTTTAATATATCTTCAGCAATTTTAACTATCTTGTCTTGAACCTGGGGAGAAATATAAGATGAGCATTCTGATAACTCTAATATAGAAACCAGCCTACCTAAATTTTTATCAACACCATTTGAGTTTTTGCAAACAACATATTCCCCATTTTCATCTTTTGGTATGACTGTACTGTTTATGACCTGGTGCAAATGCTCTATTTCTTCTTTAGAAAACATATTTTTTATCTCTACGATACTCATAAAATGATTATATCATATAAATTTTTACCTGTATTTTAATAAATACCCCAATATGATACAATAGATTAATGAACTTTTACTGGTTTGCTCGTCATAGTGATAAAGATTTAGGATATATATCAGACCTACTTGAAGATTCTGGGTTTTATGGATGGTTGATTCCATACGCTGCTGGTTATCCAGACCCTTTTGTAAAAGTTGCAAGATCCCTTAAAACAGAACAAAAGTTAAAGTATTTAGTTGCTGTTCGTCCGTATACTATCTCTGCTCAGTATTTGATGTCGATTATAGAGTCATTGGACTCAATCCAAGAAGATAGGGTTAGGATTAACTTTGTCCCTGGACTTACTGACGGAGAAGAGTCTTTTGGAGGCATCTTTTCAAATATTAACGATGCTACATCATTTGAAGAAAGAAAAAGGTTCCTTTGTTCTTACCTTGAACAACTTAAAAACTGGGAAATAAAAAAACCTTATACATATGTTTCTGGAATGCAAGATAGCCTTTGCCCAAATATGGATAGTCTTGCAGATGCAAGTATTGTCTCTTATGGCAGAATATTTGATGAAAGGCTTGACACCTCCGATAAAACAAAAATAATCTTTTTCCCTGTCTTAAATATTGAACTATTTAAAGAAATCCTTTCAGACATAAAGTCAAAGGGGTACAACAATGTTATGATTCACTTAGATGGAGATCACGACGACCCTTTTGGCTTTGCGTTAAAAATATTTGAAGAGGTAAAAAACATTAAACTAAGCGAAAATGTTTTGTGATATAATCGATATATGAAACAAACTAAATGCTTTTTTTGTGATAAGCCTGCGACTCATTATGATGTCGTGGTAGATCACGCTGACTATATTGTCGCAGATGTTTGTTTCCAGCACCTATCTATGGGCCTTGTATCATAAATGACTAAAAGAATACTTAAAGATGGTTCAGAGTCTGAGTCATTTGATAAGCCAGTTGATCTAATTATTCATACTAAGTCCCCTGGAAAATGGAAGTTGGTCGACCTTGAAACAGGTGAACAGTACCTTGGATCTGAAATAGGCACTGAGTTTGCAGAAACATTAAGAGAAAAAGTTAAGATAAATAAGATAGGCACTTGGGTAAAAACCAAGGGCAAGCAAATTGACTAAACCACTACTTTAAGGTATACTGAATATATGATTCAATGGATTGCTGATTATGCACACTGGGTACTTGCCTGCATTGGTGTATCTGGTATTTATTTTGTGGGCAGGAAAACTTTATGGGGATGGTTTGTACTATTATTCAATGAGTGTTTATGGATAGCATATGCTTTAGTTACAGACCAGTATGGGTTTATCTTTGCAGCAGTAGCCTATGGTGCTGTTTATATTAGATCATACCTTCACTGGAGACGAGATGCTTAAGCATTACGATATACCTGATCCATTTCAAACCTTTGTAACTAAGAAGTATGCTAACGCCAAAGGTTATATTTATGATTACTTTACTAAGGAGTGGTCTTTTAGATGTGCTTGTAAGGAACAGTTGTCTGCTCCATCCCGCAAAATTATGACAAAAATTAGACTATATCACAGTAGAAATGAGTGCTTAGGTGGATGGTAATTGCTGCACAATGAGTAGAGATGATGACTCTTTTTGGAGTAGTCATCAAACTATGTCAGATGGAAACATCTGGTGTCTTATAAAAACAATGACTGACGGCATAGTTAAAGATTTTAAATCTGAGGTAAAAAGCAAATATGGCAATAAGAAACGGCATAGACAATGAAAGAGCCTAAGATTATGAAGATGGACTGGAAAGCATTAGGATATGAAAGGGTTTATGTAGATGGCAAAGTCAGATGGATTCCGCAACAGGTTAACACAGACCGAAAGAACTAATATATTACCATTAAGATGGATAGGTAATTTATCTGGGGAGTTTGCTGCTGATCATTTACTTAAGGCTGTTTATATGGATGAAGATGGTGATTTTAATTGGCGTTATAAATACCACGCAAAAATGTGGAAAATTTTTAACAAGCCATATGAGCGTTGGGGAACATATTACGAATTAGATATTTAGTACTGGCTCCATCGTCTATCGGTTAGGACAACGCCCTTTCACGGCGTAAAGACGGGTTCGATTCCCGTTGGGGCTACTTGACAGATATGATTTGACAAGGTATAATGAATATATGAGCATAGATGAAATGATGTTACGAGAAGAGATTGCAAGGGAAATTGAGGCCTTGCCAATTGATGCTGGTGTAACAAATGCTTTAGGTATGCGTATTGCTGCTGCTAAAATTGCAAGAGGAGAAGACAACTATATGACTAAACTATTTGAAACACAGGTGGACTTTGAATGATTAATTTATTATTTATAATTCCTGCTTTTATTGCAGGGTATGTAGCGTGTTATTTTATTATGACATATAAAGTAGAACAAGAGTAGTATGAAGCCTAGTGCCTACATCTTTGACGTAGATGGAACACTTGCTAATGTAGATCCCTACTTGCACTATGTTCGTGGCTCTGATAGGGACTACGATGCCTTTCATGAGGCCTCTGTAGATGCCCTGCCAAATTTTGAAGTAGTTGAGATGCTAAATCAAGCCTTCTTTGACCAGATGCATATAATTGTTGTTACCTCACGAAAAGAAACTTGGCGTGGACTAACTTCTTATTGGCTTGCGAAAAATGATATTGGCCATCACGCACTATATATGCGTAGTGATGATGACAATAGACCAGACTATGAAGTTAAGAAAGATATATTACTTAAAATTAAGAAACATTGGAGTATTGTTCACGCAATAGATGACAATCCAAATGTTATCAGACTATGGGAAGAATACGGCATTCCTACTACAAAGATAGGGACTTGGGATGGGAATAAGAATTGACACACAACTTAAAGAATGGTATGATTAGTATATGAAAAAATCAAATAATAAAGTGTCTCAGCACAAGATTAAAAGAGCAAATAAGAATAAGAAGAGAATTAAGGCTAAGCCATATTTGTCAAAGTTTGAACGTAAACAGGCATTTTTAAGAGAAGAGATTGTAAATAATTTTTTAACATCGGTTAAATAAAAGGTAATAATTTATAATGATACTAAGAATACAATATGTGTTTTACAAAATTTTTAAAATATTTAAAAAAAAGAAAAAAGTAAACCATGAAAAATACATCTATTGATACAATAACTAACAATATTAGTTTTGCCAAAAAGTTATACCATAACACATTTTCTGATTTACTAATAACTAATAATAAAACTGATATTGATAACAGAGTTAATGATTATTATTTAAATAGCCAAAATTTTAGAGATAAAAAAGAATGGGTTAGTGAAGATCCAGCAGAAATTGTTGCTTTAGGATGTTCACTTACCTATGGTCTTGGTATACCACAAGAATATAATTGGCCATCAATTGTGCAGTCAAAAACTGGAAATACTGTTGCAAACCTAGGAATATGTGGGGCAAGCGCAGAATTAAATTTAAATTCTTTTCTACTTTATTTAGATCGTGTTGGAAAACCAAAGTATGTTCTGGCATGTTTTGCAGACTATTTACGATATAGTCATATTGCCGATGGTAAGTTTTACAATGTTGATGGGCCAGAGGCAAAAAAAGTAGTATCTTTCCTTAGAACATCTGATTATACTACTGGAAAAATTAATATAAAAAATAAAATTATTAAATTACCAGGTGAAGCAATAGATCTTATTCCAGCACAAGAATCTTTGCACCAGTACATATCTTCAATATACATAATTGAAAAAATTTGTAAATTATTAGATATAAAGTTTTATTGGGAAACTTGGTCGGAAACAACACAAAACATATTTACAAAAAATCTTTTTTTAGAAGAAGAATTTTGTTTAGATAAAAACAATCACATAGAAAATATACAAACAAATTTTATCAGTTGTCACAAAGAAGACCAGCACTTAGTAACTAATTCAATAGATAAAGTGGATTTTTCAAAGCATAAAGGTGGAATGTGGTTTATTGGATCTGACGGAGCGCACAAAGGTATTCATTGGCATTATCATACTGCAGAAAGTTTTATTAAAAAAATGGAGATGTTGTGTTAGATAAAGAAAAGTTAAAAAAAACATCAAAGGAAGTATTAGAATCAATAGATCCTCTTATTGCCATGTTGCCAAACACACACAATGACGAAGACTATAAAGAGGGTTCAGAGTTTTATATAGAAAATTATCTTAAAAATAATCTTGGAAATAAAAATAAAAATTATTCTAAACTAGGCCACGTAAGAAAAAATGGTCTCGTTGTTGATAGATTTACAGAATACTCAACCAACAACTTTTCGTACAGAGGAAATGATTGGACAGAGGTAGCGTCTATACTTTCTGCTGGATGCTCAATGACATATGGGCTTGGAGTTCCTTTCAATGGAACTTGGCCAAAAATTTTAGAAGATATTACTGGCAAAACTGTGCACAATCTTTCTAGGCCTGGAATGTCAATACAAGAATTAGTTTTTCAGATTTTTGCTTATTTTAAAACTTTTGGAAATCCAGATACATTGCTTTGTTTGTTTCCAGACCCCTTTAGAATGCAAGTTCCAGTTAAAAAAAACCTAATAACATCTGGTAATGGTCATATTGATGGTGCGCTAGGAGATGTTTACTTATATAATATAAGAACAAAAAAAATATCTGACAGAGAAAAATATATAAAAATTCCATATAACTATGAAGATATTTTACCAATGGAGTTTCCTTTGTTTATTTCTATGAAGTTGATCCACTTGCTAGAACAATATTGTAACTCGAACAATATTAATTTTGTATGGTCTTCTTGGGATGAAAACTTTAGGGATGTTGTTTCTCAAATCGATAATGTTTTTAGTAATTTTAATAACAGTGAAGACTTTGATTCTGCGTATCCAATAAATAAAGATTGTCATCAAGAATACAAAGATATATTTTTAAATTATTTTGATTCTGGACAAGACATAGAAGATGGTCTACACCATTCTCACCCTGGAGTTCATTGGCACAAACACGTTGCAGATGTTTTTTATAAGAGATTAAATAAATGATCATACTTGGAATTAACGAAACATCTCACGACGCATCAGTGTCTTTAATTAAAGACGGTAAAATACTTTTTGCAGGTCATTCAGAAAGATATAGCAAACAAAAAAATGACTGGTATGTCAATGATAGTTTAATAAAAGATGCTTTACAGTATGGGACACCAGATCACATTGCCTACTATGAAAAGCCCATTCTAAAGGCCTCTAGACTGGCTTTAAAGGGTGGTTCTGGGGAGTGGAAGCCAAGGTTTGAAATAAAGGGTATCCCAAGAAAATCTTTCAGTCATCACTATTCTCACGCATCTGCAGGATACTATACAAGTTCTTTTAATGATGCAGTAATAGTTGTACTTGATGCAATAGGAGAATACAATACCTCTACAATTTGGGTTGGCGAAGGTGAAAAGATTAAACTAAAGTATAAGCAAAACTATCCTGTTAGTTTTGGGTTATTCTACTCAGCCTTCACTCAATTAGTTGGCCTTATGCCGAACCAAGAAGAATACATTATGATGGGTATGGCTGCATATGGAGACTGGAGAAAACACTATAAAAAAGTTAACGAGTATTTTCCTTCATACAATAATCAAAAATATAATTTTCATAAAGGCATTACTGACTGGGGCTGGGTTTCAGAAGAAGATAAGTTTGACATTGCAGCCTCAGCACAAATGGTATATGAGCAAAGGCTTAATGAATTTATGCGTATGGCAAAGTCCATGACTGGCAAAAAGAATTTAGTATTTATGGGTGGGTGTGCTCTTAACTCTTCAGCAAATACTCTGCTATGGAACATCTTCGATATGATTTGGATTATGCCAAACCCTGGAGATGCTGGATCATCTTTGGGCGCAGCAGCAGCCTTATATGGGAAGCATCTTGATTGGAAGAATCCTTATCTTGGTTATGATCTTGGTGGTGACTATCCCGTTCAAAAAATTGTAGACGGTATATTAAAAGATGGAATCGTAGCAGTAGCAGTAGGTAGAGCAGAGTATGGTCCAAGAGCATTAGGCAATAGAAGTATCCTTGCAGACCCAAGAGATCCAGGAATTAAAGATAAGGTTAATAGAATTAAACAAAGAGAATTGTTTAGACCATTTGCTCCAGTAGTTATGGCTGAACATGCTTCTAAGTGGTTTGATATGGATTTTGAAAGCCCCTATATGCAGTATACAGTTAAGTGTTTACAACCAGAAAAAATACCATCTGTTGTTCATGCTGACGGGACATCCAGAGTTCAGACTGTTACAAAGGAGCAGCATCCTGGTCTATACAAAGTTTTAAATGAATTTTATTTACAAACTGGAGTTCCAATTTTATTGAATACTAGTTTAAACATTAAAGGCCAACCATTGCTAAATGATGAAAAAGATGTACTTGACTGGCAAACGCATTACGAGTATACTATATTAGTAGGCACCAGTAGCCAAGTTGGTTAAGGCCCCGAACTCATAATTCGGTTATCGTAGGTTCAAGTCCTACCTGGTGTACCACACCTCTGTAGTTCAGTGGACAGAACGATGGACTTCTAAGCCATGCGTCGCAAGTTCGATTCTTGCCAGGGGTACTTTATTTTTTAGGATGTTTTGGTTCGTATGGTGCAATCTTAGATTTAATACGACCATCTTTGTATAGTCTAACAATCCATCCATCTTTAATTTGTACTGGATTAAAGGCTGATGCTTTTTTCTTTGGCATTATTCCTCTGTTCTAAATACATTAGTTGTTGATCTTGTATAGTCCTTGCCAAAATCAGCAAACAAAGATTTATTTCTTTCAGACTCAACAATTCTTCTTGACCAAGAGAATCCTGCATCTCCACCCCAAGCAAGCCACATTATGTAACCATTAGATGGGTTTGCTGTGTTTCCCCAGTCCTTACCCTTTTTGTCTACTTCGTGACGTGAGAAGTATGAAAACATTCTCTTAACAGTACTAAGAGATAGAGTTTCTCCTCTTGCTAACTGCCCTGCACGAGTCCAACCAACTGCAGTTCCTGCACCTTTGGCCTTACCATCTTCTTTAAACTTAATTGCTCTACGAGCAGCAGATCTTGCTCCTGCTGGTGGCGAATATCCTTCAGCCTTTGATACTGAATCTGTTTCGTATTCAACTGTATCATCATCTTCCCAAAGATCATCTGCTTTTGCAGCAGGTACACAATTTGGAACTGGTCTACCATTTTCTCCTGGCTTCATTCCACGCTGTACATATCCATCCCAGCAAGGTGCCTGCTTATTACTCTGATAAGTTTCTGTTGGCATCATTGAGTCATCTGCTTTACCCATCTGAGCATCAAACATAGCCATTCCTACTTCTGAATCCATATCTTCACTCTCCATATTATGATTATTAATATCTGCAATCTGTGCATCTTGGTACATCATTCCAATACTATATGCAGTTGGTTCCCATTTACCATCTTCTTCTTCATAAATTCTAACAGACATTGCTGGATTATCTGGAATCATAGACTCAATTGCATACTCTGTCCCAGGGGTACCAAGGGTTCCACCCTCTATCATTATATGCTCAACCATTCCGTGGACAATACCCTCTTTGGTACTTCCCATTACGAAATCGCCTTCTTTTATGTTTAGCATATACTTATTATATCACGCTATAAGACCCAGGAACCTGTTATGAGTCCTTATTCTATGGCAGTTGGCACAAACCACCTGACACTTCTCTATCTCCCTTTTAATGGCCTTCCAGGAGAAACCATCGTGTACCATTCTTGAAACATTATATTTCTTATCTCTTAGATGATCAAAATCTAAGACTATATGGTTAGACATTCCGCAATCAAAGCATCCAGAAGACTCTTTTATTTCAGCAAGCCTCTTCTTTATCTGTTGCTTATTATAATGGTCCAACTCTTTGTCAGTCATTGTTATTATTATACCGCAAAATATTAGGTCCCACACAAGCAATTCACCTGACTTGCGCCACGGTCTCTATCCAATGGGTAACTAATCCATCACTAAGGTCCTGTGTGGGACACTTCTATTATACTGCTACTTTGAACTTATCTCTGCTACCCTTGCCTTTGAGAACTTAAGCATAGCCCCTCTTATTGGAGAGTATCCAAGGTCCTCAGCCTTCTTGCCACAGGTGTCAAGCATAAAGTTAAAGAACTTTTTAACTGAATCATTTTTTGAGTTCTTTTCTTTGTATGCTACCCCATAGGTAAATGTAGATATGTTATAGGATAGTTTATTGGGGTTCTTGTAGTTTATCTTAACTACCCCACTTTTATCTGGAACAAAGTCTCCAAGGAATACTGATGCTGCATTAACTGTTGGCTGTACAAACCTTCCAGCCTCATTCTCAACAGAGATTGTCTTGAGTCCTCTTCCATATGATATCTCATTGTATCCAATAGATCCATTTGTTGTTCCTTGTACCATTGCAATACCATGAGATCCAGAAGCACTGGTCATATACTGCTTAGATATGTCTCCAGGAAATGCAGTTGCAAAGTTTTTATTCCCTGGCTTGTTCCATATAGTTGGAGCAACTGCATTAAGGTATGAAGTAAAAACCTCTGAAGTTCCAGAACCATCAATGCGATATACAACTCTAATCTTTGTTGCTGGTATCTTAGGTAGTCTTGTTCCTATCATGTTTTCTTTTAGTATCTGTGGATCATTCCACATTGTTATTTGTCCCGCAAAAACTTTAGCAAGTGTATCTCTGCTCATCTTAAGATTAATCTTATATCCATCAAGTTTGTAGATAATTCCAATTGGTCCTGCAACCAATGGGACATATGTAAATTCTTTTGATGGTTTAACTTCTGATGAAGAGTAAGGAACATCTGACATAGCAAAATTTGTTATACCATTTGCAAACATATTTTTCCCAGCACCTGAGCCAGATGCTCCGTACACAACAGAATCTCCTGTTGATTTCATAAATTCGACCCTACATCTGTCTATAAAGTTAGCAGCAAATGTGGATCCAGCACCTTGAAGGTTATCAGCATGTGAAGGGGTAATAAGAAAAGCATTAGCAAATATGGCTAATGCTACTGGTAGAGCAATGAATTTAAATTTCATACCTATAGTATATCTTGTAGTCTTATAAAGTTTTGTTATAAGTGGCAAACTAGGCGTGAATTTAAGATGAATAAATGAGCAGTTTATAGACGACTGCTCAGGTCTATCAGCCACGAAGATTCAACTCCTGCCAACTCTCCCCTCATGGGAGCATCCGTTGCAAAACCTTTTAAAGTCTTATAGCGGAATGTTATCTATTATACTACTTAATTTTAATAGATTTAGGCTTCTTTTCTTCAGGAACAATGCGAACTACGTTAACGTGTAGCATTCCATCCTTAAGTTCTGCAGAAGTTACTTCCATATACTCTCCCAGGGCAAAAGATCTTACGAACTTTCTTCCTGCGATACCCTTATGAACTACCTCTGCATCTGTAACCTCAACAATGTTACCCTTAATAATGAGTGTTCCATTGTCTACGGACACATCAATATCTTCCTTAGAAAACCCAGCAACAGCCAGTGAAATCTTATATCTATCTTCATCTAGTTTGATAAGATCATATGGAGGATATGAGTGTGAGTTTGTTTTATGTGCAGTGTTTAGGCGATTTAACTCTTTGTTAAAGCCAATAAAAAAAGGATCATTGAATAGATCCATAGCATACTTTGTTACCATTTTATTCCCCTTTCAAGCGAATAATTTAATTCCCCCCTATTGGGCAGGTATAAATATTATAGCATAGAAAAGCAGGCCTGTCAAATAACAAGCCTGCTAATCTTATTCTATAAGTTATAGAGTGTTTGTGTGAGGCTTCGATCCGCCACCGCCACGAGTAGACTTCTTTGCAGGAGCCTTCTTAGCAGCCTTCTTGACTACCTTAGCAGACTTAACTGCCTTATCTACATCTTCTACAGATGGCATTCTGCCAAACGCTGTGTCTGATGGGTTTGCTGCTCTCAACATTACTGGCACAAGTGCGCCAAGTAGTGAGTATGCTAGTGTCTGTGGATCTGTTACTCCAGATGCATACAACGCTGTTGCTGCTCCAAGAACTGATCTTCCGTATGACGCTAGTACTGCTTTAATTTGTTCATTCATTTTATTCCTCCTAGGATATGAATTTGGTTAGTACTGTAAAGCCAATCCATAGACCAATAATTCCTGCGACTCCCGCAAAAACTGGTGGTGCTGGTACTGGCAATTTGAATGCAGCAAAAACTACGCCACATCCAAAACCTGTTAGTGTTGATAGGATAATGTCTTTCATTTTAAACCCCTTGCTTGATTATAATGTAAATCACATAGATCTACTATTCTGCTTTCATTGCTTGCCCATATTTTTGTACTGTCATCTTCACAAAACTCTTCTTCACATATATGAAAGTTAAGGTTGTTAGATCCTTTGGCAGCCTTTAGTATTATCACTACTCAATTTTACCATAATCTGATGGCAAAAGACTCTTTAATTCTTTGTATGCCTCAGAAATTTTCTTCATTGAATAGTAGTGTGGATATGCGCTGCCAACTACCCCATACTCGTCAAAGTAAACTATCTCAGGCTCAATATCAGTAATAAACTTATTTAAACCTTCTTGAACTTCGTCTATATATTGATAGGCCCAGTCTCTGGAATCTGAAACAAATTTCAAGAATGCCTCTGATGAAGGATCCGATTTTTTATTATTTTCAATAGATATTTCAGATAACTTTTCAGACAAGATAGTTTTATCTATGTGTGCTTTTAGAAGTTCTACTGTTGTTGAAGAAAGTTTTATTTTTAGTTGTACATTTTTAAATACCAACATAAAAAATAATAGAATAAATAAAGCAAATGCTATAAATTCAATCATAGTTCTTTACCACCTTCTCTAACCAACAAAACAATTGCACCATTTTCTTCAAGTGCTTTCTTTGTACGAACCATATACTCTACAGCCTGTTTTCTTTCTTCTCCAGAAAGACTCATAAACTGTTTTTCACTTGCTTTTACTGTTAGAAAATTGTCGTGATCAATTATCTGAAGTTGAAAACCATCAGGACCTTTTAGTGAGTGAAATGCTCGTCTCATTGAATCTGTATACATATTATTGCTCCGTTGTTAATCTTTGCCAGGTATTTGCCCAGTCTGATTTAGATTTATGTTTTGAAAACTCTTTAGATATCTGTCCACCTTCAAGGTAAACGCCACCCCAAATTCCCCATTCTTTTTGGGAAACTCCAACAGCAAAACACATCTTTGACACAGGACACATAGAACATAGTTTATCTATTGCTGGTCTTAATGGTTCATCATCTTCGTACTTTTCGAAGAATAAATTTGTGTCATAGTCCAAGCATAATGCATTATCTTTCCATTCGTGCTTTGGCATATTAACTCACAAACTTGTCTGGTATATCCCATCCATTCTTAGAAGGTACAAAACGACGCTGTAGATGCCACTTGCCATCCACGAATGCCCCCTGTGGGGCTGTTCTACCCTTCTCAGAAGGATAAGAGTTTACTACTGTCCACCCGTCCCATAGTAGAGACTTGTTTGAATTAACAATCTTTTCCATTTGTTCTAATGACTTAATTTGCATTGTTTTTCTTTCTGTTAGTATCGGAAAATGCCGTATTCGACATTGTTGTTTTTTGCTTCATCAACAAGTTTAGAAACCTGCTCTCTTTCTTTGCTCAAAAAAGCAAAGTAGTTTACATCTAAAATATTTTCTGCTATCCAAGATGGTGGCACAGCCTGGTACTTAATCTTTTTACCACGAGCCTTTAGACCACGCTCTGAAAGATTTGCAAATTCCATAACCATAGAGTTAACATTTGCTGGTCCTGCAGAGTAAATATAGAAGTACGGATCTTCTTCTTTTAAAGAAGACATTGTAACTGCCATGGCTCTAAGAAAAACTTGGTAGTCATTAAAACTACTTGTTCCTTGAATCCCCACTATCATCTTTATTCCCATCTCTAAGTTGATCCATTATAAATAACATCTTATCTAATTGTACCTTATCCATAGCCATTGTGTCAACTGATGTTGCATTGGCTCCATCTATCTCAGTGCCGTGCATATCTGCACAATAGAAAGTCCCATTTTTTATAAAGTATGCTTTGTTATCCATAATAACAACCTTTACATTTGTTCTTTCTTCATGCTTACTAGATTGAGTAATCATTTTCTTTTTATATTTTCTTATTTCTGGAAGTAAAGGCAGGATTAACATATGGATATGGCTTTGACTATACCTTGGTATATCTTTTTTATTGTCAACTTTATTAAAAGAAATAAGCCTTGTTGTCACAAACATGGCTATCATAGTTATTGCAGATCCAAGAAAATATTCCATAGTTCCTCCAGAACAATTATACTACTTATCTGAAGAAATAACTCTAATTATTTCTTTTAAGGTTCTTTGGCTTTCTTTGCTCAGTTTTGATATTTCCTCATCATCTAATGCTTTTTTTGTAAGAGTAACTATAGGATTTTTTTCTGTCACATCCATATTTAAAAACCCATCGCTCCACAGAGCCATAGTTTCACGAGAAAAATATAAAGAAACGTCTTTATGCAACTCTGGGCTAACCTCAATTAATTTTTCTGTAAAATTATATATTGGCTCTCCAGTATCAATATCTATGCCAGCAACCTCAAGTGCTCCTGATAAAATTAACTGATCTATAGCGTCATCTTCGTCTTTAAAGTTCATTAGCGTAGTTTCCAAGTCATTCTTGTAGGACCTTGATCAATTAATTGAAACATATGATGCTCATATTGATCTTTTAATTCTTCATAGATATCTGGACTAACTTCCTTCATTTTATCTGTAATAGAATACAGCATCTCGCCAGTTAGATCATCAATACCCTGGAACTCAACAGCACCCTGAAGCATTAAATGCTCAAGCATTGCTTCTTCTTGAAGTCCCACGCTATTTGCCAGACTTTTTTCTGGCTTTTGCAAGTGCATCAAAGTCTTTAACCTTTGTATCACCCATATATCCCCAGGCATACCCATCATTAATCATCATATCATTAAGAGATACGGTGTTTCCATCTACATATACCCAGCCTAAAATGCGACCATACTTTTCAGATGAATCCATCTTTTCAGTCTTAATCACAACTGACTTAGCATCCTTTAAAGCCTTCTTTAAGTACTCCTTAGACTCAATACCAAGAGCCTTCTCTTTAAGGTCCTTAGTGCGAGACTCAGGGGTATCAATACCAGCCAATCTCACACGGGACTGAAACAAAATATCAAACCCTAAATCAATAAGAACATCAATGGTATCTCCATCAACGACATTCTCTACTTTTCTTACATAGTATTCATACATTAATAAGACTCTCCCTTTGCCTTGTTTTCAACTAACTTTTCACGCTCATCTATAACACTAATCATAAAAGACATCATACTTTTATAACCTTCTGTAGTAGACATAATTGAGTTGTAGTGATGACCACAAAATAGCAAGTCTCCAGGAATTCCAGTTACCTGAACCAAGGCCTCTGCATTACATTTATCACAGCGATCTTTTGGAGATAACTGCCATTCTTGCTTTACTTCATCTTTAATCATTGTAAACATTATACTACCGCTTTCTGTTATCAGTGGAATAAAATCCACTACCGTTGAAAACTGCTCCTACATTAGAGTATACACGAACCAGTGGTAGATTGCAAGTTTCACAATCATACCCTGGATCGTTGTCTTTGATAGATCTTTCTTTTGTATACCTTTTCCCGCAAGGCATACAGTCGTATTCGTACAATGCCATTTATCTATTTCGTTTCTTTTCTTTTACATACCAAACTGGCAGTTTTAATTCATCTCCAGACCATTCATATCCAAGAAGTTTAACTACAGCCTTAATTATTTTAATACGCATTACTTTACCTTATTTCCAAATTTAGCCCAGACTCTTTCGTGTAAGAAATAGCCAAGTGCTTCCCAACCGATGTAAATGAGAGCACCAAGACTTGCGTACTCCCACTCACCAGTGAACAAATAAATAACACCAGCAACACCAACAAGGTGAAAAGTTTCCCAACTTGCTGTCTTTAATAGTGTTCTTTTAGTTGATTCCATTATAGTTCAACTCTTAGTTCCTTGCTTCCGCCACCAGAAGACTTCTTTGCTACTGGCTTAATAGCCTTTGGTGCTGCCTTCTTTGCTGAAGGTGCAGGCGTTGCAGATGCTGCAACTTTATTCAGTAGTGGAGCATTTTCTTCTCCAGTATAAACTGGACGACCCCAACCAACGACTGCATTGATTAACTTCTTCTTGTTATTCTTAACATATGCACGAGTTTTTTCTACGCACATTCCGCCATTGCGCTGATCGCCTTTTGCGGTTCCAGATGTGTTTCCTTCAATAACTTGGATAGTTCCATCGCCATTGTTCTTAATACAAATACCAACGTGAGAAATTCTATTTACACCATCATCTGGAAAATCAAAATAAATCCAGTCTCCTGGCATTGGATCATCGTTACGAGCATCTGACCAACGCTCATTTTTCTTAAACCAATCTGCTGCTGCAACTGTTGACGCAGACTTAGGATACTTCTTTGGATCTAAACCCGAAGTAAATGCAGACCAAGAAACAAATGACTGACACCATGGCTGGAAGTTTGCACCAGTCCATTTACCGTACTTTGTTTCGTTATCTTTAGGGCCTTCAATTGTGCCCACTTCTTTTTTTGCAACCTCAATGATTGCCTCTAAACTACCTTTTGCTGCCATAGTATGCCTCCTTATTGACACGTAGTTCTATTATATCAGAACTCCTGCTTGCTTGTCAATAAAAGATATATTATATTTTTACTAATGAAGGGTTTAATGGAGACTTTGCTCCTGCAATTAACTTTTCTATTTCTTTGCAAATGGTCTCATATTCTTCATTAAATACTTCCATAGTTCTGCCTTCACCCATTTTTGCAGGGGTTCCAGCAGCAATTAGAGACTCCTTAAGAGTTTTTTCTATGTCATAATTTAATGTTGTGCATGGAAAATGCTTTACAACATATCCATCTTTATCAACTAAATACTTTTCAAAGTTTCCTCCCATTTGAGAACCATTGTAGAATCCAAGGTTTAGCCAAGGAGACAAGAAGCCTCCATCTGGAACATCATCTTTAATTGTATCTTTAATGTCTGAAAGCGATAACATCTGCTTTGCAATCTCTTGATATAGTTCGTGTGGTGGTAATGTTGGCTGACCTAAACCATTTACGCCTTCTGGCAAACCATTATTTAGTTGGTGATTTAAGTCTGAATTTGGATTAGATGAAACCATTTCTGAAAACTTAAATGTAGTGCCGTAAACTTCTTCCCCATATGCTTTTGAGTCTGCTCCGCATGTAATTCCTTGTGACCACTTACCTTTAGTCACGCCTGGTCCACAATAGTCATTTGTTGGTACAGCAATGACCTCAAAGCCTTGATCTTGATACTTTTCTTGTAGCCATTGCAATACTTCCATTTGATTAGCATTTCCACAACCAACAGTTGTATTAACAACAAGTGTTACCTTGCCCTTATATTGATCCAGATGGTTTGGAGTGCCTTCTGCAGAATTTAGAGGAATTTCGTAAATTGGTTTCATAGCACTATTATACATCTATTATTTTACGCTGCCCCACCTGGCCTCGATCCAGGGACATCCGAATTAACAGTTCGGCACTCTACCAACTGAGTTATAGGGCACTGTAGGCAGTTTTAGTCTTGCCCAGGACTTTATTTTATTTAGATGCGTATGGGTAAGACACTCCAGATAATACAACCTTTGGTAGCAAGTTTATATAATCTGTAAATGCTATACTTTTCTTTTTGCCAACATATGAAGATGATGAAACTACTGTTGCTACAGAAGTTCCAGAAGCCTTATATGGCTCAGTCCGCCCATACTTGGTGATAGTTACTGTTCCGAGAGCAACAAGGTCAAGACCAGGACCTCTATTTGTTGCTTTTTCAAACATAGTTAAAGAGTATAGCGCTCCTACCCCAACAACACCAGGAACACAGGCTGGAAAACCAACTACTGTAGATGATTGATCATTTCCAGTACCAGCAAAGACAGGAATATTTGATGCGCTTAGTAAGGAAACCGCATTGGTAGCACGAATACCCTCATTTGCAAAGGTTCCAGTACCAGTACAGGCATCAAGGTTGTTCTTTGATATTGATGCTTGGCTAATTGATACTGCATCGATACTATACTTTGCAGAGTTCTTTGATACCCAATCAATGGCTGCTACTAGTGCTGGGGTTTGTGATCCCAAAGTATTTCCACTAACTGTAACATCTGCAGACCTTACAAAAACAATCTTTACATTTGGATTAGTTACAAGCGCTGCTTTAACCATTGCGTCGCCGTGGTATGTTGCACTGTTTATACTTGTAGGCCATGGTGCAGATGCTGCTCCTGGACCTTCCATAAAGGTTTGACCATTAGGACAAGCCATCTTATTTGGAACTGCACCTGTTGTTGTAAAGCAAACTTCGTGGATAATTGCATTGAAGTTTTTAGAGTTAATTGCAGAATCAATAATTGCTAAAACCTTTTGATCTTCTGCTTGTGCTGGCTGTGTTACTGTAATTAATAGTACTGCTGATAGCAGTGCTAGTAGTGCTTTTTTCATTTTATCTCTTTCTATTGTAGTTATTGTTTGATTTTTAAAACTAGTTGGCAAGGGTCTCCGCCCTCTTCCCACTCTTGTTCTTCTTCTTCTGTCATATAGGGATCACTCTCGTGTGTATTGCAGAATGGTTCTGTAATCCATCCTCTTTCAATACCGTTTTCTAACCAGATCTCAAACTCATTAAAGTCTGCTTCTGTATTCTGAATACCTTTTAAAAGTTCTTCAAATTCTTCACTCATATATAAAGTATATCCTTAAAGGCTAACAATGTCAACTGGACCCATACAGGATGGGTTAAATTTTATTGCAGCATTTACTGCTTGAGCAACTCTGTTCCTTGCATTTTTTTGTTTATCTGTTGCATACAAAACACCGTAAGCGTACTCTGCTCCTGAGCCCATTGCAAGATAAGGAAGTGTGTACTTAGATAAAGACATATCTGCAGAACTGTGTTCATAGATTTCTCCACGAACTGCAATGATCAAACCAAGATCTCCGTCTTTAGATGTATCAACCCAGAACTCATTATAAAATTCTTTGAGTTCTTTGATAAACTTTGTCTGCATAAACTTGTCTGTGTCTTTAATGTTTGGTGGAGTTGGTTTAAAGTTATAACGGATTCTTTCTCCGTCCATTGATCCAGCATATCCAATTAAGTATGGACCTATCTTCCATACCTTTGGTGCATCAAGTGCCAAGATAGTTCCATCATCTGATGCGCCACGATCTCCAGCCATATAAATTTTATCTTCATGTTTTACTACAGCAATACAGGTCATGACAGAGCCCTCTCCAGATAGGTGATACTTAAGTATACCATTGCCCAGAGAGGGCTGTCAACTACCGTCAATAATGATTAATTAGCCTTTTTATCTACCGTTTTAAACGCATCATTGATTTCTGCCAATGTGAGTTTTCCATCGTCCAAAAAAGCCCTTGCCAGCCTTTCAATGACTGTTGCTACACCTAATAGTCCTGCTAAGAATACTGCCTGCATTGTATCAATTCCAACTACTGCTCCAGCACCAAGTACTGATAGGCCAGATGCTGCAAATACTGCTACGATTCTCATCAAAACATTTGTTAATGCTTTTTGTGGATGCTCCTTTTTTGGAGGCTCTACTATTTTTTTAGTTGCCATATTTAGTCCTCCTCTCTATTTCTAATTGGACTAGTTAGTATCCATAGTGCTGTTGTTGCCATGATTCCATAACCAACAATAGTCTTTGCACTACCGTCCAAAACTACCCAAGCAATAAACATACCAAGAAGGGTCCATGCTTGGTCTACCATATCTTTTAGGATATTCTTTATTATTCTTACCATTTTCTACCTCCTCTTGAACCTGGTGAATTGGAGCCTGAAGCGCCACCTCCACCAGAATTTCCTCCGCCTGTGCTTCCCCCTGTTGCAACGGCTGCTGCGTTAATTGCTGCACCTGTTGCTACTACTGTAGCCACAACCATATCTTTTGCTTCTTCTCTTTCTTCTTCAGTCATATCTGCTCCAATACTTCCAAGTGCTGCTAGTGCTGCTCCTGGATCTGTAAATGCTGCTTCTAATAATGCTCCTGGATCTTGAACTAGTTCAACATTTGCAGCAACCTCTGCTGTGATAACAAGGGCATTTCCATTCTCGTCTGTACGAACCTCAACTGGAGTTTCTGCTGGAAGATCTGCATAAGATACTCCAGATGCTTTTACTTCTGCTGCTGATATTGATTCTCCAGGCTTAAGGTTTTCAAGTAGCGCCGTAACAACAACTTCTTTTTGCTCTTCAGTTAATTCTTTACCATCTTTTGCATCTTCAATTATTTCATTCAACTTTTCTTCTTCTGCCTTTGCTTCTTCTTCAGCAGCCCGTTCTTCTTCTAATTCTTTAGCCTTTGCCTCAGCCTCTGCTTTGGCATCTTCTTCTGCTTGTTTTGCAGCCTCTTCTTCTGCTTTCTTTGCTTCTGCTTCAGCCTTTGCATCTTCCTCTGCTTGTCTTATTGCTTCTGCCTCTGCTTCTAATCTTTCAGCCTCAGCCTTAGCATCTGCCTCTGCCTTTGCTTCTGCCTCTGCCCTGGCTTTTTCTGCTTCTTCTTCAGCCTTTATTCTATCTGCTTCTGCTTTTGCGGCTTCTTCTTCCGCAGCAAGTCTATCTGCTTCGGCCTTTGCTGCAGCCTCTTCTGCTGCTATACGATCAGCCTCAGCCTTTGCTGCAGCAATCTCTGCTGCAACTCTATCTGCTTCTGCCTGTGCTGCTAAAGCAGCCTGTCTTGCTGCTTCTTGTTCTGCTGCTATTCGTGCTGCTTCTGCAAGTGCTGCCTGTCTTTCTGCTTCAACTCTTGCTGCTTCTGCAGCCAATGCTGCCTGTCTTGCTGCTTCTGCTTGGGCTTCTGCTGCTTGCTGTGCTATCAATGCAGCAGCATCTGCTTCAAGTTTTGCTTGTGTTAGTGAGGCCTTTGCTGAAGATACGGCAGACTGTTTTATATCAATTCTTGATTGTAACGATATTTTTATATTTTGATTTAAAACTGTCGCTGTTGCAGTATCAGCAAGTAACTTTAAACTTTCTGCAATTGACACTTCTGATAGAGTTGTTATTGGTTGATTTTCATAATTAGTTACAGCAGTATTTGCTGATGACTGTCTATCTAATTCTTGTTGTGCTGCTATCGCTGCTGCTGCATCAGCATCTTTTTCTGCTTGAGTCTTTCCAATTTTTAATGTAACTACATTTGAGTTTTCAGAATACAAGGACAAGGTGTCATTGTCTGATCTAATATGAAAAGACCACACTGTTCCGCTTGGCATCAAACCTTCAAGCAATGAATGATTAATTGTTATTGTTGTATTAAGAGCATTAGCATCTCCAACATTTCCAGTTGCAATACCCCAACCATTTTGTCCTTCAGTTGTAAAACTTATAGCATATCTTTCTGGCTGAGTGTTGCCAGTATTAGGTGCTTCCCAAGTCAAAGTAGTTGCAGTAGCACCATCTACTACTGTTAAATTTCTTGGAGGACCTATTGTTTTGACTACTGGTGCTGCTTGGGATGTAAAGGCTGATGCTGGAATAATATCCATAGATCCAGATTGATCCCAATGAAGGAATACATTTGCTCCCCCGCCATTTTCATAGTACAGTAACTCTATGGTCTTTGGAACTCCTGCTGTAAATGATATTGGGTCACTTGTAGTTCCTCCGCCACCTTTGTCATACCAGTCATTTGTTATATTGATACCATCAATGTAAAGTTTAGTCCCGTCGTCTGCTGTGGCTAAAAATGATATATCCTGGGTTGTATTGCTTCTAATTGACCCTGTAAATCGTACTATAACATCCTCTGAAGGCCCACCTAAGACGCTACCACTACCCCACTGGAAGTCAATGTTGGGTACGTTTGTAGTTAGTACTGGAGAGGCTCCCTGTGGAATATATGGGGCATTGTTTTGTCCCAGCACATTATAAACCTGAGCAGTTAAGCCTTCTGTTGCGTGGGCTTTATCAAGGCCTAATAGCAAAGGGAATAGAGCCAAAGATAGAACTATGGCTATGCGTAATAATTTTTTAATTCCCTTTCCCCCTTGCAGACTGGATGTCTGATAAGGTTATTATATCATTTTATTGCACAAAAAAGGGAGCCAGTTTCCTGACTCCCCCAATTGTTGGATTAAGTTACTTCTTTAGAGCAACCTTAGCCTTTGGATTCTTCTTGTTCCACTTTGTAGCAAGTGCATTGTATTCTGCCTTGTACTTTGCTGCTGCTGCAGCGGTAGCAACATCTGCTTCTGCCTTTGCTGTTACTGCATCTGCTGATGCCTTTGCAAGTGCATCTGCAAGTGCCTTGTCTGCTGCAACCTTATCTGCTGCACGACCAGCCTTCTCTGCTGCGAGCAAGTTAGATGCTGCCTGTGCATCAAGTGCACGACCAGCCTTTTCTGCTGCTAGTTCTGCACGAAGTGCTGCAATTGTTCCATTAAGATCTGAAACAACGAATGACGCTGTTGCTGCCTTAGTTGGTACTGGAAGACCAGCAACTGTTGCTGCTGATGAAACACCAGTAACGACAACCTGAATTGTTCCTGCTACTGCTGTAGCAAGTGCTGCAGTCTTTGATCCAACTACGAGAGTTGAGTCTGCTGCGTTTTCGGCTGTTGTTGTGGTAACTAGATTCTTTGTAGATGAACCGTCAGCAAATGTTGATCCGATTACTGTAGCAGTAATTGTTTCACCTGTTGCGATTGCGTTTCCAAAAACATCTGTTGCTGAAACTGTGATTGTTGGAACTGTTCCAACTGCTGTTGCTGAAGGAACTGAGACTGCAACATTTGATGCTGCTCCTGCTGTTCCCTTGATGTATACAATTGTTGAATAAGCGCCATTAACAATGGTAACTGATCCAACTGCTGTTGTTGTTGTATAAGCATAAACTGTGATTGCTGCTCCTGCAGATGTTACTGAAAGAGTTGACACGCCTGATGCAACAGAAACTGGTGCACTTGAAGTGTGTAGTGCTGCAACCAACTTAACGGTTGATGAAGCAGTAAAAGAAACGATTGTTCCTGTATCTGCTGTTGCTGCTAGTGCTACAGATGTTCCAGATGTAATCTGGTTTGCTGATGGCACTGCTACGGTTGCTGGTGCTGTCGCCGTTGTTGCGTTAGTTGCTGATGCAACTGCTACGGTCAGAGGTGCTGCCGAAGAAGGTGCTACAGAAAGTCCAACGATTGCTAGGGCTGCAGCAGTAGCAATTGAGATTTTCTTAAATGAATTCATTTATTTTTTCCTTTTCTTTATATTAGATTGAATCTATCCAGATAATCTTTTACATCATCTGGCATAGGTTTATATTGTATCACGTTCTCAGATAGTGTGTCAACTTGCTTAGGTCGATCACTAATCGTATGGACTTCAACCACCTGGTTTTGGTCCTTTGGGGTATGTGATATTGCCCCAAATATTGCTCCACACACAGCATCAGCCAAGTCCTTTGACTTTTTGCGTGGGTGGTCAACTCTATTATTTTTCATAATCTTTAACTGTGTTAGTTCATCAAATAATAATTCGATTGCTGGCATTACTAATCTTTCCTCATATACAAGCATTGCCATATCTTCGTAGTGCTTCTTAGCAACAGAAACAGTATCGGTTCTCATTCCTACCTGCTTCAATTCGTTTTGAATGTCAAACGACTGCCAACGGTCAAAGGAAACCATTCCGATGTTAAAGCCAAGCCTGCGAAGGTTCTGAATCCACATCTTTACTTCAGATAAGTTAACAGGCCCTTCAACTTTTGGCTCCCACCACGCTACTGCATCTACTACTACAATTGGTGCCACCTGTTCGTAGTTGTTAATTACCTGAATGTTTACCCACTTATCTACGTGAGCAATGGCAACTGCACACTTATCGTGCTTTTGTGCAAGGTCAGCGTGAACATAATAAACCTTATCTGGGTCTGGCTTAAAAGATTCATCAAACCTTCTAAAGTTATCCACAGGATTTCTTGCTGTCATACAAGATCTTACCTTTTCAGACTGCTTAAAGAATGCATCTGATGCAAATGTTGGAACACAAGCAAATCTTTGCATAGCATCGCCTATGTCTGTTAAAAAAGCAATCTTAAAATCATCAATCTTTCTTGTAGGGTTTACTTCCCAAGTTGGTTTCTTTAATGCAAATACGCCTGGATATTTGTATGAGATGATTTGATCTTCATCCCAGGAAATATCAAAGTAGTTATCTGGATCATCTTCTGGCAAGATTGGGTTAATGATAAACCTATGAGTCTTTTCAATTGACTCCTTCTCAGCAATTACCGCATCATATCTTTCTGAAATAAAATCCCCTGGATATCTTGGGAATGAAAGCAAAACAACCTTACCAAGGTCTGGGAAACGAGAGTCTACGGAAGCACGGAATGCTCTATAGATATTGTCAGCAGTCTTACCTTGATCATTTCCTGTTCCAATCTCAGAAGCAAAACCAGAAATCTCATCAAGAACTGCAAGCAACAAGTTCAAACCTTCGTGTGATTCTCTTTCTGAGTGACCAGAATAAACTGTAATAGATTTGTCAAACTCAACTGAGTCTGCCTTAGCATTATACTTTCCAACAAACCAAGGAGACTTTTCAATCTTAGTCTTAAAACCTTTAAAGAAAACGTTCTTTGCTTGTTGTGCGTTAATAGCCACGTTAATAAGGTCAATAGCATCTCCAGAGGGCTTACCAAAATACTTTGCTGGGTCTTTAAGACATAGAAGTTTGTATACAATGTATGAGCAGGCTACGGTTGATGTGAAGTCTTTTCCAGATCCCTTGCCAAGTTGCAGGATAATTTCATTCTTTGTGTACTTATTGTAATACTTAGTTCCTTTTTCTTCACCCATCATATTTATCAGATCTTCTTTACGATAGATCTGGCTCATTGCTTCAACGATATCGTATTGAACATCAGATAGTGGTGGCTGCCCAAGATAGGCTTCACCCTCTACAAATGTCTTTGCATCTACTGGAATCTCTTCAAAATGATCATCCTTTAATGCTTCAAGGAACTCATTGAACATCGTGGACAACTGTAATCACCTCGTTGTCTTTTGCAAATGAAGAAAGTCTACGCATAATCTCATCACGAATCTGAGGATACTCAGATGCAATATCTTTTAATATTGAAACAAGAACTTCTTGACGACGCTCAATCTCAATCATTTCTTCTGCAAGTTCTTTGTTCTCAAGCAATCCAGCCTTTTGTAGCATATCAATACGCTTAGACTCAATATCCATAACAAGTTTGATCGCAGCAGTCTTTGCACTAAGGTTGTTAGTCATAGATGCTTCATCAATTACCTCGTAAGTACGAGAGACTAATTTACTATAGTGTGTATCTGCAGCAGCCAAGGCTTCTTTAGCACGAGCACGGATAGCATCGTTAGCAGATGCCATTACCTTCCACTCATTAATAAGTGTAACTACCCTTTGTCTTGGTATGTCGAGTTGTTTTGAAATTACCGTTGGGTCGTTACCCTTTAGGTATTCTTCTACTACCTGATTTACTTGATCAAGGTGCTTAACTAAATCATCTTCAGTTGACATTATTTAACTCCCGTGCAATTTTTAGCAATATTAAATAGCCAATCAAGTCATCAATGTCATTGTCACCAACAAAAGATCCGCCTCTTGAAATCCTAGAAAGTTTATCATCAATGCGAACGTGTAGTTGTTCAACATTATCAGAGGTAGCAAAAATTCTAACTGGGTTAAGCGCTGAATCTCCATAAGACTTATTTTTTGCAATAAGCATTGACTTTATCTCATCACAGACCTGGCCAATAGTAAACTGGGTTTCTTCACTCATAGTTTTCCTCTTCATCAAGTTCCCAGTCAAATGCTTCTGGAATTCCTTTTAATACAGCAATTGCAAAACCAAATCCTACCATGCCTACAACTGCAACCGCAACCAATGTTTTTTCAATTTTGTTCATCGTTTTGATTTCCTTAATCCAAATTTAGCAAGGTAGACATAGATAGTTTCAACACTTGATCCACACTCCTTTGCAATCTCTTCTGGAGATTTCTTGTCTACAAGATATCTCTTACGCATAAAAGCCTCTGATGTATATAGTTTAGCACCCACGATATTAATTGTCAACTTCTTTCTCAGTAATATCATAGTTAAACCTATCAGAGTTTTCCATGATCCACTTATCTTGATTTTCAACATCATATTTTCTTTCATTAATTATTCTATCAATTAGGTATTCTTTTTCAAGGGTAAATGATGGCTCATACACACGGACCCGATTGTTAGGTTGGATAGCAAAGTTTCCATCATCTCTTTGTATAACGTGACCACACTTGTGATCTGCTGGGCTTTCAGAGTAACCGTCATCTAATACATTTGTGTCTGGATTGTGCCAGTCCAATGTAAATAGGTATGTTCCTTTATGCATTGTCTTTGTTCTATCTATATAAGACATTCTAAGGTTTGTTAGATTTTCAAACTGAGTTACAGAAATGTGGTGACTAAAAGAGTTCCACAAAACTAAATTATGTAGGTCTACTTCAGGAATCCCTGGCTCTGTGCAAAAGGCAGAAATCGGAAGTCTCCACCATAAGCCACCATCTGGCATCATAATATGAAACAGTGGACTTCTTGATTTTAAACTTGAGACACCAAATACAACACACTCAAAGTACTTATCATGACTATCTTGGTGATTTCTTAAATAGTTTCCACGCACATAACAATGTATTGGTGGTATGTTTGCATTTAACTCTGGCATTATTCAGTCCCTCCTACTGCTTTATTCCAATTTTTAATTGCCCAATGACCAATTCCACAGGCATCAGCAATATCATTATCATCTATAGTTCTATCATATTGAATATTAATAAAATTAATTGTTCTTTCTTTGCGAAGATTTCTTTCATAGTTTTTGTACCAAGATTCTGACTTTCCTGGATTCTGAGAACGAATAAATAATTGTTCATCCTTAGATATTTTTTTATTACCAATAAAGTTTTGCCAAGTAATTGGTGCCACCTTGCCTATGATCTTAGTTCCAGTCTGACCTGCTGCCCCAAGTATAGCCCCTTGAACAAGAGCAAGGTCTGCTGCTGTCTTAGGGCTATTCATAAATACAGTATGCTCAATTACTATTGCTTCAAATGAACCATATATATCAAGAAATGCTTTTACCTTTTTACCAGCATCCATAACCTTCTCATAGGTATCTTTTCCTACAAAATTAATCTTTCCAACTGCATCCAAAGTCTTTTCTTCTGTATTAAAAATAGCAAAAGCAAGGCTATTAGTGCTTGCATCGATAGCACAAATAGTTTTTGGAACCTGAGTTCCTATTGCTTCTGCTAGTTTCATTTTAAATTATCCTTAATTGTTTTTAGTGCTTTTGCTACATCAGAAGGATTGACATTACATTTTACACAAAGGTTGTCATCATTATAAATTGATAAAGCCTCTTTGCATGATTTGCAACTTCTTTCCTTGCCTTTTCTTTTTTGTCGTCTAGAAATTAGATACCTTGCAGCAATTTTTTCTTTTGTTGAAAGATCTCTGCACTCTGGAGAACAGTATATTTGATAGACTATCTCTGTGTTAAATTCTTTATCACACCATTGACAATGCTTCATCTATAGGCTCCAAGGACTTTAGTTTAAAGTCTCCCTTGCCAGCATCTGCACAAGCCTTTTTAATAGGACATGATTTGCAAATTTTTGAATTTGAGCGATAGTTCTTTTCAGGAAGGGTTCTGTCGACCCAAGCCTTACGAACTGATCTCATCCATTCAAACGTCTGGTCTACCCACCGACGATAATAATCATTTACTTCTACAGGAAGGATTAGCAACTCGTGATTGTTTTTATTCTCATAAATAAGAACTGCTTTTGCCTTCTTTAGAATCTTCATATAAATTAATAACTGAACTAAGTGACCAGTCTTAGGCTTGTTATGTGCCTTACGGTATTCAAAACCTTCGTTCATCATTGTCTTAATTTCACCAAGAAGTTCTTCTCCCTGCCAATTTACAATAACATCTCCGTACCCAAAAATTGGTGGATCGTTATTAGTAATCTTAAACTCAGAATCAACAAGGAAGTCTGGGACATTACCCATCGCTTCCTGAATTCTTTCGTGAGATTTTGTACCAGCAGTCATATTTGCTGCGCTATATGGTGTTGCATCATCTTCAAACATCTGTCCATCAAAAGCAAGGTACCAATATCTTGGACACTCTCCGTGGCCATAGGCAATTGTTGATGGAGCAAAAGTCTTCTTCTGCGTCTGCTTGTCAATTCGGTTTACAGTATAACCAGACTGAATTTTTTCAGTCAAACCAGCAACATCTATTGAGTGTACTGGAGGCTTTTCCTGCTTAACCATAATCTGTTGTAATAAACTTTTTGTCATTTTTTTGCTCGTTTCTATTAGTATAAGTATAGCATATTAGCGAGTAATATACTTTAGCGCAGATACTAAATTGTTTAACGACTCTGCTGCCGTGTAATAAAGATTTTTCTTTCCACGATCTGATTTATCAACATTAGCCATCCAGGTAGCCTTAAAAGCCATCTTAGCAGCAATTGCCTGAAGCCTTACGATTTCTACGTGAGCCACATTAATTGGAATGTCTGGCTTTATAATTAGTTTAGCAATCATAGTTAGTGCAACTGTAAGTTCTTCATCTTCCATATAGTCTGCAATCTCTGCCAAACCATTTACCATATCTATAGTCGTTCCTTGTTGTTCCATTATTCCTCCACCATATCTTCTAATATACTCATCTCAATTATAGCAAGTCTTACCTTAGAGTTACCTTCGCCCATTACCACCACAATGGCTGGGTCTTTGCCATTCTTCATCGCATCCGTAGTAGCCTTAGCCCAAACCTCTTTGTTCAGAGTAAAAGATTTTCCAACCTCTTTAAAGTCTACAACAAAGTTTTTCCAGGAAGCGTCTCCCTTTTGTGTGTTACGACCAGAGTTCTTGTGCTGCTTGGCACCTATTCTCTTGGACTCACTCTTCTCGCTCAAAATCACGCTTCTTTCTTTTATTAAAACTTACCTTAGATAAATGTTTTTCTTTGCACATCCAGGTTGCTTCTTTTGTCTCTGCATAAAGTCTTAGAGATGTAACTTCTGCCTTACATTCGTGACATATAAACTTGCCGTGATAGACAGTATAACTAGGCATTTAGTTTTGCCTTGATTGATTCTTGCAAGTCAAGATCCTCTCTTACACGATTTACGAATGCTTCTTTACCCTGAACCTTTGTGCCGTCAGGAAGGATATACCAGGCTCCTGTGCGCTCTACAATCCCGTTTAGTTCTGCTGTAGTAACCAAATCACCAATGGTATCAAGACCAATATCGTCACCTCTAAAGTAAAAATCATACTCACCAGACTGGAACCCTGGAGAGGTTTTGGAGAACTGGAGTTCCCACTTAATAGTTCTACCAATTTTTTCTTCAATTAATTTATCTCCTACCTTGATCTTGCCCTTAATTGCTTGATTGTCCGACTCTGAAGAAAAGAGTTTAATAATACATGAGGAATAAAACTTAGTAGCCTGACCACCAGAAGGCTGCTGGCTAGTATACATAGCATTGATATTGTTACGAGACTGAGAAATAAGAACAAGCAAAGTTGGCTTAACTTTATTGTTTGCATAGTTAAGCATTTTCCATGCGTTACTAAAGTCACGGGATTCTGCTCCAATCTGTTTTGTATTTTCTAGTGCTTTCATTTCATCTGTATCTTTTTCAAAATAGATCGCAGGAAGCATTGATGTAATAGAGTCTACCACGATTAGGTCTACGCCAGCATTCATAAGTCCAACGCCCACATCTACCATATCACTAATAGTTCTTGCTTGTGAGTAGATTAGTTTTTCTGGATCTACTCCCAAAGTTCTGGCCCAGTCTTCTGAGTATGACATTTCTGAATCAATCCAAGCGCACAGTTTACCTTCGGCTTGGGCAAGAGCAATCATCTGAAGGCACATAGAAGACTTTGCAGAAGACTTTGATCCCCAGATAAGAACCTGTCTACCATAAGGCAAACCGCCTCCAAGTGCACGATTTAAACCAAAACTAGGAGTAGGTTGATACTCATAGTTGACACCTACTCCACTACCTAATCTTTTTCTTAACTTAGGGTCTAACTGTGCTAACGCTTCTTCTATACTAACTGACATGTACATCCTCCAATGTTACTGTTCCGTCTTTTGTCTTTCCAAAACTAAACTTATAAGATTTTCCTTCTTCAATACTCATATATGCTTTTGCAAATGATGTAGGAAATACTGTGATTGAGTGCAAGTCTCTACTTGTATCTGCAAGAGTTAGAGATGCCATCTTCTTTCCCGTCTTTGTAATTCTTGGTTTAAATGAAACAACAAACATCTCATCATCCTTGTATGGCAACTGCTTATAACTTAAAAACTTTACAAGAGCGTGTGATGATTCCTTTATCTCATCTGAAGGTATGAAAGATACAATCCTGTTGTCATTACAAAGAACCAAGTAAGAACGACCAGTCTCAATAGTCGTATTTTCATCATCAAATATACCGACACTGCCAGTTTTGTCCAAAATTTCAACTCTTGACCATCCTGTTCCTCGCTTAATTGATTTTACCATACCCATAAATATGTATGATCCCTTTTCTTCAAAGTCAACAATGTCCTGAATGAATGCATAGTAATGAGAAGGTATTGTAATATTAAACTCTGGAAGGTTTAAGTACTCATATAAATTCTCTTTAATGTCTTTATCATTTCTAGGATTATCGTTAAATGTTGCAGCACCAATTACTCTTAGTGCCTGTAGTGCTCTACTGTTTACACCATTTCCCTTAGTAAATGTGAACGCTTCAAGTTCTGCATAAGAGTTAAAAGGTCGTGCCTGTATATATCGTTCTGCAATCTTATCAGAGATATATTTGATTGCCGTGAGTCCGAACCTAATACCTTTACCTTCAATTTTAAAATCAATATCCGAATCATTAATATGAGGTAGTTTAACGCTAATGCCCATTCTTTTCGCTTCAATAAGATATTCAGTTCTCGCATCTTTATCCTTTTCATTCTTTAGCACTGAGTACATGAACTCAAGTGGGTAATAATACTTTAGCCACGCTGTCCAATAAGACAGAGTTGAGTATGCTACGGCGTGTGACTTATTAAATGAGTAACCTGCGTGAGCCTCAAAGTCGTGCCATAAATCACGAGCAATGTTTGGAGAAACAAACTTAGAGGCACCCTCTACGAATTTCTCTTTAAACTGATCAAATTCTTTAGCATCTTTTTTCTTGCCAATGATCTTTCTAACTTTATCTGCTTCCGACATGGACATACCGCCAAGGTGTACGCATGCTTGCATAACTTGTTCCTGGTAAAGAATACAGCCATAAGTGTCCTCCGTAAATTGTTTTAGTACTTGGTGAGTATAGGAAATATTTTGACGACCATGTTTACGATCAACATAATCTTTTCCAATAGTATTCATAGCACCTGGACGAACAAGAGCATTAGATGCTGCAAGTTCATTTAGGTTTTTAACGCCCATCTTAACAAGAAGGTTTGTGTATGGTGCTGCTTCACATTGGAATACACCCTTTGTATATCCATCTGATAACATCTGATAAACATTTGCATCATCCATCTTGATTTTAAGAAGGTCAATCTTTTTGCCATCTCGCTCTTTAATTATGTCAATTGTATTCTTAAGAACAGATAAAGTCTTAAGTCCCAATGCATCAATCTTAATCAAACCAATTCTTTCAGCCTCTTCCATATCAACACCAACGACAGGAATTCTTTCATCAGATCCTGTAGATGATCTTGTTTCAAGTGGTGCGTATCTAAAAATTGGTTCCTTGCTTGTTACTACACCTGCTGCGTGAATACCTGTACCACGAATGCGACCACGAAGTTGTTCTCCGTATACTTCTACTTCTGGATACTTCTCACGGAACTCTCTGGTTGACTTTGAACTACAGAAGTCATCCCACGAGTCTACAGTTTTTAAAACCTTATTCACATCTGATAGCGGAATGTTTAGTACTCTTGAAACATCTCTAACAATTCCCTTACCAGTAAACTCAAGGAATGTAGCAATAGATGCAACGTGTCGATACTGTCTAACTAAATAGTCTTTAACTTCTTCACGACGAGTATCCTGAATATCTGTATCGATATCTGGAAAGTCATTGCGCTCTGGGTTAATAAAGCGGAAGAACAAAAGGTTATGCTCAATTGGATCGATGTCTGTAATCTTTAATGCATAGCAAACAAGAGAACCAGCAGATGAACCACGGCCTGGACCAACCATAATCTCTTCTTTCTTTGCCCAGTTAATCATATTACTCACAACAAGGAAGTAAGGAGCAAACTTCTTATCTTTAATAATTTGCAACTCTTCTTCAAGTCTATCAAGATACTCCTGATTTTCTGACAAACCTCTCTCTACCAAACCTTCTAGTGCAACCTTAGCAAGTTCCTTGTCAGGGCTTTTATACTGTACTGGTAAAAGGTTTAGACCTTCTTGAATGCCATAGTCTCCTACTGTATCTGCTAATAGGAGTGTGTTTGAGTATATGTCAGGTCTATCTATCCCCTGCGATTCCATCGCTGCTTTAATCTCTTCGTAAGACAATAGGTGAATGTCAAACTTATTAAATGTTATCTGGCGATCTTCGCCGTAAAGATAGTCAAGGCGCTCCATCATGGTTGCCTTCTTTTTTGACTTTTCATATGTTGCATCTTTTACAAACTTGCCGTGTGTGTTCATAAGTAACTTAAACTCTTGAACTTCTTTTTGTGATGGATCAACGTGATGGCAGTCTGGTGTTACAACAACCTTAATACTAAATTCATCTGCAAGTTCAATAAGGTACTTATTGATGTGTGCTTCGTTGTGTGGCATAACTTCAATGTAATAGTCATCTCTGAAGCGTTCCTTAAACCAAGATATATACTTCTTAGCAAGAGCAAACTCTTCTTCTTCTAATGCTTTTACAAGTACACTGCTTGGACAAGCAGATGTAACGATAATACCTTCTTTATACTTTTCTAAAATAGTAAAATCAAATCTTGGCTTCTTAAAGAAACCATCTGTCCAAGATAGTTCACTAATCTTGTTTAGGTTTTCCAAACCAATTTGATTCTTGGCTAGAAGGATAATGTGATTGTAGACAAGATCTTGTTGACCTTCTCTTTCAGACTTATCTCGTGTATCAGATATGTCTGCACACATGTATCCTTCTAGACCTAGAATTG
>Ga0315909_10001187_pt1 | contig 35109 bp, 26 predicted proteins | sample LakEriMetagenome_11_FD_203527 | JGI IMG/M metagenome (GOLD analysis project Ga0315909, IMG submission 203527) | Freshwater fungal communities from buoy surface, Lake Erie, Ohio, United States - Buoy 2 MA125 | ecosystem: Environmental > Aquatic > Freshwater > Lake | place: USA: Lake Erie, Ohio... | reverse complement strand
TTCAGAAGGTGCCACCCACCTTTTGAGGTTTTGCTCGCTTTCGGTAGCCACCATCGCCAGATGGTGGATGTGCTGCCATTCAGGAGGAAGCGCGTCTTGCATGGTCGAGACGGCCGCGCCTCGCTTTTTTCGAATAGCTATCATTCAGAAGGTGCCACCCACCTTTTGAGGTTTTGCTATCGTTTCCTCCTGTTCAGTGAATCGGTCGTGGTACGCGATGCAGCGGTCTTCGATCGGTCAAGGGAGATCGCGCACGAGCAGGAGTGAGACATGAGCTAGCATTCGGGTAATGGTAGCGTCTTAGATAATGGCTTACGCCAGGGCATGAGCACCTGCAATCCATCCTTCTTCCTGTAGGACCTTTTCCATCTGCTGGCGGGTTAGGTCCGACGGTGGGGCCAGCCAATCGAGTAACTGATGCTGTCGATCCAGGTCCCTCAATCGCTGAGCGAGGGCTGCAACCTGCGCTTGATCGACAATCGACTCCGGGTGCTCGTCCAGCCATTGGGTTACCTGCTGCCGGGCAACGCCTGGCCATACTTCCGCCAGGACGATTTGCGGCCACTCCGATAATGCGTTGGCGAGAAATCCTGTCTCCATTGGCCAGATCCCTATGGCATCCCGAAAGGGCGATTCGAATCGCAATCGATGGCACATCGCCAGCCCCAACAACGACTGACTGCCTACCGATCCGACTCCCATCAGCTTCCATAGTTCCTGCGTTCCGGGGAGCCGAGTCTCAACGATTCGCTTACGTTCCACCGTGCGACCTTGAGGCGAAAGGAATGGGAAGGTAGGGCTGCGCGCTGGCAGGGTCGGCAGATCGCTGTGTTGAGGGCGTCCCCAAAATGGGCCTGGCGACTGACCGCTCGACGCGACGGAGTTCCAGTGCGCGGCGGCTTGGAAGCGGTTGTTCGATTGGTCGGGATGATCCTCGATCCCCTTCCGCACCTCCTGCCACCATCGCAGCCAAGGAGCACCGGACCGCTTGAGTCCCAGGAGGTCCGACCATCCAGCGGGAGCTCCAAGGGAAAAGTCGACCCCCAACAAGACGCGCTGTCGATCTTTAGACCACCGGACTGCCTTCAGTTCGTGTTGGAGGTGTTGGAAGGCTTGATGGCGTGTCCTGAAGTACTGCGTCTTCACCTCCCGCCCGGTCCGGGTGGCTTCGGCGATCCAGATGGCATTGGAACTGGGGTGGGCTGGCGAGGGGCTGCTACGGGCGCTCCAATCGACCACCCAGTAGCGATCGAAGATGCCTTGAAGTTCCGTTTTTCTACACGTGTTCTTCACCTGGATACCAAAGAGGCTGGACCTCGGATTCACCGGCAGAAAGGTCGATCGGCACTTTCCGACCGCTACAACTCAGAAAAATGTTGTAAAATCCCGATGCGGCCGACACCAGAACCGATTTGGACCTGCGGTCTATTTTTCTCAACGGCTTGCGTGACAGTCGGTCAAGTTCAACTATACTGTTGCTTCTCGACCAAGTTCCAAAACCTTACCCCTCACGGTGCGAAAAACTCCGAGGTTACTGGATGCCCAAAGCATTTTGTTGGACCGGGTTTGGCGTTGCCGGCTTGGTCTTTCTTCTGTTTTTGCTCGATCTAGTCGCCGGGATCCCTTTCCAGAAGGCGTCCATGTTGATGGACATCCTTTTCATGGTTGGATCCTTGATGCTGGCCTATTTGAGCTGGTCGGCTCTTCGAGAAGTCCGCTGACCACTGCGCTGAGGAAACCTTGGCTTGGTTTTCGAACCTGCGATGATGGTTGGGGGACAGTTCGTCTATTCCAACGATGAGGTTTCTTATGTGGAAAGTGGCGACGCGAACCCTCGGCTCGCTGCAGGCCATCATCTGCTATCCAGCGGAGAAACCAGCGACTCACCTAGTGGTGCTCTGTCATGGCTTCGGGGCACCTGGAGACGATTTGGTAGGGCTGGGGGATCTCATAGCCGAGCGATCCGACCGACTGGCGATCTCGCCTCTTCTGATTTTCCCGGAAGCTCCGATCGATCTGGCGGACGAAGGATTGGCCGGTGGCCGCGCCTGGTGGCGGCTGAATATGACCCAGTTGCTGATGATGGCCGAATCGGGGGGCTTTGACGAGCTGCGCGACCAGCAGCCCCCAGGGATGGAGTCGGCTCGGGCGGCGCTGGAGGAATTGGTCATTGTCGCTAGGGAATCCTACGGACTGGAAAACTCCCCACTGGTTCTAGCCGGCTTTTCCCAAGGCGCGATGCTATCGGTCGACTTGGCGTTACGAGGAGCGATTGAACCACCCCAGGGGCTGGTGATCTATTCTGGAGCGCTGCTTTGCGAAACGGCATGGCGGCAAGCATCGGGACGACTGGCAGGCACGCGTGTCTTTCAGAGCCACGGCACCCAGGACATGATTCTTCCAATCGAGACCGGAAGATGGCTTCATGAACTGATCCAAGATAAGGCGATCGACGCCCGTTGGTTCTCGTTCACCGGTCCCCACACCATTCCGATGCAAGGGATCGATGGGTTGATGGATCTCCTAATGGCGATTGGGCCCGAAAAGGCTTAACCCTCCTCTGCCTCAGCCTATCGCTTTTTTGATGCGCAAGCCCATTTCCAGGGAGCAACGGCTTTGTATCGATCAATCGATCTGGGAACGGCGGTAGGCATCGGCCAGCGACTCATCCAATCCAACCGTCCATCGCCTGCCGTCGCTTTCAAATTCGGCATAGTTGGCGCCAACAGCCACCACCTTGCCGATCACGCTCCCCAGTTTGATTGGATCTCCCACGGAGAGGAACAATGTCTTTCCTTCCAGCTTGGATCGGATCCATACCTGAGGCTTGCCATCACTGCCAACTAGCAGGGCACTGATCGATGCCTGCGATGCGATATCAAACGATGGCTCCTCCTTCTCCGGCGGTGGTGGAGGTGGCGGTTCCACCACTTTGATCGTCAGTTTCTGAAGACTGCTCTGACTGGGCAAACCTTTGTCCGTGATGGCGATCGCTACCTGGTATTCACCAAGCTCCTTTGGAGACCAGGAAACCTTGCCAGTGGCCTTGTCCAGTCGCATCCCCTGCGGGACCTCGCCATCCCAGGCATACTCCAGCTCGTGACCGTCCGGATCGCTCGCCCCAGGCTCATAGGAGAGCAGATCATCCTTGGCCACTTCGGTACTGGCCATTTCGCGCACGTTCGGAGGGTGGTTGGCGGGAGCGAACAGATTGCGTCCAACGATCTTCTGCTGGTATTCCGCCAGCGTCCTGCCCACCCGATGCGAAATCGACTCGGGTGGCTTCTGCTTGGGATCTGCCGCATCCAGGCTGAGCGCATCGATGGTCATGCCAATCGCAAGTTGGTACGGTTCATTGGGAACCAAGTTGACCTTCAGGTTGCTGATCCGGTGTAGATAGTCTTTTTCGTGGAAACGATAGAGCAGCGTCACCAACTGTTGGATGGTGCCGCGTCCTGTGAGGTTGAACCGTTGGCTGCGGTAGACCCCCTTCTCCGTCTGTTCCGAAGTGCGGCTCCACGTCGGTTCGGACAGCCCCGATTCATCGACGACTTCCTGAAGCCAAGTTCGGTAGTCGAGGCTTGCCTGCTGAGGGTCGGTCGGCAGAGAACGGCTGGTCAGCTTCTGGAATTTCTCCCGAGCGAACAGTCCGTCGGTGATGGTGTTTTCCTTGTCGGAAATCTGCTTTTGTAGGTCGGTGATCCGCAGGTTCTTGTCGTTGAACCCCTTTCGGATGCGCGAGATCATGAACTGAGCTCCCACACCGAAGACCAGCAGCAGGACAATTCCAACCAAAAAGCGTTCGCGCTGGTTCATCGGGCAGCTCCTTGTTCCCCAGGCTGAGCTGGATCGGGCAATGCAGGTAGGGCAGGTTGAGCCTTCTCAGCCGGATTTTCTGCCCCTCCCGAAGCGGGACCCGCAGCAGGTCCGGGAGCCGTATCGGGGATCGCCTCCGAAGACTGCTGGGGAGCGGGCGGTGCGCCCTCGGAAGGTGATTGCACCGGGGCGGACGGGGCGTCCAGCGGTTGCTGGGGTGCCGTCGGACTGGGGGCCCGGGAGTCTTTTTCCCCTGGCGATGCGAGCGGGACCGGGTCGGCCATGGATGGCTTGGTGTCTTGGGGATTTTCGTCCACGATGCTATCCACCTTACCGTCCGAAGTCCCCGATGCCGCCGCATCGCTAGGGCTCGCCTGCGATCGATCCGATGGCGCGATCTTTCCAGGTTTGGGTGGCTTTTGAAGCAGGGCATCGATCTCGTCGACCGATTTCGGTTGGACGGCCATCGTTGTGGTACCAATCCATCGGTACATCGATTTCTTGTCGCGCGTCTCGTTGACCTGCTTGCCACTGACGATATGCCGTTCGTCCCGCAGTTTCTCTTCAAAATCTGTCATCAGTTCCGGTTCCACCATCGTCACCGGTCCACTGAAGGTGCCGACATCGGTTGCTGCGTTGAGCGCGTAGGCCCAGTCACCAAACATCATCTGCTCGGGAGGCAGGGAGCGTTCCGAGATGTAGACCATCTCGTCGAGGATATTCGTATCGGCCTGAAGGAACTTTTCTACCTTCTGCCAGTCGCGAATGTACTTGCGCGATAGTTCGACCGTCTGGTTCATCTCGTTGCTGGCTTTTTGCAGTCGAGCGATTTCCGAATCGAGTGCGCGATGGCGGCTGAGATAAGCCCACAGCCCGATCGCTCCCAGGAGCGCCGCCGCCGACGCGGCGGCGATGTAATGCCACAAGGGGCGTTTGACTTCGATCCGTCGACGTGGGTTGAGGAAATCGATCGAGTTGCTGGAGGTGCCTGCGGCCTGCGCCAGTAGTCCCACCGCCGGAACAAACCGTTCGGGGTCATCGCCAGCAGTGGAGACGCTTGCCCCGGACTTCCAGGTCACCGCATCGCTCAGTCCGAGCGAATCGACCGCCAAACCGGTTTCCTGCCGCAGGGTAGCGGCCAGATCCTGACCTAATCCAAGGTCGCCCCACAGCACCAGCCGATCGACCGCAACCTTCGGCTCCTGAGACTCGGCAGCAAACCGCGTCCGCTTGATCTCTCCCAGCAGCGACTTGACAGCCAGATCGACTTGTCCGTCGGCGATTCTAGCCGTTCGCATCAGCGTCACGATGCCGTTTTGCGATACGATCAAATCGAGCTCTTCCCCGGTCCGCTGAATCAGCAACGAGGAACTGCCGGCTAAGTCTCCGCGAGCCAGTTCCGCAAGGGCTTGGGAGGCGAGCGGGCGGAGGCGGACTTGCTTGAGCGGAAGATTGGAGGCCGATGCAATTTTCTCCAGACGCGTCAGCGCGGGGCCTTGCATCGCGGCCGCCAGCACCAGCTGATCGGTCGATCCTTCGGAAGGAAGCGGCAGGTAGTCGAGCGGCCACTGATCCCCGAGCTGCGCGAAGCGGCTTTGGGCGGAAAACCGGACCATGTCGGGCAGCTCATTGGCATCGGCGGGCGGCAACTGCAGGGAACGCAGTTCGACGCTGCTGCGATTGGCCGTCAGCAACAAATCCCCCTTGCCGATCGCCCCCTCCGCCGTCAGCTTGGCCAGCGCCTCGGCGACTGCGGTCTCTGGAGATGCTGCATCGGGCGAAAGAGGAACGGCGCGCAGAAAATCGACCTGCACCGATCCCGATCCTGGGGTGCCACCGACCACCCTCAGTTCTTTGGAGTCCCAATCGACGGCGATATAGCGAGCCATCCGTTGGTGTCCTTCTGGTTGAATCACCTAAAAGTTGTTTGAACAATCGTTGTTTGCACAAGTATTCAGTCGTTCTCAGGGAGGCGGAGGTGCGGTCAGCCCCATCGCGGCTCCTCGAAGTCCCAGTGTCGCAGCCGGGAAGCCGCGTCCTAGGTGGTCCAGTCGCCGATAGGAAATCACGATGGGGGTTGCGTCGGCCGCATCGATCACTGCCTCCAGCCGCGCCGCCGAGGCGCCTTCTTCGAAATAGCCAACCACCTGCGCGCGGTAGACGTCGCCTCCTCCGGTCAACAAAGCGCCCATCGAGCGCATCTGTTCCAAGCTGATGTAACCTTCCACCAGCGGCCACGTCTCAAACTTGCGGTTCTCCGATTCGCTGCCATCGCTGCGAGCCTGGAGGATTTCGTCGAGGATCTCCGTGGTCATGCCGGGGAGCCCGGCCAGGATTTCTCTGGGGGCCTCATTGATATTAATTCGGCCTGGCAGAATTGGACTTTCTACCGAGGTGAGTTTGTCCATGAGCGCGGGCAGATAGATCGCCATCGCGACAGGATCTGACGAAAAGGGGGATAAAAACGTCGTCTGCTCGCCGTTGACATCGACGGTGAAGGAGGCGTCGATCAGCTCCAGGATCTGTCCGATTTGCCCTTGCGCGGGCTGGGTTAGATCCCAGGCGACTTGACTGGTGGCTCCAGCGGTCCATGGGACCATTTTCCCCGATCCCCCAGAGCTAGCACCGCCGCCGGCCATGCCGCCGCCGCCCATGGCGCCTCCAGCTCCGGGGCGAGTGCCACCGCCACCGGGGCGTCCACCACCCATTCCACCACCGCCGCCTTGACCGCCACCGGGGCGTCCACCACCCATTCCACCACCGCCGCCTTGACCGCCACCGGGGCGTCCACCACCCATTCCGCCACCGGCGCCGCCGCCTCCCTGGCCGCCCCCACCGGGCCGGCCGCCTCGTTGCGCCAAGTAGAGTCGATCCGGTTCAAGCCGCAGGGTTGGCATACGCACTGAATGTTGCCATGGAAATTCGAAAACCACCGTTCGATCGGAATTGAGGAGCGGAATCGCGCCGGTTCGCCCGCCACCTCTTCCGCCCGCTCCACCACCTGGTCCACCGCCGCCGCCACCGGGTCTACCAGCGCCTGGTCCTGCGCCTGGTCCACCGCCGCCACCGGGTCTACCACCGCCTGGTCCTGCGCCTGGTCCACCGCCGCCCGGCCGGCCACCTCCCGCTCCAGGCCGACCACCACCACCGCCTGGGCCCATACCGCCGCCACCACCGCCTGGTCGCCCGCCACCGGCGCCTGGTCTTCCATCGCCGCCGGGGCGTCCACCGCCTTGGCCACCTTGTCCGCCGCCACCTGCACCACCGCCGCCTCCGACCGCTCCACCTCCTCCGCCGCTGTCACCGCCGCTCGAAGGTGCTCCCGTTTGCTGCTGGCTTTTGAAGAGTCGGTACGCGATGACGAAGGTTGCCCAGTCTTCATTTCCAAGGGCTGTCGAAAGATCGGCCTGCAGTTGCGTCAGATCTTCCGCGTTGACGAATACGCGTGGGTTGCCTTGGAGGTCTTGGTTTTTCTCTCGCGAGTACAGCGTCAGGTACTGCGCCCAGCCAAGGGACGGCGCGGACTCCCCTTCGGCGTTGGCAGAGTTGGCATTCATCATCGCCCCCGGAACGCTGGCGAGCACCCCGCCGTTGAGTTCCGAAGCTTCCAGCGAACCGTTGCGGTTCTGATCGAGCCCAAAAAGCAATTGGGGCGTCACCCCACGAACAAGCAACAACTGCTCCACCGACTGCAAGGGTTCATTGAGGGCTCGATAGGGATTGGGTAGCTGGCTGTAGTAGTCGCTCTCTGCACCAAACTCTCGTGCTTCCTCATCTTCATCGATCCAATCGAGGATGGCATCGGCGATCTCTTCGGTCATCCCAGGGAGTCCCATCAGAAGTTGTCGGCCGACGTTGGTGAGCGATCCAAGGGAATCGGCAGCGGAACTGAGTTCGGAGGGGATTCCCATCGCCGAGAGATCGGCACCACCGGTCATCTGCTGCATGCCTCCGAACTGCTTGTCGATGACCACCAGGGCATTCAGATTCAATCGAGCCGATTCATTTTGGAGCCCGAAACGGAGTCCCGAATAGCTTCCCATTTCATCCAGGTTAGGGGAGACGATCGAATAGTTGCAGATCCGTTCGACGTTCCTGTCGGCGATGACATTGATCGCCTGGAAGTAATCTGGATTATCCCAAAGGCCTCCTCCTTCTTCTCGCACCTCGCGAGGACTGGAGAGGAACAGACGCACGGCATCAAGTCCTGAGTCAGCGGCCATGCGAGCCTGAAGCTGTCTGCCGGCCAACACCGACTCTTCATTGCGCAGCACCATCGACTCGCTGAACGAAAGCGCCGAAAGCGTCACGACCGAAATCACTAGCAGCACCATCAAAAGCAGGAAAGCACTGCGTGGTGCAGAGCGAATGCGACCGACCGCAAGCCGATTGGGGCGTTGCGGTTGTCTTCTCTTCTTCCGTTGGCTCATGATGCTATTCCTTAATTTCATCCCTGCCTTGTCGCCTTAGAGTCCAAGCGATCCCATGCCCGATGCATCGCTGCCGGATCCATCTTCCGTGGATGGCTTGGGTAGCAGCATGGCACCTGGGATGGCGACCGAAAGCGAATAGATCTGAATGCCACTGGCTTGCAGGGAACTGGTATCCAGCCCCGAGAGGACCAAGCCGGGCTGTACTGGATTCTCGGCGGCCACGATGGGATCCTGCATGGCGATGGTGATCGAAATGAGCGCTGGGAGTCCCAGTTGGCTGGAGTCCCATTCGGTGAACCACTGAGCGCCATCGAAATACTGAAACTGGATTCCAAGCACTTCGCTTGCCAGGATTTCACCGGTGCGATTGAGCGAATCGCCTTGGCCTTGCTCGGATGCCCACTGGCTGATCGATCGATCCAGTTCGCGTCGCACCAGACCACCACCATTTCCGACCGCAGCGCCGGTCGCTAGTGGATCCTGGACTCCGTAACTGCTTGGGGCCTGGACCGTGTAGGAGATCTGTTTGATGTCGCTGGGTACATCAGCCAGTTGCCCACTGAATAGATCTCGCTGTTCCACGAAGTACTGATCGGGTCGCGGCAGGCGACTGACGTCGATTTGGAGAATCGCTTGAGTCCCATAGAGACCTGGGGGAGGTGGGAGGGTGGAGTTGTTGACGGTTGATGTATCCGAAGCCGCATCCGCCACCGCTGGATCACCGGTGGCTCCCATCGCCTGGTCGAGCAATCCCCCTGCAGCGCCACCGACCATCCCCGAAACGGCGCCCGAGAGGACCTGTTCCAGGGCGCTGGAGTCGTAGGGTTGGTAGCGGACGACGCTGCGGATATCTTCGGCGATCGTCGTCAGAATCGTCCTGGCCAGCTGGGCTCGCTGAATCCGCTCCCGAGCTGCCGAATTCTGTGCGATGTAAAGCTGGATCAGAAAGCCGATCAGGCTGGTTACAAGCACCGTCAGGCCCAGCGACAATAGCAGCTCCAGTAGCGTGAATCCACGTCGTTGCTTCTGGAAGTGTGGATGTTGATTTTTACGCGAATCGATCATGGTGCAGTGCCTCCCGAGTTGGCAGCGGAACCTGCACCGCTGGCAGCAGAGCCGCCAGAGTTGCTGGAAGAGCTGCTAGAGGGAAGCTGATCGAGTCCCAGGGCGGGATCGATCATCCATCGGACCAGCTGGTAGTCGGTCGGTCTTGGCGACTGGCGGTTTGGGTCGTCGGTCACCTCCAGCAGCACCCCGATCATATCGGGGATTTCTGGCGTCAGGATCTGCAGCTGGATGTACCACTGGGTGGAGGAGATGGACGAGCTGACGGGGGTCCAGGGCATCGCCTCGGGGAGGATCAGTCCAGCGACGATCTCGGACATCTTCGATTCGGCGATCAGTTGCGCTGCAAGCAGTTCCTGCGACTGCACGCCACTGTCGCTGGCTAGCTGCATCGACTGCACCAACACCGCCGTTGCTGCTCCGAGGATGACCAGGGCCAGCATCACTTCCAGCAGCGTCAGGGCCTGTCGATTTCGTGGGATCGATCGGATCACTGGTGGGTGCATCGTTTACAGTTCCCCCGTGCCGACCGAGGCAAGTTCGAGGATGCGGCACTGACCAGTGAGGCCGCGGAGTTGGACCGAGCGTCGGCGACCGCGAGTATCCTGGAGGACGATGATGGCGGTTGTCGAGGTGCCATCGGCGTAAAAGAGGATGGGGGTCGACCAACTGGTAGTCGCTCCACCTGCCATCCCCGCCTCCTGTTCGGCCATCGCCGCTCGCGAATCACGTACCGACTGAGCCGACGCGACTGTGACTCCTTCGGGCAACTGGATGGTGGTGCCGGAAGTCGGTGCGAGGGTGGATGCGTAGGGGTTGGAGGAGCTGACTTCGACGCGCTGGCCGCTGAGATCGACCTGCGTGGCGCCGGCTGCCGCATTGAGGCTGTCTTCCTGAGACAGCCAGGCATCGGAAACGTACTGGCGTCCACCGATTTCGAAACGAAAAACCTGGGCTTGTCCGGTGCGCATCGCTTCGACGCGCGAGGCTTGCATTTTGAGTTCGATCCCCTCGGCCGATTCCTGCAACCTTCGTTCCACAATCATGCTGTCGTAGGTGGGGACCGCCACCGATAGCGCAGCGGCCAGAATCGCCAAGACCAAGACCAGTTCCAGAAGGGTAAACCCCGCTCTAGATCTTTCGATCATTTGGTTTGGCATATCGAAAAGGCTCCACCGCAGAAAACGACGTCAGCCGGGCTCCTTGCGGAGCGACCGGCCTGGAGTGGCGGGGCGATCGAGCGGTTGACTCGACCGCCCCAGGGATCGACCTGCTGCGACCTGTGGTAGCAACTGGCGCTAGTTGACGATATCGTCCTCGGTTCCCGATTGGCCATCGGGACCCAGGCAACGGATCTCAAAGGTGTTCCCGTTGAGCTTGTATTCGTAGGGGCGGCCCCAGGGATCGGGAGCCACTGGCTTTTCGAGCACGGGGGACCACTTCGATCCATCCGCCAGGTCGCTCGGCTTCTCATGCAACGCCGACAGCGAGGAGGGATAGGATCCCACCAGGAGTCGGTACTGTTTGAGCGAGTTGGAGATGGCGCTGACTTGGCTTTGGGCCAGCTTCTTGAAGGCCTCGTCCTGCGTCGAGAAAATGTTCACCACGACGATTCCGGCGATCACCGCCAGAATCACCACCACCAGGAGCACTTCCAAAAGGGTAAAACCCTTGCGACGGCTGGGCCGTCTCCTGCGCTGCATCATCGAACGATTCATCTTCTGACACCAACTCCTTTCTTGAGCGGTCGGCACCTCTGGGTGCCTCGCGATCCTCATTTACAAACTACTGGAACTCTTGAGCACGGGAACCATCAGCGCCAGGACGACGAACATCACCACCCCTGCCAACAGCAGCAGCATCAGTGGCTCCAAAAGTCGCACGGCGATCTCCAATTTTCGGAAGGTGGATTTCTCCAGACCCTCGGATATCTGTACTAACACCTTATCGAGCGTGTTGGACTCCTCGGCGACAGAAATCATTTCCACCACCGAGGGAGGGAAGTGACCGCTTTCCCCCAGCGGCTTGGCCAGTCGCTCCCCGGCGGTGATCGTTTCACTGGCTTTTGCGATTGCGTCCGAGAGGATCAGGTTGCCGGTGGCTTGCCGTGAGATTTCCAGCGAACGGAGGATGGGGACACCATTTTCCAGGAGGGTTCCTAGCACGCGGCAGAAACGAGCCACCGAGAGATTGAGGAAGACAGTCCCCAGGAGAGGCGTCTTGATTCTAGCCCAATCGGCCAGCCGTCTCCCTTTTTGACTCGCCAGATAGCTTCGCAGGGCGATGAACGCGGCAGCGATCAATCCCAGGACGATATACCAGTACGACTGCATGAACCGGCTCATCGAAAGTAGCAGTTCGGTGGCGGCTGGCAACGATCCCCGTTCTCGCATTCTGCCGAAGAGGGGTTCAAATTTCGGTACGAAGTAGACCAACAGCACGGTGACGACGATGGCGCCGACTCCCATGATGAAGAGGGGATAGGCAAGAGCACCCAGCGTCTTTCCCTTGAGATCTTCCTGTTGTTCGATGAAGCCACCGACCCGTTCCAGCGAGTCTTCCAGGAATCCGCCTTCGGTTCCCGCTTTGACCATGTTGACCGACATCTCGTTGAAGACGCGGGGGAATTTCGCCATGGCATCTCCCAGCGACTCCCCTTCCTCAACCTTCGCCTTGACTTCGCTGAGCACCGACTTGAGCGTGGGGTTGTTGGTCTGTTGGGTGAGGACCGTCAGCGACCGGAGCATTGGAACGCCGCTTCGCAGCAGCGATGCCATCTGCGAGTAGACGGTCGACATGACAGACCCTTTGACTCGGCCAGTGACCCGAGCCTTGGTTCCTTTGGCGACCGACAGTTGGATTGGGAATAGCGATTTGGAGCCCAGCTGCGCGGCGGCTTCCCTTTCGGTGGCGGCCGATAGCATGCCGGTCACTTTTTTCCCGGCGCGGTCTCTAGCTACATAGGCGAAGTCAGGCATTCGATACGCTTCGTTCTTCTTGGGTGCCGCAGGCTACCGGTCCCCTTTGGTCGCCCGCAGCACTTCGTCCATGCTGGTAGTCCCTTCGATCACCTTGCGCCATCCATCCATCCGCAAGGTCTTCATCCCACCTCGGATTCCAGCCTTCTTGATTTCAAAGGCGCTAGCGCGGTCGTGTGCCAACTGACGCACCTCTTCGGTTGTCACCAGCAACTCGTAAATCCCAAACCGGCCTGCGTAGCCCACCTGACGGCAGATCCGACACCCTGCCGCTCGGTAAATTTTCCGCTCACCCAGCTGATCCCAAGGGAAATCATCTGGCACTTCGTCGTGGCGTGGCTGGTAGGCTTCCTTGCAATGCGGACAGAGTCTACGAACCAGTCGCTGCGCCATCACCCCTTCCACGGTACTGGCCACCAGGAACGGTTCAATTCCCATGTCGACAATTCGCGTGAAGGCGCTGGAGGCGTCATTCGTGTGAAGCGTGCTGAAGACGGTATGGCCAGTCAGCGATGCCTGAATGGCATTCTCTGCTGTCTCCGCATCGCGGATTTCCCCGACCAGCACGATGTCCGGATCGTGTCGCAGAATGCTTCGCAATGACGCGGCAAAGGTCAATCCGATTTTCGGGTGCACCTGGATCTGGTTGATCCCTTCCAGTTGGTATTCCACTGGGTCTTCGGTGGTGATGATCTTGTTTTCTGGAGATTTGATCTCCAGCAGGGAGCTGTAGAGGGTGGTGGTTTTCCCCGAGCCGGTGGGGCCGGTTACCAGGATGATTCCGTGCGGCAGGCGGATCAGTTCGCTGAAGATTCGGTAGGTGTCGGGGTCCATCCCCAGGCTTTGCAGGTCGAACTTCATCGCACCCTTATCGAGGATACGCATCACCAAGCCTTCGCCATGGATCATCGGAATGACCGACAGACGGATATCGATCTCTCGGCCATGAACCTTCAGTTTGATGCGGCCGTCCTGAGGGAGCCGTTTTTCTGCGATATTGAGTCGGGCCATGATCTTCAGGCGGGAGATGATCGCAGCCTGAAAGCGATTGATCTCGACCGGGACCGGCTGGGTATGCAGGATCCCGTCGATGCGGTACCGGATCACCAGGCCCGAAGCTTGCGATTCAATGTGGACGTCGCTGGCGCGGGAGTCGATGGCTTCGACGAGGATTTCGTTGACCAGCCGAACCACGGAGGCTTCTTGAGCCATCTCGCTCATTTCGCTGCCGTCGGTGACGATGTCTTCGAGGAGTTCCACTTCCTCGGTTTCGTCTCCACGGGCAGCCATCAGCCCTTCCACCGTCTCGCTGCCGACCCCCATATGCTTCTTGACCAGCTTGGCGATCTCGTCTCGCTCCGCCACCACCGGGGTGATCATCAAGCCTGTGGTGGCGGAGGCTTCATCGAGCGGGTAGAGGTCGAGCGGGTTGCTGGTGGCGACGACTAGAGCGGATCCGTCGCGTCGGATCGGGAAGATCGCATGACGGTAGATCAGCTTTTGAGGAAATTGCTTGAGCAGTTCCAAATCGATATCGATTTGCCTGAGGTCGACGTAGTCCAGTCCTACTTCTTCAGCGAGCGCCTGAAGAGCTGCCTCTTCTTTGACAAAGCCCTGCTGGATCGCTGATTCAATCACCGATCCCCCTTGAGCTCGTTGCCTGGCCAGCTGCAATTGATCCGGCTCCAGCAGCCCGCGCCGGAGTAAAATTTCGCCCGCTTCGGTGATCATGTCTGGTCAGCGTCCCCCGCCACGATTGGTACCGCCGCGCTGCCCGCCACCCCCTTGGTTGCCGCCGCGCTGCACTCCGCCACCGCCCTGGTTGCCACCACCGAAGCCACCGCCACCGGGAAAGCCGCCTCCGAAACCTCGGAAGCCACCCTGCCCTTGTCCACCCTGGCCGCCTCCACGCTGGCCACCAAAGCCACCGCCTCCCGGGAAGCCACCACCACCACCAGGAAAGCCACCGCCGCCACCAGGAAAGCCACCGCCGCCAAAGCCGCGTTGCATCATCATCTGGCGGAATGCGTTGGGGTCGAACCCCTGTCCTTGTCCATTCTGATTGCTGTTTTGACGGGTGCGATTGTTTGTGTTGCCATTGTTGGCCGTATTCCCCGTGGCGTTGGTCTGAACCTTGTTGCCAAGAATCGACTGGAGAGCCGATTGGACTACGGTTGGATTGACATTGCCCCCCAACTGCACCACCTGCACCTGTTCTTCGTTGGCGACGCTGGCTTCATCGAGCATCGCGACCAGTTCGCGGACCTGTTCGTACATCTGATTGCTGGAGGTAACGATCAGCGAGTTGCTTTTGGCATCGGTGGCGATTGTCATCGTCATTTCTTTGATCTTCGACTGCCCGCCGCCACGGCCTCCGCCACCGCCGCGTAGTGCCTGCAGGAATTCCTGAGGCGATGGGGGACGCTGGGCGGCCCCTGAGTCCGCTCCGGCAATCCGATCCGAGAAGACGCTTCTCACCACATTGGCAACTTCCTCCACGTCGCCATTGACGACGGGAATGATTCTGGGAGTCCCTCGTGTTTCGACCTCGACTTCGCTGTCTTCCTGATCGATTACGTCGATCAGTTGTTCGATGAGGTCGAGATCCAGCGGCGCGGCTTGGACGATCAATGCGTTCAGACGGGCGTCGGGCGTGATGGTGTAGTCGCCCGAAGCGATGCCTCCGGAAGAGGACGAGGAGGAACTACTGGAAGAGCGGCCGCCACCCAGCAGACCACCGATCAGACCACCCCCCAGTTCTCCCAGCATGCCGGAGGCCATGTTGCCAAGTAGCCCTCCACCACCGCCTGAGGAGACTTCGCCGGAAAGGATGCTCTCCAGAAGCTCCGCGGCGGCTTCGGCCTTCACGTACTTTAGGTAGACGACTGTCGGTTCCGCTGCTGCCGATGCCAGTTGATCGCTGAGCATCCTCGCCAGCTGCTCGAATTCCTCGAGCGCTTGCTTGTCATTGGAGGTGACGACCCATCCCGTGGGGCCCTGGATAACGACGATTTCCTTGCCGCTCGGATCGGTCAGCGTGGTGGCGCCGTCCTGCGTTGGCTCCACGGCGAGCGGGTCGCTGGCGAGGGAGCTGTTGGGGTCCTGTGAAGGGTTTGCAGCGGCGTCTTCCTGAGCAGCGTCTTCCTGAGCTGGCGGCTGGGATGCAGCGGTGCTGGTCCAGCGTCCAGCGGGCGCCGAGCGAAGTCCAATCTCTGGATTGGCGGGCGCAGCTGGTTCCGGCTGAGCGGCCGCCGGTTCGCTTGGTGGCTCCACAGACGGAACCTCAGGTTCGGCGGGCTGTCGGCTCTGGGGCTCCAAAGTGCCTCTGGGGGGCAAGGAAGAAGCTGAAGGAGTTGCATCCGGTCGGGCTGAGGCGCTGTTGGCCGATGCTTCCGTTTCTGCGTTAGGAACGTTCGGCTGGCGGCGGGCATCGCGCCGTGGATCCTTCGGCTTGATCACGCGGATCCGATTGGTCTTGCCACCACTCTGCCACAGTTGCTCCAGTTGCTCCATCACCCGTTCACTGGAACGGCCTGTTAGAGGCAACGTGCGAATCGAATCGCCGAAACTGGAGGCAGCAGGTCCGCTCTCTTCCAGTTTGCCGATCAGCGTCTGGACCTGATCGATCTGATCTTTCGTCCCCTGCACCATGATGGTGCGAGCCAGGGTATCGCCATAGAACGTCGGCCCCTTGGAACCGCTTTCGCCTTCGCCGCTCTTCTTGCCAAAGAATTTTTCAAGCGTCAGCAGTGCGGCCTGGGGATCGATCCGTTTCAGCGGGATGACGGTGAAGTCGGCGCTGTCACCGGCAAGTTCTTTCAGCGTCTTTTCGATCAAAGCGTGATCATCGGGGGTTGCGAAGGCGATGATGTGGTTGGTCATCGGATCTTTCGCCAGCCGTACGTTGGGAGCGCCGGCCATCAACGTCTGCAGCACTTCCAAAGCAGTGTCGGGATCGCTGGAGATGACGCGATGGGTTTTCAATGAGGGCTGCGCAACATCGACGTTCGTCCCCGATTTCTCTTCGGGTGCAACGTCGATCGCTTTGGCTAGATCGCGGAGCTTCTGCATTTTCTCAGCCGACCCGGTCGCATAGATCGTGTTGCCAAAGGTATCGGTCGAGAGGTTGATGTCGGCGGAAGTATTCGACTCCCCCTGCAATCCCAGCAGAGGGCGGACGACGGCTAGGAGTTCGTCGGCGCTCAGGTTCTTAAGCGGCAGGGTGATGATCGTGCCCTGGCCAGTGGTGGGGTCTTCCACCCGCATCAACATGTCTCGCACCAGCCGAAGTTTCCCCGCCGTCTCGGTCACCAGCACCTGGGAGGAAGATGGGAGAGGGATCACCGATCCTTGTGGACCGATCAGCATCTCAATTTCTTTCTTCGCTTCCTCAGGAGTCATGCGCGAAAGGGGAAAGAGAGACTTGAGCAGTTCGTACTCTCCACGGTCATCCAGTTCCATCGGATCGACTAACTGAGCGACTTCCCGGATGTAGCCGCGGATCACATCGGCCGATTCGCCCGAACCCAGATCAAGCACCATCAAGACTCGTTCGCGTCGGACCAGGGAATACCCTTTCCCAAGGAGTACACCGTTGATGATGTCCATCGCCTGCGCGACGCTGTAGCGTCGATAGGGATCTCGGTAGGTGAAGGTTCCTGCGGGGTAAAGGTCGGTCTGTAGACTCAACTCGGCTTCCTTCGACAGCCACTTCAGCACGTTCTCCCAAGGCTCGCCGTCAAAGTTCAGTAGCAACTGAGTGTTGGGGGCAGAGGGCAGCGGCAAGGAAGCGGTCGCATCGCGCGAGCCGGCGGGTGGCTGCAAGGCGGAGGGCATCTCCGCTGAATCTACGGGGCTTGAAACGATGGGAGTTGCTGGGGCTGGTTGGCTTTCGTCGGTGGCACTGGCCGACTCGTTGGGCTCCTGCTGGGCTTTGGGTGTCTCGGGAGGAGTGTCGGAAGGTGGCGTCTTCGCGACCGACTCGATTGGTGATTCCTTGGGTCCGCCCGTAGCGGCGTCGGCAGACTGACCGGCCATCGCTTGCCAAGTCGCCAGTTGGGAAACGGTCAGGACCGACTTGAGCCGGCGGTCCATTTCTGCGGGTGCCTCGCTGCGACCTACTTGGCGAATGATTTCGGGGCGGCTACTGAGAATCTGCTGCACCTGCTGGACTTGGCCTTCACTGAGCCCCACAGTCTCTACCACTTCCTCGTCGGCAAGGCTGAGCATGCCGATGCGGGAGAGTCGGACTTTTTGGAGAGCCGAGCGTTGTTGGGCGTTAAGAAGCTGGAAGGCGGCGCGTTCGGATTCTCGAACGAATTGCCGTAACTTCACGTCGCGATCTTCGGGTGGGAGATCCCGAAGTTGAGCGGCTAGTCCCAGAGCCAGATTTTCGCGATCCTTGACGATCTGCTGAATGGCGCTCAGTTGGGCTTCCGAAAGCGCCAATTGGTTGGCCACCTTGGGCTCATCCACCAGTGCCGCTAGGACTCCCACGGTATTCCAGTCGGCTGACCACAGCGGTGACCAAGACGAACCGACTAGCAGGCAACCTAGAGCGAACCGTGCAGCGATTTGGGGCAGCGAAAGCTTCGAACGACTCATGCGACTAGATCTCTTTTCTGACGACACGATGACTGGCAAACTCTGCAAATGGGTCACCAAAAAGCAGAATTGGGATGCCGGACATCTTTTGCGAATGAAATCGCGGTTTTTCTCTATTTTCACACCCTGACAACTGGCTTGGCTTCCCAGCTTGAGGGGGGGAATGCCTTCACCTTTATTCAAACCCTACCGTAACCCTTCAGTTTCGGCGCTGAAGAATTGGAATCCGTCACATTTTAGCTAGCTTTCCGATTCTTCCTTATTTTCCATCCTTGCAGGATGGCGAGACAGTTTCATCGCGGCACGAATCGAACGCCGCAACCGGCATTCGCTTCCTATTCCTCCGTATTGGAAATCCCCAAATTGGCCACCCAAAATAGCTAAATCCCCAATTGGTGCCACCCACCTTTCAAGATAAATCCCCAATTGGTGCCACCCACCTTTCAAGATTGGTGCCACCCACCTTTCAAGATTGGTGCCACCCACCTTTCAAGATTGGTGCCACCCACCTTTCAAGATTGGTGCCACCCACCTTTTTGATTTTGTTCGACGTAAGTCTATTTTTACCAAAGGTTTACGATGGGTTCAGGTAAATCCCCAATTGGTGCCACCCACCTTTCGAGGGTAAATCCCCAATTGGTGCCACCCACCTTTCGAGTATGGAGGTACCCACCCTTCGGGAGGGTTTAGGCATTCCAGCGAGGCTGATGTGTCGCTCTGTAATGACTGCATGGCCCTTACGGCTATGCCACGGCATGGATGAAATAGCAGCATTCCAATTGGTTCCACCCACCTTTTTTGCTTGAATAGCAAGCATTCAGTGGGGCTCGGGGTTCTTCAGCGGCGCTAGCGAGGTTGAGATGCCCATGCCAAGGGATGAATGCAATAGCGGGTATTGACTCGCCATGCGAGGCGGTATCGATTCCTTCCATTTGTGGGGTTCGACTTAGCTCGTGCCGGTTGTTCCGGCGGGAAGAAATCCAATTGGTGCAGAAATCCAATAGGTGCCACCCGCCTTTCGATTTCTTTCCGACGTAAGTCTCTTATCGATAGAGGTTTGTGGTAGCTGCGAAGGTGAGAAGTTCTGGGACATCCTTCCTAGTGTTTTGAATGGACTTCCGATTTGTTCCATTGGATCGTTTGGGGAGCCTGTAGGCGAACACTGCCCTCGGTCCGATCGGGTGACATAATGGCTAGCTTGCTCGCCCAGTTCATCTCCCCATCCCGTCGTTCTTTCGTCTCCTTGCTCCACGCCCAGAAATCCGAATTTTCTCCCCCTTGTTTTTATTGGTAGGAACTGAGTCTTCGCTCATGGAGAGAGGTGATTCGTTGCCGGGCTGCGCAGCCTTGTCTAGTGGAGGCCGAACTTGACGACTCCCCAAATGTTGTCATCCATCTGTTGGATTCTGCTACCTGATGGATGAAATAGCAGCATTCCCGTTGGTGCGACAGCATTCCAATAGGTGCCACCCACCTGTTGCTTGAATAGCAAGCATTCCAGTCGGGTTCGGGGTTCCTGCGGCGCCAGCATGGTTGAGACGCCCATGCTCCGTAATGAATGGGTTAGCAGTATTCACTCGCTATGCGAGACGGTATCGATTCCTTCCATTGGTGGGGTTCGACTAGGCTCGTGCCGGTTGTTTCGGCGGGATGAGCATTCCAATTGTTGCCATTCGTGCCACCCACCTTTTGGATTCTTCCGACGTAAGTCGTTCATTGATAATGGTTTGGGGTAATTTCGGTGCTGTGATGCGCTGGGGAACCTACCGCTTTCCTCGAATGAACTTTCGATGGGTTTGAGTCGCTTCCATAAGGGAGTGCGGACCGCGCTGCGGATGAGCCAAAACACCATCAGCATGCTGGCGCGATACATCGCCAAAGTCCGTCGTTTTTTGTACTCCACTTCACACGGCTTCTCCCAAAATCCAAAAGTTTTTTCCTTTGGTTTTTATTGGGCGAAATAGGTGCCTTTGACTCGGTGAAGGAGCGCCGATGTTCACCCTCCAAGCTGGAAACCGTGTGGAGGAGTTCCCTTGTCTGTCGGGTGAGATCTTTCCGTTTTTTCTTAGGAGACGCCAGATGAGATATGTGCGACTGCTATACGGGATCGAAGAGTCACAGAAGGCTTGGGAGGCATTTGGCAAGCTACCTGAGCGACTTTTTGCGATGGGAATTCGTCGCATGCTGCTGTGCCGTGACTTCACGCTGAGCCCTTACGACTTCGACCTGTTGCTCAGGAATGACCTAGCAATTGCAGGAGTCGGCAAGAGTTTGTTCGACGGTCTGGGGCCCATGCTGCTTTCCCATAGTCCGATGCGGCAAATCGGGATGAAGTGCATGCCGAATGACGTCACTCTGCGGATTCGGATTGTCGAAAGGCATGGCAAGCCAGTGCTGCGTCTGGTCCGCGCGATTCCTGTGCACGGCAACTGACCGGCAACCCAACTCCATGCGGTCGACGACCGAGTGACCTTCTCCCTTGGGCTACCTCTTAAGTCCCCAGGATGTTCTCCACTGCGGAACTATTGCCGGTGGTGTTTCAAAACTGCGTTTCGAACTGCTTTCTCTCGTTTCTTGATTTCAAGGAAAAACCGATGCGAGACAACCGACGGCAAGATACCTTTCCCAACTGGAAATCCTCACCTAGGTCGAATCCTATTCGCTCTGGATGCAAAATACCGTACGAATCCTCAATGGTCTTCCAGAATGTCGATCGATCGAAACGAGGCAACACGAACCCTAAGTCCATTGTGCCGCCCTTGCCATGCAACCGGGTGCCTTTCTTGATCAGCTTCCATCGCCGCGCTAGGCCACGAGGTCTTTGAGCAGCGACTGCAATCGCATGATGCTTCGAACGCTGCGGTAAGTATTGGTGTTCTATTCTGACCGACCGAGCGGACGGAGAGATTTCCGATCTCGTCCGGTCGAACAGCCTAACCCCGTGCATTCACGCGATGCACGGGGAACTCGACCTGTTGTTCGGTTGAGATCAGACTTTTAGAATCGGGTCTTCTTCTTCAAAGCCGACGCATCGGCAATGCCTTCCTTCGTTCGGGAGCCTACCCTGTGTCGCTTGATCCTTCGCAAATCCCAAGTGGAGATTTCTGGGCAGAAGTTCTGCTGGCTTCATTTCGCAGGCGAACCGGCTTCAGTCTGTTCGATTCCAGACAGTCGACTGCACCGCTTGCGAGCCAACTTTGGGAAAGCCCCTGGGTTGTGGTGGCTCATGGGAATGAACCCGATCCGCTGTTTCATTACGGAAATCGAGCTGCGCTGGATCTATGGGAAATGCCAGCGGAGGAGTTTCTCGGGATGCCATCGCGGCTGACAGCCGAACCGGTCCATCGCGAGGAGAGAGAACGGGTCTTGGCGTCGACTCGCAGGGATGGCTTTGTCGACGATTACAGTGGAATACGGATTTCCAAGCTGGGAAAACGATTTCGGATTCACCGAGCCTGGCTGTGGATGGTTGATCGAGAGGATGGGCAGGTGATTGGACAGGCGGCCGCTTTTCGTGAGTGGTCTCCATTGCCAGCATCGCCGTGACCCAGTGATTACTGTGCCAGAAAAGCTGGTCACGTTATGAACTTCTTGCCTACCACGCCAAGCTGCGCATTCCCGTTTGAGCTTTTCTGCTTTCGGTAGACGCTCTCGATGGCGCGAATTGCTGAGGCATCGTTACGATTCGGCTAACTGGGATCGCACTGCCCAGGCAGGGTAAGCCGAGTTGGCTTGGCAACCATCGAGCTTTCGAATGCTGGCATTACGGGGGGCGATCTCCGATGGGATCGGCCAATTGTATGCGCGGCATGCCACGTGGCTATGGGGTGGGGAATCCGGATGCGGTCCATCTGCTCTTGGAAGCGGATCTGAATTTCTCTACCATCCGCGCGCAGGTGGCGAACCCGCCTCATGCCGATCGATTCTCCAATCTCCAGCAAAAGGCCCCATCCCATGGCCAGCAGTCCCTTCGGTTTTCGACGGAATCACTTTCTGCTCTCCGCCTGGCTGCTCGGCAGCTCTCTGCTGTTGGTTGGCTGCCACTCCAATCCTAACCCCTATGCCAATCCGTATGGCACCGTGCCCAGTTACGGTACGGCCCCGGGTTATGGTGCAGCACCTGGTTACGGAGCGGCGCCCAGTTACGGAGCGGCGCCCAGTTACGGAGCGGCACCCAGTTACCCCTATGGAACGCAGCCACCGGCGACCTGGGGATCTGCTCCCAGCATGACTCGCGTCCCACCTCCACCGACCGGCAGCTACGCTGTCCCCGGCGTCTACTCCCCGCAAGCTCCCGCCGCCAGTGCAGCTCCTGGAGCCGTGATGCCTTCCACTTCCGTTCCTTCGATGCCGGGTGGCGCGGGACCGGTGCTTCCCGGCACTTCGTCCCTCCCCAGCTCCAGTGGAGTCCAGCAGGCCTCGGCACAGGCCTCCCTCCGATCCTCGACCGCACCGCCATCGAGCACCAGCAGCACCGCTTTGGCCAGCAATCCATCGGTGGTCGATGCGGCTTGGCATGCCAGCCCAAGCGGACAGCAGAGTAGCGTCATTCCAGCCGGAGGCTACTCACCGTCAGCCTCCACGAGCAGCCTCAGTCCTGTCGGGACAGGAGTCACCTCCTCTACCTCCCTGCCAGGTTCGATGCCACCGCCCAGTTGGAGCAGCCTTTGAATCGTGCCTAACGAATCATCACAACCGGCTGCCCAGGGCAAAGATGGTCGGCTGATTCAAGCGTGGTCCGACTACTTGACCAAGGTGATATCGGTCATTTTCTTTTCTTCGCCGCGCTGATACTCGACCGTCACCGTCTCTCCTACTTTGTGGCTGGATAGAGCCTCCATAAGGGCGTCAGGTCCTGGCAGTTCTTTATCGGCCAGTTCCAGAAGTTTGTCCCCTGGCATCAGCCCCGCTTTCTCGGCGGCTCCCCCAGCCTCGACACTTTCGATCACCACCCCTTCGGCATCGGTCTTCAGTTGGATTTGCATCCGAGGCCGTCTTGGGACAACCGCCTGCGGGTTGGCTCGTCCTGCCACCTTCACAAACTCTGGTTTCTCAGAGGTCGTTGCCAACTGCAGGGTCAGTTCGGTCACCATATCGGCGATCCGCACCATGCCATCGACGTTGATCTTGTCGGGGTCATCGCTGGGGCGATGGTAGTCATTGTGCAGTCCGGTGAAGAAGTGGAAGACCGGAACACCAACTTCGAAGAACGAAGCGTGGTCGCTTGGCCCCAACCCCGCCGGAACTTTATCGAGATCGAATTGATGCTTTGCATTGAGCGCATCGACCCATGCATCAAACTGCTTTGCCGATCCTGTCCCGAAAATCGTCAGCCGATCCGAATCCAATCGACCCACCATGTCCATATTGACCATGGCGACTGTCTTCTCCAGCGGGAACCGTGGATTGCGACAGTAATGTCGGCTTCCCAGCAACCCTCGCTCTTCGGCAGAGAATGCCATGACCACCAGGGTTCGCCTTGGGGAAGGCGGCTGGATCGCTAGTCGGCGGGCCACCTCCATCAGCGTCACGGTCCCAGACCCATTGTCGTCGGCTCCGTTGTGAACCGCAATGGTGCCAGGGGCCAGCGACCCTGGTCCCCCCATGCCAACGTGGTCATAGTGAGCCCCGACGACCACATATTCGTCGGCCAGTTCGCCCTCGCCCGGGAGCATGGCGATGACGTTGCGGACTTGGATCGATGCCTCGACCAATTCCGCCTGCCCATCTGCCTTCCATCCGCCAAGTTCTATCGACCGTGGCTTTAAGTCGCTGTCGATCTCAACCTCTAGGTCGGCCAGGGTTTTTCCGGTGGCCGACTGTACGATCGGATCGACCGCAGCGCGGCGTGCAAAGAGAACGGGGATCTTGTTCCCTGCCCGAGGCGCGCGACCAGCTCCATCGATCGAAAGCAATGCGTCATTCGATTCCTCCGAAGTCGCTTTGTCGTTCACCAAGATGACCCCCGCGGCTCCATGAGCTATCGCGTTGGTGACTTTCGTCGCAAAGAAGGCATAGCGACTAGACTGCGTCCCCTCAAAGGGACTCTCTGGATCATTCGGGCGAGGTTCCTTTCGGAGGATGACAACAATTTTGCCCTGGACATCGATTCCAGCGTAATCGTCATACTGCAGCTTGCCTTCTCCCTCGTCAGCGGAAATTCCGTACCCGACAAAGACTAGTGGCGCGGTAACCGTCGCATTGCTGCCAAGAGAAACTGGAGTGAAATCCTCCGATAGCTTCCAGGGAACCGACGTTCCCTGAGGATCGATCAGCGTCATTCGATTCGATTCCGAGGCTCCCATCGTAAGAGGTCCTTCAATGCTGAAGGCTTGATACGGTGTCCCGTCAAACAGATCGGTCTTCCACCCAAGGCTCTGCAGCCGTCCGGCAATCCAGTCGCCGGCATGCATCAATCCGGCCGTTTCCACGCCGCGTCCTTCCATCGCGTCGGAGGCGAAGAACTGAATGTCTCGCGTGATTCTTGCTGCCGATTCCGCTGCAATCGCCTTGCCGATCGCAGGTCCATCCTCTCCCACTGCAGCCGTACCACAGCTCATCAGCAGCCACGCTATTCCAAAAAGCCCCCTGGCTAACCTGGAATCGATCCCGCGCTGCTTCGCTCCTTCGACTCCCGACTGGCCGGAATACACTCCACAATCCAGCAGCCCTTGACCGTTCACCCCGCGCATGAATCCACCCTCTCTGGAACGCTTTTTCCAACGCCACTTTGGCCGGCTACAAGATCCTTGTCGCCAGGTTCTCCCAGCAACCCTCATCTAAGATTCCGATTGTAGCCGATTCCATTCGCGGGCGGCGCTGTACCATAAACCTCGGATGCAGGCCCCGTGGAACCTCTCGTCGGATTTTCACTATGACTTTTGCTAACCATTTCCATTTGCCGAACTTGGCCAGCCGTTGGATGGCGATCGGCTTGTTTTGGATTGGGCTTTCTGTTTGCAGCCATCCGTGCACGGCGCAACCACTGTCCGCCCAGTCCACGACCGCCAGCGGAGCTCGCCCCAATATCGTGCTGATCCTCGCCGATGACCTGGGCTACACCGACCTAGCCTGCTACGGCAGCGGCTACTACGAGACACCCAACATCGATCGACTGGCCAAGGAAGGTATGCGATGGCTCAACCATCATCATTGCCAAAACTGCACTCCGACGCGTGCCGCACTGCTCTGCGGACAGTATCCAGCGCGGACGGGTGTCTACACCGTCGGAGGCATCGATCGATTTGACTGGAGCATGCGGCCGCTGCGTCCGGTCGAAAATGTCACGCAGTTGCCTTTGGATCGGATGCTGGTAGGGGAGTCACTGCAGCAAGCCGGGTACGCCACGGCCATGTTCGGCAAATGGCATATCGGACAGGCCGGTCGGTTCCACCCCAAGTCGCGCGGATTCCTGGAAGCGGTGATCTCCGAAGGAAGACACTTTCAATTTGAAACCAAGCCCCCCACCGAACTCCCGGATAGCACCTACTTGGCAGACTACCTCACCGATCTGGCGGTTGACTTCATCGACCGCCATCACGACCAACCCTTTTTCCTCTATCTGCCCCACTTTGGAGTCCATGCCCCGTTGCAAGCCAAAGAGGAATTGATCGCCAAGTATCAAGGCAAACTGCCGTCCGGAGGGCATCGCAATCCCGTCTATGCCGCCATGATCGATTCGATCGATCAAAGCGTCGGACGGATTGTGCAGACGCTAGAGACGCACCATCTAACCGATCGAACACTGGTGATCTTCGCAAGCGACAACGGCGGGGTCGGTGGCTATCAACGCGAGGGATTGGATCAAAAGGAGGACACCACGGACAACGCTCCTTTGCGCCACGGGAAAGGAAGCCTCTACGAAGGTGGGATTCGAGTCCCATTGATCACCCGCTGGCCGGCGATCGTTCCCGCCAGCACCACTTGCAATGAACCGACGCTCCACGTCGATCTCTACCCTACCCTGCTGGAACTGGCCACTGCACCGCCACCCCCACAACAACTCGATGGCCTTTCGCTGAAACCGCTGTTCCAGGATCCAACCTCAGAGCTTCCGCGAGACGCTATCTTCCATCATTTTCCGGGCTACCTAGGGCAAGGAAAGAATCGATGGCGAACCACTCCCGTCAGTGTGATTCAGATGCGGCAGTGGAAGCTATTGGAGTTCCTCGAAGATGGCCACCTGGAACTCTATGACTTGGAATCGGATCTCTCTGAGTCACACAACTTGGCTTCGATCGAACCCCAGCGAGCCGTCATAATGCGGGAGCGACTAGAAGCGTGGCGCCGTGAAGTCAGCGCGTCGATGCCGAAACCCAATCGCTCGGGCGATGGCAAGTGATCGGAAGGATTGGACAGCAGCTACCAGGGAGCAGCGCTGCCAGAAGATTGCGTCTCACGCGATGCTCTCTCTCGTACGCAGGTTTGTCCCGCATGCGATGCTGTCGAATTGAAAACCCCCGAGTCGCCTCGGGGGTTTTCAATTCGACGGTATGGATCAGTAGCTCATGTCAGTCGGCTTCGATGTTGGCGACGTTGCCATCGGCCATCGCCCCCAGCCGCTGGTAGGTCAGGATGTCGATTTGATCGGACACCCATCGGACCGCACCGTCAGCCATGGCGAACTGTCCGCCACCGGTGTGGGAGCTGAAGAAGCCGGAGTTGTCTCCCCAAAGAGCGGCACAGGCCTGCAGATCGCGGGTGCGATTGCCGGTCGACTGGCACTTGGCTTTGTCATTCAGCGGCGTCAGCGTCGTACCGGTGGCAAAGTAAGGATGTCCCCAAGCGGTTCGATTGCTGTAATCGGAAATCGACTCCCCGACCATGAAGACGTTGGACTGACCATCTTTGATGTCAGCAAGGCGTGTGGAGCAGTCGGTGCGGTCGGGGGTGAGGCTAGCGGTGCTGACCATCAAACCAGGGTAGAAGATCCCGTTGTTGGCGCTGAAGGCCCAGACGGAAATCTGCTTGCCATTGGCGCTGACGGTCGAACCACTGATCGCTGGATTGACGGTTTGGTCAAACGAGTTCTTCTTGGCGGTGAATGTGCCATCCAGAGGCGGGCTGGCCATGTCGTACCACAGCCAAAGCGAACCCATCACCCCTTTGTAACTGGTGCCACCCATCGCGATATCGGCCGGAAACCAAGATGCTTCCCCCCGCTTGGTCTGCGACTCGTAGGAAGTCCCATCGCTGGGGCACTGGTAGACGGGGATGCGAGTTCCAACCACGGCTAGGTTCGCAGGAACGGACAAAGGACCTGTCAGGTATTGCATCTGGCCATAGACTGGTGCTCCGGAATCCTGACGGAAATCGATTTGATCGTAAAGGACATTCTGTTCCAGATGCGGAAGAATGGCGGTCATCCACGAGATACCATTGGGCGTCTGATTCCCGCTGGGATCGGGGCGAGTGGCGTTTTTGGGGAACTTCTGAGCGGTGGTTGAAAAGTTGATCGCCGCCAGCGCGATGTTCTTCATGTTGTTCTGGCAGGAAGCTCGCCTAGCCGCTTCACGCGCCGCCTGAACGGCTGGCAGCAGAAGACCGACCAACACTCCAATGATGGCGATCACCACCAGCAATTCCACCAGCGTGAAGGCTGGTCGAGGGCGAAAACGAACGGGCATCTCGAAACTCCCCAAGATAGACGAGTAGAAGGAATCAATTCCCGATTGATTTTATGGGATCAGGCTTTCCAAAAGCAACCAGTAACCGATCAATTCCCCTGCGGTTGGGCCTGAAACCGCTAACTCGCTGGTCGAGTGAGCTCGGGACAGTTGTTTTCCTAGAGCGGTCGCGCGTTGCTTGCTTTGAGAGGGGCGGTACGCTTGCGCGGGGGGGGCGGAGGGATGAGCGAACTTGTTGAGGATGGCCATCGTAGCCATTTTCCTCCTCGCCAAGTTCAGAGTAAGTCGCCCAGCGTCAGACGAATCGTCGGCTTTCGCCTCCGTTTTGCGATCGTTTCCTTGGGATCCCCCATCCCATGGGTTTCCTCGATTGGTCACTCGGAGCGCGACGAACAATCGGTTGGGAGTCGTTTTTTCTGCAGAGGATTGTTAGGAGCGGGGCTGTGGCGGAGCCATGGCTGAGCTGTTGGGGCGAGGGTTGGATAGGGAGTTGGCGCGATCGGGATGAAGGGTTCGCGCCGGAGAGGTGGCAGGAGAAGCTTGTCCAATGAGTCGGGGGGATTTTTTGCGAAGCCTATGTACAAAACCTGTTGATCATCGCCATGACTTGGTTCGCGTGGGGAGGGAGTCGCCGAAGAGCTTGTAGCGGGTATCGTCGGGTGGGCGGTGTGCGGGTGGCTCCCAAGTCCATTGCGTTGCTTGCACTCATGGAAAATCGCTCTTCCCCTACCGATGGGGAAAGAGCGGAAGATGGCGGGAAGTGCTGGCTGCCTGCAACTAGCTCTAGGTAGAAGCGATGCTCCCTGGATCAATCTCGGTCGATCGAAGCCGATTGGCCATCGGCCATGGATCCCAGCCGCTGGTAGGTCAGAAGGTCGATCTGATCGGAAACCCAGCGCACCGATCCATCGGCAAGAGCGAATTGGGCGCCGCCGACATGGTTGCTGTGAAAGCCCGAATTATCTCCCCACATGGCGTCGCAAGTTTCGAGGTCCCTGCGGCGGTTGCCAGTCGAAGCACAGCGGGCGCGATCGTTCAGGGGAATAGCGGTTGTCGCGGTCGACATCACCGAATGGAACCAAGCGGTGCGACGCGAATAGGCCGCGACCGCCTCACCCACCAAGAAGACATTCGACTGGCCATCTTTGATATCGGACAAGCGGGTCTGGCAGTCGAGCCGTTCGGGGCCAATCGCCGTCCCTGTTCTCATGAAGCCTGGATGATAGATGCCGTTGTTGGAGCAAAAAGCCCAGAGGGAAATCTGTCTGCCCCCGCCGCTAACGTCGCTCCCGGAAAAGACCGGATTCACCACAGGATCGACTAAGCCGCGTTTCCCAGTGAAGGTCGATTCCAAGGTAAGATTGGATGGGTCGTACCAATTCCACAGAGACCCCATGACACCCTTGTAGCTGGTTCCGGCAAGCGGAATGATCGACGGAAACCACTTCGCTTCTCCTCGATTGGTGAGCGCCTCGAGGCTGGTTCCATCACTAGGGCAATGAAAGAGCTGGACGCGGGACTGCGCGACTGCCAAGTTCTGAGCGGTTTGATTTCCAAAGAGGTAGACTTGTCGACCAAAAAAGCTGAAGACCGGATCCTGGCGGAACTCCAGTTGGTCAAACAAGCTATTTTGTTCGATGTGCGGGAGGATTCCGACCATCCACGAGACACCCTGCGTTCCAAAATTCAGCACACCATTGGGACGCACCGAGTTCTTCGGGAACGTTTGATTGGTGGTGGCGAAATTCAAGGAAGCCAGAGCGACGTTTTTCAGGTTGTTCTGACAGCTGGCGCGGCGAGCTGCTTCGCGCGCCGACTGAACAGCGGGAAGCAGCAATCCCACCAAGACGCCAATGATGGCGATCACCACCAGGAGTTCCACAAGCGTGAATCCCCTACGACTTGAACATTGAATCCCCATGCCCCTGTCCCCCCCTAGAAAGAACCACCCGCAAGAACACCTGCAAGACAGTCAAATTCAAGGCGTCCAAGGTTTCCAGCCTTGCTGCCGGAAAATTCTTCCCAAGGCACCTATTTGTCTCATTTTTTTCAAGCTGTGCGTTTTTTGGCGATTTTGACGCCGACGCTAGAACGCTGGCTATCCTGGCAAAAGGTGGTTGGCACCGATTGGAATGCTGGCAAAATGGCAAAAGGTGGTTGGCACCGATTGGAACGCAGTCTCGGCCATGCGAACCCAGCGGATCGCGGCCGCTGCCTCGTGAGCAAGCTAGCTATCTTGGCAAAAGGTGGGTGGCACCGATCGGAATGAAGTCTCGGCCATGCGAACCCAGCGGATCGTGGCCGCTGCCTCGTGAGCAAGCTAGCAATCCTGGCAAAAGGTGGGTGGCACCGATTGGAACGCAGTCTCGGCCATGCGAACCCAGCGGATCGTGGCCGCTGCCTCGTGAGCAAGCTAGCAATCCTGGCAAAAGGTGGGTGGCACCGATTGGCGAAAGGTGGGTGGCACCGATTGGCAATTGGAATGCGCCGGCAAAAGGTGGGTGGCACCGATTGGCAAAAGGTGGGTGGCACCGATTGGAATGCTGATTGGCAAAAGGTGGGTGGCACCGATTGGAATGCTGTCACTTGACGCAGTGGCATGGCCGTCTCGGCCATGCGAACCCAGCGGATCGCCGACATTGACTCGCACGAACGCTAGCTATCCGCGCGATAGGTGCATGGCATCTTTAGGAATGCTCTTACGTCGTCCGTTGTGGCGCTGTCCAGCTAGCATCGACAATACGCGAAAAATGCTTGTTACCGCACAAGCATGGTTGGCAGGTCGTCAAAGAGGTGGTGGCACGAATTGAAATATCGTCACCCGGCCCGCAGGGAGAGAAGCTGCGGGCCTACAACCTGCGATATTTGCAAATCCTAGAGCCTCTAGTTCTCCAGGCCTGACCCAATGCCTCTTCTGCGAGACTTGCGGATGCGGCGCCCGAGGCTTATCGCCGCGAAGCCGATCAGCGCGGACATCGTCGATGGCTCCGGCACCGCGAACTCACCGATAGGCAGCGAGGTTTGGAATACCCAGACGCTTTTGTTTGGGTCGCCACCGAAAATCGACAAATCAGCACCAGGGCCCAGAAGGCCGCCTAGACTGCTCACTGCCACGAGGACGCCGGTCGACGCATTGTAGATATTGCCAGACGGGCCGATGATTCGCTCGTTTTCAAGCAAAGGGTAGGCCACGGATGTATCAAACCCGCCCATGGACAAATCGGCGGGCGATCCCGGCAGCAGATCCACGCCATAAATGGTGGTGAACAGTGCGCTGTCCGTCGGAGGGGATGCATCGTCATAGGTCACGTAGGCCGCGGCTACACCGATTCGGTTGGTCAAGTCGATGGGATTACCAATCGGACCTCCCACAAAAACGTAGTCATTGAATGTGTTGATCACGAAGCCAAAGCCTATCCCAGGCATTCCCTGCGGGAACGGATAGATCGTCGCAGGTGCGCCCCACGTGGGAGGATTGTACGGCGAGCCCCAAACAGTGACCCAGGTGGATTTCGTCTCGAAACCGCTCCCGTTCGGGACCAAACTGTAGTCGCCTTTCCAATCGATCGCCGGCGACGAGGTCCGCAACGCCGCAACGGATTCACTGCAAAGTCCCGCCACCAATGCCACTGTCCATATCAACGCCCATGTAGCACTTCGGAATTTCATCGCATGCACCTCTGTTACAAAAACTGAGACGTCGAAGAGAACCGCAGACCTGACGCTAGCGGGTTTGCACTGGTGTCGCAACTAGCCCGAAAAGGAATGGCGCTGAAAAATCAAAAATAACCTTTTTGAGACTTTCACACACTAAAAAATGTCGATCCAGGATTGCAGCGGGAGTCGATGGGCTACATAGATCGAGGCTGAAATCGCCCATGAAGGGTCGTCAGACAGTGTGTGCCGAACCACTAGGAATCATAAGAATCTTCGCTTGAGTGGTTCATCTCTTAGGTTAAAAGAAATCAAAGTGCCAATGCATCTTTGGTTTGCTTCGGGGCCAGGGATGTTTTTTTGGGGGTGACCAAGCAGAAGATAGGATTGCCTTTGGATACTCCTAACCATTGGTCCATTCAACAATGCGATCCCCCCAACAATTTTGCGGACCAGTGGGCCACACAGGAGCAAAAAATGGATCGCGACGATTTGCCTTTCACGAAGACACCGAGACATTCCGAGTGAATGGACCGATGGATTTCTCTGGTATCTGGGTACCTCTTGGATTGCGTGAGATGAATGGGCCGGGTGCGAGTCTGGCTCTGGCTCTTTTCTGGTCCATCCGGCAATTCGGTAGGTTGTGTCCGTCCGGCCGAACGGAGTGGGCGGGATGGAGCCATGTGGGCAAGGGCAACGGGTGCCATGGGTGCGATGGATCTCACCCTCACTTAAAGGTGTCAGGGTGCTGTGCCTGTGGACACCGGCAATTCTCGCGTTGGTCCTCCGGGCCCGACTCCCCTAATCGATCGAATCAAGGGCCGTCAGGAGTCAAAAACCACTGAGCCTAAAAACCAAGTGAAGCATTTTCACTCTGGCTGTCTGCAGACCTGAAAAGCCTATTCGTTTGCGTTCATGGAGCACCGCTCACAGAAATCCCAAATACCAAATAACTCCCGAAAGGTGCTTGGCACCTTTTGAGTGTTGCCCCACTAGCGACGGATATTCATTCTCGCAGCGGACGGAGTGGCGCGGTCAGGAATTCGGTGCGCCGTCGGTGATGCATCCTTCGGAGGCGCTGCGGACTAACTGGATGTACTTGTAGAGGGTACCCCGAGTCGCTTTGAGTGAGGGGGCAGTCCAGGATCGGCGTCGCGTCTGCAGTTCCTGGTCGGAAAGATCGACCGAGAGCCGATTGTTTTCCGCATCGATGGTCACCATGTCCCCATCCTGCACCAGAGCCAGAGGTCCCCCCACCTGAGCTTCCGGGGTGATGTGGCCGACGATGAAGCCATGGGAACCACCGGAGAAGCGGCCGTCGGTCAGCAGGGCGACGTCGGACCCCAGTCCGGCACCCATGATGGCCGAGGTGGGGGTCAGCATTTCGGGCATCCCCGGGCCTCCCTTGGGTCCTTCGTAGCGAATGATGATGACATCCCCTTTCTGGATCTCCTTCCGCTGCAGTGCCTCCAGCATGGCCTCTTCCCCGTCGTAGCAGCGAGCGGGACCCGAGAAGACCAGTCCTTCCTTCCCGGTGATCTTTGCGACGGCACCTTCAGGCGACAAGTTGCCGCGCAGTATCTGGATGTGTCCGGTTGGCTTGAGCGGGTTTCCTACGGTGCGAACAATCGACTGGCCTTCTTTGAGCCCGGGGAGGTCGCTGAGGTTTTCCGCCAGCGTCCTTCCAGTGACCGTCCGGCAGGAACCATCGAGCAGCCCTTCCTGAAGCAAGTACTTCATCACCGCAGGAGTCCCACCGACCGAGTGCAAATCCTCCTGCACCCATTTGCCGCTTGGTTTGAGATCTGCAAGGTAGGGGATGCGTTCGGAAACCCGCTGAAAGTCATCCAGCCCAAGGGGGACATCCACCGCGTGCGCCATGGCGATCAGATGAAGCACGGCATTGGTGCTGCCGCCCAAGGCCATCACCACCGTCATGGCGTTCTCGAATGCAGATCGGGTCATGATGTCCCGCGGCTTCAAATCGAGTTCCATCAGCTTCCGCATGGCGTGGCCAGCTGCGATGCATTCGGTATGCTTGGCCGGGTCGACGGCAGGGATCGATGCGGAGTAAGGGAGCGACATACCGAGGGCTTCGATCGCCGAGGCCATGGTGTTGGCGGTGTACATCCCGCCACAGGCCCCCGCCCCAGGACACGAGTTGCGCACGATCTGCGATCGCTCCTGATCGTCGATCTGTCCAGAGAGAAACTGGCCGAAGCACTGGAAGGCCGAGACGATATCAAGCGTCTGCCCATTCCATTTTCCAGGCCGTATCGTTCCTCCGTAGACCATCAGTGAAGGCCGGTTTAGACGACCCATCGCAATCAAGCATCCAGGCATGTTCTTGTCGCAGCCTGGAATCGCGATCAGCCCGTCGTACCATTGCGCCCCCATGACCGTTTCGATGGAATCGGCGATCAGGTCGCGAGACTGCAGTGAAAAACTCATCCCGTCGGTGCCCATCGAAATCCCATCGCTAACTCCGATCGTATTGAATCGCATCCCGACCAAACCCGCTTCCACAACCCCTTGACGGACCGAGGCCGCTAAGTCGTTCAGGTGCATGTTGCAGGTATTCCCCTCATACCACATGCTGGCGATCCCTACCTGTGGCTTGTTCATGTCCTCCGGCGTCAGCCCGGTCCCGTATAGCATCGCCTGCGAAGCGCCCTGGCTTTTGGGTTGCGTGATGCGGGAGCTGTAGGGATTCAGCGGACGGGACATCTTGGTTGCTTTCCTTCGATTCAGGGGAAAGGGGATGGAATGGGGGAGCCAGACCGAGGTGAGCCGGTTGGGATGAGCCGGTTGGGCAGCCGGTACAGGTGCTTGCCGAGCCAGGACCACCTAATGTAATCGTTCCCGTTCGCTCCGCGAAGAAGGTTCGCCAGAGGATCGATGCCGATGGGATCCCAGGGAATCGCTTCCCGCAAGTACACTTGAAGCACTGGCGGATCGCCTGAGTCCCACTTTCTTGGTTCCCTCATTCGGATTTCTTTGCCTCACCATGCCACCAAAGCCAACCGCCGATCTCTTCTTCTTTTTTGACCTCGGTAAGGTGCTGGTCGACTTTGACCATCAGGTGATGGTGGCAAATCTGGCAAGGTTGCTTGGGGTGCCAGGTGAATCGGTTCGTACCCTTCTGTTCGATCATGGCTTGGAGGATGCCTACGAACGAGGCGATATCACCAGTGAGACATTTGCGGCTAGGTTGCTGGCCATCGGGCACCATCCAGTCGATCACGACGAATTGCTCGATGCTGCCGGGGCGATGTTCACCGTCCAACAGGACATGGTGCCGGTGCTGCAACGGTGCCGTCAGGCTGGAGTGGGCATGGGGCTGCTATCGAATACCTGTGAGGCGCATTGGGAGTGGCTGCAGCGGCATCCGATGGAAACGGTCGTCGGCTGGTTTGATCCGATCGTTTTGAGCTATCGCGTCCATGCGATGAAGCCGAGCCTGTCGATTTATCGCACCGCCGAGCGGATGGCGGGCGTCGGGCCTGAATCGATTTTCTTCATCGATGATCGAGCCGAGAATGTCGAAGGAGCTCGCGCGGCAGGATGGCGAGCGACCCAGTTCGTCGACGCAGCACGTCTGCAACAAGAGCTCGATACCATCCTCCCTCCCCAGGTAGCAGGATCGGCCCTTGGGGAGAGTGAGATCGGTTCTTTACCCTCCCCCAGGGAGGGTCGCTGAGGAGGAACGACGAAGCGGGGAGGGCAAGATGGTTGTTCGGTTGAGTCAGCATGTTCTGAGTTGATTTTGTGCTAAAGGAAAAGGTCCCTCCCCGCTCGTTCCTCGCGACCCTCCCACAGGGAGGGTGAGATCCATGGCAAGTCTTGCATCCCACGGGCAGAGTGAGATCGGTTCTATACCTCCCCCAGGGAGGGTCGCTGAGGAGGAACGACGAAGCGGGGAGGGCAAGATGG
>Ga0315909_10001186_pt1 | contig 35117 bp, 58 predicted proteins | sample LakEriMetagenome_11_FD_203527 | JGI IMG/M metagenome (GOLD analysis project Ga0315909, IMG submission 203527) | Freshwater fungal communities from buoy surface, Lake Erie, Ohio, United States - Buoy 2 MA125 | ecosystem: Environmental > Aquatic > Freshwater > Lake | place: USA: Lake Erie, Ohio... | reverse complement strand
CAGCCACATCCTTAGCCACAGCGATGCCAGCACCCTTAGTGCCGCCAAGAGGCGAATAGACTGTCACCTGATAGATGCCGCCGAATTCGTCGCTAGATGTCCCAGCAACGCCCACAGACAGCGTAGGGCCGGGCAACAGGGCTTCTGCAACGTAAACAACGCCAGCAGTGGGCGTGAATGGCGCATTTTCCCATTGGGTCGGCAAATTCAACGTGTTTAGCTGGCTTGCAAGGGCGGCGGCAATGGCTTGGTTACTCATCGTCAAAAACCTCCGCAACTTGCATATCAATGGCAACCTTAGTCCCGTCATCCTTCTTTATGACATAAGCGATGACTTTGCCAGAATTGCCGACAAGCACACTATCAAGGATGCCGACTTCCCAGACCGATGGAAACCACACCTTTGTGCCAATTTCCATTAGTTCGCCCTTAGCTGACAGATATAAACTACATCTGCGCCGCTCTTGCGGATGCTCTGCACATCCATGATGCGGTAAGTGGTGCTATCTACCAATGCCGTGCAACCGCGCTCTGGGCGCTGCGTAATCAGTTCAAGGATTAAGCGGATGTCGTTTGCCTGTATCACTGCCCCGTCAATATCCGAAGAAACGTATTTCCCAGCATATCCCTTGGCTGTGTAGCTAGTGCCACCAGTAGGGGTAACAGGCTCCCCAGTAATAGGGTCAAAAGCAGCAGTGCCAGCGAAGGTAATCGTGACCGCTTCACCATATTTGTCCAGCAGCTTGGCTGCTTGCGCCGCTGTTTGCCCCATTATGTCCGCACCACCCGCGCCTGCGTAAAGCCACCATCGCTGGTGCTAGACATGAGATAGGGCAAAACAAGGCGATTGACCGCAGGATAGCGGGCGGCCTGACTGCCAAATTCAGAATAGGTGGTTTCAATGACATCCACCTTTTCCTTGATGATTTGCTGGCCGAGGTCGCTAATCAAATCCTCACCCGCAGAGGCGCGAAGAGCCATCTCAATGCAGGCGCGAATAACAGCAGTTGGCACAATGTTGGCAGGAACAGGGAATGTGTCCACCTCAACCTGTTCACGCGGCCATGAAAGGGCTTGTGTCGAGGTGACGCGATAGCCCTTCCAAGCCTCACGATAGGTCTGCTCCAAGTAATCCGTGGCTTTGATAAGCGATTGCTCTTTGACTGTCTGCGTCAAGGCAGCCCAGCCAGTGACCCCTCGGTCTGCGACATAGCTGTCAGCAGCCGCAACAGATGCGTAGCTGTTCGAGTTGCTCAAGCCAGCACCAGTTTCAACCACAAAAGCCATGTTTTATTCCTCCGAGCGTCTCCCGGCCTTATCGCTTATTTAAGCCTTTGGCGCAACCTTCGCAGGGCGCTTGGCCTTCTTTGGCTGTTCTGCTGCTGGGGCTTCCTCGGCAATAGGCTCTGGGGTCGGTTCGGGTGCCGGGGCGGGAGCCGCAACAGGCTCAACCTTTTCACCAGCCGGGGCAAACTTTGCATCAAGGATGCGATAGCCCTGCGTCTGCAATTCAGCTTTGCGCTCTGGGCTTACGGGGTGGGGTTCATAAATAGTTTTGCGGGCCATGTCAGTTCCTTCAAAGAGTTAGGGGGCAGCCCAACACTGCCCCCTCCCCCTGTTGCTTAGGCTTCGCCGATGATAACAACGCCAGCAGTATCCTTGATGCTGGTGACGCACTTATCCCAGTTAGTGCCAGTGGCAAGTTCTGCATCCGTAGGCGACTTGCCGCCGTTGGCAGCATCCCACGAATAACCCTTGAGGCGCAGACCAAACGAATAGTCCACCTGCATCGTAGTTTCGATGCGCAGTTTGCCGTTGGTGGTTTCGATGTTCGACACAACGTCACCAGCGTCATAGACGATGGCTGCGCTGTCGGCCAAACCAAGAACAGCGTCATAATCAACGCTGCTTTCAGTGAACGACAGAGCAGGGGCATCGGTGACCACGATGGCGCGGCCAAGGATGTCCACAACAGTCACATCGCCAGCAACAAACAGGTTGTTTGCGTTGGTGATGTTCTGGCCGAGCAACTTGTGGAAAGTCGCGCCCGTCATAACATCGGCAACGATGCGCGAAGATGCGTCACCAAACAGGGCATGACCGCTGTTGATGGCGTTCTGCGTGATTTCGTTGCCAGAACCAGCCGAATACCAAGCACCAGCCTGATTGCGAGTTGCAGCGACAGCAGCAGCAATCGCAGTATTCAACTGGTCTTTCAGCATGGCTTCGGCAAAGTTGCGCGATGCAACTTCAATGCCTTCGGCGGTCGGCTTGTTCAACCAAGTAAGCTGCGAAGGCTCAAAGCGGATGGGGCCGAAACCGCCAGCAACTTTGACAGCATTCGCAAGGTTCTGCGTCAGGTCAGTTGCAGAGGCAGAGCCGTTGGACGCATAGCGGTCAACCCGGCGCTGTGCAGCGTGAACCGAGGCAAAGAAGCTCTCTTGGAAAAAGTCGCCATCAAAGCCTTCAGTCGTGAGACGGAAAGCGCCGTTTGAGGCGGTGTTAAACTTATCAACCATCTGAGCCAGCGTCTCGATGGTGGCGGGCATGATATACTGGTTAAAAACCTGCATCTGCGAAAGAGACATAACTTAAATCCTTATTGAGCGAGTTCGGGAAAACGATTTTTAAGCGCATTTACCCGCTGCGACTTGTCCCCGCCAAGGTTGCCCTTGGGTGCTGGGGGCTGTCCATTTGCAGACTGTCCGCCGGGAGCGCCGCCCCCAACATTTGCAGGCGCTGAGACAAAATGCTTGCCTTCATCGCCAGCCGCCCACTCTGAAACAGCATCAAACAGCGGTTTGTCACCCATTAGTGCCGAATATTGCCCATTTTCGGCTGCGAGTTGCGTCTGTGATTTTAGCATCGCCTTAACGGCTGGCATCATCTCAGGGCGCACCCCAACTTTAAGCAGGGCATCATTAAGGCCATTGTCGATTAGGTAACTTTGCAAAGCGCCATCTTTTTCTGTCAGGCTCTTGGATAGGTTATCAATCGTCTTGGCGGCCTCTTTTTGCGATTTGTCCAAATTAGCCCGCAATGCCTCAACCTCTGATTGAAGCGCCGCATATTCGCCGGGGTCAATTTCTGCGCCCTTGGCTCTCGCCTTGGTTGTTCGCAGTTCGCCTAGCAATTCGCGGTTTTTGGCGCTCAGCACCTCAATTGCTGCCTTCAATTCTTCCAATTCGTTGTTTTCGTCACTCATGTGTGTTGTCCTCTGGACGTTGTTGGCCTCTGGCCGGTGGACGCATTGGCTCTGCCGCAGCTATCACAGTCCATTTAACACCAATTTCAATGAAATCAAAGCATCATGCAATTGGGGGAATATCACCCTTGTAAAGCGGGTCATTCACGATAAGGGCGACACCTTCCATCACGAATAAACCACTCTCCCAATCATCTGGGTCAGCTTGCACAAGCAGCGTTTCAATCTCAATCAAATCAGATTGCATCAAGCCTGCGCCCTTATCAGCCAGAATGGCTTGGGCTTCATCTATTTGCTTGCTCATTTAACAGCCTTTCAATGAGTTTTGCTGCGTCAGCGTCCACCAAATCGCGCTTGCCCATCATATAAAGGGCAAAGTTCTCAGCAAACCACTCGTATTGGTCAGTTGTGCCGTATTTAGAGGCCTGCAAATCCTTCTGCGCACGATTAACGCCAGCCCAAATATTAATTAAGTCACGCTCCACTGGGGGCTTTTGAGCCAGCCGCGAAACCTCTTTGCCATACATCTGATGAATATGGTGGGCCATCTCATGATAAAGCACATTTCGCGCTCTATCAAAGCCATCAGCAAAATAGCTGACAGTGTTGAATGGCCGCTCTGCAACATCATTGCCGGGCTTCCATTTAGAGGCATCCCCACCAGCCCTGCTTAGTGTGAGCAATTCTTGCCGTGCAATATTCACCTTCTGGCCCAATTCCGTAGCTTCGCGGCGGGCCTCATCCCATTTGATGAAGACTTCATCATATTCTGGGGTTCCACGAATTTGACCCAACTTTGTCGCAAGCTGCGAAATTTCACCCAGCAAAACATCGCGCCTGTCCATGTCCTTGGCAACTCGCGCTTCTAGTTCGTCCGCGAAAAATTGAGGCTTTTTGCCACCAACGCCATAGGAATAAGAATTGAAGCTGTCAGGGTTCAGATGCAAAACACCATCGCCCATTGCGGCAATCGTTCTGCGCCCAACCTTGATGCCCCTGATTGGTGGAATGCCAAAACGCGCAGAGATGTCATCTAATTCTGGTTTCAAAGCCAGCACCATTGATGCCGCCTCATCGTCAAACCCAGCCAGTGCAGCCTTGCCAATGTCCTTTGGCTTTACGTCACGATAAACAATTCTGTTTTCAGTGCCATAAGCAGCAGAGGTTGCGGCTGATGCCAACTGCGCATCAAGCTGCCTAATCACCTCGCGTTTTTTCAGCACTGGTGTTGTGGCAGCAGTCAACTCAGGATTTATTGCAGGAGCATTCACATCACGCGCAGGGATTGGCTTGGGTTCTGGCGTGTTGTCCACCTTCACCTTGGTAACGCCACCATATTTGGCCTTGAGTTGCGCAAGTGTCAGAGGGGTGCCTTGGGCGCTCAGAAGCTGCGACAGCGTGATTTTGCCATCGCGCCACAGTTGCGCCCGGCCTTTGCCCAACATCTCATCAGCGAAGCTGTCAGGCTTGCTGCGAAGGAATTGGTCAAAGCTAAGGTCGGCAGCAACTTGCCCGTCCATGCTTGAGCGAGTTGATGGCTGGGTGTTCGGGCCAGCTTTTCCCTCTCCATCAATCTCGGCAAAGGTCTTCGTGATAGGAATGGTGGTTGAGCGACAAGCCCAGTGTGCAGGCGGGCCGCCACCCCAAGGGATATTATGCCCTTGAGGCTCAAACTCAGGGAATGACCACGTTTTGCCAGAACGGGCGATGCAGATGTCGCTGGTGCGGCCATCTAGTGTTGAAACCCACTGAATAGCCTTGATGATGTCGGCGTTTTTCTCATAGGTCGCAATACGCGCCTCATTCGAGAGAGTTTGAACGGCAGTTCGTGTGATTGCCACAGCGTCACGGCGGGCCTTTGATAGCGCCTCTGGGCCTTTGTCAGTCCCATTTCCGACAATCGACTTGGCAATTTCCCTGTTTGTCTGCCCAAGCAAAACCCCATTTTTGATTGTGCGCTCTAGGTCAAACTGGGTTGTTTCATTCAGCTTACCCCACCACTGACCAAGGGTCGCACCTTGAATGAGCGATGATTTGCCGATGCGGTCAATCACAGGCTCTGGGGGCAGGACAGCTTCAATGCCAACTTGAGCCATGCTTGCCACTGTATAATTGGCCTCAGTCGCCGCCAGTTCGCCAATAGCAGGCTCTGGAACAATAACCCGCGCCTTGAGTTCCTCAATGGCCTGATTAAGCCTTCTGCCTTTGTATTCCGTCAATTCTGGGCCGCGCAGTTGCTTTTCAATGTCAGCAGCAATCGCGTCATATTCTTTGTTGATGCGGATATTTTCGCCAGAGATAAGGCGCAACAGCAGCAATTGTCGAATAGCTGTCAGGTCAAGCAGGCGGTCTGAGGTGTTCACGGGGCCACCTTATTGACTGTGAGGATGATTGCGGGCGTTGCAGGGCGCGTTGGCGTTGTCCGTGCCGGAATGTTGGCAATATAAACCTTATCACTTGGGCATGACCATAGAATGCGGCAATATTCGCCCTTCTTGGCACGAATGAAGAAATTCCAAGCAGCCACTGTTGCGCCATTAAATGCCCCATGCTTGCTTGGCACTGTTAGGTCGGTGCAACTATCAGGCTCGTTTGTGCCATCGCGGGCAAGCCAGATGCTGACATCGTGTTCTTGGCTGTCGGTATTGTAAAGCTGGGCGCTAAACTGCACATTGAATAAGCCACTGACGCCAAAGGCAATTTTCACCCCATCCTCAACGCTGATGCCAAAATTCTCGACAACAGTGTCAAATTCCATCGGGGTCGCAGTGTTGGCTGCATGGGTCTGCGTCTGGCTATCAATCGCAGAAAGGTAAACAGGCTGGGCTGCGCCGCTGGCGATAACCCCACCGCCCCTGCGCTTTGGCTTGGGCAGTTCGATTTCAAATTCGCGCCCGTCAGTCAGGGTTATCCAAAAAGACGTTTCGTCGCGCTGCTCAACAAGCGCGATACCCACCCCATCAGAGCCATCACGGCCATCACGGCCATCAATGCCATTGCGGCCATCAATGCCATCACGCCCATCAGTGCCAGCATCACCATCGCGCCCAGCAGCGCCAACCAGTTCGTCGCGGTTAATCTCAAACCAGATGTCAACGGCAAGTCTAATTTCCTCGCTGGTCGGCGCTCTTCCGGCCTGTCCATCATCGCCCTTTGGGCCGGGTTCGCCATCCTTGGGTTGTGCGATGTTGGCTTCGAGCCACTGCACAGCAGCAGATTTGATTTGTTCGTCAGTAACAGCAGGCGCATCCTTACCATCCTCGCCGGGCGGGCCTCTATCGCCGGGCGGGCCGGGGATTTGCTTTTGGACAGCTAAATCATTGACCCGCTGGTTAAGGTTAGCCATCCCCTCAACCAAGGCAGTAATGATTTCATTTTGAACGGCCATTTACAGCCCCAATCGTTCGCGTATTCCTGCCATCAGGTCGGCTTCTTGCTGATTATCTAGGTCATCATCATTGTTGTCATCAACAACAAAGACGTTGCCATCAGCATTGGTCGGCATCGCAAGGCTTGGGCCTTGGTCATTAAGCTGGGCCTCATACTCTTCAAACGTCATGTCGGGCCGGACAAGTTCGCCGCGCTGCATATTATCAAACAGCACAGACAGAGGCATCACATCACCTTGATAGGCGGCGACAAGGGCTGTCAGCATCTGAGGCTGCATCCGAGTTGCGCCAAAGTCAGTATTGAGCGAAAATTCAACAGTCTCAGGCGCTCCCACCCAAGCTGCCATCCAGTTAAGGCTGCGCTTGATGGCATCAGAGGCGGCGCGACTGATAGAGGCCAGCACCGAGCGTTCGCCTGCTGTGCGCAACTCAACAGTGCCATAGGCTTCGGCTGTGCGCTTTTCGTCAATCAGCATCCGAGCGCCAAGCACGGCCATGCGGCCTTCTTTGTCCTTGATGGCTTCGCGCAAAGTTCCAAGGCCATCGCCCTTAAACTCAAGAAATTCAGCCTTCGCGCTGGGGTCTGGAAACACCCATGCCGACAACGAGCCAATCGCCAACACTTGTCCTGCGTCAAGCTGGACACCAGCCACATATGGGGTCGGCAGGCCAGTGAAATGCAAGCCATGCTCATAATCTGCGCTGTTGCGGTAGTGAGCAAGGTTCATGTCCACCAAGTCAAGTAGCGGCGGCTTCTGCACATTGGTGTCAGCACTATTCGCGCCCAAGATGGTGAACGGAATAAAGCGCATCGGCGCACCGCGCATCAGCGGGTAAACCTCAGACTTTAACGCGCCCTCTTCATCCATAACGCGCACCCGATAACCCTGTTCCGTAAGGTCAAGCACCCGATATTGCACACCTGTGTTGGCTGTGAATTCGTCCTCAAACGTCTCCACATCCTCGCGCAACACTACCAATGTCAACACCTCTGCGCCATTCATGATGGTTGTGCGCCAGTTAATCATGGCCTCCGCACTATACCAACGCAGGAAAGGCCGAGCATTCAAAGCCTCGGCAGCGGCAACAGTCAGGTTATCAGGCAAGCCTTGCGGGTAGTCCACCATGATGCCCACCCGGCCCACCGCAATCTGCTGCTCGACAACCTGTTCGCTAAACTCACGCAAGTTGATGTCAGAAAGGGTCACATCATCTGCATAAGGCACAATGGCAGTCGGCAGGACAAATTGCGGGTCTTTGGCAAAGATGAGGCCAGTCAGAGCGTCAAGGGTGCGCCCGGTGGCGTTAAAGAAGCCTGCCCGCTCCTGATATGCCAGATATTCGGCATCAGACTGCCCAACAAGCCGGGGCAAGTAAATGTCGGTGTTGTAGACCGGGTTGAACAGGGTGCCGATATAGCGTTCACCTGTCTTGCCGTTCTGGATGATGGCATCCTTACCAGCGACAACATCGCGGCAGCGCCGCCATTTCCACTTATACGCATCATATTGTTTGTGCGTGTTAGTGACCGACATGGCTAGACCCCTGATAGCTTGGCAAACGAGACTGTGCCGCGATTGATGCCAAACTTATAGCACACAAAATATCCAAGTGCATCATTAAGGTGGTCATGCCCGCTAGACTTATCAGGTTCGCCGTTTTTGTCATAAGATTGCTGCTCCAAGCCTTCCACCAAAGTCGGGCATTTGTCAAAATTCACAAGCAGGCGGCGCACCCCGTTGGAATGAATAAGCTGGTTAACTGACATCACCCTATCTTTGACCGCAGGGTTTGCTGGGTTCGCCAGCACTGTGAAATTGGCGCTGCGCAAAAGGCTGATGTCCGAAACGCTGGCATTAACCGATTTGGTCGATTTGCCGGATGCGTCTGGGTAAATCGTGATGCTGTGGCCGGGATAGCGTGACCGCAGCACATCAATCATGGTTGGCGTGTCCCTGACTTTGGTTATTTCTTCCATCGCTATCGGGTCGCCACCCCTGATGACGCAGACAATGGCGCTCATATTGTTGACGTTAAAGTCCATGCCAACGTGCAATGGCTCATTACCTTGGATGTCGAGGTCGCATCCATTAAGTTGGCGGTCAAACTCATGATAAACGCTGCCAGCGGTCAGGTTGACGAATTCACCATCAAGATAGGCGGCAAGCAGGCTGGACGGATAAATTGCCTTTAGCTGGTCTATATAGCCATCAGGCAGGAAGGGATTGGATGAGGTCGGGGCCTTGATGAGTTCATAACCCGGCTTCGCCTCTCTGCCCCATGTGTTGTAGACGAATTTGAACCCTTCTGGTGTCGAGACAGCGGCAAGCGTGTTCTTAGCCCCGTCAGGCTTCACTTGTCGGCAGCGGCCAAGCATCTTAATCCAGACTTGCGCGGCGTGGGCGTGTTTCAGCGTGTCAATTTCGTCAATCACGCCATCGGCAATTTCAAAGCCAACCAGCCGCTCTGGCGTGTCAGCAGACCGAAAGATAATCTGCGCATCGTTTTCTAGCTTGATGATGCCATCGGTCTTGTTCGCCTCATAACCAATGCCAAAGTCGTCAAAGAATTGGCAGAAGCGAGGCCATGCAATCAGGCGGATGAGGTCGAATGTCGGTTCGACAAAGCCAAAGTTTAGGCCGGGATAGGTCAGAGCCTTGAGCGCCAGCCTGATGATAGCAGCTTGCGACTTGCCTGCACCAAAGCCTGCAATCATGGCAGGGTGTGGCGCATCCGTAAAAACGAATTGCTCTTGAGGCTCAGTTAAGCGCAGCCGAATTTCTGGCATCGTCTGCGTCTATTGTGATTGGCAATTTTTGGTCGGCGCGTTCCACAATAATCTTAATGGGTTCGCCCTTGCTCTTGAGGTCGATTTGCGTTGGCAGGATTTTGGCAAGCAGGCCCATAAAGGCAACAGGGTTATCCTTTGCCTGCTGCACAAGCCATTCGTGTCCCCCAACCTCATCAAAGGCAGCAAGGATGGCTTCTTTGACTGTGCGCGTGAATTTGTTGAGTTCGCCCTTTTGGCGGCCACGGCCCGCTGATGGGGGAAGCCTTTTTGCAACAGGTTGCAATTCTTTATTGGACATTATGCCCTCGCATCTAACAACTTTGCACCCTTATCGCTCAATTAGGCTTTGCGGTCTAGCGTCTCTCTCGCAAGCTGCATTGGCTTGGGCCATCCTGATGCAATTCGCTTTAGGGCATCGCGCAGGCGGTCTATTTCGTTTTCCAGCGCCTTGCGCTCTGCCTCAGTCATCGTTGCCCACCTCAAACATCTCTTTATTGGTCAGTATAAAGTGCATTTTTCTGCGCTTGGCTTCGCGGACAAGGCCGAAATATTTGCGGCGGGCGCGGTCAAGTTGCTCTGGCAGGATTTTGATGCGGTAAACATCATATCTTTCATTTTCTTCTTGTTTGTTCACGATGGTGACCCTCTGCAATGCAAGCTGCTGCCAGTTCAATAGCCTCTGCTGCCGCTTCGCATTCTCGCTCTTTGTATTTGCCGGATAATGCCCCACCCATAATTTCGGCTGCGCTTGCGTTTAGCCAGAAAACGATGGCTTCCCGTTCAAGGCGCTTGCCTGTTTCCAAGTCCTTGCGGCGAAGGTTAGAGATTATCTTTAGCCCCACCATTCTTCTTCCATCTCTTCGCGCTCTTCGGGTGATGGGGTCGGGCTGGTGGCTATCAGATAGCTAGTCAGGCCAAGAATGCCGACAATCGTGACAAAAAGTATAGTCTGGCTGTTCATCAGTCGGCCTCTCTGACGAAAATGCCATCAACCATGCGGCCCTTGCGGTCTTTTATCTCATCCCATGCCTGTTCTATGCAGCTTTCGATGAGAAAGCCCTTTTGCTCTGCCAAGATGGTCAGCACGACGATGACATCACCGATGCTGTCCTTGAATTGGTGTTCTTTGCCCTTGGCGATGGCTTCTGCCAGTTCGCCCACCTCTTCAATCAGCTTGACGAATTGGGCCTGCGTTGTGCTGCCTTCAATCAGGTTGCGGTCACGCGCCCAGCTTCTAATTAATGCAAAATGTTCCATTGCTCCCCTTTCGCAATCGCACCATGCCCGGTTGTTGCCCAGCCGCACTATGGCGCAATTTGGATGATGCTGCCTCACTTTTTCTTAGCAAATCTGCCGTTTTTGTCACGCGCCTGTTTCTTTGGCGGGTCAACTTTTAGAACAGTTTTTGCCTCAGTCTTGGTGCCACCAAATATAAAGGCAACCACAATCACGAAAGCCAGAACGGCCAAAATTCCTAAAACATCCATTTTTCCTATCTCCTAAAATGTGTCTGTTATCTCAGGCACGAAACCCGCCTGCATCGCTTCGACTGCAACGCAGACAGCACCGGGGATGGGGACTTCATCTTTTTCCCAGCGGCGCAGATTGCGTTCGCCGTGCATCCCCATCCTTAAAGCATCGGCAAGGTCGGTTAGGGACATCCCCATTGCCTTCCTTGCCTTTGCCAACTGCTTGCCCGTTTCAATCACGGCATAGCCACCCAAATTGCCCAAAACAGCACTGGGCCAATGACAGGGAACAACAGACCAAAAACCTTTTCGCTGGTCGGCTGACTGGCCCAAACGGCCTTAATTGTTTGCATTGTTGTCATCTTCTGCAACCTCTTCTGTTTCTTCTGCCTCTTCAATGGCCTCTGGGGCTTCCTCGGCAGGCTCTTCAATTGTTTCTGTCACGGGCGCAGCATCAATCACTGCAACTTGCTTGATGAGGTCGAGCGACAGGTTAAAATGTTTTGCGCCCTTGCTGGCATCAATGATGTCGGCGGTGGCGGGCGGCATATCGCCACAATCCCAGCCGAAGCCATCAGCGGCCACGATGACTGCGTTGCCATCCTCATCCAGATAAGCGTCCTTGACTGCTGCGTTGCCAGCAATCCGGCCTTGGATATACTCGTTTGTCAGTTTTGCCATGATATGTCCTCTTCAAATGGTGGGGGCGCAAGGCCCCCGGCTGTTATGCTATCGCAAAAATATCGTTTGCCTCAAAATAAGCGTCTGCACGTTCCATAATCCGCTGCCCGTCAGCCATCGCATCAGACAAGCGGGCGAGGATGCTGCCCTTAACTTCCGCGCCATCCTCTGCGCGAATGATGATAGCATAAAACCCGTGATTTGCTTTGTATTTGCCGATTGCTGGCAGTTCGATTTTTTCCATCCGCATGATATATTTGATATTCATGTCATTCATCCTTTGATGCGGGCTGATGCCCTTGGTGGGGTGGGGGCCGAAACCCCCGGCTCGTTAGTATGAGAAAAACCCGTTTGCAGAGCAAATGCCAACATAACCGCCCGTGCTGTTTTTGCGGTTAAGCAATTCGGTCAAATCAATTGCGCCAACCCAGCGGCCCCAAGCCTCATTGAATAAAACAACATAGCGGGCAGTTGGTGCGTCAGGGCGGCGCTCAATATCAAAATGCTGGGCTGCGCGTTGCGCCATCAAAGCAGTTGCCTTTTCAGCAGCTTCCTTGGTCGAATAATTCTTGCAGGGGTTCTTGTTGGTTGCGCGGTATTCTTCAATTGCGGCAATCAGCTTGTCGGTGATGTTCATGTCGTCGTCTCCTTATTGGCGGGCTTAATTGCCCTCTGACCATTCGCTTCAACCATATTTCAGAAACCCGGTCAACAATAAAATGCAATTCAATTAGATTGGGTTGTCTTTTTTACCTGATATTCGGCAATATCCCAATCGCTTGAGCCATCCGGCCAAGGTTTCCAGCGCCATTTGCGGGGGTCGGTGTCCCTGACGATGTGACCATTGCGCATTTTTAGGTCAACAGTCTCAGCGTCAGGGCATCGGCCATTGTTCTTAGGCATCGGTTGCGATGACAGTGCCATCATCAAGGCGCATCAGCGCACCGCACTTGATGCCAATTTCAATCATGTTTGGCGACATCTCTTCAATTTGCTCTGGCGTAATTTCTGGCAATGGTTGACGTTTTGCCATGCTTTCAATTTCTTGGCGGCGCTTGCGCTCTCGGTTGGCAATCTGCTGCGCTTTCTGGCGTTGGCGCACATCTGCATCATCCCTGCGCCATTCATCAATGATGTCGATGCACTCTGCAATGGTGGGAAACCAACGGCAGCGGCGCATTGATTGCTCGGCAAGATAGGCAATCGCATCCTTTGGATAGCCCTGCAAAACCCTCTGATAGCCCATCACAAACAGCTTCCCAGAAACCATGTCCTTAGATTGCTTTGGCAAAACAGCGTCCATTACCCTGATGCACTTTAGGAAATGCTGCTCATCGCAAGGGGCTGGGGGCGGCAATGGCGATGAAGCCATCTCCATCACTTGAGCCAATTGCTTGTCTGTCAGAATGTCCGGCAGGCTTTCCAAGTCCAAGCATTCTGTCAATTTCGGCAGAGACACCATCTTTTCGTTCGGCAAAGTTTCCATTTTTGTGTTCCTTAATTTCATAGAGGTCAGTCCAGCCGTTCATCGTGCTTCGGTCAAGCACCTCGGCAATATCCTGCCCGGCATGGCGCATAGCTTCCAGCTTATTGATTGCCCGCGATGCAGCCCGGTCTGTAAGTGGCTTCTTGCGCTGCTTGCGCATTTGCAACCATCCATTCCAAGCCTCTGATGGCATCCAATCTGGAATTGCAATCTCTTGCCCCTTGGGGGGCTTATGGGGGGTTATATCTGGTTGTTGGTTATTGGTTATTGGTTGTTGGTTATTGGTTGGTTGAACGTCCGTTGAGCGTTCGTTCAACCGGCGTTGCGCAGATGCCTTGCCAGCGTTGGATGCTTTCTCTGATTTTTGGCGGAAATGCGCAATTTCTGCATCGCACCGCTCTTGCCGCCAATTTGCGCCATCGCTGATAAAAAAGTCGGATAGCACCTGTGCCACCTCTGGCACATGGTCGCGCATTCCAATCTGTCTGGCGATGTCTGCAACGTCACCAACAAGGCAACCCTCGCGCATATAATACAAATCAAGTAAGCGCCGATAAGCCAAATCTTCCATCAGTGTGAGGTGACGGGTGTGGCTGGCATAGTCGCCAATGTTGAATTGGAAATAGTGCATCTCAAGATGTTCCTTTCATGCGTGACGAAAGGCCCAAAGAGGGTTGCAAGGCGGATTTCTGGCGTGTATTTAACATTTATGCCTCCTGCATAGGCTGATTTGGGCGAGGGTGTGACTAGCATCCTCGCCCTTTCCATATCTCAGTGCGACTTACCCTTCAAGCCATCACTGCCTTTAAGTGCCTCAGCAAGAGCATCAGCAACCTTTTTGACAGCATATCGCACAGAGGAAGGGTCTTTATTGAATGTTCTGCCAATCTGATTGAACGACAATCCATCCTCAGTGTGCAGTTCATGAAACAGCACTTGGCGCACAGATGAAATGTCATGTGTCCGTATCTCGCCGCGAATATCATCTATGCTGAAACCATATGGCCTGCCAATTTCAACCGCTTTCACAAGCGCCTTCTCGACAAAATTGTTTTCAATGGTTTGCGGCTGCTCTTCTTCAGCAAATGCAGCAAAGGCTTCTGGGCTTAGACTGCAACAGCCAGAGCAATGCAGCCATCCATAATGGTCTATGACCAAGCCCCTATTGTCGCAGATTGGACAATGCAGGATAATTGATTGTGCTATTTCCATTTTTTCCCCTTTCATGATATTTATGGCTTGCCGCTCCCCTTTGGCGGCGGGGCTGGGCTGCCACTACCCAGCCCCATCAAGGGGGCGATAATCACTTCAACACCAGAAACATGAGGCGAACGATAAATCGTAAATTCGTCGCACCATCTGTCATCTGGGATAATCTCAAGGCCAACCAGTAAATCAGTCAGCAGCTTTTCGCGGTTCATGATGTCGCCGCGCCTGTTGATGTTTACCTTGACCAACATCTTAAAAGGCTGCCCGCTTGCCATAACCGGGCCACCCTGCTGCCGATGTTGCAGTTTGACGATGATGGCAGCTTCACGCTTCCAATCCTTATGCTCTTTTGTCTTGACCCTGCCGATGCCGGGGACATTCCGATAAGCCATGTTTGCCGATGGCGGCACAGGCAGGATAAAGTGCATCATTTGGCGGCCTTCTCTGCAATCAGGTCATCCACGGCCTTCCTTGCCCGCAAATAACCCTCAAGGCTGGGCTTGGTGCGGCCATTGCGCCAGTAGCTAATGCCATTGGCACTAACGCCCGCCCGCTCGGCCACCTCATAAGCGTGGATGCCATATCTGGCCGCATCGTCAAAAATTTGACGGACTAAAATGTCAACTTCCTGTTTCATGCCGCTTTTCTAAGTCCTCTTTGATAATTAGGCAACCCTTCTTGCATTAAATATAAGCGTTTTGCATTTAGGGGCTTGATTATGTTGTCGCATGGCGTATTCTGCACAGGCAAGAAGCGAAAGGGTGCTATTATGAAAAGACCAATTCCAACCAATCCATGCGACGATTGCGGCGGCAGCGGCGTTATCGAGTATTACAGCCAGCACGGCATCTGCGAGGATGTCTGCGAGGCTTGTCATGGCGTTGGCGAAGATGATGTTGATACTTGCCGCGAATGCGGTTGCCGTGTCGAGGTGCTGACAGCCGAAGACTGCTGCATTGCCTGCGATGTCTCCATTATACTGACCGAAGCGTCTGAATTTCACCACAGCAGTCGCCAGCGCGAATTGGCGATGCGGATTGCTGACGTAATCAACGGCGAATGGGCCAAGCCAGATATGGCTAATGCAAAAGCCCGCTCACAGGCCATTCTGGCCGCACTTAACTTGGGAGCCTAAATCATGTTGACCGAATTATATGACGCTATGTCCAAAGCCTTCCCTGAGATTGAAGGCGCAATCAAAGACAGCAGCAACCCACATTTTAAGAGCAAATATGCTGATTTAACATCAGTGGTGATGGCGATTAAGCCAGCCCTCTCTAAGCATGGGCTGTTTTTCCGGCAGGCAACGCGCATTACAGATGGCGGCGTTTGTGTTGAAACTTATATTTGCCACAAGTCGGGCCAAGAGGTGTCATGCGGGCTATTTTTTGCGCCAGCCCTCAAGCAAGACGCGCAAGGCTATGGCTCTGCGTTGACTTATGCCCGCCGCTATTCGCTATCAACAGCCTTCGGGGTATGCCCAGAGGATGACGATGGCAACGCTGCCGTGCAGTCAGTGCGCCAAGAGCCAAAGATTAATCAGCAGCAGTTCCTTGAATTACAGGCGCTTATTGAGGCCAGCGGGGCTGACATCAAGGTTATGTGCGACTTCTATAAAATCGGCGGTCTGGTTGATTTGCCTGCGTCTAAGTTTGCCCATGCAAAGGCCAATCTTGAAAAGAAGGTTCTTGAAAATGCTGCAAGTTGAACAGAACAGCGACGAATGGCGGCAGGCGCGTTGCGGGTCGCTGGGGGCCAGTGGTCTAAATGAGGCGCTGGCAACCACCAAGTCAGGATGGGGCGCATCGCGGGACAATATCAAGGCCCGCATCATCGCAGAGCGCCTGACAGGGGTGCCACAGGACGGGTTCACCAATGCAGCGATGCAGTGGGGCCATGACAAAGAAGATGACGCGGCAACAGCCTATCAGTTCATCACAGGGCGCAAAACTGACTTGGCTGGGCTTTTCTATCATCCAACCATCAAAAGCAGCCACGCAAGCCCTGACAGGCTTGTCGGGGATGATGGGCTAGTCGAGATTAAATGCCCCAACACAGCCACGCACATTGACACTCTGACCAGCCAGAAGGTGCCTGCCAAATATCTGACGCAGATGCAGTGGCAGATGGCCTGCACGGGCCGCAAATGGTGCGACTTTGTGTCCTTTGACCCTCGGATGCCAGAAGAGTTGCAGATTTTTGTGCAGCGGGTCGAGCGTGACGACAATGAGATTGCCCGCCTTGAGGCCGCCGTTTCGGTGTTTCTGCAAGAGGTGGACGATAAGATTGAAGCCCTCAACCAGCTAAGGAGCAAGTGAAATGGGCAATCAGGAATTGCGCTTGTTGGCGCATCTCAAGCAGCACAAGACCATTCAGCCAATGGAAGCGTGGCAACAGCTTGGCATCTATCGCTTGGCCGCTGTCATCCATCTGCTGCGCACTGACGGGCATGAAATTGAGACAGACCGCATCAGCGTGACCAATCGCTTTGGTGAGGAATGCAAGGTCGCCCGCTATATCTACCGGGGCAAGCAGGCCGAAAGCCTGTTTGATTTGATGTGAAGGTCACGCACAAGCGCATCAAGCCCAAGGCTGGCGCTGCTCCTACGGCAGAAGAGCGCCGCTTTATGGCTTGGGTTGCTGAATGTGCCTGCCTTGCTTGTGGTCGCAGGCCAGTGACCCTGCACCATGTCACAAGCGATGGTTTCAAGCGCATATCACGCAGCCACAAACGGATTGTGCCGTTGTGCGCCATGCACCACCTCATTCAGCATGGGCCGACAGTCTCAGTCGAGGCGCTTGGTCACTATGGGTTCAAGGCGCGTTGGGGTGTCGATTTGCTTGTCGAGGCAGAAAGGCTTTGGGAAAATTATGCAAACAGTCACGCTTAGAGGGTTCGAGCAGCGGCAGCTTGCAAAGAACCTGATTGATTTGGCACCTGACGATAGCGTGGTCAAAATCAGCCCGCGCAATCGGTCATCGCAGCAGAATGCCAAGCTGCACGCCATGCTGGCCGATTTGGCAAAGCAGAAACCACAAGGGCGCGAATTGGATGTCGAAACTTGGAAAGGGCTATTTCTCGCTGAGATTGGCCGCCGGGTTAAGTTCGAGCCAAGCCTTGATGGCACTGGTGTGGTTGCGATGGCACCAAGAACGTCAAAGCTGAATGTTAAGGAATTCAGCGATTTGATAGAATGTATTTATGCCTATGGCGCAGAACATGGCGTAAAATGGTCGGAAAGGGACAATTACGATGTTTAATCAATGTCAGTTTATCGGAAACTTGGGCGCAGAGCCTGAGATTAAAGCCTTCCAGTCAGGCGGGCGCATTGCAAACTTGCGGCTGGCCGTGTCGGAAAGCTGGAAAGACAAAGATACCGGGGAGCGCAAAGAGCGCACCGAATGGGTCAGTGTCGTGCTTAACAGCGATGGCCTTGTGAACCTTGCTGACCGCTATTTGCGCAAAGGCACCAAGGTGTTTGTCTCTGGCAAGATGCGCACCCGCAAATGGCAGGATAGCAATGGCAATGACCGCTATTCGACTGAAATTGTGGTTGGTGGCTTTGATGGCAAGCTGGTCATGCTCAGTGGTAAGCCAGAGGGTGAAAGCCAATTCGCCAAGCAGGATGAGCCAGCTTATCCGTTTGATGACCTAAGTGATGATGTGCCTTTTTGAGCCATGACCGATAAAATCTTAAATGAGGCCCGCGAACGTGTGGCCGCGAAATATCGTGAAGGGTCTGTTTGCTGGCGTGGTATTATGTCCGGCCAGTGGGATAGGGGCGCTTTAATGCGTGATGCGATTAAAGAGGTGACAGATGAGAAACGTGCCAATCGGTAAAACCATCAACGCAATTGAATTGGTTGAATTGCTGGCCGCGGGCCAATCAGACAAGGAAATTGCAGCATATTTTGATTGCCACCCAACTGTTGTGGCTCGGCTGCGAAAAACGATGATGGCGGTGAAGCCAACCATCAAAACAAGCATTGCACCAAAGAAAAACGACAACCCGCCAACCAAGGATTATGTAAATCTGCGCTCCAATGTTAACATGATTGATGGCTCGGAGCGTTTGTTACAGCGTCAGCTAGAGGTTGGCCTTCATTGGCTCGACAAGGCCCGTTTCATTGCTGTGTGCAAAGAAAAGGGCTGGCAGAACAGATTGCCGAAAGGATTATTAGCATGACAGAACAAGAGGTCATAAAACGGGCAAAGGCAGCCCTTGCAAAGCAAGAAAAGCTAAAAGCCCAGTTGCGCCAAGTCGATGCGGACATCCGCGAGATTTGCAATGATTATCGGACAGTCACAAGGACATGGATTGTCAGGCCAGAAAGCCTAAAGTTTGCGGTTGAGGCCCGCGAAGGCAGGCGGGCTGCATAGCCCACTTGCAGGCGGTGATGGGAATTGCCACGGGCTGTCCTCGCAGCACCCCCTTTCTTGCAACCGGGGCAGGTTGCATCACCGCCTTATTTCTTGCGCTTGCCAGCCTTTTTCTTGGCTTCACGCGCAACGCTTAGAGCGATGGCGATAGCTTGGTTTTGAGGTTTGCCGCGCTTCATCTCTTCTTTGATGTTCTCGCTCACGCTCTTCTGCGAATAGCCCATTTTAAGCGGCATAAATCACCATTTTACCTTGTCGGCCCAATAGGCAGCCGAGAGTTTGCCCTTGGCGATGTTCTTTGCATGGCGGGCTTTAAATGCCGCCCTGCGTTCTTTGTCCGCCTTGCTCTCGCCTTCGCGTGGCGGTGAACCTTTGACACCCTGTTGACCAAAGCGGATGGTCTTGATGGTGTTGCCTTCTTTAGCCACGACAACATGGCTTTTGGTCGGATGGCTTGGGGTCGCCTTGGGCTTGTTATAGCCCTCAAGGCGCAGCTTGGTCAGTCGAGGGTCTTTAGCCATCTATTTTTTCCCAACCTTCAAGGCTTCCTGCCATGCCTCAACAAGCAGCCGATGCTTGGTTTTGCAGTCGCCGTATGTCTCAATAAGCGCCTTTTCCCACAATATACGTTCTGGGTCTACCAGAGGAACGGGCGGGTCAGTTAGGTTCTTGCACGGATGCGCGAGGTTCGCGGGCGGTGCCGGGAGCGTCTGTATCACGGATGCTTTCGATGAGCAGCCCGACAGCCCTATCAGGAGGCACAGGGCAATCAGCAGGAGGGGCAGGGATAGTTTTGTAAATTTCCCTAATCGTGTCTGTTCGTTCGATGGAGCGTCCATCGGCAATATCGCGGGCTTTTTCGTATTCTTGCGCCTTAGCATCTATCACCCCCTGCATCTGTTCCTTTTGCTTTGCGGCCTTTTCCAATGCCTTGGAATAAGCTGCATCACATTGCCAATCCCGCACCTTATAGCCACCAAGGAAGCCCACAATCAGCAGGCCGCCCATGATATAAGGTTTGGGAATGCCAAGCATCAGAGCCAGTTTGCGTATTTCTTGGTTTTGGCCTTGCGGTCATCCAAGCCATGCGTCCCACCATTAATGCGCTTTGTCAGGCGCAAGATAGCATCGTCATTGATGCCAAGGTCGCAAATCTGCCACAGCTTGTTTTTGTCAAAGAACCAAAGGGCGCTCTCAAAACAAAGTTCACCAGCCACCAAATCAGGGTTGGTCATAACGTCTGGGCGGTTCACATAATTGGCAAATTCTTGATAGTTAAAACGCCCGGTCAATTGGAGCGCCCCCCTGCCGCGAAATGCGAACCCCGCGCCTGATGCCTCATCGCCATTACCCATGCGGTTCGCATAGACCCGGTTGGCAATCTTGGCAGGCTGACGCGCATAGGCATTGGCAAGCGCATCCGTTGGGAAATACTTGCCGAAAATCTTGCGCAGCCCTTGGGCCGAATAGTTAAGGTTCTCGCTGAAAGCAGTGAAATTGCCGCTTTCATGGGCGGTCTGGGCAAAGAAATGCGCAGCCCGGTTGCGGTTCAAGTTATAGAATTTGGCGGCGGCCTTCAAAGTGCCGGGGCCAAAAGCCCCGTCAGGCGTAACGCCAATCTTCGCTTGCAGATTTTTAAGGCTCATTGTCCACCCCCAATGTTTGCGCGCCAATTTGGGAAATCGTTCTCATCAACCACGCCATCGCCGTTCAAATCCCAGCGCATATCTGTGCGGTCTACCATTTCCCAAGGCTGCAATATGCCATCGCCGTTTTCGTCAAACGGGACATATTCGGCAGCGGGTTCCTCTACGGCTTCAACCGCGACAGCAACTGCCGCAGCCGCTGGGGCAGGGGCAATCGGTTCGCTAAGGTCAAGAGTTTGCGAAGGTTCTGGGCTGTCAGGTGCGGGCGCAGAAGGGTTATCAATTGGCGCAGGCGGGTCATTTGGCGTTTCCTTGCTATCGCGGGCATTCGCGTTAAGGCTCAAGCCACCAAGCAGGCCGACAAAGGCCCCCACGATGGTTTGGAATGCAGGGTTAATCATCTCAAGCACGGCAGTGCTGTCCACCAACTCATTCGGCATGAACAGGCCAACAACCAAGGCCATCACCACAACCACAATCACCAGTGACAGCGTTGTAATCGCCATGCGGATGGTGAATTCAATTGTGTCGTTGATGCCCTCTTCTTTGCTCTCAAATCCTTCAAAGAAACTCATCGCATTAGTCCTTTCCGGCCAAGGGATTTGCTAAAGTCCGTTGGATTTTCTCATCAACATCTTTTTGCAGGGCTTTGACGCGCTCTTGGCCTTCTTTGTCCTGCTCACGCAACTGCTGGATGATTGCGCGTTGCATTGCAATAGTTTGTGCATCGCTTGCCCTCACACTACTGCTAACCGCATCCACAGTTTGCCGGGTGCTGGTTACGCTGCTTGAGATGCTGCCAGATAGATAATTCAGCGCCTCAGAATTACCTTTAGTCAATCGCTCAATGGATGTCACGCGCTCATCAAGCACGGAAATTCGGCTCTCAATGCCAGACAGGTCGGGCGGCACATAGGCCGCAGTCACTTCCTTCATGGTTAGGAATTGCTGATAGACTTGGAAGCCAGCCCACATTCCACCAACCACAGTGGAAAGCGCCGCAAAGATAATTGCGATTTTTCCGCTGCTAAGGTTGCCAATCTTGAAGCTGAAACCACCTTCATCAAACGAAACTTCTGGCTTTTCATCACTCATATTGCTGCCCAATCATCTCCAACCATCGGCGGTCATTATTCATCATCAGTCGATACATTACCAAATAAGCGTCCACAGGTCGATTTTTGCGGTAAATCTCCCTTGGGTTGTAAAACGCGACATCTGGAATTTTAGCTTGCGCATATTGCACAAGGTTCACATTGCCCGCCAATTGCTGCATCTCAGCGTCAGGCTCGGCGGGGCTGCTGTCCTCTTTCTTGGCGGACATCATATCCAAAATCTGCAATTGGGTTGCCGGGTTCATAACATCAGACACAGATGCAACGGATGCAGAGGCCAATAGTTGCTGCCCTTGCTGGGGCGTGATTGGGCTGAAAACTAATTCAGCCTGATTAAAAGCCCGCTCAGGCGAATTTGAGGCTTCCTGCGCCATAACCATGCTCGTGCGCTCTTCTTGCGCTGTGCTGCCTTGCTGGTCGGCCTCGCTGGCATTTTGGGCGGTGTTTTCTTGCTTGGCTTCCTGTTGAACGTCCTTGGCAGCGTCTTGTGATGCCATTTCCTGATTTGCCTGCCCGTCTTGTGCGCCAACTTGGCTTGGCAGCAATGCAGAAAGCAGGCGGCCAGATGTTAAGGCGGCCAATTGCGTTGGGCTTAGGCGCTCTGCCTGTTGCTTGGTTTCCTGCTTGGCCTCAGCCACAACCTCAGCGCGGGCCTCTGCGACAGCTTCTGTGCGTGTCTCAGCCTGCGCAACCACAGTCACAGCTTCTGCCACAGGTTCGGCAACTGGCTCTGCCGCTGCAACCTCTTCGGCAGCCGGGGTGGCTTCCTGCACAGCCTCTTGCACGGCCACAACAACGGGCGCTGCCGAAACGCTTGGGCCAATAACAACAGGGTTAAAAATAGGCTCTGGCTCTTCTGGCAGACCAAGGGCGATATAGCTGGTGTTGTCCAGCAAGTTGACGTTTTGCCCATATAGGATGCTAAAGCTGTCAGTTGATGTCGGGCCAGTTAATCCAGCGGTCACAACGTGCCACTGATTGTTAACGTCCGCATAGTTCCATTGGATTTTTCCATCTGGATAAATGGCAATTTCAAACGTGTTGGTCAGCCCGGAGCCATATTCGTAGGTGTTATACCAGCCAAAGATTGCAGCATTTACGTCTGTGCGGAAATATGGATTGCCGCCACTAACTAGGTCTGTCCAAAGCCCATAAATAGCATTGCGCGGCGCTTGCTCAATAGGCTCACCATTGCAGCACCGATTGCCGATGTCCGCAAATGAGATGAAGCCATTGGATGAAACCCAAGCCTGATTAAATGTCTGGCCGAAATACTGAAACGGAAAGCCAAGCTGCACAAGGCGTGTGCTATCATCACCACCATTTAGAGGGGTCATGGTTTCTGGGCCGCCAATGATTTGGCCGGGAATGATGATGGGGCTGTAATCCTGCGCAGATGCAGGCGCAGCCACTAACGCTAAGGCAAAGAGCCATCTCATTTGCGCTTCTTGGTATCCGGGCGGTTCTCAGGGTATTCAGCCCAAGCGTTTGTGGCCTCAGTGCCAATTTTCCCATAGAACGGGCAAGGGGTGCCTGCCATTTCCATTGCTTGAAAGACGCGCTTGTCTTGGCAAAGCAGCGATACAGCAGCCACCTTCATTCCCATGTCGAACAGCTTGGACGATAGCTTAATCCGTTCGCAATTTTCATCGCGCACAGTCCGTCCAGCCGATAGGCCGAAGATTTGGGTCTGCACTGCGCCAGACTGACCAGTGGTGCAAAGGTCTTGGCTGTAAGACATCATGCTAGGCGCGATGGCGCTGGGCGGCGGCGACTTGATGTTCTGGTCAATCACCTGACGATTGATGCTCTCGCTATAGCTTTTGCTGTCCGAGACATTGACGTTGTTGTTCTGATTGACGTTGTTGGCAGTGGAATTCTGGTTGACCACCTGATTGACGTTTGAGGTCACATTCTGGTTTGATGTCTCGGTTGTGATATTACGATTGGTGCTATCGACAGTCGAGATGTTCCGATTGGTCATATCACCAAAATTGTAATTGGTGTTTTCATTCTGGCTGGTCGAGGTGCTGACATTCTCGTTATAATTTGTATTGGTTGAGGTGGACACATTGGTCGATGTGGACACATTCTCATTGTAATTTGTCGCGGTGCTGGTGTTGATGTTGGTGTTGGTCGAGGTGCTGGTGTTGACGTTGTTGTTCGTCGCCGTGCTGGTAGACGTATTGACGTTCGTGTTCGTCGAATTGGTTGTCGTGTCGTAGACGTAGTTATTCGACTGAGCAAAAGCCGCCACAGGAACAAAAGCAAGCAGCAGCAGTTTACGCATCAGCGGTCAGCCTTGTTATCGAGCTTGTCCTCGATACGACGAAGGTGCGTCATCACCTCGTCAAACTTCTTGTCGATGGCCTGAAACTTCTCGCCACCGAAGTCGAGTTTCGTCTCAAGGATTGCCAAACGGCTGCTTAATTTCGTCCACACCCCGATAAGCGCAAAAACGCCAGCGATGACGGTGAGAAGCGTATCGATACCGAATGACATATCCATAGCTATTTCCTGATATTTATCAGCTTGCAGTTTGGCTCTAAGGCTTCAAATCCGTGCCACTGGTCATCTTTCCAATCGAAAATATCGCCAGCGTTTGCTTCTTTTTCCCATCCAACCCCAAAAACTCTAACCTTCCCGCGACATACAATCGTAATGTGATTTGTTTCTGGGGCCATTTGGTGAGAGTGCATTTCTAAGGTGTCACCCATATCCTCAAAGGTATAGATGACACCCCCAATTGAGCCAATTTGTATTTGCTTACTCAACAACATTTGGGGCTTCCTGAGGTGTCTCAGGCGGTGTCGGCTCTTCTGGCTCGGCGTAAATCGCCCAAGTCCCGTCTGGATTTAGCGTGCTGTTTGAAACAACTTCATCGGAAACTGAGACAAACTGCGCAGCGATGTCAGGATGGAAGCATTCCTCAATCGCCACGCCTTCCGGTGCTTGGAAAATTTCAACAGCTACATTTTCAACAATTCGTGCGTATTTCATAATCACCACTCCACAACGACAAAGCCGTTGCCACCATTTGAGCCTGAGGAATAGTTCGACGTGCAGCAGTCATTGTATCCGTAACCACCACTACCTCCACCGCCAGAATTTCCGGCTATACCTTGGTAACTCTGGTTAACCCCCGGCGCTCCTCCGCCGCCAACCCCAGCCGCACGAGAACCCGCAGCACCGGTGTTCTTCCACGCGCCAGCGCCGGTTCCTGACGACCCGGACGGGTTCGCTGTCCCGGTGAAAATGTCAAAATTAAAACGCTGGTAAAACGCCAGAGGGCTTGGCTCCGCAGTTGTCGAACCCGCCGCGTTTGTCACCAAGCCATAGAAGGCGTCGCCGGGGTTAATAGTATTTCCGCCGGTCTTTACGCCACCGCCCATGCCGGGGAGGGAGTAAAGAGCATCGCCGCCTTGGCCGCCTGTGCCAAGCTGTGAACCAGCGCCACCACCGCCACCGCCGAACCTATACGGCCAGCTAGCGTAAGCATTTCCTCCACGACCGCCTGTCCCTTGAAATTGTCCGCCAGTCCCCGTGCCGCCTGTCGCGCCAGCAGTTCCGGTTGTCGCGCCGTTTCCACCAGTTGCAGAAATTAAAGCACCAAACGAAGAGGTGCCGCCCGCCTGTGCGTTGCCTGTAGACCAGTTTCCGCCCGCACCGACAGTAACTGTATAGGACGTTCCGGGGGTTACGGTGAAAACACCATGAGCGTAACCGCCACCACCACCGCCACCACCGCCCTGAGACGGGTGCTGAGTGCCACCGCCACCACCGCCAACAACGCGAATCCGGATACTCGTTACACCAGATGGAACAACGAACGTAAAAGTTCCGCTATTCAAAAATTGCAAAAATTGCCCAGAGCCAAATAAACGGGGGGATACGGCGTTGTTAACCTCCCATTCTGAACCCGGAGATGAAAACGCGGCAAGCTGAAAAAGCTGCAAGTTAGTCGTGCTAGTCTGTCCCATTTATTTACTCCTCAAATCCGTAAACATTGACGGAAACATTACCAGTTGACGAATAGACCACGATATTTTTTCCTGCGCTTGCAACAAGCCCCGTTTTTTCAACAGTGCCATACTGCCCAACCAACACATCATATAGAACATATTCTGACGCAGTTGGCGTTGAGTTTGTGGCAATCGCCAAACGAACCCACGTTGACATAATCGCTCGATTTTGAAAATTGACAGTGAACGAGCCGGTCTTTCCGGCTGGCACTGTATATACCGTTGTATTAGTTCCTGCCGCTAGCACGGCCTGTCCTAAAGTTCCTGATGCCATGACCTAGTTCCTTTAATTAACGCCAGCGAAAAACAAGGCCTTTCCAGATGAGAAGCTGGAGACAACCTCCCAACTAACGGATGACCCATCAGTTTTTAGAAATTTGTCAGCGTTTCCTGCCTGCGATGGTAAAATTGTGTTTGCGTTTGCTAATGCGGCAATTGCTTGGGCCACATTGGCTGGCGACATTCCTCGCAGCGCAACCTGTGTTCCAGCCTGCATTTCTGCCAGCGTAGCATGAGCAATTTCTTCAATTGCTCCCGTGCCAGCGGAGTTGCGACCAAGTAGCTTGTCAGTCGCCATTGTAAGGCCGCTGCCAGTTACAGGGCCAGCAGTCGCGCCACCGAAACCAATAGCAGCCCAAACGTCAGGATTTGTATCTGTGTCAGGGATAAGCGTAAAGCCAGCAGGGACGTTCACCAACTTACTAGTTGTGGCATCCGTAAACGTATTGCCGACAGCGCAATTGATGGTGACAGTGTTGCCATCCGATGTGGTCTTTTTAACACCACCTGTGAATGGCAGCGTTAGGCCAGAAATAAGCGCCAGATTAACGACGATGTTGCCAGCAGTCGTATCGCAAGCAATCAACTTGCCGTTTGTCGAATTGTTAATGGTATAAGGCGACATCGATGCATCAATGAAAACAATGTCTTGGAAGCCGATACCCGCAACAATAGCTTCTGCCTCGGCAGCAGACGCAGCAGCGGCATTTTCGCTTGCAAGCGCAGCGGCCTCACTATCAGCAGCAGCGTTTTCGCTTGCAAGTGCAGCGGCAGCAGATGCCGCGGCAGCAGATTGGCTTGCAGCGGCAGCGTCCTCGCTGTCAGAGGCAGCGGAAGCTGATGATGCAGCCGCAGATGCGGAATTTGATGCGGCATTTTGGCTTGCTAGTGCCGCATCAGCATAACCATCAACTGTTGCGGCAAGTGCGTCTAAATAATCAGCCTGAGCATTAGCATCGGTCTGAAACTCAGGTAGTGCGCCCAAAAAGGCATCAGCATCAGTGCTGAATGTGTCCGGGGATTGCGAACGTGAAGGCGGTGTTGGCAGCGGTGTGATATGCGGTGCGGGCATTAAACCAATCCTTCAACCTCAATGGAGCAATCAGAAATGCTCGGTGTAGACAACACTATATTAAATTGCTTGTAAAATCCATACACTACTGTCTCAGGGCGGTTTTCATCGCCAATAAAAACAGTAGGTGTCGTGCGAACATCAGCAAGCGCCTTCTGAACAGCAGCAACCGAGGCGGTTTCAACAGTCACATCGTAATCAGCCCGCTTGCTATATGCGCGAGTTGTGATGACAGTGTTGCCAAAATCGTCAGTGGATTTGACCGAATAATCAATGATGCTCACGCTGGTGCCAAAATTAGAAACGCCAAGGGTGCGCTGCTTGCCAATAATAACCTCACCAACCTTAGCATCACCCGCGCCACCATCTACAATGGCGTTGATTGTCGCGCTGCCATAAGCAGGCAAACCAAGGAAAACCATATCAGGCAAGAAGGCAATTTCCTCGAAGAAATAGGTATACCAGTCAATGATGATGGTGTTGTCTTGCAGGCTTCGCGTCTCGGTATAAACAACGCCTTCGCCGGGGTCTGTCATCGTCAGCGTGATGCTATTGCCTGACAAGCCAAAGAAGGCAGCCGCGTTGACCACTGTTGCGGGTGTGATGCTTACGTCAACTTCAGCAGCATAAACTGTTTGGGTGCTGATAATCTGGTCAAACATCTTGAAGCGATTGGTCGCGCCGAGGTCTAGCCAAGATGGTGGCGTTGCCACAGCGCCAACATCAGGACGGGCAGTCGTGCTGCTAACAATAACTTCATAAACCCGATGGTCATAAATGCGCTTGGTGCCAAGCGTATAGGTTCCGGCAGTCCATGCAGGCGCATCCGTCTCAGGCACATTGGATGCCGTGAGCATGGCTGCCGTGACAGGAACGGGCTGAACGATAATCATTAGGCAACATTCCTTTCGGGCGGCAGGCCATCACCATCCCAGCGGTTCATCAGGTCATAAGATTTGCCAGTGTTCTTGGCGATTTGATACATCGCAACCCGCATCTCTTCGCGCAAAGCCTTAACCTCATCTGCCGTGGCACCATGATTGAGCATATTGCCAAGCTGGTTTGAGTTGTAGATGCGCGAGGGGCCAGTTGCCTCAATTTCTGGGCCATTTTCACCAACGATGCGCAGGCCGCCACTATGCAGGCCGCCATTGGCAAATGGACGGATATTGTAATTGATGCCCTCAAATGCCTGCCTGCCGCCACCACCGCCATAATCCCTAATTGTCTGATTAACTTGACCGGCATTCACGTTATCATTGACTGCATTTTGTATCGCGGCAGCGGCAGCGGCAGCGGCATCGGCAGCAGCCTTTGCAGCAGCATCGGCAGCAGCCCTTGCGGCAGCATCGGCGGCAGCCCTTGCTGCGGCATTTGCAGCGGCATCGGCAGCAGCCTTTGCAGCAGCATTCGCAGCAGCTTGTGCAGCAGCAGCGTCAGATGCAGCCTTTGCCTGTTGTGCAGCAACCAGAGCAGCCTGCGCTTGAGCCGCCGATGCCCGTGCGCTCTCAATTGCAGACATGGCAACTCTTGCCATTTCAGCGCCCGTTTGCTGTGTCACTCGAATGAGTTCTGCAAAGCCGCGTTGGTTTATATCAGCCAGCACAGCATCACGCTGGGCCTTGGCTTCATCCAATTCACGTTGGGTTTGCTCAACGCTAATCACGCTTGCATCTACAGCAGCCAGCATATCAATCTGCTCTTGCAGATAAGCCTTCTGCCGCTCTGCGCTGATGGCCGCTTGCTCTGCCGTTTGAAGCTGGCGGATGGCCTCATCAACCGACAAAGTTGTTTCATTTAGCTGGATAAACTGACCAACAAGCGCCTCAGTAGCGGCTTTCTGCGCATTCAGTTGGTCGATGGCATTCTTTTCAATGCTGATGAGGTATTCGTTTTGCAGTTGCGCTTCGGCAAGCTGTTGCTCGGCAATAGTTGCTTGCAAATCGGCAACAGCCGCAACCTCATTGCTCTGCGCCTGCAAAGCATAAAGTTGGCGCAGCATAGACACCCGGTCAGGCGAGTTGGAAACAATCGCATCACGCAATTGCTTGCCCACATCTGTAAACTGACCCATCGCAGCCTGATTGCCACCCATCGCCAATGCAGCAATTTCAGCAAATCTGGCGCGTAGGGTTGCCAACGATGACCGCCCATTGCTGTTCATTGGGATAATGGTTGCGGCAAATTCGCGGACAGAGTTGGCGAATGAACGGAATTGTTCAATCGTGCGCTCAAAGATGCTTGATTGGTCTTTGAATGCGCTTTCAAGCGAAGAAATATTCGCGTTGCGCTTGCCAATTTCGTCATCAATCCGCGCAATTTCTGCGTCATATGCCCGGCGCAGTGCGGCTTGTGCTGCCTCGCGTTTGCTGATGATGGCATCAAGGTCAGCAATTTGCGCCCGATAGCTTTCAATTTGGCGCTGGCGCTGGGCTTTCATTGCCTCTGCAAGTTTGGCTTCTGCGCTGGCGACATTAGAATTGAGCATATTAACAGCAGCGCGAAGGTCTGAAATTGCGCTTTGCTCTGCTGCGCGGGCAGCATTGATGTCCTGCTGCGCATAAACCATACTTTGCATTGAGCGCAAAGACGCATCCATTGCAGCAAGTTCATCCTGCCGCCGTGCGGCAAGTGCGCCAGCCGCATTCCCTTGCAGTTCCATGAGAGTAATTTCCATCTCACGGGCCTGTTTCAACACCTCAGTGCGGTCTACAACCACCTCTTCGGTCATGCCAAGTTCTTGCATCCGGCTGATTAATTCAGCAAATGCTGGCGAAAGCTGAATAAGCTGCGCATAGGTGCGGCGGCCAGCTTCGGTGTTGAGGTCTTGCGCTTCAACCAAGGCGCGGAAACCAGCCAGCGTGTCAGGCAAAGTCAGGCCCATCAGGCCCATAGCCTCACTAAGCTGCTTGGTGATGGCTGCAACTTGCTCAGTCTCGCTGTAGAAGGTGCTGAAATATTCGTTAACTTGCTCCATCAGCGTGGTTGCATCGCCAAACGTATCAATCAAAGCCATCTGCGATTGCAGGGTCAGATTTTGAGTTGTCTGGCCGAGCATCTGGAATGCGCGGTCAAGCACCTCAATGTTGCTGGCAACCCGAATGATTGTCTCGAAATAGCCTTCACCAACCTTCTGGAAGGCTTCAAGGCCGGGGATGGCTGCCTTGGCGATGCTGTCGGCAGCCGCGCCAAATACCGCTGTCAGGCGCTCTTGAATTTCCTCACCAGTGAGGCCCTTCACATCAATCTTGCCGATGTTAAGGACAAAATCTGCCATATTCTTAGCAACTTGGTCGCTGGCGATTTTCAGCGGCCCAGCGGTGGCAAGAACAGTGTCATAGATGTTCTGGATGACAAGGCCGAATTGGCGGTTAATTTCAGCATCAGCAGCCGCGGTCTGGGTCTGATAGCTGGTTGATGTGGTGATGCCGAAAAACTTCTTTTTCTTCTGAATGTCCGTGTAATAAAGCACATCAAAGCCAGTGGCGAGGATGTCCGAAACGCTCTGCGCAGTGGCTGTAATCCCTTGACCGACGATGCTGGTCTTTGTTCCGAAGAGCGATGACACCAGCCCTTTAATCAGGCTCATGGCAGCGCCAAGGCCAGCGCCGACAATTGCACCAACTGGGCCAGCCACAGCAAAGCCAAGGCCAGCGCCCGCGCCAGCCATTGCAGCGGTGCCACCAGCACGTTGGCCGATGTTTGCTGAATTGCCTGTGTTGACCCCAGCGGCAAGGTTGCTGATGCCAGATGTGCGCAGCACCAAGTTAGTCACGCCAACCATCGCTGCTTCAATATTCTTGAGCGAATTGAGCATCTGCGATGAATAGCGCATCGTGCTGGCGTTGATGTCAACCAGCCGCTCCATGCTGCCGATAATGCTTTCTGACTTCGCTTCGCTGTCACCAAAGACTGTGCCTGTCCCGGTGTTTGTAACTGGCGCAGCAGATTTGCCACCGCCCATGACAGCAAAGCCAAGACCAGCCATCAGTGCAGCCATAGCGGCAATCCGCGCCCATGCAGTGAACGGGTCGCCCTTGCCTTGGTTGGCGATGGCAGCAGCAGCGTTAGCAGCGCCGACAGACGTTGCAGCAGCCACCTCAACAGCAGCCCCGGCGGTTGCCGCAGTTGCAGATGCGCCATAGCCAGCAACCTTGATTGCCATTTCTTTGAGCGCCAGAGCGATGCTGACAGCCCGATAGGCAGTCTCAGCCGCTTGCAGCACCTTATAGCCGCTTGAGCCTTCCTTAAAGAAGCCCTTAGCCGAGCCAAGAAGGTTAGCATAATTGTTAACCATCAGGCGCTGGTTTTTGTTTTCGATGGCCGCCAGCTTGTTGCTATCGGTGCCAGCCGCCTTGATTGCGGCCTGATATTTCTTTTGCCCTTCCAGCACATCATCAAGGCCGCCAACAATGCCGCCAAGGGCCTTGCCAAAGTTGCCAAACAAGCTGTCAAAGTTGATGTCGAGGGTTAGCTTATCCCAATCCTCTAATGTTTTCTTCGTGTCCTCTGCCGCCTTCTTGATGCCATCAATCTCACCATTCAGCCTGATGATGTTATCAATCTCGCTCTGGGTCGCGCCTTGGCGGGCCAGTTGGACGCGCAGCCGAGCCTGCTCAAGCGACAATCCTTCACGAATTAGGCCAAGTTCAGTCTGTAAGTCACTGACTTGATTGCCAAATGTTTCGCGCTTCTTAATCTCTTCGCGTTTCAATTCCTCTGCCGCGAGGTCTTTGGTCAGTTGGACAATCTCTGCAATCTGCGCAGAGTTAGCACCCTGACGGGCAAGCTGGACACGCAGACGGGCCTCATCGGCAGCAGTGCCAGCTTGGACAAGGGCAAGTTCGCGCTCCATGTCAGTAATCATCTCACGCACAGCCTTTTGCTGGCGCTCATATTCGCTGATTTGTGGCTTTTTGCGCTGCTCACGCTCTAGCTGCTTGGCAGTCTCAATCTCAGTTTCTTTGGTTTTGTTGAGATTAACCAACTGCTGCAAATATTGGTCGCGGTTGAGTTTGCCAGCCATGAAACTTTGACGCAGCGCATTTTCAGCCTTGTCATAGCGCAAGGTTGCAGCAGCCGATGCGTCAGTCGCGGCGGCGGCTTGGCGGCGGATAAGTGGCACATCAGCAGCCTTAAGCAGATTTTGAGCCTTTGCTGCGCCTGTTTCCAGTTCGCCAAGTAAGGCCCTCGCCGAGCCAACCTGTGCAGCATATGCGGATTTGAGTTCCAACCCTGCCTTCGAGGTGATGCCTTGGCCTTGAAAACGAGCCATCGCTAATTGCAGTTCGGTTTTAGCAAGTTCGCGGTTGGCAATTGCTTGATTTAAGATTGCAACCGCATTGGCCCGCGCCTGCACCTCAGTCTGATAGCTGGTGGCGTTTGCCTTGTTCTGCGCAGCGTTAAGCTGATTGATAGCGCCAATCAGTTCGCGGGCGGACATCCCTTGGATGTTCAAGGCATCAGCAAGGTCTAGGGTGCCTTGTTCTGCTTTCTTGGTGTTGGTGAACAACATCCCCAAAATCATGCCAGCGCCCATGATGACAGAACCCCACGGGCCTGCAAGGAAGCCCAGAAGGCCACCGGCACTGCCGCGCATCATGCTCAATGCTTGCACAACTTGACCACCCTGCTGGGCGAAAATCATCATCGGGCTGGTGCCAAGGGCAAATTGCTGGGCAACGTCACCAATCTGGAAGCTGAGTTGCTGCATCCCGGCCCGCTGCTGACCAGCAGATGCCACAACGCCACCGCTTGCAGCGTTAAAGCCTTGGGCAGAGCGCATGGCCCGCAGATATTCTGCGCCTGTCTCGCGGATTTGGTTGCGCAATTGCGCAGTCGGGGCCGCAGCCGCCGCCGTTGCAATCTCCAATTTCTTGAGTTCGACTGCCGACATCCCCAGACGTTTGGTCTGGTCGGCAAGCTGCGCCACATAGGTTGCAGCAGCGCGGTAAGATTGGTCAGTCGATTTGATTGCGTTGTTTAGTTCGCGCTGGGCGGCTGTTGCAATGCGAACAGTTGAACCAAACTTGCCAATTGCGCCTTCTGACCGGGCAGCCGCAGAGGACATTCCACCGAGGTCAGTTGTGGCGTTTTTAACATCGCGGCTGTCTACAGCTATTTTGAGGGAAGCTAAATCAGCCACAGTCGCCCCGCTAAGTGATTTGGATGTCCGCTATTATCGCGGAAAACCCCTCACAAAGCAAGGCGACATTATTTAGCTTTGACCCTGTTCAACTTATCAGCCCAACTGCCCATTGCATCGGCAATTTTAGCCCGTTGCTCGTCGCTTAGTTGCACTTTTGCAACATAAGGTGCGGGGCAATCATGCTTGCTTGCCTCAAAAAGCATCGCCGCATAATCTCGGCTCAATGTCCTGATAATTTTGCATTCCCAAGGTGACAGGCGCACCCTTTGGTTTTGCTGCCAAGCTATCAGGTCAATTTCATCAATGCTGATTTGCCCGCCCATCCCGGCAGGCTTTGTAGGGCCAATTTCGAACAGTATTTCAATGAGATAGCCAGCAGAGCCGACATCAGGCATCGGCGCATTCTGTCTAGTTTCTCGGCGCGGCCTCTTCGCCTTTTCCGGCACAGTGTTCAACCATGCCGTTTGCTTGGCAAAGAGGCTCAACGCCTCGTAAGTCTCAGCGAAAAAAGTTTGCCCGGCTGTTCACAAATTCCTGTGCCTGCTCCCTAATCCAAGCCCATTCAGTGTAGACTGTGCGGACATTCTCAGGGGTGCATTCCAGTTCTTTGCCATCCAGCTTAAAGCCAGACCATGCGACTGTCAGCTTCACAAGGTCATCAAGGCTTTCTTCGGCAAGGCGCTCTGCATCAAGGTCAACAGCTTTCTTGCCCTTTGAGATACGGGCCAAAGCTGCCTGTTGCTTAGTAAGCTGCATCTTGCGGTAAATTGCGCTGTCCTGCCCTAGCAGGGTGATGCTCATGCCCTTGATGACTTCTTCAGTCTCAGGGTGGCGCAAGTCGAGGGTCGCACCCTCATCAGCCTTTACAGGCTTCAGTTTATTCAAGTCCATGAAAACTATCCTTTCAAGCTATCCGGCAATTGGTCTTGGGTGGACGGGCCGGATAGTGAACCGCCCACCCAAGCTGGTTAGCCTTATGCGGCAACCTTTACAACGCTGTTGTCAATTTCCAGCGTAACTTCTGCCATCGTGATGGCATCGGCGTTGCCGACATTCACCTTGTAGGACATGACCTGACCTGTGAAATACTGCGTTTCGCCATTAACGAGAACAACCTTCACCGAAACCTGTGCATCGGTGCCAGCAGCAGCTTCGGCGGCATCCTGCAAGACAGTCTGGCCCGTGTCAGCGTCAGACACAGCCATTGTCAGAGCAACCGAGCCATAGTTCAGCGAACCACGGCGCTTGGCAACAATGCCAGTTTTCAGTGGGGTGTGCGTGGCAAGAGCAGCTTCTGCACCGAAAGCGGGCAGTTCGGCCAATTCGCCAACCAAAGACCAAGTGAGGGCTTCGAAGCCAGCTTCGTTATACGTTGCGGGCGCGTTAGCGGAAACCGAAACGCCAGTGCCAACCGAGGAAACAACATCAGACATTTTAATAACTCCTGTTCATGAACAGCCAAAAGGCTTAGTTCATTTATCACAAGCCCAAATCCATGTCTAATTTAGCGCAGGCGGCGGGTAACTTCGTCAATTGTTAGACGGGCCATGCCTTTTGGTGCCTGCCGCGAAAACCCGCCAATCGTCTTTGGCCCATCAGAATAAAGGCCATATTCGAGCGAAGCGATATAAGGCAGATTGTTGGTAATCCAAAAGACATTGCCGGGCGCTTGGCTCACCGCATCTTGGCTGGCTGAAATGGTTTGTTCGCCACCTTTGTCCAAGGTTTCAAGCTGGGTCATAGTTGGTGCGCCAATGCTTGCCTGCCAGTTAGCGCGGGCGCGTCCCGTATCAACCGGGGTTTTCATAACAATGCCAGTTAGCAAGTCCAAGCAGATGACGCGCACCTTGGCATCAGCATTCTTGGTTGTCTTGTCGATGAATTTGCTGATGTCGAGGCTTAGGCTCATGCGAATGCCCGATATGTGACCGAGACAGGGATTGCCCACCTGTCACCGCTTGTGAAGGCTGGGCCTTGCGATGTGCGCAGCACAATAACTTTCACGCCATCATAGGTTAGCTGGGAAGCCTTGGGGAAGGCATCAGCCACATCCTTAGCCACAGCGATGCCAGCACCCTTAGTGCCGCCAAGAGGCGCATAGACTGTCACCTGATAGATGCCGCCGAATTCGTCGCTAGATGTCCCAGCAACGCCCACAGACAGCGTAGGGCCGGGCAACAGGGCTTCTGCAACGTAAACAACGCCAGCAGTGGGCGTGAATGGC
>Ga0315909_10001183_pt1 | contig 35150 bp, 15 predicted proteins | sample LakEriMetagenome_11_FD_203527 | JGI IMG/M metagenome (GOLD analysis project Ga0315909, IMG submission 203527) | Freshwater fungal communities from buoy surface, Lake Erie, Ohio, United States - Buoy 2 MA125 | ecosystem: Environmental > Aquatic > Freshwater > Lake | place: USA: Lake Erie, Ohio... | reverse complement strand
CATAGACTGACCGTGTCCAGGAGAGGTGCCAGAGCGGCCGAATGGGGCGCCCTGCTAAGGCGTTGTCTGTGTTAAAGCGGACCGTGGGTTCAAATCCCACCCTCTCCGCCAGGTGTTTTCGTGGTGCCCCGGGCACCCGCCATTGGCCTCAATTGAGGTTATCCACAGTGATTTTATTGGGTTTTACGGCTTCCTTTGCTTTTGGCCAAGTGCCCCGATAGACCAAAAGGTACCTGCGGGCGGAACTTGTGGGGCTTGTTATGACACACCAAAACAACAACTTCTGGGCTGACGCCGATCGGAACCCACGCTTAAGCCGACCCACCCATCCCTTGGCCCGGCGCCTGGGTGTGGTGGCCGTTGCGGTGGCTTTGTGTATTCCTGTGGCTCGAGCCTTGGGCGACAACAGCCCAGCCCCAGTGCCAGGTGGTGCCGGAGCAGTAGCGGTGCTGGAACCAGGCCGCGAACCCGAGCCAACCACCACAATTGCCACGCTTCCCGCCGTTGTTGAAGTGCCAGAGTCAACGCCAGAACCCGTTGCAACGCTCGCGCCAGCACCACAAGTAGTTGAAGCAAAAGTGGTGGTGCAACCAGAAGTGAAAGCTCCGCAGTGCGGCGCAAAGTTCACTGTGCAACTTGGCGACTCGTGGAGTTTGCTCGCCGACTATGCCGGAGTGGGAACACGCGAATTACTCCAAGTAAATAAGGCTAATGCGCGCACAGTGATTGTTCCTGGTGACGAATTGTGTGTGCCACAAGGTGCACGTATGCGTCGCCCTGCACCCGTTGCAACAACACAACCAGCGCGTCGGGCGTCGTCACCAAAACCTGTTGTCGTTGTTGCGGCGAAGCGATTCACTGCTGCTCAGTCAACACAAATTATTCGCGACGTATTTCCCGACGCATTAGAAAAGCGTGCATTGGAAATTGTTCAGCGCGAAAGTCGTACCAATGCAGCTGCATACAACTTCTGTTGCTACGGCCTCTTTCAAATTCACTTTCAGGCGCACAAGAGTTGGCTAGCAACTATTGGGGTCACGAACCCATCGCAGTTGCTTGATGCAGGTACCAATGCGCGTGCAGCACTCACGCTCTACAAGCGTTCAAACTCTTGGGCGGCGTGGGAATAGCGCGCAAAAACTAGGCGCGTTGAGCGACAACAATCACTTGGTCGCCGGCGTTAAAGGTGATGCGTTCGTTTTTGGGTGGGTTGAGTCGCAGCCCCGCTGCGAGAAAGCCGGGCCGGCCAGCGGCTGCCGCACATTGATAACCGATAGCAATAACACCACAGTTGCGCGCTTCAGCGATGACCTCGGCGAAAGTTGCAGTGTTGTGTGGCGCGTATCGCGCAAAGGGATGCTTGGCAATACCTGAACCGTGTGCGCCAAAGAGATCGCTGAACACCTCAACGAGTTGAGGGCTTTCACTTAACTGCGCAAGAAGCAAGCTGATGAGTTGCTGGCTCACGATGAAATCGTCGCCGTTGCCGTCGCTCGCTAATTCAACATCGTCTGGGTCGCGTAACTCGGTGACAATGTTTCCCGATGTTGTGGCGTGTGTGGAACGCAAGTGCATCAAACTCAAGAGCACGCGAGCATCGGCTTCGTCGATTTCGAAAGGTGGGTTTTCACACAAGATGAGATAGTGGTCGAACTCGCCCGACGCTGTGGCAGCAACAATAGAGACGCGTGCAATGGTGTCACCTTCCACAAGTTGCAGAGTTTGATTGACAAGACCGAGCCCCTTAATTTGTGCAGCAACTAAGTCTGGGTTATGAAGCTCGGGGTTCAGCAGTATCACTAATTCAGATCCTGGAGCTACATCGGCTTCAATTTCCAAAATGACGCGCGGCGCCATCTGGTTCCACCCAATAATGAGTGACCGCTCGCGTTTGAATTCGCCTGAAGAAATAGGCTTTTCTTCGTTTGGTTGCCAGGGTTCAGGTACAAGATCTATGTTGAAAACGGAGTCATCTTCTGCGATACCAATCACTGAGTCGCCACTGGCGAAAACAGTATTGAGTGGTGGGCTCAAGAGAACTGTGCCATCAGTTTTTTGCATTCCAATAATTGTTGCGTTAGATGACGCAAGTAGTAGTTCGCCAAATGTTCGACCAACAAGATTTTGGGGAACAAGTTTCACGTACATCTCATCGCCGTCGAAGTCGAGCAGCTCTTGGTAGATCAAACCAAGACCAGAAGCTCGAGAGGTTTGGGCCGTGATGCGAGCAATAATTTCTGTGGGCGAAATAGCAATGAGGCGATTGCCCACAACTTCACGCAGAGCTTGCGAGGTGTCTTCGCCCTCAATTTCTGCGATGATCTGAACGGTTGATGCCTCGCCAAGAATTTTGTGCAATGCCAAAATCACTTTGACGCCATATGTGTTTGATTCTTCGCCTTCAGGATTAAGCACGATGATTGATTTCGCATCATGTGGGTTCATACGCAAAAGATCGGCAAGGCGAGTGGGTAAACCGCTGCGCACCACTAAGCGCGAGTTGCCCATGTCGGCGACATCGCGATTCAACGCTTCGGTGACCTCAACAACATCGTCGGGGCTGAGGATGACAATGACGTGGCTCTGATTACTGCGGTTCGCTTCCACGAGTTCTGAAATGATGCTCGGTAGTTTGGCGTTACGCCCGATGATGAGCGTGTGGTCACCTTCAATGACATCTGACTTTCCACGGCGCAGTTCTTGCAATCGGGTGTCGAGGCCACTGGAAATGAGACCAATAATTGCTGCACCAATGAAAATACCGACCAGCGTGATGAGCACGCTGAATACGCGGTAACCCGAGGCTTGGTCGCCGGTGAACGTACCTGCATCGAGGTAGCGACCCGCGGCGAGCCAGATGCTTTCCAAAAAACTGGTTGGCTCATCGGATGGCCCAAGTTTGAAGAGCCAGGTGAGTACCGAAACAACGAGCACAAGAATGGCAGTAATTGCCCCGAGCCACGTGAGAACGGCACCAATTCCACGGGCCAACCCATTGTCGAATCGGTAACGCAAGCGTTGTTTGAGAGTGAATCGATTGCCCATAGTGACTTTCAACATAGCAACTACGGTGATTGCCCCCAATTGAGGGGGCAGGTTTCGCCCTTGGCGTTTTCCCCTTAGAATGCATTGCCTAAGCGCTTGTAGCTCAATGGATAGAGCATTTGACTACGGATCAAAAGGTTGGGAGTTCGAGTCTCTCCAAGCGCGCCAGTTGTTGTGACCGCGGCAAGGTGCCGCGGGGCCCTTTTCCCCATGGTGTTGCAACGCAAAAGTAACGATATTTGGGGGCTATACACCTATATAAAGGTATTGTAGCGCCGTTATAGTAATGTCATGCCGTTACATTCAGGCACACGCACACGCACACGCTTGCTCGCTCGTGTCGTTGTTGCGTCTGTAGCGGCTTCGTTGGTGGTGAGCACGATGCAACTACCTGGGGTCAAGCGCAATGTGGCGCAAGCAGCCGGCGTTGCCACCGTCGACTCGTATGCAAGTTTTAATGGTACGAGTCAGTATTTCACTGCAGCGCACAACTCGGCCTTTAACTTCACGGGCAACATCACCTTTTCTGCATGGATTCGCCCCAGTGCTACATGTTTCACGGCGAATCGTTATTGCCAAATCATCAACAAAGAAAACTCTTGGCAGTTCGTAATTTTTGCGGGAGAACTCCAATACGCATTCATGAATAGCGGCGTGGGGTGGGATTACCGCTCCACGGGCGTGAAAGCAATTTCAGGTCAATGGCAGCACATCTCTTATGCGACAAACAAGGCGACAAATACCATCACTTTGTTTCTCAACGGACGACAAGTATTTACACAAACGAACTCCACCAATGTGCCAAACCCAAGCGGTGCTTCAACTCAGGCGTTGATGATTGGCTATCGGGAAAACGCATCAACGCAATTCTTTGCCGGTGATATCGACGAAGTGCGTGTGTATAACACGGTGCGTGCAACTGAAGCACTCGCACAAGCCGATATGAACACGTGGGGCCCTGCGAACAACACAGGTTTGGTGTTGTACTACGACTTCAATGAAGGAACAGGAACCGCACTGAACAACACAATCACGGGCGCAGCTTCTGCAACACACATGACCGCAGTGGGTTCACCTACGTGGGCCGATGTAAAAACAACAACCACAGAAAACAACAAATTTTTGGTTGCGTTTCCACGTTCGTATCTCACCTCAGCTGGTGGGTACACCATGCCCACTGGTGTGACATCACTTGATTACTTGGTAGTAGCTGGTGGCGGTGGCGGCATGGCCCGACATGGTGGCGGTGGTGGTGCAGGTGGTTTGCTCACTGCGACGAACTACACCATTGCGAGCGGAGCTGTTTTGGGTATTGCAGTGGGCGGCGGCGGTCTTGGCCATAATGCGCTAGCAACGCTTGGTCCAGCAAACGGGGCGAACTCCACATTGTCGGTGGGTGGCACCGCTGTTGCAACAGCTGTTGGTGGTGGTGCTGGTAATGCCACTGGTGGTTCAGGTGGAGGTTCTAACTATCTCAGTACCTATGGCAGTGGCACTGCTGGTCAAGGTAACCGTGGTGGTGCTGGTGGTAGTGGGCAATGGGCATGCACAGGTTCATCTTCAGGTTGGTGCGGTGGTGGCGGTGGTGGCGCGGGCGCAGTGGGAGTCGATGCAGACTCAGGTAACAACAATCTCCCAGGTAATGGTGGTGTTGGGTTGGCGAGTGCACTTCTCACCACAAGTGCTGCTGCGACATTAGGTATTGGCCATGTCGTCAGTAGTTCGGTGTTTTTTGCCGGCGGTGGTGGCGGAGGAACCGACATTGGTGGCACAGCGAGTAGCGGTGGATCTGGTGGTGGTGCAGCAGGAACTGTAGGTAACGCAGGAGTGGTGGTGAATGGCACCCGAGCAACCGGTGGCGGTGGCGGTGGCGGTGGTTACGACAACAACGGTGGCAACAGTGGCGGTGGCTCGGGCGGCAGCGGAGTTGTTTTGTTGTCGTATGCGCTTGCATGCACGGTCACCACAACAACATTGGAAGGTGGCGTGACGCAAGTAGTTCTTACTAGCCCAAGTAGCGATATGGGTTGTGCCTCGACATGGACCTCACCAGCAGGCGTGACCATGGTTGATGCCGTCATTGTCGGTGGCGGTGGTGGCGGTGGCGGCGGAACAAGCGATGCAAGTGGCGGTGGCGGTGGCGGTGGCGCAGGTGGCCAAGTAAAGCGGTTGCGTTCGCAAACAATTTCTGCAAGCACCGGCTACTCGATTGTTGTTGGTAGCGGCGGTGCTGGTGGAACGGGTTCGGCGCAAGGCACTGCAGCAAACGGTGTTGCAGGAGGTTCTTCGTCGGCTTTTTCCACCACATCAAGTGGTGGCAACAACGGTACGGGAAGTGTGTATAGCGGAGCGCAAACCACAAGTGCTGGTGATGGCGGCTCAACGTTGACAAGTGCAGGCGTTACTCAAGCCGGTGGTGCAAACTTGTGGGAAGGTGCCGGCGGTGGTGCTGGTGCAGGTAGCCCAGGTGATGCTGGTCTTGATGGAACCAGCCCTTCGTATGACGGTCTGGGTGGCAAGGGTGGCAACGGACAATTAGTGCAATGGTTCTCCGGGTCGTGTGCGTCGATGTTTGGTGGCGGTGGCGGTGGCGGTGGTGCCGGGTCGATTGGCACGAGCGGTATTGGTGGCCCTGGTGGTGGAGGCGCAGCAGCAACTTTCAGCACAGCAGCTGTTGCAGGTACAAACAACTGCGGTGGTGGTGGCGGTGGAGGATACGAATCTGCGAGCACTCGCAATGGTGCTCGCGGTGGTCACGGTGTAGTGATGTTTCGTTACAACTACTCGCGGAGCGCACGTACGTTTGCAACAGGTTCAGTAACTGTTGCACCAAAAACATCAACCAACATGGGTCTTGGTGCTAGCCAAGTGCAGTACTTCACCAACGGTGAAGTAGTCACTGCGCAACTGACGTCAACCAACGGCAACATTGGAGTCACGTTGTCGGGTTCGGCAACGGTGAGTGCGGGTACAAACAATTCCACCGACCTCACCATTAGAGGATCGCAAACCGATGTGAACAACACGCTGAATTCGGCGACACTCACAACAGGAACTCAAGGGCCGGGGCAAGTGACATTGCGCATTAATGCCGCGGCGCAAGACCAAACAATTAACGGACTCACTTTTAAACACAACAATGGTCACTATTACGCGAACCGCAACTTTGGAACAGGTGTCACAAGATCTGCTGGTCAAGCTGCTGAAGATGCGCGCAACTATGTAATGGGTGGCCGCTATGCGTATCTTGCAACTATTTCTGGTGCCACAGAAGACACCTTCATTGTGAACAATGTGCGCACGGCGAGCACTGAAGCATGGATTGGACACTTTGACGACGTAACCGAAGGAACCTTTATTCCCGATGGCCCCGACTTGGTGGGTTATGGCCGCTACGCGAACTGGGCAAGTGGTGAACCAAACAACGGGGGTCTCAACGAAGATTCTGCAAGTTACAACGGAGCAGGCGTGTGGAATGACCGTGCGGCAGATAACGCCATTCAGTACGCCATTCTTGAACTTGAGCCGACGAAGACAAAGAAAATTTTCAACATCAACTACAGCATCACGGGAAATACCGCAACCACAGGTAAGGCATCGCGTATTGAAACCATTGGAGCAGGCGACCCTATTTCCTTCGCCCACTTCGATAAGAGCGAAACCATCACAGCAACGGTGTCTGTGCCAGCGGGAAGCACAGTGACATTAACGGGAATCACTGCAACATCAGGTTCTAACGGAAGTGCGTCGGTGACATTTGAAGGAACGCGCGATGCAGTGAACACCGCTTTATCGACCCTAACGATGACGCCCGGGTCTAGTGGAACAACAACAGTGACGGTGTCGTATCGCGCGAAGGGCGTCACTGTTGGTAGCTACAAGTACAACTCAGCCACCGATAGTTTTTACCTACTCGATTCCACCACACGCACGTATGCGGCATCGGTCACCAATGCCGAGGCGTCAACATTTGGTGGCGTGCGCGGATTTTTGGCCACTGTTCTCAGCAACGATGAACGATTGTTTATTAAGAACAATGTGACGGCAAGTACTGCCTGGATTAACGGTCGCGATGAAGCAGCAGGTGGTGATGCAACCGTTGAGGGCCAATGGGTGATGGATGGGAACGATGCATATAAGTCTTTCTCATCGGAAAGCTTTGCGATTGATGGCTCGTATGTCGCCTGGACTGGAGCTGAACCGAGTGCGGGGGCCGAAGGATGTTTGCAGGGCAACGTATGGACTGACTTTTGGAATGATGCCACGTGTAGTGGAACCTCAATCAGTGTGATTGAGTTCAAGCCATACACGGTGTCGTATGCAATTCCCGTCACGGTGACCGATGTTGGCGCGTGTACAACTACAACAACGACCTCAGGTAAATACACATTGCAGCAAGTAACACCCGCTGGTCATTGCAACTGGACAGTGCCCACAGGTGTTGCAACCATCGACACTTTCATTCAAGGCGCTGGCGGTGGTGGTGGTTCCGATGGTGGTACTGGTGGTAACGGCGGAACATCGGCAATGGTGCAGGGTCGCGCTGTTACCGCGGGTAACACCATCAATGTTTATGTTGGTGAAGGCGGCATTGGTGGGCAGTGGGCAGAATTCGATTCGCTGAATGGTGAAGACACATTTGTCACCGTTGGGGGAACCACGCTGACTGCTGCAGGCGGACCCGGTGGAAACTCGGGGCCAGCAAGTAGCACTGCAACTGCATCGAGTGCGGGTATCGGTTTTTCTGGTGGTTTAGGTGGTACGTCAGCGGCGAGCGCCGATGGTGCTGTTGGCGCTGCCGGCAAAACCGGAAGTGAGTTGTTGTGGAGTGGGGCAAGTGTTGAATATGGCGGCGGTGGAGGTGGTGGTGCGTTCAATAACGGTACTTTCAATCTTGCTCCTGCAGCCGGTGCATCGGGTGGCGGTGCTGGTTGCGATGCAAACACTGCAACGAACACTGCGGGTTTGCCTGGCACAGCGAATCGCGGTGGCGGTGGTGGTTCGGGATGTGCGGGTAACGGTGGGCGTACACAAGGTGGTATGGGTGGAAGCGGAACAGTGATTTTCCGTTATGCCACCGACCCACTTGATGCATTTCCTGCAACCATTACTTCGCTGCGCGCGTACATGACCGCCGATTCATTTCAGAAACTCGATTCCACACGTCGTAGTTGGGTTGACACGTCGGGCAACTCACGTCATGCGACAACTATTGCTGGAACACCAGCGGTTGCATCGGTAACGGGAAATGGTGCAACCGAATCTGTGCGCACATTAAGCGGCGGCATCAATGATGGGCTTCAGTTTCCTGCAGGTTTTTTAAGTGCTGGTGCAGCCAGTGCCAACGACTACACGTTCTTTCACATTGCGCGGTACTCGGGTGCACGCAAGGGCCGCATTTTTGACGCCACCAACTCCAACTGGCTCTCTGGTTTTTGGAGCACTAACGCAGGTGTTGCGTATCACAACAACGCGTTAGCGCCTGCAAGCCAGGCTCTGTTCCAGTCGGGTATTTATGGACACACCAACTGGGTGTTGAGCGTTGATCAGCCTCAGGCGTATCGCCACAATGCAGGTGAGGCGCCTTCTGCTACCAGAACAGACGTGACCAGATCTGACAACTTGACCATTAACGATGGCTACTTCAGTGACAGGAATTTTCCGAGTACAGGTGAGTCGAGCGACTGGAACGTTGCCGAAGTCATTGTTTTCTCTCGGGTACTCACCGCTGCAGAAATTCGTCAGGTTGAGGCGTACTTGGTGCGTAAGTACGGCCTCACTGGTGTGAATACCGCTGGCACAGCAACGTTGCCACTCACACCAAAGTCGCTGGCAACCAATAAGACAAGCATCACAGCAAGTGACCGACTGAATGTCACGTGGGCTGCGCCCAATGATGTCACAGGCATTACCGACTACACCTTGGAGTACAAGAAATCAACTGACTCAACATGGTTAGCAAAAACTCACACGGCAAGCACTTCGTACTTGAGCGACACTGTGACGGGTCTCGATGCCGATACGCAATACGACTTCCGCGTGCGCGCAGTTGACTCTGGTGCAAGCAACCGCCCGAACACAGCCACCGTTACTGGCACCACAAAGAAGAGTTCAACAGTAACGCTGACGGCACCTACAACCCCGCGCAGGAGTGTGGCTGCAACAATTAGTGCTGCAGTCACTTCAACTGCTACGGGCACCGTCACATTTCTTGCAGACGGGTCGAACATCACGGGTTGTGTGAATGTTGCTGTTTCCAGTTCTGCTGCATCGTGCAGCTGGACACCAGCGGCTATTGGTGCGGTGTCATTAACCGCAAGCTATAGCGGCGACACATCGTTCGCAGCCGCCACGACGGCGTCGGCAAGCTCTGTCACAGTGACGTTCGGCGACTGCGCACCAACAATCACTGTGGTGGGTCGTTTTACCTTGAACCGCTTTCTTGACTCAACAAGTGTGTGTAACTATGCAGCGTTGCCAACCGGTGTTGACAGCGTCGACATTCTTGTAGTGGGTGGCGGTGGTGGTGGCGGTGAAAACGTTGGTTCCGGTGGCGGTGGCGGTGGTGGTTATGAAGCGACCAACGTTGCAGCAACGAGCGCCAATTCGTTCACGGTGACCGTAGGAGCAGGCGGACGAGCAGGTTTTTCCGCCGCAGCCTCCGATGTGGCGTCTGCCGACCGCGACGGTGGCGTGGGTGGTAACTCATCTATTACGTGGAATACAACAACACTCACCGGTACCGGTGGCGGCGCAGGCCAAACTGCTTGGAGCGACAACAAATGTCTTGGTGTTGGCTGGAACACCACACGACCATCGGGCGGTACGGGTTCAGGCACGGGTGGTACTGCAGGTACTGGTGGTCAAGGTGGTATTGGTGACCAGGACAACACAAGCTCAGGTTTTACAGCCCAGGCGGGTGGGAACGGTTTTTCCAGCAGCATTACGGGAACAAACTTTGGCGGCGGTGGCGGCGGTGGTGGCTGGAGTACCAGTGGTGGCGTAGGTGGTACAGGAGGTGGAGCTAGTGGCGGCACAAGTTCAGCTGGAGGCGCAGGTACGGCCAACACCGGTGGCGGTGGCGGTGGCGGTGTTGCCGGATGTACATCTGGTGGCGCTGGCGGTTCGGGCATTGTCATTATGCGTTACGCAAACGTGCCCACCATCTCGGGACAGCCGACTGCTCGAACAGTGTCGGCTGGTACGTCGACCACATTTGCCGTTACTGCCGCAGCAACTGGTGCAACGCTTTCGTACCAGTGGCAAAAAGATAGCGTCGACATTTCTGGTGCAACAGCGGCGAGTTACACCGTTGCTTCCCCAGTGGTTGGTGATGCAGGTACGTATCGCGTAGTTGTACGGAACTTTGGTACGGGTGCAGCAGTGTCGTCGGTAACGTCAACTGCTGTTGCTTTGACAGTGAACGTTGCGAGCCAAACCATTACGTTCGGAACGCTTTTGGCAAAAACCTATGGCGACGCGGCAGTATCGGTGTCGCCAACTGCGTCGTCGGGGCTTCCCGTTACCACGGTTTCCAACGACACCAGCGTGTGCACCATCAGCGGGTCAACTGTCACAATTGTTAGCGCAGGAACTTGTTCATTAACTGCAAGCCAAGCGGGTAACGACAGTTACGCAGCTGCAGCATCGGTGACGCAAACATTTACTGTCAGCAAAAAAACTTTGACTTTCAGTGGATTTGTTGCAGCCAACAAAATTTACGACCGTGCCACAACAGCAACAGTTGAATTTGACTCTTACTCATTTGGTTCGAGCGTTGTTGGTTCCGATGTAGTTACGTTGAACTCAGCTAGTTATTTGGGCACATTTGCTTCGGTCAACGTTGCCAATGGCATCACCGTCACGGTGACGGGTTTGTCGCTTGGTGGTGCTCAGGCAGCTAACTACCAACTACCTTCGACCATCACCACCCTCGCAAACATCACTGCCAAAGAACTCACCGTTACCGGGGTCACTGCAAGCAACAAAACTTACGATGGCAACACCACGGCAACCCTGGTAACAACAAGTGCTGCTGTGAGTGGATACATTTCACCCGACACGGCAACGTTTTCGAAGTTGAGCGCCGCCGGTACGTTTGATTCGGCAGATGTTGCCGATGGCATTGTGGTACGCACCACAGGTTTTTCCATTAGTGGAGGCCAATCTGCCAACTACTCACTCACGCAGCCCACAGCGTTGGGCAACATTACGCCGCGAGATCTCACAGTGAGCGGCATCACGGCGAGCAACAAAATATACGACGACACCAATACAGCCTCGCTCGTTATCGGAACAATCAGCACGAACAAAGTGGGTTCAGATGCTGTAACGGTGAACACAGCATCAGTTACCGGAACCTTTGCCGATAAGAACAAGGCAGACGGAATCACTGTGCAAGTTGCTGGCGTCACGATTTCTGGTGCAAAGGCCGGCAACTACAACGTGCTGCAACCCACCACGACCGCAAATATTTCTGCTCGACCTCTAACGGTTTCCGGCATCACGGCAACAACAAAACAATACGATCGAACAACGGCTGCAACGCTGAACTACGACGCTGCCGCTATTAACAACGGTGCTGGTAACGACGCGCTCACACTGAGCACCGGTTCTGTGGTGGCAACGTTCAACGACAAAACTGCCGCAACTGGAAAGGCTGTCACAGTAAGTGGCCTTGCGGTGAGTGGCACGGAGTCGGCCAACTACTCCGTGACGCAACCTACGTACATCACTGGCGTGATCACCGCTAAATCTCTCACCGTGTCGGGGCTCACCGGAACCGACAAAACCTATAACGGCAACACCACTGCCGCATTCACGGGTACCGCAGTTTTGGGTGGAGTCATTAGCGGCGACACCGTTACTGTGAGCACGGCGAGTGCAACAGCAACGTTCGATACAAAAGATCAAGGAACATCAAAAGTTGTTTCCGTAGTGGGCGTTGTTCTGGGTGGTTCCGATGCAAGCAACTACCTGCTCACGCAGCCAACACTTTCAGCAGCCATTACAAAGAAGAATCTCACCGTGTCGGGTCTGTCGGGTGTGAACAAGGTGTACAACCGCACTGATACAGCAACATTTACAGGAACGGCACTACCTATTGGCAAAGTGGGCAGCGAAGATGTCACCGTGAGCACTTCGAGTGCAACGGCAACATTTGCCGACAAGACTGTTGCCGACAACAAGGTCATCACAGTTATTGGGGCCACACTGACGGGAAGTGATGCAGGCAACTACACACTCACTCAGCCACAACTGTCGGCGAACATCACCGCTGCACCTCTATCGGTGAGTGGCGTGACAGCTAATAACAAGGTGTACAACGGCAACACCACCGCCACGCTCACCGATACAAACGCTGCTGTCTCTGGTGTAATTGGCGCCGACGATGTGACCCTGGTGAAAACCGGTAAGGCAGCTACGTTCACAACGGCAACCGTGGGCACTGGAAAAAGCGTGACCGTTACCGGATACACCATTTCAGGTACTGATGCTGCGAACTACACATTGACTCAACCCACCGGGCTCACCGCCAACATTATTGAGGCAAGTTCTGGCCTCACATGGAGTGCGCCGAGTGCAATTACCTACGGAACAGATCTGTCGGCTACGCAGTTGAATGCAACTGCAAGCGTGTCGGGAACATTTGTGTACACCCCAGCACTGGGTACAAAGCTCGCAGCAGGTACCCATACATTGTCGGTTACTTTCACGCCCGACTCCACCGACTATGCAGCAGCGACAACAACGGTAAGCATCACCGTCAACAAAAAGGCACTGACCATTACCGCATCGTCAGAGAGCTTGCCGTATGGGTCTGCCATACCCACCATTACGCCAGGCTATTCGGGTTTCATTTCTGGAGAGTCTGCAACAGCACTCACCACCCAGCCCGAATGCTCCACGGTATATACGCGTTTGTCGACCGCCAACACATCGCAGACCACCACTTGCACCGGTGCAACTGCGGCGAACTATGCCATTACTGCAACCGATGGTGCAGTGACGGTCACTAAGCGTTTCGTCACGGTTACTGCTTCATCGCCAAGTCGTGCATATGGCGATGCGCAAGGCACCATTACACCTTCGTATTCAAGTGACTTCCAAAATGGAGATACTTCTTCAGTGGTGAGTTCCATGTCGTGTGGAACTGGCTACACAAGTACCTCTGCGGCAGCAACAACACACTCAACATTCTGCAACAGTGGCACGGCTACGAACTATCAATTCACTTACGTCAATGGCTCAATTACTGTGGCGAAAAAAGATGTTGCAGTAACAGCTTCTTCACACAGTGTGAACTACGGCGATTCAGCACCAACTATCACCGCGTCGTATGGCACCTTCGCTAACGGAGACACGTCATCTGTTGTTTCCAACATGGCATGCACCACTTCATATAGCGGAACAACACCAGTTGCGTCTTCAGGCATTGCAACATCATGCTCTGCTGGTACTGCTGCGAACTACCAGTTCACCTACACCACTGGTGCAATCACTATTACGAAGAAGACATTGACCGTCACGGCGTCTTCGCACATTGTTACTTATGGTGATTCTGCACCGTCGCCAACGCCGAGCTATGACGGTTGGGTGAACAGCCAAGGTGTGGGGGCTTTGACCACTGCGCCTTCGTGTACGACGGATTATACCAATACCACTGCGGTGGCCTCGTCGGGTATTGCTACTTCGTGTAGTGGTGGCCTTGCCGCTAACTATGCGTTCACGTTTGTGGCTGGTGCGATCACTATTAATGCTAAGAGCGTTGTGGTCACTGCTTCGTCGCCAACCGTCACTTACGGCGACGCTGTTCCATCGATCACTCCTTCTTATGGTGACTTTGTGAATGGCCAATCATCAACGGTCGTGAGCAATACGGCCTGTACGACTGTTTATGTGCGTACATCGAATGTTGGTTCGTTGCCGGCTACTTCGTGTTCTGGTGCTACTGCCGCCAACTATTCATTCACGTATACATCGGGGTCGGTAGTCATTGAGAAGAAAACGTTAACTGTGACGGCGTCGTCACCTTCTGCTGCGTACGGTGTTGCGGCCAGCACCATTACGGTGACACCGTTGTATTCCAACTGGGCTAACTCCGACACATCCTCGGTTATTGACACCGCTCCAACCTGTTCCACTGCGTACACCAACACTTCAGCGGTTGGTTCTGCGCCGTACACGCGCTGCAGTGGCGGATCTGACAACAATTACTCGTTCTCATTTGTCGATGGTGCAGTGCAAGTGGGTACGGCGACGGTGACCATTACGGCAGAGAACAAAATAGCCACATACGGAACCGCCCTTGGCCAAAGTGTGTCGGTGAGTGGGCTAGCAAACAGCGACTCTGTTGATTCGGTCGTGTACACCTATGCAGGTAGTGGGGCAACCTCTTACTCGGCATCGACCACGCGACCTACTGCTGTGGGTGGTTACTCCATCACGCCTTCATCAGTAGTGCTATCTGCTGGCTCATCGTCGAACTACAGCTTCAACTATGTTGCGGGCGCAGCAACTATTAATAAAAAGGGCATCACCGTTACCGGGTCGTCACCGACAGTTCTGTATGGGGCAAGTGTTCCTACAATTACTCCTTTATATTCAAGCGATTTCGCTTATGGCGAAACATCTTCGGTTGTGAGCAACACGGCATGTTCCACGGTGTATGCAGTGACCTCGAATGTTGGCTCGGCACCAGCAACATCGTGTTCTGGCGCAACAGCAAGCAACTATTCGTTCACCTACGTTGATGGTTCAGTGAATGTGCAGAAAAAGCCCATCTCGGTAACTGCGTCATCGCACTCGGTGGTTTATGGAGATGCAAAGCCAACGGTTGCTCCTGAATACAGCGGGTTCGTGAATGATCAAGACGCCACAGCATTTACCACTGCACCCACCTGCGACACCACGTACTCCACCACATCGGGGTTTGGCTCTGTAGCAAGTACCTGTTCGGGCGGGTCGGCAGCCAACTATTCCTTTACCTTCACAGCTGGCGTTATCAGCATTGCCAAGAAGACCTTGACCGTTACTGCACCATCTCCCACGGTGACATATGGCGATACGGCACCAACACTGAGCGCAACAATTACGGGCTGGGTGAACAGCGAAACAAACTCAGTATTAACGACATTGCCAACATGCAGTACTGCCTACACCAATGCTTCAAATGCGAACACCGCACCAAGTGTGAACTGCGCCGGAGCCGTTGACGATAACTATGCGTTCAACTATGTGAGCGGTGCTTTCACTATTAACAAAGCAAATCAATCTGCCGTGACGGTGAGCGCCACCGATGCACAGCTCACATGGCAACCTGGCCCAGGTTATGCAACCACCACGCTGGTAGGTGCTGACGGCGATGGCGACGGTTCCTTTACCTACTCCGTCACTTCAACAAATTCTGTGTGCTCCATTACCGACTCTACGCTCACTGCACTCACCGCAGGTGTGTGCAAACTCACGGCGACAAAAGCCGCGAGCACCAACTACCTTTCGGCTACATCAAGTGAGTTCAGCTACACCATTACCAAAGCCGCGCAAACAATTACTTTTGCAACGTTGACCACAAAGACTTATGGCGATGCATCGTTCAGTATCTCTACTTCAACTAGCTCGGGGCTCATTGTGAGCTTTGCTGCAACATCTGGGGTCTGCTCGGTGGGTGCTTCTTCATTGTTAAGTGGAGTAACCACAGCAACAGTGTCAATAGTTGCGGCAGGCAACTGCACCATTACTGCCAGCCAAAGCGGAAACATCAACTACACCACGGCAACTGCCGAAACCGGTTCCGCTCTTGCTCGTACTTTCACCATTGCTCGTAAATCACTGACTATTCAAAATGCAACCGCAAGTAACAAGGTGTACGACACGACCGACGCGGCTACTGGCGACTTGAGCGATGCATCACTTGTTGGCGTGCAGTTCTCTGACGATGTCAGCATTACCCAAACAGGCTTTTCTGCCGCATTTGCCGACGCAAATGCCGCCGACAACAAAGTGGTGACATTTACAGGCGTCACGTTGAGCGGCACAAAAGCAGCCAACTACAGCGTTGTGCAGCCAACAGCAACGGCAAACGTTACGAAAGCATCGTCTGGGTTGGCTTGGATAACGCCAGCATCGGTGGTCTATGGCACCACGTTGTCGGCAACGCAACTCAGTGCAACATCATCGGTTGATGGATCATTTACTTATACGCCGTCAGCAGGAACTTTGCTCAATGCGGGAACGCGTACGTTGTCGGTGACTTTTACACCAACAAGCAGTAACTTTGCCGCTGCCACTACAACAGTTGCGCTTGTTGTGAATCAAAAGCCCGTCACCGTGACGGCTGCAAACCGCAGTGTGGTGTATGGCAATTCATTTACTCCGGCATTCACCACAACTGCATTTGTCGGTTCTGATGCTGCCAGTGCAGTGACCTACACGTATTCCGGTACCGGGGGAACTGCCTACAGCGCAAGTGTCACTGCACCAACAACAAGGGGTTCATACGTCATTACACCTTCAGCGCTTGCCATGTCTGCAGGCGATCTTGCCAACTACAACATGACCTATGTAGAGGGAACCCTGAGCATTACCCAAGCGGAGCAGAGTGCATTGGTTGTGGTTGCATCGTCACAGTCACTGACGTATAGCCCGAACCCTTCTCCTGCAACAGCCACGTTGTCAACACTCGCTGGTTCAGCGGGAAGTGGAACTGGAGTCGTGAGCTATGCAGTTGACAGTGGCAACACCGTGTGCTCTATCTCAGGGTCAACTCTGACGGCTTTGACCGCTGGTACGTGCTCAGTCACTGTTACACGTGATTCCGATATCAACTTTGTGGTGAAGACCAGTGAGGCAATCACCATCACCATTGCCAAATCAAGCCAGACACTTACCTTCGCATCTATCACGAACAAAACATATGGAGATGCCAACTTCAGCGTGACACCAACTGCATCATCGGGATTGACGGTATCTCTCTCAAGTGCCACACCACAGGTGTGCGATATTCCTAGTGCGCTTACTGTGCGTGTTGTTGATGTGGGCACTTGCACTGTGGTTGCAGCTCAGACAGGAAATATCAACTATGAACCCGCAACTGCCTCGGTGGGTTCAAGTACAACGCGTAGTTTTTCGGTAGCAAGAAAGATACTCACAGTTTCCGGAGTGAGCACTGTAAGTCGTGTTTATGACGGCTCGTTAGATGCAACTTCACAATTGCAGTTCGCCTCGGCACAACTCGATGGGGTAGTCGGCGCCGACACCGTGAGCTTGAACAGCGCAGGCGCCAGTGGTACTTATGTCGATAAGACCGCAAACACAAACAAGGCGATAGCCATCTCTGGGCTTGCGCTCCAGGGCACACACGCATCTCGTTATAGCGTTCAGGCGCCGAGTGATGTTGTTGGTACCGTTACGCAGGCGAGCATTACCTCCGCAGGAATTGTGGTTGTGGCACGTGCTTACGACGGTACGCGTACCGCCACAATCAATACAGCGAATTATGCCTTCTCAGGAGTATTTGGTAGCGATGCTGTTGTGCTTGACGCTTCAAATTATGGCGCCCTGTACGACACGCCAACAGCTTCAACAAGTAAGTCGGTTACCGTGAGCGCCCTTGCACTCAGTGGTACCGACGCTGCAAACTACACGCTGGTTCAGCCCATGCTGGTAGGGGCCATCAACAAAGCAACCGCAACAGTGAGTTTCTCAACACCTTTGAGTGTGGTGTACGACGCAACTTCTCGTTCGGTAGGCACTACAACGACGCCTTCAGCACTCACTGTTGTTGTGCAATACTCCGGTCGAGGTGCAACAAGTTATGCGACCTCAACCACTGGTCCAATTGATGCAGGAAGTTACGGAGTTGCGGCATCAATCAATGAAACGAATTACTTGGGTACGAATGCGGCCGATTTCACCATTGAAAAACAAGTGCTACCAGTAGCACTTGACACAGCAGCATTAACAACAATCTTCACAGGTCGTGCACGTTTTGTTGGCGCCACCACAACACCATCGGGCAAGCAAGTTGGTATGTCTTATCAGGGGAGTGGCTCCACAACGTACGCGGCGAGCACTTATGCACCAACAAATGCTGGTACCTATTCAGTCACCGCCACCATAGAAGAACGAAACTTTCAAGGAACAAGTACTCAAACTTTGACTGTGGCAAAAGCCAATCAGGAAACATTGAGCATTGTGAATACTGCACCTGTGGTGTACGGCGATACAACTACTTCATTGTTGGCTAAGGGTGGTACCGGTAACGGTGCCATAACATACGCAAAAGTAAGTGGCCCATGCACCATCAACTCGGTAACAGGTGCAGTTCTTACGACGGGTGTGGGTTCGTGCGTTGTACGTGCGTCAAAGGCTGCAAGCGACAACGTTGAGGCCGCTGTGAGTGCCACACGGACTCTTGAAATTGTCAAAGCCCCACAAGAAGTTGCCTTCACATCGTCTACACCTTCTAGCCCAGTTGCAGGAGATACATACCAACCCACAGCAGTATCGAGTGCGGGTCTACCCGTCAGCATTGTTGTAACTGTGGGCGACGGAACTGCGTGCAGTAGAAGTGGTTCAACTGTCACCTTTATTGGCTCAGGTGTGTGTGAAATTACTGCCTCGCAGGCTGGTACGGCTCTATACGAGGCAGCAACTTCGGTTCGCCAGAGCTTTGAGGTCGGAAAAATGAATCAGTCAATTTCGTTCCCGCAGTTGGCGCGTCAGCGAGTTACTGATCCATCGTTCATGTTGGAGGCATCGGCATCGAGTGGCCTTGGCGTCACCTATGTATTGACAAGCGGTTCATCGGTGTGTGCGCTCGATGCAAATGGCACGGTGAGCCCGTTGTCGGTAGGTACGTGCACTATTACCGCTTCGCAGGCAGGCGACTCAGTAGTAGCGGCAGCTGCGCCGGTGGCACGCACCATTTCCATTGTCGCCGATGTTTCGAGCGCACCAAAAATCACGTCGATTTCTGGCGGAGATGCAATGATCACTGTTGGCTACCTGCCGCCTTCATTCGATGGAGGCTCGGCAATTCTTGGTTACCGCTTAACAGTGCAGCCAACATCTGGCGCCGCAGTGACAAGTTCAAATTGTGATCTTGTGGCGCGGTCATGTGTGGTGACTGGCCTCATTAACGGCGCTGCATACTCGATTTCGCTCGCGGCAATTAACGCAGCAGGTGCCGGAGTAGAAGATGTGGCACCAGGTACAACCACACCAGCGCCGGTGCTTGAAGCCGTGCGTAACGTGGCTGGCCAACGTAACGATGCATCAATGAGCGTGACATGGGAAGACCCTGAAACATTTGGCGATGGAACGTTTACTCGGTACGAGTTGTCGATACGAGAAGACGGCGGAGGTTTCAGCGCTCCGGTCACTGTGCAGTCGCTTCCGCGTGCATCAGTAGACATGATCAGACTGTTGTCTGCACCATTACGTCAACACACATTTACGGGTCTTGATAATACGAAGACCTATTTTGTGAAGATCGTTACTATTACGACTGCTGCAATCAGTGCACGTAGTTCGAATACTGCTGCAGCGACGCTGTTCCCCTTCGAAGCACCGTCAGCGCCGCTCGATGTGGCTATTGATTCAGCAACGGGCCGAACAGCAACAATTTCGTGGAAGGCTCCCATTTCCGATGGCGGCTCTCCTCTTATTCGCTACACAGTGTCTTCTTCTTATGGCACATGTGCCTTGGCAACGCTCTTAGCAGTGAAGTGCAGCGTCACTGGCCTCATTCCTGGTCAGTCATTTAGCGTCAATGTTCGTGCGGTGAACTCTGTAGGTCAGTCGGCAGCAACAACACAAAGCATCACATTGCCCGACCTGCCAAGCGCACCAAGTATTTCCAATGTTTTGATTGGTGGACTATCGGCCACAGTGGCATGGACGGCTCCATCGTCGAATGGTGGTCGAACCATTACGAACTATGCGGTGAGCGCAATAAACGCATCGAACTCTGCCGACGTAGTGCGCTGCACCACGACCGCTCTGACGTGCACTGTGAACTCATTGAAAGTCGGTACCACTTACAACATCTCTGTGCGAGCACGCAATAGTGTTGGCGAGGGTGCAACGTCTGCTCAATTCTCAGCACAGACCGTAAAGCCAGCACCCATTGTGTCAACACCATCTAGTTCAACAGTGTGGCAGACATATCGCACCGAAAACGCTGGCTTGTCGCAATCGCTCGTTGGCCTACCTCCAGCTCCTGCAAAAGTGCGCATTGCTTCTGCAGGTGCGCGAACAAAAGTTACTGCCACAGGAACAAAGACTGCTGTCGGAGTTATTACTCAAGCAATCATTACCATTTCATCCAAATCAAAGAAAGTGCTCGCCCGCATCAGTGTGCGTGTGAGCAGTGAGAACCCCACAGCAACAGTTACTGTGCCGTTCAAGAGTCAACTCATCTCGGTATCGGTGCAGTTCGCAAATGATTTTGGTGTGTCAACCGGTGGCCCAACTGGAGTGAACGTGCGTGAAGGTAACACCTACGACAGCACTGTTGTTGGAGGTAAACCACAGTTAATGGGTTCCGTCACAGGGAGCCCTGTGTATTTCGCTGCAGGGTCATCAGTGCTTACTCCATCGGGAATGAAGCAGCTTCGTGCGGTTGCTGCGACGGTGAAAACAACCGCCGGGCTCGTATATGTCACTGGATACTCGCGTACCGATGAAGTTCGTGGTTGGGCAGTTGATGCCCTGGCACGTGCGCGTGCTGAGGCCGTGGCGAAGTACCTTGCAAAACAGGGTGTTCGCCAGTGGATTCGGTTCCAAGGTGCGGGTGCTATGAAGTCTGACTGGGGCGATTGGCGCGACCGCCGCGTTGTCGTTCATGCCGGAGGAAATGTCGGGTCTGTGTAGGTAATACGCTGACCTCAATGCTTTTTGAGAATGAGATAGATCTTGTGCAGATATAAAGGAATCACAATGTTGTTACATACCCACCCCGCTCGAACCTCTTTTCGCACCATCATGATGGTGCTTGCCCTCATTGCTGTCGCAGTGGTTTCTGGCACACAAAACCAAGCTTCTGCAAGTGAAGCTGGCCCAGGTGGTTTCAATATCGGTTTCGACTTCTCATGGAACGATGCTGCTAACCCAGCGGGTCATTCTGCTTCCTTTTTAGAAAGCGACGGAGTCACATCGAACAACTGTGCAGGGGGCGGGCTCATCGCAAGCACACTCACCTGCAACTTCGTCTTTGACTACAAAATTGATGGCGCCTCGCAAGCATCGGTGAAACATGCAGCACGGTGGGTCACGTGGAGCAACCCGGTTACTTATGTTGGAGGTAATCCTGCAACATCGGGTTGCAGCTCTCCAACAGCCGATAGCGGATCTTTTGGTAAAGCGCCGTTGAGCTTGTTTGATTGCTTTAACTCCAACAGCTTTGGGCAAGTCATTTACCCAAGCGTCACAGGAGCTCTTACAGAGTTCCGCATGAAAGCAACCTGCCTGGTGCCGAGTGGAACAACTCCTCTTGAGTTATACGCACTCGTTTATGAACTCAATGCAGATGCCACAAAGATTCAGGGTTCGGGGCCCATCGCTGGAACCTATGTACCGCTGACATCTTGCCCACGTGCCACCACTTGGCAAGGAAAGACCTTCCGCTCCTCAGATTTCGCCTTTCTCAATATTCCTTTCAAGGGTGTGTCGTTGTCGGCCGGAAAGTTTTATGGCATCTACTTTGCTGGAAAGGGAGTTCCGGGTACTCCTCCAGTTGGTGCAGCACCTGCGCTGGAAAGAGCAAAGCAAGCAACAACAACCACCACCACAACGACGACCACCACAACGCCATGGAGCGCATTCAAAAATCAAAAGAATGTCATTCCAAAGACCGCAACCACTGTTATTCGCGGCACTACCTCAACAACTTCTACAACAATCAAAGGCGCTACTAAAAAAATCGTTCCAGCCGTTTTGCGGCCAACAGTAACAACAATTCCCGCAACCCTTGGCGTCAATACTGCGTTGCGTGCAATGTTGAAAGTCGATGAAGAAAAATTCATCTTGAAATCAATGACGCCTCTCACGTGTGTTGCCGCATTGCGCTTTGTTATCGCTACGAAGCGTGGAGTATGTCGTATCAACGTTGCTCGCCGAGCAAACGGTTTTGTGCTCGACACCTTTACAACAAAGGTCGTAAAAACTGGCACCGTCGGAACTGACGTAGTTGCACTTGCAGCCCCTCTCACTGTCTACTTCTCGAGTGGAACATCAAACTTCCGCACATCAGCTGCAAAGGTCATTAAGACTGCGGCAAGCAACGCAAAAAATGCCAGTGTTGTATTCGTAGGCGGCTATACCGGCAACATCACGACTGACGATGTGAACAAAACTCTTGCCGAAGCACGATCCGCAAAGACTCGTGCTGCTTTACAGGAAGCCGGGGTCACTGCAACTATCGCCGTGTTGTCTTTTGGTAGTTCAGGCGCTGTTTCCAAAGGGAAAAGTGCTTCTGAACAAAACCTCAACCGTCGTGCAGTGATTTACATCGTTCCTTAAAACCTTGTAGAAGCGAGTACTACAGCTCGATGCCGTCGGCTAGCGCTTCGGCCCAGCGGTGCAAGTTTTGGTTACCGCTTTCGTTGCGGCCATATCGCATGACATCGTCGGGAATCGCTGCCATGGCGTCGGTAATTTTGATGACGGTTGCAAAGTCTTCATCGCGGGTGACCGCTAAATACAGCTCGCGCTTGTAGTCGGCATCGGCAATTTGCTCGGGTGTAGTCATGGGCTCGCGGAAATATTGGAACTGCTCTACTTGGCAGCGGTCGGGAGTAGAGCCTGGCAAAATACGACTCATCATGAGGCCACCATTGGGCTGACCTGAAATGGAAATATTCGGGAAAATGTAATGCACCAAGCTCATGGCATTGAGTAGTTGCCATTCATCCTCGGGAAGATCGCGCATTGCGGGCAGTGGCTTGTTGGCAAAGCCCAGACGCACATGAGGCCCATAGAGGTCATAGGTGTTGCGGTTAGTGATGGACTTCGTACCAATACTCTTCCCGTGCAAATAGCCGAGGTGGTACCCATCCACATATCCATCGGCGGTTGCTTTCCAGTTGCCGCTTTCGGCAAGGAGGCCGTCACGATGGCGAACGAGGTTGTTGAGATCCAAAATATCGAGCGCCGATGCCATATCGCCAAGCCATGTATCGATGTCGATAGGAAGGCCCGGCGTGAGAATGGCGAAGATGGCTCCTGATTTTTCAGCAGTGGGAAGTTCAACGAGTGCATCTACATCGATGCCGTCGAATGCGGGGCGGTCGGTGTTGCCCACCAGTGCGCCTTCGGTGTCGTATACCCATGAGTGATACGGGCAAGTGAAGCGCCGCGAATGACCAAAGCATTCTTCGGTGACGGGGGCCCCGCGGTGGCGGCAGATGTTGAGAAAGGCACGAGCGATTCCGTCTTTGCCGCGCACGACCAAAATGGGTCGACCAGCAATAACAAGTGAGGCAAAGTCGCCGTGCTCGCGCAGGTCACATGACAGGGCCACGAGCAGGGGGCTGCGGTGAAAGATGTTTTCTATTTCTCGTTCAAAGCGATCGGTGTCGCGGTAGTTACGCACAGCAACGTTGACAATGGTTTCTGAATAGTCGGCGTGCTCGGCATCGACATTGGCAAGTAAGCGCTTGGCAACAGAAATGAGTGGGGTAGCGGCCATGATGTGAACTTTCTTAGACGAAAAGGCAATGAAACAAATTGTACGATGAGGTGGTGAGCGCACAAAACACGGAACTCGTTGTTATTGGCACCGTACATCATGTGCCAACACCTGCAGCACTTGAAGTACTCGCCAATGTTGCCGTTGTGGTGAATGGTGCTGGCCTCATTACTGCCGTTTTGCCTGCCGATTCGCCAGAGGCCGCTGAAGCCGTTCGCAGGGCACCTACGGTCGTGAGACTGGGCCAACACGAGCGTTTATTGCCGGGGCTTATTGATACCCATGTTCATGCACCGCAGTGGCCACAGCTGGGAACTGGGCTCGACTTGCCTTTGGAGCAGTGGCTATTTGATTACACCTTTCCACTAGAAGCCAAATATGCCGACACAGCATTTGCTGCCACGGTGTGGCAACACATGGTGCCTACCTTCTTGCGTCATGGCACCACCACTTCTGTGTATTACGCAACAGTGCATACAGAGTCAACAACATTGCTTGCACAAACGTGTTTAGAGCACGGCCAACGTGCCTACGTGGGTCGAGTTGCGATGGATCATCCAGAGGGAACCCCCGAGTGGTATCGCGATGCAACTGCGCAACAAGGTATTGATAGTTCGCAACGCTCTATTGAAGAGATTGCTGCACTTGCAGGAAACACAGGTGTGGTATCGGCAATTGTGACACCTCGGTTCATTCCTGCATGTTCCGATGAGTTGCTCGTAGGCCTTGGTGAACTAGCTACTCGTACAGGAACATTGGTGCAAACACATTGCTCGGAATCGCACTGGGAGCATGGTTATGTACTCGAGCGCTATGGCCGTTCCGACACGGAAATGCTGAAGCACTTTGGATTGTTAAAACAAGGAACAGTTCTTGCTCACGGTGTGCATATTGGCGACAACGATTATGGCCTCATTAAAGAAGCGCATGCTGGTGTGGCTCACTGCCCGATGTCGAATTCATATTTTGCAAATGGAGTTTTCCCTGCACGGCGAGTTTTAGGAATGGGCGTTCATGTGGGGCTCGGCACCGATATTTCAGCGGGAACCGATGCGGGGCTCATGAAGCAGTGTGTTCACGCAGTGACATCGTCGCGGATGTTGGAAGACGGTGTGAATGGCACTGATGGTGCTGTGGAAAATTCGCGTATCGATATTGTTGCCGCGTTTTATATGGCAACAACTGGTGGAGCACATATGTTGGGGCTCAATGCCGGTGTCATTGCAGCAGGAAATCATTTTGATGCCATTGCTATAGACACTTCGCGAAGTGACTCTGGCTTACGCATTTATGACGATGTTGACGGGGAAGAACGAATCTTTGAAAAGATTGTTCGCCTCTCGGGGCCACGCGACATTTCACATGTTTGGGTTGCAGGAAAGAAAATTAAACAATAAAAAAGGGGCGAGCCCGAAGGCCCGCCCCTTTTGAAAAAAGAGAATTAACTCTTTGGTATTTCGCCTTTGATTCCCTCAACGAGGTAGTTCATGCTCATGAGTTCTTCGTACGTTGCTTGCTTACCGGCAGGAAGAATTTCCTTGCCAGTGTTGTCTTTCAACGGACCAGAGAACATCACGCCAGAGTTGGCAACAATTTCTGCCTTCTTTGTTTCAATGAGTGCACGAGTTTCGTCGGTAACAATTGGTCCGAGTGGAGCCAAGCGAATGTGGCCGTCTGCCATGTCGCCGTAGTAGTTACCTGCAACCCATGTGCCATCGAGGATGGCTTGAATGCGTGGAAGTTCATATGTTGACCATTCATAAGTAGCAGCTGTAAGCCACACTTCTGGGTAGTTGGTGCTCTGGTCGCTGTCGTAACCCGACCATGGAACACCAGCAGCCTTTGCGGCATCACCAGAAGCTGGTGAGTCTTGTGCAACTACACCAATGGTGTCGGCTCCACCGGCAATGAGTGCTTCAGCAGTTTTGCGCTCGAGTGCCGGGTCAAACCAGGTGCTTGTCCATACGAGGCTTACTTCTGCTTCTGGGTTGATAGAGCGTGCGCCCAAGGTCCATGCGTTAATTCCACGAAGTACTTCAGGAATGGGGAATGATGCAAGAAGTCCAAGCTTGCCGGTCTTTGATGCAGCACCTGCGGCCATACCGGTGAGGAATGCAGCATCTTCAGCAGCTCCTGTGAACTGTGAAAGGTTTGGTGCACTCTTGTAGCCGGTTGCGAATTCGAAGCACACGTCTGGGTGCTTTTCAGCAGCAGCAGCAAATGCATCTTGGAAACCAAATGAAGTTCCGAATACCACGGTGTTGCCATCGGCAATGAGGTCTTCAATGACTTGGCCAGTCTGGTCACCTTCAGGAACGTTTTCCTTATAGGTGGTCACAATTTTGTCACCAAACTTTTCTTGAACGGCTTCACGAGCCTTGTTGTGAGCAGTGGTCCAACCGCCATCGTTAATGGGTCCAACGTAAACCCATGCAGCCTTCAATGGGCCACCGTCTTTTGGACGACAATCAATTGGTGCAGCATCGGCTGACCAAGGGGCGAAGTTTGAGTCCCATGAAGCTGGGAAGGTTTCACCCGTCTCTTCTGTAGGGGCGTCGGTTGTTTCTGCTGCGGTGTCATCGGTAATGACTTCTGCAGTAGTTTCATCTGTTGTCTCAGTAGAGGTGTCATCGCTGCCGCAAGCAACAAGGCCTGCTCCGAGTGCGAGGGTGGCTACCAGCGGTAACCATTTCTTTGAACGACGTTGAGTCAAGGTTTTCTCCCGGTGTCTAGGTGGTGGTTTCACGGCAAATTTGCCGTTGCCAAGATCATAAACATTTCGCTGTTTCCCAATGGCATCAAAACAAGGCGTAAACGCATTATTAACAAAAAGTCTACGAAGGCTTATTCAACACATCCAACGGCGCGGCTAGGAGGCGGCTGTGAAGCGCAGTAACACGCGGCCGTCGTCGCCGGTGTCGAACACCGCGTGCACTGGCATATTGATGTGTACTTCGCTCGGTGCAACCCCAACAATGTTGGTGAGAATTCGTGGACCTTCAGCAAGTTCAACATAAGCAACTACGTAGGGGCCCGACTCTTTCCAACGGCCGTTGCCTTTGGCAACAATGCTGTACGAGTAAATGGTGCCGCGACCCGACATCTCTTCCCATTGCAACTCGGTAGAAAAGCACATCGGGCAATGTGCACGTGGGTACCACACCACAGAAGAGCACGAAGCGCAGCGGGGAAGTAGCAACGTGTTGTTATGCAACGCATCCCAAAAAGGCTGTGTTTCATTGTTTACTTCAACATCAGCAAGTGGCAAGAACGACATTGCTATACCTCTTGCCCAAGAATGAGTGTGGCTGAACCCATACGGGTGGCGAGGTTGCCACCAGTGCCATGTGCAAGTGCAAATTGGCAGTTAGGTACTTGTACGGCAGGGTGTGCCTCGTTGCGAAGCTGGCGCACTGCTTCAATGACTTTGGTGATTCCACCGCGGTTGCTGGGGTGGTTATTACATAGTCCCCCGCCGTCGGTGTTAAAGGGAAGTTTGCCAAAGGGTGCTTGCAGTGCACCGTTGGAAACGAACTCGCCGCCTTTGCCTTTCTCGCAAAAGCCGAGATCTTCAAGGGTGGCGAGAACTGTGATGGTGAAACTGTCGTATATAGAGGCATAACGAATATCACGAGGAGACAGGCCTGCTTCGGCAAATGCGCGCGGGCCAGACACCACTGCACCGGTATGAGTGAGGTCGATACGACCGTTGTCCACGTGTTTCACAGCAAAGCCAGTGCCAAGCACAGGAACACATTGCCGAGAAAGTTTGCGGGCAACTTCGGGTGATACCACAACGAGTGCACCGCCACCGTCGGTGACCACACAACAATCGAGCATGTGTAGTGGGTCGGCCACCATTTTTGATTGCAATACTTCTTCAACGGTGACCGCATTTTGTAAAAATGCATTGGGGTTGTGTTGTGCATGACTTGCGGCAGCAACTTTTATTTCTGCCAGTTGTTCGCTTGTGGTGCCAAATTCATACATGTGCCGACGCGCAGCCATTGCATAGCCAGCAACAATGCTGAGGCCAAAGAAGTTTTCAAATGACACTTCTGGTGCAGAACCAAAGCGGCCAGCACCACCAATGCCAGCGCCCGAACTGCGAGGCAACCCCGCAAGGGTGATGAGTGCAACATGACAATGACCAGCGGCAATGGCTTCAGCAGCATGTTGCACATGTAGGAGGTATGAAGACCCGCCGGTTTCGGTGTTGTCGATATGGGTGAGTTGAAGGCCTAAGTATTCGGCCATGGAAAGTGCACCAAAACCTGGTGCATCTCCCGCACAGAAATAAGCATCGACATCGGAAAAGGAAAGACCAGCATCGGCAAGTGCACCTGCGGCAACTTCTGCATGCACCTGCTGCACCGTTCTGTTTGGAATGGTGCGCAGCGGGTGTTCGTAAGCCCCTGCAATGAAAGCTTTGCCGCGAACGCTCATTGCTTATGGAACGTAGCGGGCGATTGCTTCAGCAATTTCTTTTTCTGCTTCAGCTGCACCATTCCAGCCACCGACGGTGGATTCCTTGTTGGGCTCGATGAGTTTGTATACCTCGAAGAAGTTGGCGATTTCAGCAAGTAGGAAATCGGGAGCATCGGAAAGGTCGCGATAGTGCGCATAGCGAGCATCGCGTGACGGTACGCAGAGCACCTTGGCGTCGGGGCCTTTCTCGTCGGTCATCCAAAACACGCCGATGGGGCGGGCCCACATGTGGCAACCAGGGAAAGTGGGTTGGGGGAGCAAAATAAGAGCGTCAAGCGGGTCGCCGTCTTCGCCGAGGGTGTGAGGAAAAAAGCCGTAATCGAGTGGATATTGCGTAGCCGTGAAGAGTGTGCGGTCGAGCCAAATGGCACCAGTGTCATGGTCCATTTCGTATTTATTGCGCGAACCCTGGGGGATTTCAACGATCATTTCAATTTCCATAGGTGTCACTTTATGCCGTGGGGCTGTCACCGCGACAAAAAAGTGCTCGCTACTTAGCCAAAGGCCACGCTGTACATCGACAGCGAGGAATAAACGAACCCATCGGTCACGGTGTGTGGCGCTTCATTGGGGCGCCGTGCACCGAGAACGTAGAGAAGTGGCAAGAAGTGTTCTGGTGTGGGCACCGCATATGCCGCATCGGGGTGACTTGCATAGTTCACAATCGCATCGATGTCGTTGTTTTCAATTGCTTCAACGATGTATTTATGGAAGGCAACAGTGGAAGGATGTGGCTCGGCATTGTCTGACCAGTTAATGGCACCCAAGTTGTGCACAATGTTTCCACTGCCCACAATGAGCACCTGATATTCGCGTAACTTTTGTAATTTGCGAGCCACTTGTAGGTGCCATGCAGCGGGCTTCGAAATATCAATAGACATTTGCACTACGGGAACATTTGCTTTGGGGAAGACATGCCGCAGCACCGACCATGCTCCGTGATCGATACCCCAGTTGGTTGTTGCACAAATGGGTTCGGGGGCAACGAACTCTCGTAACAAATTGATGACGTGTTGGGCAAGTGCGGGTGAACCTGGGGCGGGGTATTCCACCTGTGAGAGCTCGGGCGGAAAACCTGAGTAGTCGTGAATGGTGCGTGGCTTTGAGTTTGTTGAAACACAAACACCTTGTGTGGTCCAGTGTGCGGAAATCACAAGTACCGCATTGGGGTAGACCGGAACTTCACTTCTCACGTTCTCGCTTTCCCTGCGCTTTAAATGAGAAGAATTGAGTGAAACAAAACGTTCGCCGAAATCGGCCCAATCGTTGGTGAATGCATTGTTTTCAATGGCGTTCATGGGGCTTCCATGACCAAAAAAGACGGTGGGTGACGCAGCAGGCATAGACCTTGTCTAGCATCTGCACTATGAACTTTGGCAGGCAAAAAGCACTCATGGTGGAAGAAGCGAACGCGCTTCCAGGCAGAACTGACCAGTTCATGCCGATTCCCGAAAAACACTTTGTACTCGATGCGCCTTTGGTAGCGCCATGGCCAAGTGGAACAGAAACAGCCGTGTTTGCTCTGGGATGTTTTTGGGGAGCGGAGCGAGTGTTTTGGAAAACACCTGGTGTGTATTCCACAGCAGTGGGTTACGCCGGTGGTTACACACCCAACCCTGCCTATGAAGAGGTGTGCTCTGGTCTCACTGGGCATACCGAAGTGGTATTGGTTGCCTACACGCCGACTGAAGTTACTTTTGAACAGCTCCTCAAAGTGTTTTGGGAAGCGCACGACCCCACACAAGGAATGCGACAAGGTAACGATGTTGGTACGCAATACCGCAGTGCGATTTACACAAACAATGCACAACAACAAACGAGCGCAGAGCAGAGCTGTGGCGTGTATGAAGAAAAGTTGAAGGCAGCCGGTTACGGTGCAATTACCACTGAAATTGCTCCTGTCGGAACTTTTTATTACGCAGAGCCGTATCACCAACAGTATTTAGCAAAGAACCCCAATGGGTACTGCGGTATTGGTGGCACGGGCGTGAGTTGCCCTATAGGTACGAAAATTTAAATACTTCTGGAACTACTGCATGAGGTGAAGCGACCTAGTGGGTAACCCCTCAAAATTAGGAGCTCACTGTGAAATCACGTCGTATTGTTGGTGCGTTGTTGGCACTTGGCGGCATTGTTGCCACATCGATTATTGGTTCGAGTACCGCAAACGCTCACGTTGCGGTGTACGTAGCAGGAATGAGCGGAGCCGGAGTAGACACCACTGCAGACGGTAACCCCACCTACATCGTTTCATTTGCACCTGGGCACGGATGCAGTGGGCCAAAAACTGCTGCGAACCCCGATGGTGTGTATCCAACAACTTCACTCGAAGTGTTTTTGCCCAAAGACTCTGCTGGGCAATACATCTTGCCTGAAGTCCGCGCAGTAGAAGGAGTGGGTTACACCACCGAATTGAAGACGGAAGCTAACCCAGATACGGCAACGGCAACCGCGACCCCAAAAAGAATTAAGTCAATTGTCTATTCCGGCTTCAACCTCAAAGCTGTGAGCGGTGGTATTACTGCGAGAAATACCCAGATGTTTTCGTTAGCGGTGAAACTTCCCAAGCTGTCTGCACTTCAGGCGAATAACAAATACATCTATACCGGAACAGGCGCAAATACGCACGTAGAGGTGTACTTCCCGCAAATTCAGTATTGCGATGTCACCGGCCAAGGCGTGGGTGTTACTACGACCGCACCTTCAGCAACGGCAACACTTTCACCAGTTTGTGCAGCAACCGACACGGTGAAAACAACTCTTCTCGACGACTGGACAACTGCAGGAAATACACCGAAGGTAACGATTGGTGCAAAGACCATTGTTGCGGCGACAACTGGTTATATCGATGGCAATAAAACAACAAAAGCTGTTACCGCAGACGAGTATTACTGCCAGGGTACGCCCGCGGTCAATGCAGCAAAATTGCCTTTGTATGGAAATTTTGAAGCACGAACCACTGGTGTAGGCGCAAAGCTCAAGGCAGTTTTCATGGTCGATGCATCTTCAGTGCATGCGGGCAAAAGAGTAGTAGTGCGCAACGCGACTGGAAAAATTGTTGCTTCTGGCAAACTCGACAAGTCGGGCGACTTCGCGCGCACCTTGAATACTGCTCAATCAGCTGCTTTGACGAAGGGTGAACAACTCCGCTTGTTCATCGGTGGAGTACTCTCGGCAGCCGATGCGCTCTAAATTTCTTGTCATAGCAACTCTCACAAGTTGTGTGTTCGCAACGGTTCTGATGCCTCAAGTTGGGGCAGCAGAACCTTTGCGCGTGCGCCCAGTGCTCCAGCACTCATCAATCATTGGCAAAACACCAATACCTAACTCTGTCGTGAGTAAGGCACCGTTGGTTGCAGTGCTCGTAGGGGAAACCGGCTCTGGAATTGCGGCCGATGATGCACTTTTTGTCTATGACAAATTAGGTGTGAACCACGCAGGGAAAATGCGGAGAGTTGCGGTGAGCGACAACACGCGATTAGAAGCCGACCTCAGCAATATGACGCCGGGTTGGTATGTCGCCAAGCAGAAATTTACTTTCGATGACGGGCACCCATCGGGCGATGTTGGCTCACCGTGGTGGGTATTTGGGGTGAAGGTGAAAACCTCTGCCGCATCGCCCAAGAGTGAGCAATTACAACGGGTAACGCCCGATGCATCAATGCCTCAGAAAATATCTGCAAGTTTGTCTGGTGCGCGTATAGGTGCTCGTTCATTGAAAATCAGTTACAAGTCTGCTCCGAGTGATGTTGTCACATGGAGTTTGCAAAGTCCGTTAGGCGTATTTGGAACCACAAACATTGTTCGTGCAAAAAAGAGTGCAACATTTGGCACTTCCCAATTTGTGCTTCCGTTTGCTGGAACGTACAAATTGTCATTCACGCATTATCCGAATGCGTTGAGCGACCCCATGCGCAGCATTACCTGGTCTACTTTGGTCAGCGTGAAGTAGTTCCCCAACCGTTTTGACGAATGCTGTCTCCGTCGGCATCTTGAGCGCGACCTTGCCAACGCAACGCACCAGGTGTTGCTGATAGGTGCGCAATGAGCCCTTGCATGGGTGTTCCTTCAAGATGTTGAATCATTTGACGTGCAGCAAAGTGAGGGTCTTGAGCAATGTCGGCCATGTCGTATACGGGGCCAATGGCGGCATCGGCCTCTTCAAAGATGCGCATCACTTCTGCTTGTGGGCGCGCGGCACACCACGCAATGAGAAGCTCGTTGAGTTCTTTGCGATGTTCAACACGTGAGTTGAAGGTGGCAAAGCGTGGGTCGTTGGCAACGCCAAGAATGTCGAGCACGCGAGCAGCAACAGTGTCACTAGAAGCAGAGACGCCCACCCACTTGCCATCTGAGCATTCAAAGGTGCCGCGTGGAACGGTGTAGGGAATGCCAGAACCCAAGCGTTGTTGTTGCTCGCCAGTGAGTTGATACACACTCAGTAGGGGGCCCATCATTTGGAAAATGGTTTCCAGCAAGTTGACATCAACTACTTGGCCAACATCTGAGTGCAACGCAACCATTGTGGCGAATGCTGCAGCGAGACCAGTAATTTCATCGGTGAGGGCAATAGGCGGAAGTAATGGTGCGCGACCTTCTTCGCCGCTGATGGCAGCAAGGCCGCTCATCGATTCAGCAATAGATGCAAACCCTGCACGTTGTACATAGGGGCCTGTTTGCCCAAAGCCCGTGACGCGCACAATGACAAGTTTTGGGTTGCGTGCAAGAAGTACATCGGGTCCTAAACCGAGGCGCTCCAAAATGCCGGGGCGGAAATTCTCTACCAACACGTGGGCATCGTCGAGTAGCGATAACAAAAGTGCCGAGTCGGCTTCGTCTTTTAAGTTGAGCGCAATGGTGCGCTTGTTGCGATTCACCATTTTCCACCACAGCCCGGTGCCATCGCGTGGGTCGCGCCACGCCATGTTGCGTAGTGAGTCGCCAGTGTCGGGGCGTTCTACTTTGATGACATCGGCACCGAAGTCGGCGAGGTAGCGCGCACAGTTTGGTCCAGCAAGAACTGTAGAAATATCAACGACGCGAATGTCGCCTAACGGCAGTTGCGTCATGTGTGAATGGCTTAGTACCAGGGGCGATCGCGACGCGATGTGCCCGGACGTGCCCACCAGCGACCGCTGAACTTCCATGCACTTTCGCGATTGCGCAGCGGAGACGACACCATTCCGCCAGTTGCGGTGTTGGCCTCGATGGCAGCAACAATTGCTGCGGTCTCTTCATCGGTTGGTGCCGGTGAAATGGAAAAAGATGAAGTGGTCATGATGCTTTTCTTACAGCGGCATGTTTCCGTGTTTGCGACGTGGAAGTTCGGCGCGCTTTGTTTGCAACATCTTCAAACCAGCAATGAGCTTGATGCGTGTTTCTGCTGGGTCAATGACATCGTCGATGTAGCCACGCTCTGCAGCGTTATATGGGTTGGCATACTTCTCGGTGTAATCGTTCACCAGTTCTGCACGACGTGCAACGGGGTCGGCTGCTTGTTGCAGTTCACGGCGGTACACAATTTCTACGGCGCCTTGTGGGCCCATTACTGCAAGTTCTGCAGTTGGCCATGCATAAGCAAGGTCGGCACCAATAGATTTTGAGTTCATCACAACGTAAGCGCCACCGTAAGCCTTACGAGTAATCATTTGAATACGTGGCACGGTGGATTCGCAATATGCGTAGAGCAATTTTGCGCCGTGACGAATGATGCCGTCGTGCTCTTGGTTCACTCCAGGAAGGAAGCCAGGAACGTCAACGAATGTGATGAGTGGAATGTTGAATGCATCACACGTACGTACGAAACGTGCTGCTTTTTCGGACGATTCAATATCGAGTACACCAGCAAACTCTTGTGGCTGGTTGCCCACGATGCCCACTACTTGACCATCGAGACGCGAGAAGCCACAGGTGATGCTCTTTGCCCAGAAGGGGAAGTATTCGAAATATTCACCGTCGTCACACACTTCACGAATGACTTTCTTCATGTCATATGGCTGGTTAGGTGATGGAGGCAAAATGTCGCGCAGCATTGGGCACAAACGATTGGGGTCGTCGCTGCTTTCCACTGCTGGTGGATCTTCCAAGTTGTTTTGTGGAAGGAACGACAACAAGTAGCGCACATCGTCGAGACATGCTTTTTCATCGGTAGAAACGAAAGTGGCAACACCACTCTTTGATGCATGGCTCATTGCGCCACCGAGTTGTTCGAGCGTTACATCTTCACCAGTAACGGTTTTTACGACGTCTGGACCAGTAATGAACATGTGGCTTGTTTCGCGCACCATGAAGATGAAGTCGGTCATTGCTGGCGAATACACAGCACCACCAGCGCATGGGCCAAGGATGACAGAAATTTGTGGAACAACACCTGACGACAAAACGTTGCGATAGAAAATGCCGCCGTAGCTGGCAAGTGAAACAACGCCTTCTTGAATACGAGCACCTGCACCGTCGTTCAAACCAACAACTGGTGCGCCAACTTTCAAAGCGAGGTCCATGAGCTTGTGGATTTTTTCCGCGAACACTTCACCAAGTGCTCCACCGAAAACGGTGAAGTCTTGCGAGAAGACAAACACTTTGCGGCCTTCAACTGTTCCCCAACCGGTAATAACACCGTCGGTATAAGGACGCTCTTCTAAACCTGCAGCATGTGCACGGTGACGAGCAAGAAGGTCGAGTTCTTGAAAGCTGCCTGGGTCGAGGAAGTAGTCGATGCGCTCACGAGCAAGCATCTTTCCTTTTTCGTGCTGGCGCTCAACAGAGCGAGGCGAGCCGGCGTTGTAGGCGGCCTCTTTGCGCTCGCGGAGGTCTTCAATTTTGGCGGTCATCGGGTTGTCACTCACGCGACAGACGCTAGTTGGCGTGGCGGTGGTTCGCCCACCCCGTTGGGTTAACCGGCTGGCGCGGGGGCAAGGGTTGTGGT
>Ga0315909_10001180_pt1 | contig 35212 bp, 37 predicted proteins | sample LakEriMetagenome_11_FD_203527 | JGI IMG/M metagenome (GOLD analysis project Ga0315909, IMG submission 203527) | Freshwater fungal communities from buoy surface, Lake Erie, Ohio, United States - Buoy 2 MA125 | ecosystem: Environmental > Aquatic > Freshwater > Lake | place: USA: Lake Erie, Ohio... | reverse complement strand
TCCATCATCTCCAGAGCTGGCCGAAGCATTTTCTGCGGGTGCAACCTCGCAAGGTATGGATGTTATTCGAATTGGTTTAGCCTCAACGGATATGTTGTATTTTGCATCTGGAAAATTAGGGCTGCCAGGTGCGATGTTTACTGCAAGTCATAACCCTGCTCAGTACAACGGGATTAAATTGTGCCTCAGTAAGGCCCGTCCAATTGGCAAAGAATCAGGATTGCTTGTTATTGAACACTTTGTTCGAGAAGGTTCACCCATTTCTTTGCGCAATGTAGGTGTTGAAAAGCATCGAGATATGCTCAATGAGTATGTCGATCATCTTTTATCCTTGGTTGATGTCACCAAGATTAGGCCCTTAAAAATCATTGTTGATGCTGGAAATGGAATGGCTGGACACACAGCTCCTGCAATTTTTGCAAGGCTAAATTGCGAAGTTATTCCTATGTACTTCGAGCTAGATGGCTCATTTCCAAATCATGAAGCCAACCCATTGGATGAATCAACACTGAAGGACTTAAAGCAAGCGATGATCGATCACAAAGCAGATCTTGGTTTAGCTTTCGACGGCGATGCAGATCGTTGCTTCTTAGTAGATGAACGAGGCGTCGCAGTGAACCCTTCTGCAGTAACGGCCTTAATTGCCCAACGAGAATTAAAGAAGCGACCAGGTTCAAGCATTATTTATAATTTGATTTCTTCACGCGCAGTTCAAGAAGTTATTCAAGAAAATGGTGGAAAAGGTTTACGTAGTCGGGTCGGACACTCATACATCAAGTCGATGATGGCCGAAAGTGGTGCAATTTTTGGTGGCGAGCATTCCGGTCACTTCTACTTCAAAGAATTTTGGATGGCAGATAGCGGCGCACTTGCTGCGCTGCATGCCATCGCCGCCCTTGGTGAAAGCACCGCTACCATGTCAGAACTCTTGGCTCCATTTATTCGGTATAGCTCAAGTGGTGAAATCAATTCAAAAGTTTCAGATACCCAACAAGCAACTGAGCATGTTCGTAATACATATCAATCACAGGATGTTTCAATTGATGAACTCGATGGATTGACAGTTAATGGGGATACTTGGTGGTTTAACCTTCGCCCATCAAATACTGAGCCTCTCCTAAGGCTTAACGTTGAGGCTTCTACTCAGGCTCAAATGGAGTCGGTACGTGATGCGGTTCTCTCACTAATTCGCGGCTAACCCCCGTTTTCCATTACGAGCTTTTCACAAGAGGGCAGTAATCTATGCACATAGCCGCCTAGCACAGTAGAGCCCTACGCCTTAGGTATCCAATTAATACTTTGATTACCATTTAAGGAGATTTACGTGAACGTTCCAGTTACTTCAACTCTTCCAAAGCATGACATAGCTGATGCATCACTTGCAGCAGAAGGCCGTAAAAAGATCGAGTGGGCTGAGCGCAACATGCCTGTACTTGCGCAAATCCGTGAGCGCTTTGAAAAGTCACAACCTTTCGCAGGTGTTCGCATCTCTGCATGTATGCACGTAACAACAGAGACCGCTAACTTGATGCGTGTTCTAAAAGCTGGTGGAGCGGAAATTGCTCTTTGCGCATCAAACCCACTTTCGACTCAAGATGACACTGCTGCAGCCCTTGTACATGAATACGGAATTTCAGTGTTTGCTCGCAACGCTGTTGATCGTGATGGGTACTACAACCACATCAATGCAGCCCTTGATATAGAACCGCACCAGGTTTTTGATGATGGTTGCGATCTTGTTAACACTTTGCACACAACTCGTAAAGAATTGATTCCAAACATCGCTGGTGGTTGCGAAGAGACAACTACAGGGGTTATTCGCCTTAACCAAATGGCTAAAGATGGAGCACTTCAGTTCCCAATGATCGCTGTGAATGACACAGATACAAAGCACATGTTTGATAACCGTTATGGAACAGGGCAATCAACACTTGATGCAGTGTTTCGTGCAACTAACTTCTTGCTTGCAGGTCGCATAGTCGTTGTTGCTGGATTTGGTTATTGCGGTAAGGGTGTTGCAGAACGCGCCAAGGGTATGGGCGCTGATGTGATCGTTACTGAAATTGATCCAACTAAGGCACTTGATGCAATGATGCAAGGCTTCCGCGTTATGCCAATGCTGGATGCTGCAAAGGTAGGAGATGTCTTTATTACCGTTACAGGTAACCGCGATGTATTACGCGACGAGCACTTTGCAGTAATGAAGGATGGCGCAATTATGGCTAACTCAGGCCACTTCGATATCGAAATCGATGTTGCATGGCTCGAACAGAATGCAAAATCAAAGAACTTAAAGATGCGTCACCAAACTGATGAATATGTTTTGCCAGATGGGCGTCGTTTACTACTTCTAGCTGAAGGCCGTTTGGTAAACCTAGGAGCTGCAGAAGGTCACCCAGCATCTGTAATGGATATGTCATTCTCGGATCAAGCTCTAACCGCTGAATACCTTGTTAAGGAAGCAAAGAACTTGAAGCCTGGTGTGCATGAAGTTCCTACATACATTGACAAGGAAGTTGCTTCACTTAAGTTGATCAGCATGGGTGGACGCATTGACGTTTTAACTCCAGCACAAGATATGTACCTTAACTCTTGGGAGCACGGTAGCTAATGACTTTAGTCATGGTCGTTGATGACGACCAGGATCTCGCAGAGATGCTCGGCATCGTATTAACCGGTGCCGGCATCGACGTGGATCTAGTGAGTCGTGGCGATGAGGTCATGGATGTTTTTCGTAACAATCCTCCGGATTTAGTTTTGTTGGATGTTATGTTGCCTGGTCTTGATGGAATTGAAGTTTGCCGATTAATCCGTGCAGAATCTATGGTTCCTATCGTCATGCTTTCAGCTAAGGGCGATACACAAGATGTCGTTAAAGGTTTAGAAGCTGGTGCTGATGATTACATGGTTAAGCCATTTCGTCATCCATCAGAGTTAATCGCACGAATTAGAACTCGTTTGCGCAGAACTAATGCTGATGTTTCAGGACTATTGACTATTGGTGACTTGGCAATTGATGTTCAAGCCCACCAAGTAACACGCGCAGGTAAACAGATTGCATTAACACGTTTGGAGTTTGATCTACTAGTTGCACTTGCGAAAGAGCCTGGGCGAGTATTTACCCGCGATGCTTTACTCAGCGAAGTTTGGGGCTATCGTCATTCAACAGACACACGCCTAGTAAATGTGCACGTTCAGCGACTACGTTCAAAGATCGAACATGATGCTGAACACCCAGAGATTGTTGTGACTGTGCGTGGAGTTGGATACAAAGCTGGAGTAATGGGCGGTTCCTAGTAATGAACCCAATCTTTAGCCGTATCCGTAATTCCCTTGCGATCAAAGTCATTTTCTCTACTGTTTTACTCTCCTTAGTTGTGACCGGTATAACGGGCTCTGTCTTGAATACTCAGTTATCTGCAGGTGTTAAAGATGTGAATTTAAGTTCGGCACTCGTTGAAGCCCGCTCGACGATCTTCACCGCAGAGTATCGATTCTTGTTAGCTCAGGGTGAAAAAGACTCTGTTGTACAAAAAGTTGTGGATGATGTTATTAGCTCAGCCACAACATTAACTTCTAATGAGAACACACGTGAAGTGGTATTTCTTAGAAGTCCTGGCAATACGAGGGAAATCAATTATGAGATTGCCTCAAACCTTCTGGACCCGAGTTCGATTCCATCAACACTAAGTGAACGGGTGCGTAAGAATCCAGATCTCGTATATCAATACACAAACATGAATTATCTGAGCGGAACCCGAATTAAAGGCTTAGCAATTGGCCAAAAAGTTCAGATTCCAAATGCTGGTCAGTACGAGATGTACATTATTTTTTCCTTAGCAAATCAAGAAAAAACCCTTGACTTGATTTCTCGCTCGCTATTTCTAGGTGGGTTCTTTCTACTGCTTTTAGTTGCTCTCATTACTTGGCTTGTAGTTCGACAAGTTGTTAGCCCGGTCCGAGAAGCTGCAATGATTGCTACCGAATTTACCAGTGGAGATTTCCGAAAGCGTTTAAAGGTTGAATCAAAGGATGAAATCTCAACCCTCGGCTTAGCTTTCAATGAAATGGCGGAATCTATCGAGAAGCAGATTGCGCGTCTAGAGAATTTATCTCGTGTTCAGCAAAGATTTGTGTCAGATGTTTCGCATGAATTGCGCACCCCACTTACGACCTTGCGTATGGCCTCTGAAGTGATTTACTCAAATAAAGATACATTTGACCCAATTGTTGCAAGAAGTGCCGAATTACTGGTTGCTCAACTGGATCGATTTGAAAAATTGCTCGAAGATCTATTAGAAGTATCTCGCTTTGATGCTGAAGTTGCCGTTCTAGAAGCTGTGGATTTCGATATTGTCCAACTGGTGCAACGCTGCACAGAGGATTTGGGACTTGTTGCTAAAGAGCGAAAAACGCAGATTTATGTCAATTCTACAGAGCCGGTAATCATGATTAAGGCAGATATCCGACGGGTCGAGCGCATTCTTCGCAATCTAATGGCTAACGCAATTGACCATTCTGAAGAGATGCAGATCGATGTTCGAATCGTAGCTAGTGAACATGATGTTGCTGTGGGAGTACGTGATTATGGAATCGGCCTTGATGAAAATGCCCTCACTCGAGTCTTTGATCGATTCTGGCGTGCAGATCCTTCACGCGCTCGAACTCGTGGGGGAACTGGGCTTGGCCTCTCAATTGCACTTGAAGATGCGCGTTTACACAATGGTGAGCTCGAAGCATGGGGACGCCCTGCTCATGGTGCACACTTCGTAGTTACTCTTCCGCGCAACACATGGGAAAGTATTGATCAGCGACTTATTCCTTTACAACCAGAGGATTACAAAGCCTAGTTTCCACATTATTTATCAGTAACTACGAGAATTTATCAATTGCGCCAAGATTACAGTGTGAGTGCATTTGCCGAACTGTCACAGCTAATCTTTCCTACTAGATGTTTTGGATGCAGAGTTTTAGGTCCAAGTATTTGTTCGGCTTGCAGAAGTGATTGGCATCCACACTATTATAAAACTAAATTAGATGGACTCACTGTGCATTCAGCGCTCGTTTACACACCAACTGCCTCAAAAATAATTCTCGCAGCAAAAGAATCTAGTCTGAAAGGTGCCGATGAATTAATCATCGAAGCGATTATTCATGCACTAAATAAAGCCATACCTGACACAACATTGTTTCGACTAGTACCTGTTCCTTCCAGTAAAGCATCTCAGCGGCGCAGAGGTAGAAGTTTTCTTGTGGATCTGGTGTCACAGATCTCGCAACAAACCGGTATTCCGATGGTTGATTGCCTACAGCTTTCCAGACGAGTTCTAGATCAAAGTGGCTTGCATCGCGATGAGCGGGCCACAAATCTTGCTGGAGCCTTTACCCTGAGTTCGTGTATTAGGGGAGACCTAATATTGGTCGATGATGTGGTTACTACCGGTGCGACCCTGCGAGAGGCGGCCAGAGCGGTTAATTCGCAGGGTTTTCAGGCGGTTGGTTCAGTAACCGCGATTACCGCCTGTGTTGCCCAGCCTCTACGATAAGGGTCTGAATACGGTTTCCACCCCCATCGAAAGGCGAGGTCAATGCCAGCGTTTGTAGACAAGATTTTGCGTGCGGGCGAAGGACGCATCCTTCGCGATCTCACCAAGATCGTTGCCTTGGTCAATGCTCAGGAGGCTCGCTTTTCAGCGATGTCAGACTCTGAGCTACGCGAACAGACACCTCTTTTCCAAAGTCGATATGCAAATGGTGAATCACTGGATGATCTTCTACCCGAAGCTTTTGCAGTTGTTCGTGAAGCAGGTCGACGCACTTTAGGTCAACGTCACTATGACGTTCAGATCATGGGTGGCGCAGCGATGCACCGAGGCAATATCGCTGAAATGCGTACCGGTGAAGGTAAGACATTAGTTGCAACGCTTCCTTCGTATTTAAATGCTCTTGCTGGACGCGGTGTGCACGTTGTTACAACAAATGATTATTTGGCAGAGCGCGATAGCGAATGGATGGGTCGAGTTCATAGATTCTTAGGTTTAAAGGTTGGCGTCATTCTTGCCAATATGACACCTGCTGAACGTCGCGAAGCATATTCGGCAGACATTACATATGGAACAAATAATGAGTTTGGCTTTGATTATCTTCGCGACAACATGGCCTGGTCACTCGACGAGTGCGTGCAGCGCGATCACTTCTTTGCAGTAGTAGATGAAGTGGACTCGATTTTGATCGATGAAGCTCGTACACCTTTGATTATTAGTGGACCTGCAGATAAAGCCACCAAGTGGTACGTAGAGTTTGCCAATCTCGTTCAAAAACTACAACGCGATGTTCATTACGAAGTAGATGAAAAGAAAAAGACTTCAGGAATTCTAGAAGAAGGCGTTACCAAGGTAGAAGAGCTCTTGCAGATCGGAAACTTGTACGAAGCCGCAAATACCCCAATGATTGGGTATCTGAACAATGCGATTCGTGCAAAAGAGTTATTCAAGCGCGACAAGGATTATGTCGTAATGAATGGCGAACTTCTGATCGTGGATGAACACACAGGTCGCATGCTTGCTGGTCGTCGTTACAGTGAGGGATTACACCAAGCCCTAGAAGCCAAAGAGCGCATCGAAATTAAGGACGAGAATCAAACTCTTGCAACAATCACCTTGCAAAACTATTTCCGTCTCTATGACAAATTGTCAGGTATGACGGGTACAGCAACTACTGAAGCCGCAGAATTCCAACAAATTTATGGGCTAGGTGTAGTTCCAATCCCAACTAACCGCCCATCACAACGAATTGATTCGCCAGATTTGGTCTACAAAACTGAGATCGGAAAGTTTGCAGCAGTAACTGCAGATATTGTTGAACGCTATCGCAAGGGCCAACCTGTGTTGGTTGGAACAGTAAGCGTTGAAAAGTCTGAAGAGTTATCTGCATTTCTGCGTAAAGCCGGAGTTCCTCATGAAGTTCTCAACGCAAAGCATCACGAACGTGAAGCCGCGATCATTGCACGCGCGGGTGTCAAGGGCGCAGTAACCGTTGCTACGAATATGGCAGGCCGCGGTACCGACATTATGTTGGGCGGAAACCCAGAGTTCATGGCAGATTTTGAGTTACAGCGTCGAGGAATTTCTCCAGTAGATAACGCTGAAGAATATGAAAAGCAATGGCCAGCAGAAATTGCTCGACAGAAGTCGGCGGTTGAAACCGGACATGAAGAAGTTGTTGGACTTGGTGGACTTTACGTTCTAGGTACTGAGCGCCACGAGTCACGTCGAATCGACAATCAGCTTCGAGGTCGTTCAGGTCGCCAAGGCGATCCAGGTGAGTCACGTTTCTATCTTTCTTTGCAAGATGAATTAATGCGTCGATTTAACTCAGGAATTGTGGAGCGCTTCTTAACTGCAGCCGGACTTCCAGATGATGCACCTATCGAATCAAAGATGGTTTCAAATGCGATTAAATCTGCTCAAACTCAGGTAGAAGCCCAGAACTTTGAAATGCGAAAAAATGTTTTGAAGTATGACGATGTCATGAATCGTCAACGCACCGTTATTTATGGTGAACGTCGCATGGTGCTCGAAGGAGCAGATATCAAGGCACAGGTTGCAACATTTGTTTCAGACACTTTGTCTGCTTACATCGCAGGAGCAACGGCCGAGGGCTATGCAGAGGATTGGGATCTAGACACCTTATTTACCGCGCTTAAAACAATTTACCCAATCTCATTTAGCATCGAAGAACTTGAAGCTAGAGCAGGTTCACGAATTGGACTAGACGCAGATTTCATAACCGCACAAGTACTTGAAGATTGCGAAGCAGCCTATGCAAAGCGCGAAGAAGTTTTGGGTGATGAAGTTATGCGCGAACTCGAGCGCAAGGTGCTGCTGTCAGTGCTGGATCGCAAGTGGCGCGAGCATCTTTACGAGATGGATTATCTACAAGAGGGAATTGGCCTTCGTGCGGTGGCCCAACGTGATCCACTAGTTGAATACCAAAAAGAAGGCTTCGATCTTTTCGCAGCAATGATGGATGGCGTTAAAGAAGAGATAGCAGGCTTTGTGTTTAATATCGAAGTCACCGTAGAGAGTGCAAGTAATCAAGTTGTAGCTCCAGGGCTTGAGTCAAAGCAATTACCTCAGGCAGGTTTGCAGTACACAGCTGCAGATGAATCAGGAGTTCGCACAACCGGTGAGGTATCTCGAAACGCACCATGTCCTTGCGGATCAGGTAAGAAGTTTAAGCGTTGCCATGGAGGCGCAGCTTAAATTTAAATAAGTGCTAGACAGGTGCATAACCAGCGCCCATCTAACCCTTCAAATCTGATCGCGACCACTCGTAAGCGATCACCAAAACGCACTGTGACAGTTGCTTCACACACACCATCTAGCGGCTCAGTGATTCTTGTTTTGCGCACTCTTCCTATTTCTGTCATTGAGCCAGTGGCGCGCTGTAGTTGCGAAAATATTGTGTAATGGCATGACAGTTGTAGCTGCTGAGAAGAACGTCTACCTGCCCAAATTTCGAGAACGTTGTGAATGAATTGATGTATCAAAGGTGCGATTTTTGGCAAAGTGGCTGCAGAAGTTGGTTGAGGCGCAAACTCTGCATCGAATTCTTCACCAAAAGTGCTGGGAACTAAGTAGAGCCGTGGCTTCTTACCTACTTCAACCTGTGGGGCTGGCCGAAACATCTCTAGGACCGGATGTAGAAAATCTTCATGAGGGTCACTCGAAAGTGGAATTAAATCGGTAATTGTAAAAGTTGGCATTTGGTCAAAGTCAGGTTGGGTTGTCATAGACATACCGTTGCCGGTTTTGATAGAGGGAAACTCACTCTTAAGTCCCTGAGGTCCTCATACCTTTGACTGATTGTGGATAAATCTAGGTGAGATGTCCCTCAAGCCCCTTGGGTAACCCTATGAAACATAAAAAAGATTCTTATGGCGCACGTATGCCACTTGCAATAACTTTAATTGTTGCCGCTTTTGCATCTGCATTCTTCATTTCGACGTATTCCAATAAGGGGTACGACTATTGGGTTATCGCACAACCTGTAACCCCAGGACATGTGATTGCCCTGACAGATCTAAGAACAGATCACTTAAACCTAGGAGATAGTGCTGATTATTACTTAACAGAATCTGATCAGATTGTTGGCTTGGTTGCCACGCGACAGATGCAGGTTGGTGAAGTCATGTCAACGGCGGACGTAAGTAGTTCCGCAGAGGCAATGGCAACAAGTGCGGTCCCTCTTAATCTTCGTTCGGGGGACTTAGCATTTGGAGTAAATGTTGGCGACTCGGTAGATCTGTATTGGGTTCTTGATTCACGAAATGGTGAAGAAGTTATTGATCCAATTTTGATTCTCGGCGGAGTAACTTTAATCGGCCTAGATAGCTCGAAGAACTCTTTAGGGGGAGATGTTTCAATAACTGTTGCGATTGAAGAAACTCAAGTTCTTCGAATGTTGAGTGCAACGACCCAAGGTCGATTAGTTGTGGTTCGTTCACATGTCTGAACTTGAAATGCCAACTGTCATCACTGCGATTGCAAACCCCGAAGTTGAAGGCTTTGTTGCGGGAACTTTGTTCGCCCAAGGTTGGAATGTTGTTTTTCGGGCTATTGATTGGATTTCATTACAAAGCTACCTTCAAGCAAATGCAGAAATCAGTCAAAATGTCCTGCTTATCTTTGGAACAGATTTGCCAGGTTCGGATCAAAAATCAATTGATTCACTTATAGGAGTTGTCCGACAGGTGATTGGGTTCTCAATACCCAATGTTTCAAATGGCGATTTTGATATTTTGCATCCATTACCAACTGTGAGCACTGATTTAATCTCCTTAGTTCGCGGATTTGTACGCGCACCATTAGTGCGGACAGGTGCAGTTACTCAACGTAAAACTCGAAGTTCAAAGGTTTTTGCAATTGGTTCTGCAGGTAGCTATACGGGTTGCACTTTCATTGCACTCAACCTAGCCATGGAGTTAAATCTATTGGAAAAATCAACTTTGTTGATTGAGGCAAACTTTCGAGCACCATCTCTCTCGCCGTTGCTATCAATGCGAAAAATTACTGAGAATTCACAATGGAAGAAAATCGCCCCAAATCTTTCGCTTTCAGAGATAACTCAAGACACATCGGATGATTTAGATCAATTCATGAGTAAAGCAACAGATGAGTTTGATTGCGTGGTTTTGGACATAGGTTCTGTTTCGGGCCTTTCAAATCGCTTAACAGATAGAAGATGGACATCAACTGTTACAACTTGGTGTTGCGATCAAGCCGACGAGCTGATGATTACTTCACGCGCAGATCACTTGGGTCATCACCGATTAGTCCAGGTCATTGATTTGTTACAACAGACTTCGATAAGAGCACAATTGAGTTTTACACAAAACATGAGGTCTCCAGGCAAACGAGGAGATGCAGAAATAGCACGCTTTCTTACCGCCACAACTGCGCTAAAGCCGATCCGCGTGCGGAGCTTGAAGCAGGAGGTTCGATCAGTTCAAGCCGCCGAGGATGAAAATGCCACCATGGTTGAGACAAATGAGCGCTCACATCTGCGCAAGGCGATCGCCGAATTGGCCCATGAAATCACTTCATAACATCTATTACTATGGGTGAATGCGTGCATACCTTCCCATTAGCCATAAGGATCTTGAAGCCTTTGTGTTGAGTAAGAGTATTGATGCTGATGAGGTATTTGCGCCCACCCCAGCTTTTGTTTCAGATAATTTGGATTGTGATGAAGAAGAACTCGAATATTTGCTCTCTATCGCTGCAGGTCAAGAGGCTTTAGAACTTCGTCTTTCAGAGAAAGCCCCCGGAATTGTTTTGGCTTTTGAAGTAACAGATGAACAAATCGCTGAAAACTACGAAGATTCAATCACTTTGAAAACAGCTTTGCCATGGGAACTCTTGCAGTGCGCCCTCCTTGCTTTTCAAGGCGACGACGAATTAGTCTGGTTTGCTACTCAAGAGATTGAGCTTCATTTGCCGGAGTGGAAGTAACCATGCTTCAACTTGAAAAGTTGTTGGGTGCACGGACAACGATCACGATTGATCAAGCCGAAAGATTGCGAGCACTTGTTGCTGATTGGCAGCTTTTGTCAGATCTCTCATTTGCAGATTTGATTTTGTGGGTCCCAATTCGCAAAGACATCACAATGTGGCCAACAGGACATATCGCCGTTGGTCATATACGTCCGACGACTACTTCAACGGTTTTTGTTAATGATGTTATTGGCGATGAGATTTTATGGGGATCTAAAACTATTATCGACGAGGCGCTCTCGGGCGATGAGATAATTCGCGCCAGTGATCCTGAAAAAATAGGCGAAATGTTGGTTAAGTCCGAAACGATCCCAGTGACATTTGAGGGTCAAGTTATTGCAGTTATTTCAAGCCATAGAAATGTTGAACACTCTCGCGGTTCTGGAAAGCTTGAAAGCAATTATCGCGATCTAGCAAACCATTTGTATGAAATGGTCACAGAGGGCAATTTTCCATACAAAGATTCTGGGTCATTGTTTGAACCGGTACCTCGCGTTGGCGACGGCTTGATTCGTCTAGATGCTAATTCTGCTATCTCTTATGCAAGCCCTAATGCAAAGTCTGCATTTTCTCGCATGGGCTGGCGCGGAGATCTAGAAGGAAAAAACCTCGGCGAGATTGCAGAGCAAGTTGTGACCGCATCCCTTAATCCGCACGAGGAAGGAATCCGTTCACGACTAAATGGAAAGTTATTGCAAAGAGTTGAAATTGATAATCAGGGCGCGACCATTGATTTGCTAGTTCTGCCACTCATTGTTGGGACAGACAAAATCGGTGCAATAGTGTTGCTTCAAAATGTGACCGAGCTACGACGACGCGACCGTGAATTAGTAACTAAAGATGCCACAATCCGCGAGATTCACCATCGCGTGAAAAACAACCTTCAAACCGTCTCGGCACTACTGCGTTTACAATCACGCCGAATTGAAGATCCCGCTGCCGCTGCCGCGCTAGATGAGGCTGTCCGCCGCATCGCATCAATTGCTTTGGTTCATGAAACATTGTCCAACAGCTCCGAGACTACCGTTGCATTTGATGAGGTCTTAAGTTCTCTGGTTACTCATTCACTAGAACTCAGCCCCAGGATGGGGGAGTTACACATTGAGCGAATCGGTGAAATTGGTTTATTGGAATCACGGATTGCAACACCATTGTCCTTAGTTGTGACTGAACTTATTCATAACGCACTTGAACATGGACTTAATGAATCTGGAACTCATTTGAAAATCGAAGTTCAGCGTTATAGCAATGAAGGTTTGGTAACAATTTCAGATGATGGAGTTGGGCTACCTGCTGACTTTGACTTAATGACCTCATCTAATTTGGGCCTACAAATTGTCCGAACCCTGACAGAAAACGAATTACAAGGTGAGCTCAAGTTGGAATCAACGAATAAGGGAACACAAGCCAAACTGCGCTTCCCACTTTAAATCTGGTTTTGTTGCTCCATTAGACGCGCACGATTACGTGCTGCACGGCGCTTCAGCGCGCGACGTTCATCCTCAGATAACCCGCCCCATACTCCAGCATCTTGTCCGCTCTCCAGAGCCCAGGCCAAGCAAGGCTCCTTAACGACGCAGCGCTGGCAGACCTTTTTAGCTTCTTCGATTTGGGTTAGGGCTGGACCTGTATTTCCTACGGGAAAGAAAAGCTCGGGATCTTCATCGCGGCAGGCTGATTGATGTCGCCAATCCATCGCATGTCTCCTTAGGGAAGTAAGACTCGGTTAAAGAGTAATTGTCGTAATACACACAGTTGTGCGTGCAAGGGCTTAATTGTCCCCTGTGCAGCGGTGATATACAAGGATGAACGGTAAAGAGTTTTCAATTTTGAGGTGATTTATCTCAAGTGCCCCCGACAGGAATCGAACCTGTGCACCTGCCTCCGGAGGGCAGTGCTCTATCCCCTGAGCTACGGGGGCTCATTGGGTCAGAGTGAAGGTTATCAGCGGGTGCAAATAAGTGTGCATACTGCAACAATTCACGCATGAACTCAATCGCATACTTCGCTACAGGTTGTTTTTGGGGAGCAGAACGTCGCTTCTGGCAGCTAGATGGCGTAATCGAGACAAGTGTTGGTTACATGGGCGGTATTCGTCCTAATCCTTCTTACGAACAGGTGTGTACAGGCGTCACTGGACATGCCGAAATGGTGAAAGTTGTCTTCGATCCCACCAAAGTTTCTTATCTTCGATTGTTGCAAGAGTTCTGGACGATGCATGATCCAACTTCCTTAAATCAGCAGGGCGGAGATATTGGAACCCAATATCGCAGCGCTATTTTTACGACTACCCATGAGCAGATGCAGCTAGCGCTCGCTTCATGCTTGAGTTATCAAGAAGAGCTAACCAAAGCTGGCATGGATCGAATATGCACAGAGATTTTAAGTGCAGAAGGTATCGAGTATTACCTTGCCGAGGAGTACCACCAAAAGTACTTACTAAAAAATCCAAATGGATACGACTGTCATTCAAGTACAGGTGTTCCTTACCCAGAAACGGTTGCCTAGATCATGAGCGAAAAAGAGTATCCAGTAAAAATCGATGAAGCCGAACTTGCCAAGCGCGTAGATCCATTGTCATATGCTGTCTTGCGTAATGCAGCAACCGAAACTGCCTTTACCGGTGAATACACCGAGACCGAGACGATTGGTGTTTACAAGTGCAAAGCGTGCAGCGCCGAATTGTTTAGAAGTGAAACCAAGTTTCATTCAGGCTGCGGATGGCCATCTTTTTATGCACCGACTGAAAACGATGCCGTTGAGCTCTTAGAAGATCGATCATTAGCGCCACGTATTCGTACTGAGGTTCGCTGCGCAGCTTGCGGGTCACACCTAGGGCATGTTTTCGAGGGTGAAGGCTATGCAGTTCCTACCGATCAACGCTGGTGTATCAACTCTGTTGCCTTAGTTCTAGAGGAACGTCAGTAATCAATTCCTCTAGTTTCATGAACCGCCTGATAGCAGTACCACGCATAGACACTTCTGTAAGGGCGTAATTTTTCACCCTTAACGTCTAACGCTTTTGCTGATGTCTCTTCTTTAGTTTTATGAATGATGTCCCAGCCACGTCGCACCGCTAAATCACCAGTTGGCCAAACATCAAGACGACCAAGTTGAAACATCATGAACATCTCAACGGTCCAACGCCCAACACCCCAAATTGAGGTTAAAGCATCAAAAATTTCTTGATCATCATGAATCTGGTCTATTTCATTAATGGGAATTGATTTATCAAGGGCTGCAGTAGCAATCCCTTTGATGGTTCGCGACTTTGCGCCCGAGACTCCGATTTCACGCAACTGTTCATCGCTAAGTTTTACTACTTTGCGGGGAGTTACAGCACCTTTGCATTGCTTTACTAGTCGTTCATGAATCGTGGCCGCCGCTTTAGTTGCAAGCTGTTGCGAAATAACCGAACTTACAAGTGATTCGAAATGAGTTTCAGCTGGCTCACTTCGACCAAGGGTGCATAACGGTCGGCGCTGGATCAGGGAAGCAAACTTTGGATCAATCTGAGATACCTCAGCAACTATTCGACGCATCTTCTGCGCAGAGTGAACCGCCATGATTTACAAAGAGAAAGTTGGGTACTCGTCTGTGACAAGCAAAAAGGCGTAGCCAACTACACGGTTCCAGTAAGCAATTGTTCCGACGACGCCTTCGGCACAAACTTCAGGATAGTTTCCTGTAAACAAGATACTGAACCAACCAAGCAACGTTAGTAGTGCTGCATAAATGAGATAAACAAGTCCAACAAGATATAACGGTAGCGCGAGCAGCCACTTGATCAAAGGTAACCATCGGTTTAGCTGCTTTGCATCGACTTCTGGGAAAGTTACGCTCACAATTTCATTTTCTTCAATTGATGGATACTCATCTGTCAATAAAACCAAGTAAACATCTACACGTGTTTGCAGTGAAAGCAAGGCTTCATTAAAGGCCAAGACATAACTTGGGTACACCTGTCGGACAACAATTGCCAAACCAGCAGGCAATGCGAGCAAACCAGCGAAGATTCCTACAGCTTCATCTGAAAATGCGGTTGAAGGCGCAAATGAAGAAACGAAGATCAGTACTGGTACGGCAAGGATAATCCGGAAAAAAGCGGTGACTCTATTGCGCTCAGTCAGGGTTACATCGATTTGTGTTTCAATTTGATTGCTCATGAACCCAATCTACCTCTGATTACCAGGTGGTATTGCTAATTGCTGCCTCTTTGCCGTATTTTTGCAGCCCTTGCAGAATTTTTTGCAGGGTCAGTTGCAGAAATGATTCAAGAGGAGGTGAAGTGGTGGCTGGCATAAAGGAGGTTGCAGAAGAAGCTGGCGTTTCTACCGCCACCGTTTCACGCGCGCTCCGTGGGCTGCATCACGTCAATCAACAAACTCGCGAAAAAATCATAGCTGCAGCAGAAAAGTTGAACTACCCCTTAAATACAGACCGCCAAGGTTCAATTAGTGGACGCACAAACTCGGTCGGCGTTGTCGCACCCTACATTTCTCGTTGGTACTTTTCACAAGTAATTAGCGGCGCAGAACAAGCCTTGCGTGAAGCCGGAATGGATTTACTGCTCTATAACTTTAGCCAAATGAAGGGCCGTGAAAGGCTTTTTCAACATCAGCTCCTTAAAGGTCGCGTTGATGCCCTGATTGTCATCTCGCTTCCTCCGACTGAGGAAGAGTTTGATTCAATGCTTTCACTTGGAATTCCTATTGCCCTTGTTGGAATGGAGCATGAAAAGTGCGCATCAGTCAAGATTGATGATGTGGCAGGAGCTAGAACTGCCACCCAGCACTTAGTAAATCAGGGCCACAAAAAGATTGGGTTAATGTCAGGTCGACCAGATGACCCATTTAACTTTTCTGTTCCACAAGATCGACGTAAAGGATTTATGCAAGTGCTTGCAGAAAATGATTTGGAGTGGCTGCCATCTCGTGAAATCCATGGTGATTTCACCATGCACACCGCATCGCGCGCGATGGATGATTTATTGGCTCGCCCAAATCGTCCAACTGCAATTTTTTGTGAGTCAGATGAAATGGCAATTGGTGCAATGCAAGCGCTACGACGTCATGGTCTAAAGGCACCCGATGACATTTCAATTATTGGTTTTGATGGTCATGAAATGGCAGAGTTTTCAGAGTTAACGACAATTGAACAACCAGTCACGTTGATGGGTGAAATGGCTGCGTGGTCAATCATGGAAAGATTACGTAAGCCTGTTGTCGATCCACCATCACTTGTTTTGCCAACCACGCTTGTTGTTCGTAACTCAACTAGACGACTTGCACCAGAAGAACAAGTTCGCTGAGGTAACCTTGCCGATATGAGCGATCACCTAACTACGGTCCCTAATCTTTCGGTGCTGCAGACGCACCGAAGTGAAAAGTGGAGAGGATTCGCCAAGGATGTACTGCCTTTGCCCGTGGCTGAAATGGATTTTCCCGTTGCTGAGCCGATTCGAGCGATTCTTACCGAATTAGTTGCGAACTCAGATCTTGGTTACTTGGGCCCGATTCCTGAACTTGGACTTGGTTTCAAAAAGTTTGCGCAGGAGCGTTGGAACTGGGAGTTAGATGAATCTCAAGTTCGTGCTGCAACAGATGTCGGTGTTGCAGTTGTAGAAATCCTGCGGGTCATGACTCAACCGGGCGACTCAATATTGATTAATTCACCGGTCTATCATAATTTTTACAATTGGATAATTGAAACAAAGCTCAACAAGGTCGATGTTCCGTTTCAGCGCACAGGAGATGAAGCTGCAAACCCATGGGAGATTGATTGGGCCGGTATTGAAAAGGCCTACGCATCAGGAATCAAAGTTCATCTCCTATGTAGCCCCCACAATCCACTTGGAAGAATTTACTCAAAAAAAGAGCTTCTCAAGTTTGTTGGTTTAGCTCAAAAGCACAATGTCTTGATTATCAGCAATGAACTTCATGCACCATTAACTTACAAAGGAAATCAGTACACCCCTATTTTATCTTTGGGAGAGAACGCGCGAAAAGTAAGCATTGTTGTTTCAGCTGCTTCTAAAGGATGGAATATCGCAGGGCTCAAGTGCGCAATTATTGTTACCCAGGATCCGGTACTTTTTGCTCGATTAAATAAAATGCCTCTGGCTGTACATTACAGATCGTCTCTTCTAGGTGCATTTGCAACCGCTGTAGCTTTTTCTGATTGTGGGGATTGGCTAGATGATGTTGTCTCGCAACTTGATGAGAATCGCTACCTGATTAAGAATTTACTAACTGCAAAGCTCCCAAGCGTTAGATACCACATACCCGACAATGGATACTTGGCTTGGCTTGATCTGGAATCTTTGAAATTAGGAGTGGATCCATCAAAAGTTCTACTAGAAAAGGGACGGGTTGCCTTTAACCCAGGTCATACTTTTGGTGCGCAGTGTTCTCAGTACATTCGACTTAACTTTGCGACAAGTCCAGTAATTGTCACCGAAGCAATAGAACGCATCGCTCGGGCTGTCTAAGTGGAGAGCAAGAAATATGATGTCGTCATCATCGGTGGGGGACACAACGGTTTAGTCGCCGCAACTTATCTTGCTCGGGCGGGCAAATCAGTCAAAATCCTTGAAGCAAACCCAGAAATAGGTGGTGCCTCACAAAGCGTCAGAACCTTCCCAGAATTTGATGCAAACCTATCCCGCTATTCATATTTGGTATCACTTTTACCGGACAAGATTGTTAATGACTTAGGCCTTTCCTTTGAATGCATCTCTCGTGAGGTTTCTAGTTATACCCCATACGGAGAAAACGAAGGACTGTATGTTTCAAGAATTTGGGATTCAGAAACTGAAAGCTCCTTTAACAAACTAGATCCTTCAGGTAAAGAGGCAAAGGCGTGGCAAGCTTTTTATGCAGAGATTGCAGAATTTGCTGAAAAGATAGCACCAACAATGCTTCAACCACTCAAAACTCGGAGCGAGCTAAAACGCGAGATTGATTTAGATGCAACGTGGCAATACTTGATTGAAGAGCCTATTGGCGCAGTCATCACTGAAAGATTTAGCAATGACATAGTCCGAGGCGTCGTGCTGACAGATGCCCTTATTGGCACTTTTGCATCAGCCTTTGATTTACAAGCAAATATCTGCTTTTTGTATCACCTGATTGGAAATGGAACAGGGGAGTGGAAAGTTCCTAAAGGCGGAATGGGCGCTTTGGTTAATGAACTTGTTCGCGTGGCTACCGAAAGCGGAGTTCAGATTTCGCTGAATTCAAAGGCGGTCAAAGTTGAATCTACTTCTACTGGCGTAACTGTTGAATTAGAAAACGGCGAAACCGTTACAGCAGAGTATCTACTTTCAAATGCAGCACCTGGGGTATTGGCAAAACTACGGGGAACTGCGGCACCAAAGAGTCTTGATGGTTCCCAGTTGAAGATAAATACTTTGTTAAAGCGACTTCCTAAACTCAAATCTGGGATTGATCCCCGACTTGCTTTTGCAGGAACATTTCATGCAAATGAGAGCTTTACTCAGTTTGAATCAGTTTTTGAAGATGCTAAAAATGGTGTTATGCCACAAAAAATGCCGATTGAGATGTACTGCCACACTTTGACGGACCCATCAATCTTGGGACAAGAGTTACAGGATGCTGGTTATCAAACTCTGACCTTATTCGGACTTCATACTCCAGCTTCTTTATTTGATGGCAATAATGATGATGCCCGAGATGCCGCCCTCAAATCTGCTTTGGCATCCCTCAATGATTACTTGGCCGAACCAATTGAAGATGTGATTGCGGCTATCGAAGTAAAAACCCCGCTAGATATTGAAGAAGCAATTGCGCTTCCACGTGGCAACATCTTCCACAAGGATTTGTCTATGCCATTTCGTGAGGATGGAACTAAAGAATCTTGGGGTGTTGAAACCGATGACCCTCGCATCTTCATATGCGGAGCAGGAGCAGTTCGAGGCGGGGGAGTTAGTGGGATTCCTGGCCATAATGCGGCTATGGCAATCCTTTCTAACAATTAGACTGACGTCATGAGTCTTCATCCAGAAACATCGGCAATCACAGCTGGCCGTCCTGAAGTTGCACCAGATGCTTCCTTGAATCCTCCCCTTGTTTTTTCTTCCACCTATCACGCAGGTGGACCAGTTGGTTATGGACGTTACGGTAATGAAAGTTGGACCGCTTTAGAATCCGCAATTTCAGAACTTGAAGGCGGACAAACACTTTCGTTCTCGTCAGGTATGGCTGCGATCAGCGCTGTCTTTTCAATTCTGCCAATCGGTGCACCTGTTGTTGCATCCAATCAGGGTTACAGCGGAACCATGGGCTTGTTGAATCAACATCAAGCATCGGGTCGACTTGAAGTTCGTTTTGTAGATATCACCAATACAGAAGAGGTAATTGGTGCAATGAAAGGCGCGGCTCTGTTATGGCTAGAGTCTCCAACTAATCCTTGTCTTGAAATCGCAGATCTTCCTGCGCTGATTGCTGCTGCTAAGAAGCAAACAATCGGAGTTGGCGTGGACAACACATTTGCAACCCCACTAGTTCAAAAGCCATTGTCAATGGGTGCTGACATTGTTATGCATTCAGTCACGAAGTTTCTTGCTGGCCATAGCGATGTAGTTCTTGGATCCCTATCGACTGCTGATTCGGCATTGTTTAAGCGTTTAGAAGAATCACGTCGATTCAACGGGTCTATCCCTGGACCATTTGAGGCTTGGCTTGCACTTCGTGGTATTCGTACTTTTCCTGTTCGATTTAGGGCTGCTGAAGCAAATGCAAAGATTTTGGTTACGCGGTTGCAAAGCCATGCAAAGATCACCAAGGTTCGATACCCAGGTTTTGGTGCCGTTATCTCATTTGAAATTGATGGAAGCGCAGAGCTGGCAGAAAAGGTCTGCGAATCTTCACAATTGATTACACATGCAACAAGTCTGGGTGGCGTTGAATCACTGTGGGAGCGTCGTCGACGCTGGGCTTTAGAAAGTCCATCGGTTCCTGAGCAGTTGATCAGATTGTCAGTTGGATGCGAGCATGTTGATGACCTTTGGCAGGATATAGAGCAGGCACTGGCCTGCCTGTAGAGATTTTTTAAGCAAGAGCGAGTATTTTTATCCTATGTTGAAAGCCATCCGTCGAATCTTTGCAGCCTTGACTGTAACTGTGCTTGCCTTTGGCGCACTGGCATCATTTTTGTCCTGGGTTGAACAGCAGGACGAATCAGTAGCTGACACTTGGGTCGATGAAGATGAGTACGAAGATGCCTGAGGTTCAATACATTCCAGGTACCTGCAATATTGGCAAAGGTGAAGTTCGCAGAAGGCAATTAGTCGCACTCGTTGGTTTATTTTTCTCAATCTCAACATTGCTTGCCTTTAGCACAGTTGATGCCCCTACCGAAATACGATTAGGAATCTTCTTTCCTTTGATGGTTGCATCAGTTGGTTTTGTGCAGTCCCGCTCAAAGTTTTGTTTAGCCTATGGTTTTGCTGGAACTTTCAATGTGGGCAAGATGGGCGATATCAAGCGAGTAGCTAGCAAGGAAGATAGAGCTGCTGATCGCAAGACTGCGCTTGTAATCCTTGGTAAATCTTTTCTTCTAGCAGCTATAGGAACAGCGGTGGTCTTAGTACTACCGCTTTGATGAAAACAGAGATCTAAAGGATCTCACTTCCATCTTTACGAGTTGCGGTAAGGCTTGCTACCGCGGTCACTGTTAGTGCTGCAACGATTACAAAAAGGCTAACCTCAATAGGTACGTGAGGCAGTTTCAACCCAACAATGTCATGAATACCAATGCCGTGGAAAGCCTCGAGGAACATCTTGAAGCCGATGAAAGCCAAGATGAATGAAAGCCCCTTGGATAAGAAGACTAGGCGTTGCAATAAACCTTGTAACAAGAAGTAGAGCTGACGCAGACCCATCAGCGCAAAGATGTTGGCGCAAACCACGATGTATGGATCACGTGTGATTCCAAAAATTGCAGGAATTGAATCAAGCGCGAATACAAGGTCGGTGAAGCCCAAAGAAATTAGCGCGATGACAAAGGTTGTTGCCCCTTTGGAACGCAAGAAGGTGATCATGCGATCTTCCTTCCACTCCTCCTCGCCTTTATCTTCAACAAGCAGGCGATAAGCAGTAAAGACAAGGAAAGCGCCAAATACAAAGAAGGCTCCAGAGAACTTTTCAATGATTGCGCTACCTGCAGCGATAAAGCCACCTCTTAGTAACAAGGCGATGATGATCCCCAATAGCAGAACAAGTTGTTGCTTGGTTCTATCCACTTTCAATCGGCTCAGGATTATGACAAACACGAAGATGTTATCTACTGACAGTGCATATTCAGTTAACCAGCCGGCAAAGAACTCTTTTTGTGCATTTGGATCTGATGTCCAGCCAGGCATAAAGATTCCAAAGGCAATAGCTGCAGACACATAAATAAATGTCCAGATTCCTGCCTCAGTCATTGTTGTCTCCTTGTTGCGACGAATAATCGCAAGAATTAAGTCAAAGATAATTACAAGAGAGAGAATTCCAATGGTCAAAAGCCATGTACTCGTAGATTCCATGGCGGTATTGTGTCAGTTAGTGATGGACCCAGATGGTTGAAATGGCAGGAATCGTTAACTTTCCATCACGAGCATCAACTACTCCTGCGCTCACAACGAGTAACTTTCCAGTTACTTCCACTTCAGCGGGAGAATTGGACAGATTCATGTAGATAGAGATATTGCCACGACGAACAGCTAACAATGAATCGCTTTTTAGTCCATGGTCAGGTGATTCAAGCCAGGTGATTGACCCTTGATCAATCAAATGATCTCGGCGCAGTTTCAAGGCCGCGCGATAGAGATTTAAGGTGCTCTTTGGTTCAGCATTCTGCTTTTCAACTGTTAGTTCTTTCCACTTATCAGTTAATGGCAACCAGGGTGTTCCACTTGTAAAGGCAAATGGAGTTGATTCACCGCTCCAAGGAAGTGGCACGCGCGCACCATCTCGACCTTTTTGCGCTCCTTTAGTTCTAAAGTAAATCGGATCTTGTCGCGAAGAATCTGGAATATCACCATCAGGTAAACCCAGCTCTTGTCCTGCAAATACATAGCAAGAGCCAGGCAATGCCATAACAAATAGAGCAAGTGCTCGTGCTTGAATTTCTCCAATACGCGAAGCAACACGAGGAGAATCATGATTACTCAGCGCCCAAGTAGGAAGCGCTCCAACAGAGTCCATCAGATCTATTGAGCGAGTTACAACTTCATAAAGGAAATCAGCTCTAAATGGCGCATCCAATAAATCAAAATTAAAGATTTGATGTAGTTCATCGCTTCGAACATATCTTGTCGAATTAATCGGTGGGTGAACCCAAGCCTCGGCAACTGCCATAATTTCACGATCTTTGTATGAATCAAAAAGTATTCGCCACTTGCGATAGATCTCATGAACGCCTTGGCGATCAAAATAAGGAACCGTTGAAAGAAGCGCGTGCCTAATCTCAGGATCCATTGAAACATCAAGGCGCAATGCATCACTGATTCCCTGGGGATCAGGATGATTAGTAAGTATGTTCTCTTTTACTAAGCCATGTGCAACGTCAATTCGGAAACCATCGACTCCAAGGTCTAACCAAAAACGCAAGGTAACTTCGTAATCACTGGCGACCTCTGGGTTGTCCCAGTTGAGATCTGGCTGCGTCGAATCAAATAGATGAAGGTAATACTGTCCATCCTCGACCTGTGTCCATGAAGGCCCGCCAAAAAGTGAGATCCAGTTATTTGGTGGCCTTCCATCATCATTAGCGTCGTAGAAATGAAAGCGAGCTCGTTCAGGTGAACCTGGTCCAGCCTTAAGTGCTTGTTGGAACCAAATGTGTTGATCAGAAAAATGGTTAGGGACCACATCGACAATTACTTTTAAGCCCAATGTATGTGCAACTTGAATTAATTCTTTTGCATCATCGAGATTTCCAAAGCGCGGATCAACATCACGAGGATCGGCTACGTCATATCCACCATCCTTGTTAGGAGATGTATAAAACGGGCTCAACCAAAGTGCATCAACACCTAACTCTTGAACATATTGCAACTTAGATGTAATACCTTGCAGATCACCCTCTCCGTCACCATTGCTATCAAAAAAGGACCGTGGATAGATCTGATAAATCGTCGCTTCTTTCCACCATGGTGAAGATTTCATGGTGTCAGGCTACGGATTAGCAAAAATCAATTCAATGTAAAAGGGATGTAACTTCCCCTGCTTTGTCTCGCTTTTATAACGTTTATACAGAGAGATACACTTAATGTATGAAATCCCCTGCTGCTGACTTCGGGATGTTGCCGTGCAACTAAATCTTGAAGAGGCGCTGAAGGAAGCAAGTTCTAAGATCCTAGATACTAGTTACTTTGTGCGTGCGGTGCTTTCAGGTCGCAGGCGAAATATGACGGTGGATTTTGAGAGAACCGATATCCGCTTAGTTGAGATTAAAGGTGCGCTTAATCTTCAGTTAATGCAGAACGATGGCCGGAAAACCACAACCAAAAATCTTTTGCCTTCAGCTGTTGCTGTTGATCAGTTACTCAACAGTGGTTATGCAAACATTATGGTTGAGAGCACCTACGAGGCGTACTCCATAAGAGTGACCAAGAATGGAGATGCACTTGTTAATATTGAAAAGCGAGCCTCGGAACAAAATCTTTCGCACGACAAAAAGAAGGATAGATTGCTCGAATCCAACGATCCCTTCTTGCGAGAAGTTGGAATCGCCGATGCAAAGGGTGTCATAAAGCCTTCTCGTCAAGATAAGTACAAGCAGGTGGAAGAGTTCTTGCGCTTATTATCACCTGCTTTAACTGCAGCAATAGATGCAGGGCAGATTCATAAGCCGACACTGGCTAATCCTTTGCGTATCACCGACCTTGGTTGCGGTCATGCATACCTAACTTTTGCAGCCCACCAATTCTTAGTGAAGTCGGGAATGCCTGTAGTTGTAACTGGTATTGATGTGCGACCAGAATCTAGGGATCGCAACAATTCAATTGCAGAGAGGCTTGGGATTACTAATTCAATTTCTTTCAAAGCTGAAGAGATCTCAAAAACAACGGCAGAAACTGCAGATGTTGCTATCGCCTTGCATGCATGCGATACCGCAACTGATGATGCAATTGCATGGGCGGTAAATGGGGGGTCAAAACTTTTATTGATTGCACCTTGTTGCCATCACGATATTCAAAAGCAGATTGAGGCCGCACCTGAACCTTGGGGTGCGCTCACAAAGTTTGGATTGATGAAGGAGCGTTTGGGTGATCTACTCACTGATTCATTCAGAGCGCAGCTACTTAGACTTGTTGGATATCGAGTTGAAGTCATTGAATTCATTGGGGGAGAACACACACCTCGTAATTTGATGATCCGCGCAGTAAAGACCGATGCAAAGCCTGAAAAGTTAGATGTTGATAGATACCTTGAAATTACCGCTCAGTGGGGTGTTAAGCCTGCCTTAGAGAAGAAACTTTCGACTCTTAACATCCGTTAGACTTAAGGCATGTCTAAGGTCCTTGCATCATTACCAGTTGGTGAAAAGGTTGGAATCGCTTTTTCTGGCGGTCTCGATACATCAGTGGCAGTTGCCTGGATGCGCGATAAAGGCGCTGTTCCTTGTACCTACACCGCAGATCTTGGTCAGTATGATGAGCCAGATATCGATTCAGTTCCTGGTCGCGCGAAGGAATACGGCGCAGAGATTTCACGCCTAGTAGATTGCAAAAATGCGCTCGTTGAAGAAGGTCTAGCAGCGATCGCTTGCGGCGCTTTTCATATTCGTTCTGGTGGAAAGCAATACTTCAACACAACACCTCTTGGTCGAGCAGTAACCGGAACAATGTTAGTTCGCGCAATGCACTCGGATTCAGTCGAAGTCTGGGGTGATGGCTCTACATATAAAGGTAATGACATCGAACGTTTTTATCGTTACGGACTTCTGGCAAATCCAAATTTAAGAATTTACAAGCCTTGGCTTGATCAAGATTTCGTAACAGAACTTGGCGGACGCAAGGAAATGTCTGAATGGTTAGTTGCACATGGGCTTCCATACCGCGACAGCACTGAAAAGGCGTACTCGACCGATGCAAACATTTTGGGTGCTACCCACGAAGCAAAGAGCCTTGAGAATCTAGATACCTCTGTAGAGCTTGTTCAACCAATCATGGGTGTTCGTTTCTGGGATCCAGCTGTAAAGATTGAAACCGAAGATGTAAAAATCACCTTCAACCAAGGCCGTCCTGTATCAATCAACGGAAAGTCATTTGATGACGTTGTTGATTTAATGAGGGAAGCCAATGCAGTTGGTGGACGTCATGGACTTGGAATGGCTGATCAAATTGAAAACAGAATTATTGAAGCGAAGAGTCGTGGAATTTATGAAGCCCCAGGAATGGCGCTGCTATTTATCGCATATGAGCGTTTGATCAGTGCAATTCATAACGAAGACACAATTGCTAATTACCACGCAGAAGGTCGCCGTCTTGGTCGCCTTTTGTATGAAGGTCGCTGGTTTGATCCACAAGCTCTGATGCTTCGCGAATCACTGATGCGTTGGGTTGCATCTGCAGTCACAGGTGAAGTAACTATTCGCATGCGTCGCGGAGATGATTACTCGATCATCAACACGACAGGGCCTGGACTTAGCTATCATCCTGAAAAGCTTTCTATGGAGCGCACCGAAAATGCAGCATTTGGTCCAGTAGATCGCATTGGCCAGTTAACAATGCGCAACCTTGATATTGCCGATACCCGTGCCAAGTTGGAGCTTTACCGTTCCCAGGGCCAGATCGGTGATGGCGAATTTAAACTAATCGGCGAAATCGAATAACAAGGAGAACCATGCCAAAGAAGACCCTATTGAAAGTATTTGCGGTTCTTGCCGTATTAGCAATTGGTTTTGCATCATTCACAACACTCGGAGGAGATGACACAGTGTCAGAATCAGCAGCAGGACTTCCAGCGGTAACAGGTAACGCAGGCGAAGCACCAACAATTACACCTCCAACAGGTGCAGCACCAGCAACTTTGCAAACACAAGACATCATTGTTGGAAATGGAACTGAGGTTCTACCAACTTCAACTTTGACGGTTCATTACACATTGATGACATGGTCTAACGGTGCATTGATTGAATCTTCATGGGACGGCGGACAGCCAGCAACGTTCCCACTATCTGGCGTGATTGCCGGATGGCAGGAAGGTTTGCCAGGTGCAAAGGTTGGCGGACGTCGTCTATTGGTTATTCCAGCAGACAAGGGATACGGCCCTAACGGTTCAGGCCCAATCGGACCAAATGAGACTTTGATCTTCGTTGTCGACATCATCGCAGTTTCATAATTAGCCTCAAACAAAACCCCACTGACCATTTGGTTGGTGGGGTTTTTTGTTTGGTGCAATTGGCTCTTTGTTCACCGTGTATTAACCCAGGGATGAGTAACCTCACCTTATGAAGAAGCTCCTAGCCGAGTACCTAGGCACCACTCTTTTGGTCGCAATCGTTGTTGGCTCCGGAATCATGGCCACCGATTTAACTAAGGATGTTGGCCTGCAACTGCTGATCAACACAATCGCAACGGTTTTTGGATTAGGTGTATTGATCTTGATCCTTGCCCCAATTAGCGGCGCGCACTTCAATCCCGTCGTAACCATGGTCGACCTGATTCAAGGTAAGAGTTCAGCACTTCAATTTATTCAGTATGTGTTTGCACAAGTCCTGGGTGCGATATCTGGAGCGTTACTAGCCAATGCGATGTTTGATCGTGCAATCATCGAGACTGCAACAAAGATTCGTGCGGGTAGCAACCTGTATTTAGCCGAAGTCGTTGCTACAGCTGGATTAATCTTGGTCATCAATCTTTTAGTTGTTCAAAAGAATTTAACTGTGATTCCTGCAGCAGTTGCTGTCTGGATCGGAAGCGCCTACTTCTTTACAAGTTCTACTTCATTTGCAAACCCTGCAGTCACAGTCGGTAGAACTTTTAGTGATTCATTTGCCGGAATTGCACCAAGTAGTGCACCTGCCTTTATTGCCGCTCAAATTCTTGGCGCATTAATTGGCCTAGGACTAGTGAAAGTGTTGACACATGACAAATAAGCCAACCGTTCTCTTTGTCTGCGTTCATAACGCTGGCCGCTCTCAAATGGCGGCAGGTTTCATGCGCGAACTCGGGCAAGGCCGAGTAGAAGTACTTTCTGCCGGAAGTGCTCCCAAGGATTCAATCAATCCAATCGCAGTAGAAGCAATGGCAGAGCTCGGAATCGATATCGCCAACAACACCCCAAAGGTTTTAACAACAGAAGCAGTTGAAGAATCAGATGCCGTTATCACAATGGGCTGTGGGGATGTCTGCCCGTTCTATCCAGGCAAGCGTTATGAAGACTGGGTACTTGATGATCCTGCAGGACAAGGAATTGAATCCGTTCGAGTTATTCGAGACGAGATCAAGGGCAGAGTTGAGAAACTATTGGCTGAATTACTGATTTCTTAAAGCATTTTCACAGTTTCACCTATTAATGTGTGGGGGTGCGTGTGGATCAGAAGATATTAAAGGCCCTGGAATCTGAGTCCATTGAAATCCTAAGAGAGACCGCAGCAGCTTTCCGCAAGCCTGTGATGATGTACTCAATCGGTAAAGATTCATCAGTTTTGCTTCACCTAGCTAAGAAGGCCTTCTATCCAGGGCCAATCCCATTTCCTCTCTTACACATCGATACAACCTGGAAGTTCAGAGAGATGATCTCCTTTAGAGATGAGGTTGTTGCAGACGCTGGTGCAAAACTTTTTGTTCACACAAACAAAGAGGGTGTTGCATCAGGTGCAAACCCATTTACGACAGGAATCTCTGAGTACACGCGAATCATGAAGACCGTTGCATTACGGCAGGCACTTGATGAACATGGCTTTGATGCTGGGATTGGAGGATCTCGCCGCGATGAAGAAAAAAGCCGTGCGAAGGAAAGAATTTTTAGTGTTCGAGATGAAGGCCATAAGTGGGATCCCCGAAATCAACGTCCAGAGTTGTGGCGAACTTACAACACACGTCTAGCACCTGGTCAGACAATGCGCGTCTTTCCTTTATCTGATTGGACCGAGCTAGATATCTGGAGATACATTCTGCAGGAGAACATCGAGGTGAATCCTCTTTACTTTGCTAAAGAACGACCAATGGTCAAGCGTGGCGATCAATTAATCATGGTTGATGATGAGCGATACCCATTATTAGATGGCGAAAAGCCCGAAATGGTGAAGGTTCGTTTTAGAACACTAGGTTGCTATCCACTTACTGCAGCGGTTGAATCATCGGCAACTAGCATTACAGACATTGTTGAAGAGGTATTTTCAGTCAAACTCAGTGAGCGAGCAACACGATTAATTGATGGTGCAAGTGAAGACTCCATGGAGAAGAAGAAGACTGAGGGTTACTTCTAATGGAGAGATCAATAATCAGACTTCTTACCTGTGGCAGCGTTGATGATGGAAAAAGTACATTGATTGGCCGATTATTGGTAGAAACCGACAGCATTCCGCACGACACAATTGATTCAACTCGAAATATTCGCCGTAGTGGCTCAACAATTGCCGCAGGTGAAATCGACTTTAGCTTGCTGACTGATGGATTAGAAGCAGAGCGCGAGCAAGGAATTACTATTGATGTTGCATACCGCTCGATGTCATTGCTTGATGGCAAGAGATTGATCATCTCTGATGCACCAGGACATGAGCAGTACACCCGTAACATGGCCGTTGCTGCTTCTCGCGCAGATATCGCCTTAGTTCTAGTAGATGCCACAAAGGGTGTTCGTACCCAGACCTTGCGACACTTAACAATCTGCTCCTTAATGGGAATCAGCCGTGTAATTGTTGCGATTAACAAGCTAGATGCCATGGAGTACAGCCAGACAGTTTTCGAAGAGATTCGAGCAAATGTACAAACCGCACTAACCCGAATGCATTTGGATGATGTTTTGTTTATTCCGCTAAGTGCATTAGCTGGTGACAATGTTGTGCAGGGTTCTACACATATGGACTGGTACCAAGGTCAAACCCTGTTGGAATCAATCCAAGAGTGGCGCCCAGCAGAGGCAGTAGATGCTTCGCCTCGCATGAGAATTCAACTTATCTCACGCGCTGATAACTTCCGCGGCGTCTCTGGCACAGTTCACAGAGGCAGTTTTACAGTAGGCGACGAAGTAAAGATCTTCCCAAGCAATCAGGCGGCAAAGATCGCAAAGATCATTACCTACAAGGACGAGATCCAAACCGCCCATGATTCAGATGCGGTCACACTGCTGTTAGAGCCCGAGGTAGATGCAACACGAGGTGATTTGATTGCCGCAGTATCAGAGGAACTACACCCTTCAGATCGCTTCAATGCAGATATTGTTTGGCTTCACGAAGATCCTCTTATTCACAGCCGGTCCTACCTTTTGATTGCAGGTTCTACTCAAACACCTGCAACCGTTACACGTATTCGTCACAAGATTGATGTAAATACCGGTAGCCAAAATGCCGCTTCAAATCTAGGTGTCAACGAGATTGGTTCTGTTGAAATTGCAACTGATGCACCATTAACCCTGTTGCCATATACGCAATCCCGTGAGTTTGGAAACTTTATTCTCGTAGACCGCTTGACCTTCAGAACTGTTGGTGCGGGCATGATTCGTCATTCTCTACGACGCGGCGAAAATGTTGTGCTGCAAAAGTATGAAGTAAATAAGAGCGCCCGAGCTGTACAGAAGAATCAAAAAGCTCAAGTTATTTGGCTCACTGGACTTTCGGGTTCAGGTAAATCAACCATTGCAAATGCGGTTGAAAAGCGTTTACATGCCCTTGGAATGCATGGCTATGTTTTAGATGGCGACAATCTACGCATGGGTCTAAACTCAGATCTAGGATTTACCCCCGAAGATCGCGCGGAAAATGTTCGTCGTATCTCTGAGGTCGCAAAGCTCTTAGTTGATGCTGGTTTGATCGTTTTGGTAGCTGTTATTAGTCCATTTGAGGCAGATCGCCAAAGAGCAAAATCTCTCTTTGAAAAGGGAGAGTTCCTAGAAATCTTTGTTGATACACCAGTTGAGGTTTGTGTAGATCGTGATCCAAAGGGGCTTTACAAGAAGGCAAACAAGGGCGAAATCCCTAACTTCACCGGTGTTGGTCAGGGTTATGAAACACCAAGGAACCCAGATCTTCACCTCAAGGGCGATGCTGATTTAGATGAGAATGTAAGCACGATCCTGGGAGTGATTATTTGAACTGGATTTTATTTGCCATCGCCGGATCGGTAGCACAACTAATTGATGGTGCATTAGGAATGGGTTTTGGCTTAACAAGTTCTACATTGCTATTAACTCTGGGAGCGTCTGCAGCCGTCGCATCTGCTGCCGTGCATGCAGCAGAAATCGGAACAACATTGGTTTCAGGCGCATCACACTGGCATGCGGAAAACATAGATAAAGATGTTTTAGTTCGTTTGGCTATACCAGGCGGAATCGGTGCGTTGCTAGGTGCCACCTTCTTATCGTCCATCGATCTTTCCTCATCAAAGATATTTATTTCTACCCTCCTGCTTTTTCTAGGCTTTCTGTTGTTATATCGAAATTTGTTTCAAACTCCGCCGCCACAACCAGGCGAGCCAGATAGCAATCCACGCTTCCTAACATTTCTAGGATTCTCGGGCGGATTTGTTGATGCCGCAGGCGGCGGAGGATGGGGACCGGTTGTAACTCCGACATTAATGACGACGACAAACATGACCCCTAGAAAGATCATCGGAACTGTTAGTGCTGCGGAGTTCATCGTTGCAGTTTCTGCCAGCGTTGGCTTCTTACTCAATATCAATAAATTGGATATCAACTGGTCAATTGTTGGCGGATTAGCCCTGGGCGGATGTCTTATGGCTCCAATAGCAGCTCGAATTGTTTCCAAACTGCCACGTAAACAGTTGGCAATCTTGGTGGGTGTCGCGGTGATAGTTATAAACGGGTACAGAATTATTGCCGGTTAGTACAGTTTTTCTATAAAGATATCTTTATTTCTAAGGCGTTTAAGAATCTTTTGGTATGTCGATCCAAATTTTTCAGGATTTTTTACTTGATCTTGCCAAGCGCCCGAGTGCATTTTCTCAGCGAGCATTTGTTCATCAAAATACTTTCTCATGGTGGGATGGTCATCAAGCCCAAGGAAGGTTAGAAGAGCGGCGTATCTCTCCTCCCGTTGGTGAATTACTAGCTCCTCAAGTCGGATTTCGTGTTGAGAGTTCTGGGGTATCTGAATTAAGGAGTTGTGGGCATGCACAATTCTCTTTTCCCACCAAAAAAGCGCTTGCTCAGGAGTTGCGGGCCCCCATCTTTCTTTCGAGACAGACAATGCCACATCACGTCCATCACGAATCATGTTAATGAACTTTGCTTCCGGGAAAATCTGGTAGATGAACTTAGCATTGATGATGTTTGTCGGAGTTGAATCACCAAAGTATTCAATCTCTGGAGAACTCATCTGAGCACTAGAAAGCGAGTAGAAGAAATCCCTGGATGCTTGCTTTGGATCGATTTTGTAATTGCTTTCAAAGCCCATTAACGCCTTGTCTAAAACATCCAAGGAAATTCCTTGAATCAGCCCCCTTTGATTGCCCTTCTTACCAACCTCGCTCCACCAATGCCCATGAATTCTCGATGAGAATATCTTGAAGTTACTTCGACCCAGTATCGGTAATAGCTTTCCAGCGATCGAGTTTCGAAGTTCTTTCAGGGAGCGTTCTTCAGTGATTGGTCTATTACAATTAAAATCAATCAAACCTTTACGTTCAGTTAAATACTTAATTTCCCGAGGAAGGCTGGCATGAAATTTTGGATGCCTGGTAAGCAAATTCAGAATGATTGTGGTTCCACTACGCCCGGTTCCGCCAGTAAATAGCGGAGTAAAATTGGCGGCCATTTGAATACTTTAGTAGTGCATTATTACTTTTTAGGGCTTATTCTTGCGATATGCGCAATTCAGGGAGAATTCACAGCGTTATGCCAGTCTTTATCGGCGGAACAGGACGCAGTGGAACCACCGTGCTTGGAGACCTCTTGAATGAACACTCACTGGTCCGCACTAGTAACCCCACCGAGATTAAATTTTTAGCTAATCGTGGCGGTTTCCTAGATGTTGTCTTTGGCTCTATGTCCTCGCAACTCGAAAATCGAGAAAAGATTTCAATTTTTCACTTTCGCACTTATCGCCAGCGCGCTCAAAAGGATTTGCTGCAAAGAAGATTGCGTTTTGATGAGTTCAGCGAAAAGTTATGGCAGAAGTGGTGGGAGATTGATGCACCAGCCCCACATGGACCAGGACTTCATGCCGGTATAGATAAAAAGGATTTGCAGAGCCTGCTAGATACCTATGCCAAATCAATCAAGAAGGACTCGATCAAGCAGGCTAGAAAGTTGATGCAAGGATTTATGGCAATTCAAAAAAATCGAAAGGGCGAAAAGTTCTGGGCCGAGACGACTCCCATGAACATCACGTACTCCCATCGATTAGTTAAATTGTTTCCAGAAGCAAAATTCATAGTGATCCGTAGAGACCCTAGAGATGTGATTGCATCTTTGTTGACTAAGAATTGGGGACCAGAAACACCCTTAGAAGGCGTTGACTGGATTGAAGCTCGAATTAGGGCGGACAATGAGGCCCTAAAATCTGTGCCCAAGAATCAGGTGATGTTTATTTACCTTGAAGATCTTGTCACCAACTCTCCACAAGAAAGTTACAACAAACTGTTGAATTTTCTAGAGTTACAGGATGAACCAGCCATGCGGGCTTTTCATACCAACAAAATGACGGCTGAGAACGCATCATCTGGACGTTGGAAAAATGAGATCAATGATCCAGAGTTTGAAGCAGCAATTGATGCAATGAATCAAAGGTTAAAAAGAGAATCAATTATTTAGTTGCAAGCACCGCTTGAGCGACCTTCAGGTCTCGCTCAAAGACCATCAATTGAGGGCCGTCTAAGGTTTGAGTCAAAGTAGCTTTGATGTTGGCATCGGCTAACTTCTGCAAACTCATTTGAGCTTCGATGTAGTTGCTAGGAGTTTGCAAAGGCTTGAGCAGACCGTATTGATCTTTCTTGCCAGCTTTAATAGGGGTGATAATCAATCTTTTATTAGATGAAAATCCCCACTTAAGAACCACAATCAACAGCGCAAGACCTACAAACCCGCCAAAGGATTGCAGAAAGAGTCCGTTATTGATTCCACCAAGCATGGATTTATTCTAATTGTAATTGAGAGAAAATGCAGGGCAAAATGCATGTGCATAATCCTTGCAACTGCGAAAAGATATTGAGTTCTCTTATTGATTTGATGCTGATAACTTCTCTTTCGATACGAGAGGTTCACTCTTGTTAGATCTGAAATCGGAGAGCTATCAATGTCAGTCTTGAATGAAGTATTGGATGCTAATAAGAAGTATGTTGAAGGTTTCGGCGAAAAGGGAAAGCTCGCTTTGCCACCAGCTCGTCAGTTTGCAATATTGACGTGCATGGATGCTCGTCTTGATCCAGCAAAGTACGCAGGCCTAAGCGAAGGAGATGCCCACGTTATTCGTAACGCGGGCGCACGTGCATCAGATGATGCAATTCGTTCATTAGTTATTTCATACAAGCTTCTTGGTACAAAGGAATGGTTTGTAATCCACCACAGTAATTGCGGTATGGAGTTCTTTACTGACGAGGTAATGCGTGGTCTTCTTTCAAAGAGCCTGGAAACAGCAGCACTTGGCGATGAAGGTTTCTACGATGTTGGTAAGGGACCAGGTTCAACTGAGGCTGCATATATTGACTGGCTAACAATCGCAGATCGCAACAAAGCTGTAGTTGAAGATGTTGAGCGTATTCGCCGCCATCCATTGGTTCCAAAGAACATTCCAATTCATGGATATGTTTATGAAGTTGAAACTGGGAAGTTGTTAGAAGTTCCAGGAGCAAAGGAAGCTGGCGCAGCCAAGTAATTAAATAAAAAAGCCCAATCTTCTTGGAGTATAACCAAGAAGATTGGGCTTTTCCTTTAGTAGAACTTAATCAATTCCCTCATAAAGGCAATTTCTTTTTCTTGGGCTTCAATAATCGCAGCAGCCAAGGCAGCAACATCTTTATTTGTCGATCCAGTTACTTTCTGAGCCATTTTGATTGCACCTTCGTGATGCATGATCATTCCTTCGAGAAATAAACGATCAAATGCTGCACCCTCAGAATCGCGAAGTTGCTGGATTTGTTCATCGCTAAGCATTCCATCCATCATGTGACCCATATGAGTTGATGGACGTACGCCTTCCCAACCACTCATTTGTTCGATTTCAGGTGCTTGCGCTGCTTTTATATCTCTTGCTAACGCAAGCACTTCATCACTTGTTGAATTAGTCAGTGCAATATCTGACATCAAAACGGCTTGCTCATGATGAGGAATCATTTCCTCTGCAAATTTGAGATCCTCTGCACTAAAAAGAGAGTTCGCTTTAGGCGTCGTTGCGCAGCCTGAAATCAACAGAGCGGAAATGATGAGCAATAATAATTTCTTCATTTCATGACCTTATCTTTGTCTTAACCAATTGTTGCTACGCCACGGCTGACTTTGATCGGCACTGAGGCAAGCCCAGTTGTTGCTGGCCCAAGTACTAGGTCTCCATCAGCCTCAAACTCTGAATTATGAGCTTTGCACATCCATCCACTATCAGTTCTTGACACGGTAATTCCCTGATGCGGACAGCGAAGGTTGAAAGCTATGTATTTATTTGTCGCGACTCGGGCAACTCCAATAGGTACACCTTTAATAGAACCAATCCGCATCGCTCCACCCACTTCAGAAAGTGCTGGCAAATTTTTCAACGTTACTGAAAGTTTGCCATTAGGAAGCTTCTTTACCGCTGCATTTGCCGCAGCAGGAACCTCACTTCCACCTAATGCCACAACTGCACACGCTCCTGCAAAAAGAGAGCGACGCGAGATTGGTTCCATCTGTAATTCCTACTTCAGCTTGGTGTAAAGAGTTACGTCAGCAGTTCCAAAGGCCAAGCCATCTGGCAATGAACCAGCTGGCAAACCTAAGACTGATGCGATAGTTGCAGCAACTCCTGGAGCAAGCACCAATGTGGTACCTGTG
>Ga0315909_10001179_pt1 | contig 35267 bp, 52 predicted proteins | sample LakEriMetagenome_11_FD_203527 | JGI IMG/M metagenome (GOLD analysis project Ga0315909, IMG submission 203527) | Freshwater fungal communities from buoy surface, Lake Erie, Ohio, United States - Buoy 2 MA125 | ecosystem: Environmental > Aquatic > Freshwater > Lake | place: USA: Lake Erie, Ohio... | reverse complement strand
CACTTCAGTGCCTCAACGCCAGTGAACAGAGCGCCGTAGTGCTCAGGCTTCACATCGTTGATGTTCTGGTAGCCCATGCCAGTCAAGACGCCTTGGATCAGGGCACCCTTTTGCGGGCCGAGTGCTTTGTAGGCACCCATCACATAGTCAATCAGACCCTTGCCGTCAGAGAACGGTGCGCCAGTGGGAGCAGGTGCGGCCACAGGTGCAGTGAATGCGGGAGGCGCTGGCATGACAGGAGCAGCGGCCACAGGTGCTGGTGTGTCCACGACAGACACGGCAACGGGGGCAGCTTGTACCACAGGGGCCGGTGCTGGTGCAACAGGTGCGGGTGCTGCTACATTGCTGGACTCCAGCTTCGCAGTCAGGGCAACCACGGCAGCGGTCAGGGCTTCAATCTTGAGTTCGAGTGACATAAAGTTTCTCCAGTTTACGGATTACAGGGGGTTGGATTGTGAGGCGGTCTTCTACGAAAGCCTCGACGATTTCACGGTGCACTTCGCTCGGTTTCCCGATCTTCTGTGCCTTGTCATGAAACTTGGTGCGCGTCTTGTCTGTCACTCGGACAGTCATAAACGCTGATTTGGGTTGGTTGGTGTGCATGAAAATTTCCTTAACCGTTGACGCAGTGTAGCAGACTTGTGCTACGATTGTGCAACAGTTTTGAAAAATTATTTTCAGGCAAAGAAAAACCCCGTAGTCTTGTGAACTACGGGGCTTAAAGGAGAAACTCCATGAACAAAGCGTCGGCAACTGCAATCACCAACGGGTCCATTTTATGACAGCACCGCAGACTGTGCAATCTCATCCGGCATCGGTCGATGCTTACATCAGACACGGCTGGAGCCTTGTGCCCATCCCAGCCAACACCAAGGGGCCACGCACACCGGGGTGGAACCTGCGAGAGAACGCCCTGAAGGCCCAAGGCGACCTCCCACCGGGCTACGGCATCGGCTTGGCCCATGCGTACAGCGGCACGATGGCTTTGGACATCGACAACTGGACCGTGACCACCAGCCTGCTGGCAGACCACGGCCTTGACCTTGATGCCCTTTATGCTGCACCCGATGCTGTGGTCATCAACTCAGGCAAGCCCGGACACGGCAAGCTGCTTTACGCGATGCCCTTCGGCGCTGCGCTACCCTCAAAGAAGATCATGCACGGGGGCATCACGGCATACGAGTTGCGGTGCGCTACCGTGAGCGGTCTGACGGTGCAAGACGTTCTGCCACCGTCCATACACCCCGAGACACTTCAGCCCTACCACTGGGCAGGTCACGGCCACTGGACCCGTCTACCCATCATCCCGCAGGGTCTGCTGGACCTGTGGGGCGGTCTGCTGGCGCAGGACAAAGAGCGCACCATCGCCACGGACGGCACGATTGACGCATCGTGGGAGGAGATCAGGCAAGCACTCGATGCAGTCCCTGCTGAGTGCACCCGTGACGAGTGGGTGGGCATCGGCATGGCGCTGCACTGGGCAGGTACACAGACCGACCAGCTTGAGCAGGCTCTGGCCCTGTGGAACGAATGGAGTGCTACCGCACAGACCAAGTACCCCGGAGAGCGTGAGATTCTCACCCAGTGGATCAGCTTCAAGCCTGACAAGGCCACGGCTGTCAAGTTGGGGACACTCTTTCACATTGCCAAGTCACACGGATGGACCAGACCCATGCCCGATGCGTCCGAGTTGTTCAGCGCCGTGGAGGCTCCCACGGTCACACCCGAGCAGTTGCTTGACGGGTTTCGCATCAGCGCACCCGATGTGAACATGGACCTTTTTCCCGCAGTGCTGCGAGATCGTGCGCTGCAAATAGGAAGTGAGATGGGTAGCGACCCTTTGGTCCCTTTGTTCGCTGGGTTGGCCGCTGTCTGCGGGGCCATTGACGCACGGTCAAGGCTGGAACTCATGCCCCGGTATCAGGTGCCCCCAGTGCTTTGGGTCATGACGATTGGTAAGCCGTCCCTCAAGAAGTCCCCAGCGTCTAAGCCCATGTTCACCACGCTGCGTTATCTGGAGATGGAGGACGGCCCAAGGTACAGCAAGGCAGCACTCGACTGGGAGGGCAAGGAAGCGGCATACAACAGCGCCAAAAAGTCATTCCTTGAGTGGTCAGCCAGCCCTGACGCTATGCTGGGTGGTGATCTGGCCCCATCAGTGCCCGATCTGGCCCAGCGACCAGCACCGCTGAAGATTGTCACCTCTGACGTGACCAGCCAGAAGCTGGTGCGTGACGCTGCTGACAACCCTCGCGGGATGCTGTGTGTGCTGGACGAGATGAATGGCTGGATCGGCAAGATGACCGACAGGTCAAGCGGGGACGACCGGTCAGCATGGGTCGTGGCCTATGAGGCCGACTACTACAAGATGGACCGGGTGGGCGCTGGGTCTATCCTTGCCGAGAACTTCGCCGTGGGCATCTACGGAAACGTGCAGCCGCAGGTGTTCCGGGAGAACAGCCGGTCACTGGCCGCTGACGGCCTGCTCCAGCGGTTCATCCCCGTGATGCTGCGTGATCGTAACTGGGGCGTGGGCCAGCCCCTGCCCGACTTCATGGTCAACACATCGGCGTGGGACAGCGTGATGCGTTTGGCATACAGTCTGCCAGCGCAGGTGTACAAGTTATCCCCCGAGGCGTTCGCCATTTACCGGGAATTCCAATACTGGTACAACGAGAAGATGCAAGACGAGGTGCTGCTACACAGTGGCCCCGTGTTCATGACAGCCTTCGGTAAGCTAGAGGGCACAGTGGGCAGGCTCATGCTGCTCTGGCACGTTATCGAGTCACCGTTTGGCACTCTGGTGTCGGGCGATGTGGCCCAGCGGGTTGTCGAGTTTGCAAAAACCTATCTTGTTCCGGCTTATCGGTATGCGTTCGATGAGGGCATGGGCCGTGAGTTTGACAAGTGGCTGACCGAGCACATTGTCCAGCACGCCACGCAGGGCAAGATCACCCTATCCGAGATCAAAAAATCAGCCCGTAGGCAGTGGCCCGACAGTCTGAGCGACTGGGCCAAGGATCAACTGGTCATGGACACAATGGGCGACTTGGAGCAAGCCCGATATGTGATCCGAACCGATGACGGGTCCAAGGTGCATAGGCACATAGCAGAGTGGGCCATCAACCCGGCCATCCTGACCACGTTTGGAGAGCAGCGCAAGGCCATTCTGAGGGCCAAGCAGCGCCAACGTGACGAGATTTACGCACTGTCGCCCAAAGAGCGCAAACTGGTTAAGGGGTACACCCCGGACATGGACGAATGAAAAAGGGGACCACTGGTCCCCTTTTTTTGATTTACCTAGCTGGTAAAGAATTTCCGCCAACACTGGGCGCATATCCAGCGAGTGGGGGACATCTGCACCCCACCCTCGGGCAGTCGGGGTCGGTTGCAGTCATTGCAGTGGGTCAACGGTTTTCTCCTTGAGCGTGGCCCATGCCACTTGTGCACATCGGGCGCACTGGTAATGGTATCGGGTGCGGTGTGGCGATGGGGTCAACAGCCAGCGGTGTTTACATTGGGTCATGTGTTCTTCTCCTTGAGTTTGGCTTCGACTGCCGCCATTCGGCTTGATGTGGTCATCGCGCCTGTCATGATTTCCATATGTTCTTCGTGAGTCAGCCCAACCCATTGCCGCTGTGCTGCGGGTGGGGTTGTGTAGAGCAGCGCTCCATCTGGCAGGCTGTCCACCAGCAAATCACCCCAGCCGTCACTATCCCAACGAACCACAGGCCCCTGCAAAGGGGCTGCGGGATGGGCGGTGTAGACCGCCGTGATTGATTTTGCGGTGTCTCGGTAGACGCCAGAAAGCGTCTTGCTGAACTGCCATTCAAACGGTCCAGATGCCGCGTGCTGAGACAAGTACCCAAAGGGCTCCTGCACAGGTGCTGGCTGTGCGGGTGGGGTGGCGGTAAGCGGTGGAATTGGCATCCAGTGTGATGGTGTCCATTTAAAGCCGTCGCCCATCCACACGTCATATCCAACACGGTCGTAGTCTTTGTGCAAAAAGAACACGCGCACACCGGGCGGCGGCATCTGCACCTTGCAATCAATCCACGCCACCGGCTCCTGCACAGGCGCTGGCTGGTAAATGTCTTCAAGCGGTATCGGTTTAGCCATCAGCTTCTCGCCATCCCACCAGACCTTTGACACCTGAGTGCCACCAGCTGGCTCATAGTCCAACCCCAACTCTCTGGCGTTTTCTGCCATTTTGTCGAGGGCACGGGCTTGCTTGATGGCGGTGATGGCTTTGTCAACCAGCTTCTCGTCATGCCACTGGTTGCCCCCGTCTGTTATGTGACCTGCGCCACAAGATTCCAACGCCTCCAGCGCCAAGTCGAGTGCTTCGTCTTTGGTCATGGTTTCTCCTTTTTGGTTCGGGATTTCTTCACTTGAACAGATTCCGATGGCATAAACGACCCGTGCAGGGCAGGGGCCATAGCTTCCACCATGCCAAGCACATCGAGCAGACGGGCCACGGCAGCGCCCGGCTCACGTTCGCCCGTGATCCACTTACGAACGGTGAACACAGGCACACCCAGATACTCAGCGCCCCGGGTGTCGTCAAGGTGCAAGCGTTCGAGGGTGTGCCTGACCCGTTCGGCCAGTGACCCAGCGAGGGGGATTTTCAAGGGTTTGAGGGGGGTTTCGGTCATGGGTGGGGGTGTCCTATGGTTAAAGGTCCAAAAAGCGTTCTATGAGGGGAATGGCTACAGCCACCCCCAGTGCAATGAGGATGGCGGTTATCAATCGGTGCCCCCGTATGCGCGCTCACGCTTTGCAACGTACAGGTCGGTTTGGCACTGTTCGAGTTCCTCGGTAAGCGACTCATTGAGCGCCTCGAGTTCTGCGATACGGGCGAACAGTTGCGCCGCCATCGTGAAGCCTTCGGTGTATGCGATGCGCTCCGCCTCATTGGCGGGAAGGGTTAAGAGGTCAAAAGGCATGGTTTTTCTCCAGTTGGTTAATTTGGAATTCGAGGTTCTGACGTTTGCGCCAAGCCTGATCCTCGGCTTGGGTGTCGCTTGGGCAGTTGCGCACCTGACTGGGTGACAGCCGGTAGCGTTCGCAGTCTTTGACAGCCAGCGCCAATTGGGCGCGAAGCTGTTCAAGGGTGTCAGAATGCGGCATAAACGAATGTGCCAGGCAAGGATTCGCCCACCAGTGTGGTGTTGTCCTCCAAGTACTGACGAACGGCGTCAATTTTGTCGTCTTCGTATTCGCATTCGTCCAAATCAATGGAGTAATTCGCGGCCACGTCTTCCCAGTGGTTTTCGTCATAGTCGCAACAAATAGCGATAACATCCAACTCGATTTCTTGCCCGGTTTCTTCTTCGTACAACTCGAAGTGGTTGAACAGCATTTCCAAGCCTTCAGGCGTGTAGCTGCTATCGCGGTCATAACGGCGGAAGGCATCGCGGAAGTCGGAGAAGTCGATTGAGATTTTCATGATGATTGATCCTTTAACGGGTTACGGGTTACAAGGTGGGCGAGATGCACACCCCAAAGCCCTGAACGGGCTTTAGGCTGGGTTATCAATAGAACAGAGCATCGAGGCCATGCAGCACCAGTGCGCACAGTGCCAAGCCGATAAGCACGGCGGTACAAATGTCGAGGATGGTTTCTTTGGTTTCGCGGTTCATGGTGTCTTACCTTTACAGTGATTTAGCGTTACGGGTTGCACGAATGGCGGCATTGAGTTGTTGCAAGTATTGAAGCGCCGGGATTGCCTCATACAAGCGAGTGTTGACAGCCTTAGCGGTGTTTTCGTTGAATGTCTCAAACACTGCTTCGCGGGTTGCTTTGTTGATGATGATCCAAGATGCGGTTTTCATACGTTCACCGCCTTTGCAAAGTTAGGCTTTGTACCGGGAACGAATCCGGCAATGCGGAACGATTGGAAGCCATGGGCGCTTGCAGCTTGCTTGACTCGTTCGATGTTTTCTTGTGCTTTGTCTGTCACTTGGAAGCAAGCTAACAGATCCTCCATGTAATCGCGGGTTTCGCCTTGCTTTAAGCCGTAGATCAAGATTTCTTGTTTCATGGTGTCTTACCTTTACTGTTACATGCCGATGTTGGCATGGGATGAATTCTAACCCATTGGGTGTGCTTGTCAATAGCATACATGAAAAAAGTCTCTAGGTGCTTTCCCTACCCATTGGGTAAGGCTTACTTGGTGCTCATGTGTACCGGTGACAAAAATGCCTTTGTAAAGGGTATAGGGAAAAGGACAATTGCTTAATCCTTGTGCAATTTAAAAAGGTAGCTTTTTTAAGCATCGCACGCGCGAAGGGCTTTTTGTCATAGGTTGCCTGAACCAAGCCCTTTTTCCCCCATTGGGTCATGACTTCGGGGAATTCCCTCACACATTGGGTCATGACCTTTGGCCCATTGGGTTTGCCCCTGAATCCATGCCCCATTGGGTTATTTACCCCATTGGGTAGCTGTTCCCATTGGGTGACTGGTGCGTCATGGTGCTGACCCATTGGGTGCAGGGGTGCATTTGAATCCGGGGGGAGGGGGTAGGGCCGAGCGCCCGGTGGTCACGGCTACGTAGGCACCACAGAAACCGTGAAAATTTTTTCAAAAATCAGAAACCCAATGGGTACACTACCCCCATAGCACCACCGTTGCACATCTCCACCACCCGTGATAGGATCAGTACCACTATGAAACAAGACACCAACTCGTTCGTAGGCACGGTTGTCACCGATGAATCATCGCTACCCAATTGGCTGTCCGTGCCAGATGCAACACCCCCGAATGCACCAAATACCCAAAGTGCTTCCAAGGTGGCGCGGGAGCTATTGCACCTTCAATACGAGAACATGTTCGAGAACTTCATCGAACAGGTCTACCGTGGACGCTCACTCAAGTCCCTTGTCGAGGATGACCCACGACTCGTGAGCTACGAGGACTTCCTGCGCTGGATCAAGCGGGATGCCACTCGTCATGAACGGTTCAAAGAAGCGCAGGAGATGCGCACTGAGTTTCTTGCGGGAGAGATCCTAGAGATTGCCGATGGAGCCGAGGCCGTTGACCCAGCATCGAACGATACGGTCAACAGGGACAAGTTGCGCATCGACACGCGCAAGTGGCTCATGGGTGCGCACAACAGGAAGCGCTACGGCGAGACAAAACAGATTGAACTCGGTGGCACCATCTCCATCACTGAGGCGCTGGCGCAGGCTCAAGCTCGGGTGATCGAGGGTGAAGTGATTGACGTAACACCTCGACTGGAGAACCGTGATGAGTGATGGTGGCAAAGGCTCCGCGCCTAGACCGATCCCCGACCCCCAGAAGTTCCGCGACAACTGGGACGCGATCTTTGGAAAGAAGCAGTAATGCAGAAGCCTCGGTACAGCCCAGAAGATGAGCAGATGCTCATGGCGCAGCTTTGGAGTCCGTCTATCAAGGACGACCCCGAGGCGTTTGTTCTGTTTGCGTTCCCTTGGGGGCAGAAGAACACACCACTCGAACACTTCAAAGCCCCTCGTGCGTGGCAGCGTAGGGCGCTGCGCAGGATACGGGACTTCATCAAGGAGAACCGGGGCAAGCTGACCAACGACCAGTTGATCGACGCGCTGCGCAGGGCTGTGTCCTCTGGCCGGGGGGTGGGCAAGTCAGCACTCGTGTCGTGGTTGATCCTGTGGATGCTGTCCACTCGCATCGGGAGCAGCGTCATCGTGTCGGCCAACAGCGAGAACCAGTTGCGTAAGGTGACATGGGGTGAGTTGACCAAGTGGGTCACGATGGCGATCAACGCCCACTGGTGGGAACCCACGGCCACAAGCCTGAACCCGGCCAACTGGTTGACTGAACTGGTCGAGCGTGACCTGCGTAAAGGCACCCGGTACTGGGGTGCCGAGGGTAAGCTGTGGAGCGAGGAGAACCCAGACGCCTACGCCGGTGTGCACAACATGGACGGCATGATGGTAATCTTCGACGAGGCGTCAGGTATCCCGGACAGCATCTGGTCCGTGGCTGCGGGCTTCTTTACCGAGAACATTTTGGACCGGTACTGGCTGGCGTTCAGCAACGGTCGTCGCAACACCGGGTACTTCTACGAGGCTGTGGACGGCAGCAAGCGGGAGTTCTGGGAGAGCGAGAAGATCGACGCCCGCACAGTCGAGGGCACCGACAAGAGCATCTACCAGCAGATCATCAACGAGTACGGCGAGGACTCCGATGAAGCGCGGGTCGAGGTCTATGGTGACTTCCCCAAGTCAGGCCAAGACCAGTTCATCGCACCACACAGCGTGGATGACGCCATGAAGCGACCACAGTACAAAGACATGACTGCACCCATCGTGATCGGCGTTGACCCGGCCCGTGGCGGCATGGACTCCACCGTGATTGCCGTGCGCCGTGGGCGTGACATCGTGGCGATCAAGCGGTTCAAGGGCGACGACACCATGACCACCGTGGGCCACGTCATTGACGCCATCGAGGAGTACCGGCCAGCACTGACTGTGATCGACGAGGGTGGTCTTGGGTACGGCATCCTTGACAGATTGACCGAGCAGAAGTACAAAGTGCGCGGGGTCAACTTCGGCTGGAAGGCCAAGAACCCGACCATGTGGGGCAACAAGCGGGCTGAGATTTGGGGTGCGATGCGCGACTGGCTCAAGACCGCCAGCATTCCGCAAGACAGGCTGCTCAAGAGCGATCTGGTTGGCCCGATGAAGAAGCCCAACTCGGCTGGCACCATCTTTTTGGAAGGCAAGAAGGAAATGAAAGCCCGTGGACTGGCCTCACCTGATGCAGCCGATGCGATTGCTGTAACGTTCGCACATCCCGTGGCACATCGGGAGTACAATGAACGAACAACCACCCGGCGCAACGCTCAAAACGGTGCTGCCACAACTTCATGGATGGGATCGTGATGGCTACCAAGAAAAGCGTGTCTCTGAGTGTCGGTCGTGGCGAGAAGCTGCCCGCATCCAAGGGTGCGGGCTTGACTGAAAAGGGTCGTGCCAAGTACAACCGCGAGACTGGCTCCAATCTCAAGGCTCCTGCGCCCAGCCCCAAGACAAAGGCCGACCAAGGTCGCAAAGACTCGTTCTGCGCCCGCATGGAAGGGGTTGTCAAAAACGCCAAAGGCCCAGCAGAACGGGCCAAGGCATCACTTAAACGATGGAAGTGCTGATCATGGCTACAAAACCCGGACTGTATGCAAACATCAACGCCAAACGCGCCCGCATCGCGGCTGGCTCTGGCGAGAAGATGCGCAAACCCGGCGCTGCTGGTGCACCTACGGCCAAAGACTTTAAAGAGTCGGCCAAGACCGCCAAACCTGCCAAAAAGGCCAAGTGATGCCACTCGTCAAATCACCCTCAAAAGAGGCATTTCGCAAAAATGTGAAGGCCGAAGTATCTGCGGGTAAACCCGTAAAACAAGCAGTTGCGATTGCCTACTCCGTCAAGCGTGAAGCTGCCAAAAAACCAACAATGAAGACCAAAAAATGAGCCTCCAAGCCCTGCAAGACTGCCTGATCGTCCGTCCCGACATGGAAAAACATGAGCTTTTCATCATGTTGCGTGAGAAACAAACCGGCACAGGTGTGGTAATCTCCGCTGGACCTGACGCCAAGGACGTAAAAGTCGGCGACAAGGTGCTATTTGGTGATTCCATCGGTCAAGACCTAAAATACGAGGGTGACAACCTTCTGGTCATGAGGGAATCACACACCCTCGGAGTATTTGACGCATGAAAGACACCACCGGAATCGTAGCCGCAGCGAATGTGGCAAAAAACGGCCCGTATCCGTCAAAAGGCGGTTCCGAGGAAATTTTGGCCGTTGCGCGTTCACGCATGACAATGGCAATGTCGGCGTTTTCCCAGACTCGGGAAGACGAACTCGACGATCTGCGGTTTTACGCAGGTTCCCCAGACAACCAGTGGCAGTGGCCTGCCGATGTGCTCCAAACTCGTGGTGCCGTGCAGGGTCAGACGATCAATGCCCGTCCCTGTCTGACCATTAACAAGCTGCCGCAGCACGTTCATCAAGTGACAAACGAGCAGCGCATGAACCGTCCCGGCATCAAAGTGATCCCGGCTGACGACAAGGCCGATGTTGACGTGGCAGACGTGTTCAACGGCGTGATTCGTCACATCGAGTACATCTCCGATGCTGACGTGGCCTACGACACTGCTTGCGAAAACCAAGTGTCCTACGGTGAAGGCTACATCCGTCTGCTGACGGAGTACTGCGACGAGAAGACATTCGATCAAGACATCAAGATCGGGCGCATTCGCAACAGCTTCAGCGTGTACATGGACCCCATGATCCAAGACCCCACGGGCGCAGATGCCCGCTGGTGCTTTGTCACGGAAGACCTGACCAAAGCTGAGTACGAGCGTCTGTACCCCGATGCCGCGCCGATCAGCACATTGATGAGCCTTGGCGTGGGCGATCAGTCCATCGCCCAGTGGATCGGTGAAAACACCATCCGCATTGCCGAGTACTTCTACATCGAGTATGAGAAGCACACGCTGAACCTGTACCCCGGCAACCAGACTGCGTTCACGGGCACACCCGAGGACAAGACTCTGCGCATGATGTTCGGCAAGCCGATCCGCACACGCGAAGCTGACCGCAAAAAGGTCAAGTGGTGCAAGATCAACGGCTACGACATCCTCGAAGAACGCGAGTGGGCTGGTGCCTACATTCCCGTAGTGCGCGTGGTCGGCAACGAGTTTGAGGTGGACGGCCAGATGTACGTGTCGGGCTTGGTGCGCAACGCCAAGGATGCCCAGCGCATGTACAACTACTGGGTGTCGCAGGAAGCTGAGATGCTTGCGCTGGCCCCCAAAGCTCCATTCATCGGGTACGGCGGTCAGTTTGAAGGCTACGAGCAGCAGTGGAAGACTGCCAACACGAACAACTGGCCCTATCTGGAGGTCAATCCAGACGTTACAGACGGCCAAGGCGCGGTGTTGCCACTACCCCAGCGGGCACAGCCTCCGATGGCCTCCAGCGGCCTGCTGCAAGCCAAGGCGGGTGCTGCCGAGGACATCAAGTCGGCCACCGGCCAGTACAACGCATCGCTGGGCATGACCAGCAACGAGCGTTCTGGCAAAGCCATCTTGGCCCGCCAGCGCGAAGGTGACATTGGCACCTACCACTACGTTGACAACTTGGCCCGTGCGATCCGTCACATTGGCCGTCAACTCGTGGACCTGATCCCCAAGATTTACGACACCGAGCGCATTGCCCGCATCATTGGTGAAGATGGTGAGCCATCGACCGTCAAGATGAACCCGATGCAGGAAGAACCTGTCAAGCGAATCGTGGATCAAGAGGGTGTACTGATCGAAAAAATCTACAACCCTTCTGTTGGCAAGTACGATGTGCGCGTGATCACCGGTCCCGGCTACGCTACCAAGCGCCAAGAGGCTCTGGAGAGCATGGCTCAGTTGCTGCAAGGCAACCCACAGTTGTGGCAAGTTGCTGGCGACCTGTTTGTCAAGAACATGGACTGGCCCGGTGCTCAAGACCTTGCCAAGCGGTTCAAGAAAACCATCGACCCCAAAGTGCTGGCCGACGAAGACGATCCAGCCTTGGCCGCTGCCAACCAGCAGATGGAGGCAATGGCCGCTGAGATGGAGAACATGTTCCAGATGTTGCAAAACGTCAACCAGAGCATGGAAGCCCGCGAGATGCAGATCAAGCAGTTTGAGGCTGACATCAAGGCATATCAGGCCGAAACACAGCGAATCAGCACCGTGCAGGCTGGCATGTCGCCCGAGCAGATTCAGGACATTGTGATGGGCACAATTGCCGCAGCAATGGACACTGGCGATCTTGTTGGTGGTGCACCGCAAATGCCTGAGATGCAGATGCCTGAGATGCAGCAACCTCAAATGGCCCCCGAACAGGGTCAGATGCCACCTGAAGGGATGATGTAATGAGTTGCGCTGATTTCATGGGTGAATTGTTCTTGGCGCGGGATGTGGCCCATTCCGTCCACCTCAACACTCGGTCCTACTCCAAACACAAGGCGCTGGGCCACTTCTACGAAGATGTGCTGGACGCTGCCGACAAGTTTGCCGAAGCGTATCAGGGCCGTCATGGTCTAATCGGCCCCATCTCGTTGAAGTCGGCCCGCAAGGACGGTGCAATCTTGCCGTTCTTGGAAGACTCGCTGGCGTACATCGAGGAAAACCGGTACAAGGTCTGTGGCAAGACCGACACGACATTGCAGAACATCATTGACGAAATCATTGCTGTTTACCTGTCGGCCATTTACAAGTTAAAATTTCTGGCATAAGGAGCCATCATGGAACTTCTCAACCCCCTCGCCAAAGCCAATTTCCCGGCTCAAACTGCTGCTTTTACTGGCACAGCGGCCAACACTTCTGGCTGGCCCGCTGGTCCTGAAGGTGTCATGGTTTGGTCCACAGAACCCTGCTACGTTGAAGTTGGTGAAGGTGCCGTGGCAACGACTGCCAGCACACCAATTCCCGCATTCACACCCATTCCGTTCAAGGTGCCTACTGGTACTAGCGGTCTGTGGCGAGTGAGCGCCATCCAGATTTCCTCTGGTGGCACGGTGTACTGCAAGCCGATGAACACAAAATGAGCTTTCTTGCTGTTCGCAACGCTGTTGGTATTGGGCTGGGCGGCATCATCACGCTGTTTGGCGGTCGCGGTAGCGAACAAGCTCAAAGCAACCTTCTCACCGAGTCCGGCGACAACCTCGTGCAAGAGGACGGCGGCTTGATCCTCTTGGAGTAACACATGCCCGCTGTATCGCTCTCAATTTTTGGCGGCGTTGGTGCTCAGTTTTTTGACAACAACGGCAACCCGCTGTCCGGTGGCAAGATTTACACCTACGAAGCTGGCACAACAACGCCGTTGGCAACGTACACATCAAGCACTGGCGTCACTGCCCACACAAACCCGATTGTGCTGGACTCGGGCGGGCGGGTGCCCGGTGGTGAAATTTGGAACCAGTTGCGCTTGTACAAGTTTGTGCTGAAGACCAGCGCGGACGTGACGATTGCCACGTATGACAACGTGGGCAGCAGTTTCAACGCTACTGCAATCATTGCAAACTTCACTGGCAATGGCAGCACGGTTGCGTTTACGTTGGCAAGCGCACCCGCAAGTGAAAACTCAACCAACGTGTACATCAACGGGGTGTACCAGCAAAAGAACACGTACAGCGTTGCAGGTGCTGTTCTTACATTTTCAGAAGCACCCCCAGTTACTTCCTCAATTGAAGTCAACTACGTTTAAGGAACAATCATGGCAGACACCAAAATCTCGGCACTTCCTGCATCAACAACTCCGCTTGCTGGCACCGAGGTGTTGCCGATTGTTCAAGGTGGTGTGACCAAACAAGTCAGTGTTGCCAATTTGACTGCGGGCCGTGCAATCAGTGCAACTGAGTTGACGCTATCCACAGGCAACCTGATCATCGGTACCGCTGGCAAAGGTATCGACTTCTCTGCTGATCCATCTGCTTCAGGGATGACAAGCGAATTGTTGGACGATTACGAAGAAGGCACATGGACGCCGGGTGTCTCTTTTGGTGGAGCATCAGTTGGAATCACCTATGGAACGGCTCAAGGTTTCTACACACGAGTTGGAAACATTGTTCACGTCACTTGTTATCTGACGCTTACAAGCAAAGGATCGTCTACAGGAGCCGCAAGGGTTACTGGCCTTCCCTTCAACGTCAACGCTGGTGCGGCGGCATACGCTCCACCTGCACTTTGGATCGACGCCATAACCTATACGGGCACGCCGAGTGGGTATGCCAATGCAGGGTCTGGAAACATTGATATGTTTCAAACAACAGAAGCTGGCGCCGTCAGTGCATTGACCAACGCAAACTTCACTGGCTCGTCGAGAATAATGCTCAACGCAACTTATCGGGCTGTGTAAGGAACCATCATGGCACTCACAAAAGTAACCTATTCAATGATTGACGGGGCATACGCCAACGTCAAAGACTATGGCGTAGAAGGCGATGGCATCACCAATGACACCGTTGCCATTCAGCAGGTTTTGCGTGACTTTGCTGGTGTCAATCCTGTGTTTTTCCCGCCCGGTACATACCTTGTTGCTGGCGATGCTGTTTTATCAGGTAACGTGGCAAAAGAGGGAATCCAGATTCCAAGCGATTGCAGCATTATTTTTGCTGATGGTGCTGAACTGCAACTGATTACAACCACCTCGCCTCAGTACAACGTGCTGTGCGTTTACAACGTCAGCAACGTGAAAATATTTGGGGGAAAGTTGATTGGAGACACGGATGATCATCCTCCCGGCGTGCTTGGGTCGAACTTCAACGGCATTGGCCTTCGCATTCAAGGCGCAACCAATGTCTATGTGAACGGCATGAGCGCAGAGAAGATGTACGCTGATGGGTTTGCAATCGTCTACGACGATGTGAACGCTCCGTACCCTGAGTGCGTCAATGTCGTTCTGGAAAACTGCACATCGACATACAACTACCGCAACGGTCTGTCCGTCATCGGCTGTGAGGACGGTGCTGTACTCGGTGGCACTTATGCCTACAACGGACAAGCAACTCAGGCTGGAATTGGAACGGGTATCGACATCGAGTCAAACCCTGTGTCTATGGCGCTTCCAGACCCATCCTACGTCAAAAAATACGCCGTTACGAACGCAAGTATTCACAACAACAGAACCACCGGGCTGCAGGTCTATGGTGCTGGCGTTTTTCCAAATCAAGGCATTATTGAGGACATCCTTCTTCAGGACAACAGAATATGGGCCAACGCATCTGGTGTTGGGCTGTATCAATCCGTGGATGTTGTAATTGCAAATAACGCCATTGATGGTGGCTCTGCCAGCGGCATAAACATCAACTCAAGCAAACAAGTTGTTGTGGATGGAAACGTTATTTCTGATTCTGGTCTTCATGGAATAATTGGTCAGGCAACTGGTGCTGGTTTTGCTCTGGAGAATATTGAGATCGTAGGCAATACCGTCAAAGACAGTGCGCTTTACGGCATTACTATCTCTAGCCTTTCCCGTGGCGCAGTGCAAAACAACATTGTTGTGTCTAGCAGCCAATCAATCGACAACGTCTTCGACAACATTCAGATCGATGACACGGACTACACCACAATTAGTGGCAACACCGTATTCCGAGGTAGTGGGGCAAATCAGGCCAGATACGGCATCAACGTTGTGTCCACATCTGCCGGAAATATGGCCTACGGAAACATGGTGTTTGAAGGCGGCAAGACACGGAACATCATCAACACCGGCGTCAGTAATAAGTTCTTTGACAACAAGGTTTCTCAAAGTTTTACTGTGTCAACATTGTTCGTCAATGTGTATCCGTATGCTTCATCTGGCGGCGCAGCGAATTCAATTTCTGTGACGGTGTACGGAACAGACGGAACGAACGCGTTTCAGGATGAGTTGGTGTTTGGTTCTGGTTCTGGTGATGCCGTGGTGGTTGTTTCAGCAAGCACAATCAAAGGAACACCAGACACAAGAAACTACAGCACTTCAGTGTTTGCAAATTCTTTGGCAATGTATATGACAACGGATACTTACACGGTTATTGTTGAAGCGCGAGAAAGATAATTTCTGAACTTTTGGAGAATCAAATGGCACTCAAAAAATCAATGGTAGTTTCCGGGACAAGTTTTATCAGCGGTTCTGGATTTGTCCTTGAAAAAGGAGAAGTCACAGATACAACGCCACCGCTTTACATCAAAGTGGAGACAGTATCTGGTGACAAATCAAACATTAAAGCATTGGCCACGTTCAGCGATGAATCAACCAATGCTAGGGTAATGCACAAAGAATATGTGTTTGCCCCAAATTTGAACGGAAGAAATTTCATTGCTCAAGCCTATGAGCACCTAAAAACACTGCCAGAATTCGCTGGCGCAATCGATTGTTAAACCAAAGCCCAAGTGGATTCTTGGGTCATATTAGGAGAGCATCATGCTTGAGAAAGTCGTAACTGTTGACCGCATTGAAGTTGTCGAATCTGGTGTTGTGCAAGTTCGCACCAAGACCGCCATCAAAGAAGACGGCGTTGAAATTAGCAGCAAGTTCCACCGCCACGTTGTTGCCCCCGGTGCTAATTACAGCGCCGAAGACGCCCGTGTGCAAGCCATCTGTGCGGCAACGCACACTGCTGACGTTGTGGCCGCTTATCAAGCTGCCCAAGAAGCTGCACAAACGAATGTTGCACAGCCAGAGTAATCTGCTGTAAGATAACCCAACCGTACCGGCGAGGTTCACCGGGGTTCCACTGGAACATTAAATGACTGATGAAGTCCAAGCCTTAGCGGAAGTTGACTCCGCGCAAGCACCCGAGGTGACGGCCACCACGGACAATGCACAAAATGCGCCGGTAGTAGCTGAGAATCAAGACGGTAGCACCCAAGAGGAAAAAAAGTACTCGCAGGCTGAAATCGACGCGATGATCGGCAAGCGCCTTGCAAGAGAACAGCGCAAATGGGAACGTGAGCAGCAGGCAAAGCAGGCACCCGTGCCAGCCGCGCCAACGGAAATTCCGACTGCCGATCAATTTGACAGCCCACAGGCGTATGCGGATTTCATCCGCGCCGAAGCTGAAAAGCTGGTCCAACATCGGGAAATCCAGAAACAACGCGCTGAGATTGAAGAAACCTTCGCAGAGCGTGAGGAGGAGGCCCGGTCCAAATACGACGACTTTGACCAAGTTGCGTATAACCCGAACCTTCGAGTCACCGATGTGATGGCCGAAACCATCAAAGCGTCTGACCTTGGACCTGATCTGGCCTATTGGCTAGGTAGTAACCCCAAGGAAGCTGACCGCATTTCTCGCTTGTCGCCACTGTTGCAAGCGCGTGAAATTGGAAAAGTTGAGGCTAAACTAACTGCCGAGCCTTTCCAAAAGAAAACCTCGTCTGCGCCTGACCCGATTCGTCCGGTGACCGCACGAGCAGTAAACCCCGGTGTCACCGACACCACCGATCCTCGTTCTGTCAAAAGCATGAGCACATCGGACTGGATTGCTGCCGAGCGTCAACGACAACTCGACAAGGCACGGGCACTCCGCAACCGCTAATTTTAGGAAATCATCATGAGTAACAGTCTCTTAACCATTGACATGATCACCCGCAAGTCTCTCGAAATTCTTGAGAACAACTTGGTGATCACCCGCAACGTGAACCGCCAGTACGACGACAGCTTCGCTGTTGAAGGTGCCAAGATCGGTTCCACACTGCGTATCCGTTTGCCCGACCGCGCTTTGGTCACTGACGGTGCCGCCCTGCAAGTTCAGGACGACAACGAACAGTTCACCACTCTGACTGTTTCCAGCCAGAAGCACATCGGCATCAACTTTACATCCGCTGAATTGACCATGCAGTTGGACGACTTTGCAGAGCGTGTCTTGAAGCCACGTATCAGCCAGTTGGCATCCACTGTGGACGCTGATGTTGCCAACGCATACAAGTTGATCGGTAACTCTGTCGGTACCCCCGGCTCTGCCCCATCGACTGCTTTGGTGCTGTTGCAAGCCCAGCAGAAGCTGAACGAGAACGCCGCCACCATGTCGCCTCGCTACGCTACCGTGAACCCTGCCGCTAACGCTGCTCTGGTCAACGGTCTGTCTGGTTTCTTCAACCCCACAGATGTCATCTCTCGCCAGTTCAAGAACGGCATGATGGGTGAGCAAGTGTTGGGCTACGAAGAAGTCAACATGAGCCAGTCGATCAAGGTGCACACCTGCGGTACCCGTGCTGCCACTGGCAACACAACCGGCGCTGCTGTGACCTCCGAAGGCGCAACCACTCTGACTCTGACTGTCGGCTCCGGTGAAACCATCGCTGTTGGTGACGTGTTCACCATCGCTGACTGCTTCGCTGCCAACCCACAGACTCGTGAGTCCACCGGTTCGTTGTTCCAGTTCGTGGCCTTGGCCTCCTCGACCAGCAGCACCACCGCTACTGTGACCGTGGCTCCTATGTACTCGGCTGGCAACGCCCTGTGCACTATGGTGTCCCTGCCTGCCACTGGTAAGGCTGTCGTGTTCGTTGGTGCTGCTTCGACCAGCTACCCACAGAACATGGTGTACCACAAGGATGCCATCGCGTTCGCTACTGCCGACCTGTTGCTGCCACAAGGCGTTGACATGGCAAGCCGTGCCGTTCACAACGGTATCAGCCTGCGCGTTGTTCGTCAGTACGACATCAACAACGACCGTATGCCTTGCCGTGTTGACGTGCTGTACGGCTACAACACGATTCGTCCACAAATGGGTTGCCGCATCTGGGGCTAATCCAAGGCGGGGGCTTCGGCCCCTGTTTTCAAAATCATTCTTTGAGAGGAAATTATCATGGCACTCCCTAACGGCGCAGGCGGTTACCAAATCGGTGACGGCAACATCGGCGAAGCTAATCTGACGGTTCAAGGTGCTCCCGTAGCACTGACAGCCGCAGCCACTCTGACTGGTGCTCAACTGTCGAATGGTCTGTTCACATACACTGGCGCTGCCGTCAACCTGACTCTGCCCACCGTGGCCGATCTGGAAGCTGACGTTTCTAGCGCACAGAAAGTGAACTCTGCATTCGAGTTCGGCATCATCAACATCGGCGGCACCAACGCTGCCACTTTGGTGGTCGGCACCGGCTGGACCATCGTTGGCGTGGCTGCTGTCAGCGCCAACACATCGGCCCGATTCCTCGCCCGTAAAACCGGCGATGGCACTTGGACCGCATATCGCGTTGCTTAATTTTTAAGCAACTGGTAAAACGGGGCTTCGGCCCCGTTTTCACATGGAGAATCAAATGAACGTCACCCTCGTACACCCTATTCACGGTGCCAAAGTTGCCACCAACGAAGTCGAAATGGCCGAAGATGAAAAAAACGGCTGGACACGGTACAATCCTGACACACCTGTCGAGGTGGCACCGAAAGCAGAAAAGCCTGTGCGCAACAAGCTGACTCGCAAAGTGACCGAACAACCTGTCGAACAGCCCAACGAAGTCCCATCCTTTCTGACTTCGGCAAGCGACGAATCCGAAGGAAACTGAAATGGCTTATACCGCTGGCGATCAGATCAACCGAGCACTCAGGCTGCTTGGTATTCTTGCCGAAGGTGAAACGGCGTCAGCGGCAACAAGTCAAGACGCTCTGGTTGCAATGAACCAGATGATCGACTCGTGGAACACCGAGCGTCTGTCCGTGTTCTGCACCCAAGACCAAATTTTTTCGTGGCCCTCTGGTGAGATCAAGCGCACCCTTGGCCCAACTGGTGACTTTGTGGGCAACCGCCCCATCCAACTGGATGACGGCACGTACTACAAAGCCCCCAGCGGCGTGTCTTACGGCATCAAGTTCATCAACCAAGACCAGTACAACGGCATCGCTGTCAAGACATCGACCTCGACCTTTCCGCAGGTCATCTTTGTCAACAACACATTCCCCAACGTGGAGATGTACGTGTACCCTCGGCCCACGCAGGTCTTGGAGTGGCACTTCATCTCGGTGCAGGAGTTGACACAGCCTGCTTTGTTGAGCACTGAGTTGTTCTTCCCACCGGGTTACATGCGGGCCTTTGCCTACAACTTGGCGATGGAGATCGCACCCGAGTTTGGTGTGGAGCCTTCACCGCAGGTGCAGCGCATCGCCATGACCAGCAAGCGCAACTTGAAGCGCATCAACAACCCATACGATGTGATGAGCTTGCCCTACGCCGTGGTGGCAAACCGTCAGCGGTTCAACATCTACGCCGGTAACTTCTGATGAAGACGCCCATCCTCGGATCATCCTACGTGGCCCGCAGTGTCAACGCTGCGGATGCCCGCATGGTCAACCTGTTCCCCGAGATCGTGCCCGAGGCTGGCAAAGAGCCTGCGTTCCTGAACCGCGCCCCCGGCCTCAAGTTGGAGGTGGCGGTGGGCAACGGCCCCATTCGTGGGCTGTGGGTGCTGGCTGGCAACCTGTACGTGGTCAGCGGCAGTCAACTGTACAAGGTGACTTCTGCATACGTAGTAACCCTGATCGGCGGCGTGACGGGCACTGGCCCGGTCAGCATGGCCGACAACGGCACCCAGTTGTTTGTGGCCTGCAACGGCCCCTCGTACATCTACAACTCGCTAACCAATGTGTTCCAGCAGATCACCGACCCAGACTTTCCCGGTGCGGTGACCGTGGGTTACTTGGACGGCTACTTTGTGTTCAACGAGCCAAACAGCCAGAAAATCTGGGTCACTGCGCTGCTTGAGGGCACACAGGTTGACCCCCTCGACTTTGCCAGCGCCGAGGGTTCTCCTGACGGCGTGGTCGGCATCATCGTGGACCACGGACAACTGTGGGTCTACGGCACCAACTCCATCGAGGTTTGGTACAACAGCGGCAACGCTGACTTCCCGTTTTCTCGCATCCAAGGCGCGTTCAATGAGTTGGGTTGCGCTGCTGCCTACTCGCTTGCCAAGATGGACAACGGCCTGTTTTGGTTGGGTAAGGACGCCCGTGGTCAGGGCATGGTCTACCGGGCCAACGGCTACTCGGGTCAGCGCATCTCGACTCACGCCATCGAATGGCACATCCAGCAGTATGGCGACCTGTCGGACGCCATCGGGTACACCTACCAGCAAGACGGCCACAGCTTCTACGTGCTGATTTTCCCAACCGCAGACACCACATGGGTCTACGATGTGGCAACGCAGGCATGGCACGAACGTGCCGGATTTGTCAATGGCGACTTCACTCGTCACCGCAGCAACTGCCAAGCGTTCTTTGGCACCAAAGTCATGGTGGGCGACTACCAAAACGGCAACGTGTACTCGTTTGATCTGGACGACTACTCGGACAACGGCAGCATCCAAAAGTGGCTTCGCTCGTGGAGGGCACTGCCCACCGGCCAAAACAACCTCAAGCGCACCGCGCACCACAGCCTCCAGCTTGACTGTGAGTCGGGCACTGGGTTGAACCTCGGTCAAGGTAGCGACCCACAGGTCATGCTGCGCTGGAGCGATGACGGTGGACACACATGGTCCAACGAGCACTGGGTCGGCATCGGCAAGATCGGTGAGTACTATCGCCGTGCCATCTGGCGCAGATTGGGCATGACCATGAAGCTGCGTGATCGCGTCTACGAGGTGTCGGGTACTGACCCCGTGAAGATTGCCATCATGGGCGCTGAACTGCTGCTGAGTCCAACGAATGCCTAATCCCAGCATCGTCCCCATCACGCAGCCACGGGTTCCTTTCCTGAACCCGGAGACAGGCTTTGTCTCGATGCCGTGGTATCTGTTCCTACTGTCGCTCAGTCAACTGACCGGCGGCAGTGAGGTGTCGCTGGGCGACTTGCAAAAGGGTCCACCAAGCCTCACGGTTGACGAGATCAACGCCATCATCGACAAGGCGGCTGGTGATCTCACTCCCTCGCAGGACGGGCTGCTGGCGCAGATTGCCGAGTTGCAAAAGCAGGTCAACGCCCTTGCGCTTCAGGTGCGTCCTGAGTTGGGCACCATGAGCCAGCTTCAGCAGGACAACGTGCCGTGGTTACAGTTCGACACGACACCTTCGGGTATGCCCACCGGTGTCAACGCCAACGGCACCCTGTACTGGGACGATGCTGACGCAATCAAGACGCTCAACATTGTCATGGAAGACAGCGGTGAGGTTATTCAGCACATCGGTGAGGAAACCTACTACCGGGTCAAAGCCAGCGCCACCATCACCGAAGGCCAAGTCGTCATGTTCACCGGCACCGTGGGTGCATCTGGTGGGCTGCGCGGCGCACCGGCCACTGGGCTGACTTCAACGCAAAGCGAATACATCATGGGTGTTGCCACCCAGAACATCGCCAACAACGGTTGGGGTTACGTCACATGGTTCGGTGAGGTCAAGGGCGTCAACACCACGGGCGGCGCAGAGGCTTGGGTTGATGGGCAGATTCTGTACTACAACCCCGCTGTCGCAGGTGGCTTGACCAAGACGGTGCCCACGGCCCCCAACCCCAAAGTCATCGTGGCGTCTGTGGTCCATGCGGCCAGCAACGGCATCTTGTTCGTCAGGCCCACATTTGGGTCGGCTTTGGGTGCAACGGACTCCAACGTCGAGATCACCGGGCTTGCCAATGGTGACTTGCTCCAGTACGACTCGGTGCAGGCCCGCTGGGAAAACGTCCCCGCATCGTCTGTGGTTGCAGGGACCGCATCGGCCCCGGTCACCAAGACGGCCAACTTCACTGTGGCCGCTGGTGAGACATGGCTGATCAACAACAAGTCAGGTTCGTCCTGCACCGTGACGCTGCCGACCCCCAGCGCCAGCACTGGCCGGGTTCTGCACTTCCAGAACTACCAAGCGCAGACACTCGTGTCAGCTTCGAGTAATGTGGTGCCGCTAGCAGGTGGTGCTGCTGGTACGGCGATTCTGCAAGCAGTGGCCGGTGCCAACGCCACCTTGGTGTCTGACGGCACAAGTTGGATAATGACGAAATACGATTCTAACAATTCGTTGGAATTGGAATAAGGAGAAACCCGAATGACTGTCATCGTCAAAAACATCGTTCCGGCCAAAACGGTCGAGAACACCCAGACCACCCAGTACACGGCCAACAACGTGACTGCGATCATCGACAAGTTTACAGCGACCAATTACAGCGCCACGGCTGCTACGATTTCGGTCAACTTGGTCACGACTGCCGGGTCTGCTGGCAACAGCAACTTGATCACCAAGACCAAGACGCTTCAGCCGTCCGAGGTCTACACGTTTCCCGAATTGGTCGGACAGGTTTTGAATCCCGGCGACTTCATCAGTACAATCGCTGGAACCGCCAGCGCCATCAACATGCGCGTCAGTGGCCGTGAGGTAACTCAGTGAACATGACAGTGACTTATGGAGAAGGGTTCGCCGTTGCGCCGCCTCAAATGATGCGGCAAAAGGTAGAATCGCTCCAGCAGGAACTGTCAAAACTGCCACAGTACGAGCCTGAGACAAAGCACTATTTTCACGGTGGTATGTATTGCCGCGAGGTGTTTCGTCACGCTGGCGTGTTGGTGGTCGGGGCAATCCACAAAAAAGAGCATCTGTACCTCATCGTGTCAGGCACCGTGGCAATCACGGACGGCGAGGGTAATGTGCAAGAGGTCACCGGGCCTCATCTGTTTCAGAGCAAACCCGGGACAAAGCGGGCGGTGTACGCAATCACTGACGCGCTTTGCATGACGTTTCACACCATCGAGGCGACAACGGTCGAGGACGCTGAGGCCGAGTTGGTTGAGGTGGAACCCGATTCGATGTATGCTTTGGGCAACACGGTCAAGAACAAACAAATTGAGGTGTCACCATGACATTTTGGGTAGCTGGTGCCGTAGTTGGCAGTGCGTTAATCGGCGGTAGCGCATCAAAAAGTGCCGCATCCACACAGGCTGCTGCTGCTGATCGTGCTGCCGAAGGGCAAGAGCGCATGTTTGAACGACAGGTTGAACTGTCCGAACCGTGGCGCAAAGCTGGTGAACAGGCACTTAATAAACTGATTCCGCTGACTGACTACCAAAACTTCGGCATGGCTCAGTTTCAAGCCGATCCGGGCTATTCGTTCCGCATGTCGGAGGGCATGAAAGGTCTGGAGCGATCCGCTGCTGCTCGTGGTGGCTTGCTGTCTGGTGCCACTCTCAAAGGCATTCAGCGATTCGGTCAAGACCTCGGATCGCAAGAGTACATGAACGCATTTAACCGGTACCAGACTGAACGTGCTGCCCGACTCCAACCGCTGCAATCACTGGCCGGTGTGGGTCAAACCACAGCACAGCAGATCGGTCAAGCTGGTATGCAGGCTGCCCAAAACATTGGTGAAACCCAGATGAGTGGTGCCGCTGCTCGGGCATCGGGTTACGTGGGTGGTGCCAACGCGCTGACTGGTGCTTTGAACACTGGTTTGAACTACTATCAGGGTCAGCAGATGATGAATCGACTGGCTCCGCAGCCCACGGCTGCGCCGAGTTACTCTTACCAAACCACTCAAATGGCACCAGTCGATTACTCGCTTGGCGGCGGTCGCCTGTAAGGAGTCATCATGCCCATCAACCCAAACATCGCACTGGCCGTCAAAGGCATCGAACTGCAAGACCCATTGGCTCAGTACGGTCGTGTGGCCGCGATCCAAGGCGCACAACAGCAGAACCAACTGGCTCAGTTGCAGATGCAGAATTTCCAGCGTGAGCAAGAATCGACCAATGCGCTGAACCGCGCTTACGCCGAGGCGTACAACCCGCAGACTGGTGAGACAGACATCAACAAGCTGCGCGGTTCGCTTGCAACCGGTGGCTTTGGCTCCAAGCTGCCCGCTGTAGAAAAGGGTCTGCTTGAACTGCAAACTGCCCGCACAGCGCAACAAAAAGGTCAGGCCGACCTACTTGACAGCAAGTTGAAGCAGTCGCGCCAGTTCCTTGAAACACTTGACCCCACATCGCCCGGTGCTGCCGAGGCGTACATGCAGTGGCACAGGGCCAACCATGCTGATCCCGTGATCGGCAAAGCACTGGAAGCCCGTGGTATCACGGTGGACCAGTCGATGCAGCGCATTCAGCAGTTGTTGCAGACCCCCGGTGGTCTGAACCGCCTGATTAATGAGTCCAAGCTGGGCACCGAGAAATTCATGGAAATGAACAAACCGCAGTTGTCCACCACGGATGTGGGTGGTCAGGTTGTGTCGCGCACGTTCCAGCCACTGACAGGTGAACTAAAAACCATCGGCACTCAGACCAAGACGATGGCCCCCGGCGAAGAAGAACGCATCAAGAACGAAGGCAAGCGCATCGGCCTTGAGGGTCGCCGTGTTGCCGTGCTTGAGGAGAACGCTCGTCGGGATGCTGACCCAGCGTTTCAGCAGCGCATGGGTGGTGCAAGAGCCGTTGGTGAAGCAATCGCCAAGGGTGATGTGGCCGCAATGCAGGCGTTGCCGAAGGTCATCGGTCGTGCCGAGGAAGGTATGCGCCTGATCGACGAGTTGATCGGCAAGCGTGACTCCAAAACCGGCCAACTGCTCAAAGGTGAAAAGACTCACCCCGGTTTCCAAAACGCCGTGGGTGCCACATGGCTCCCCGGCGCACGGTTCATTCCCGGCACCGATGCCGCTGGCTTTATGTCCCGCTTTGACCAGATCAAGGGTGCTTCGTTCCTTGAAGCCTTCGAGTCGCTTAAGGGCGGCGGTGCCATCACGGAAAAAGAAGGTCAGAAGGGTACGGACGCCATCAACCGGATGTCCACCTCGACCGATGAGAAGGAATTTATCCGCGCCGCGATGGACCTGCAAGACGTGATCCGCAAGGGTGTGACAAACGCTCAATCTCGCGCTTCTCGTGCCGGTGGTGGCGCAGTTGACACAAGCAACCCACTGCTCAAGTAAGGAAAGCACATGGCGAATTTGGCCTCCATCCTTACCGACCCGAACTACGTCAACGCCAATGAAGCAACAAAGCAGGCGATCTTTGACAAGTTCTCGGCACAAGACCCGAACTTCACAAAAGCCAATCCTGCAACACAGGACGCAATTCGTCAGAAGTTTGGCGTGTTGACGGCAGCAGCGCCAGCAGCGCCGGAACTGCCTGAGTCGCTGCGCCCCCGCACGGCTGCGTCCGAGGGTATGCCCGGTGCCCGCCAAGAACTGAGCACCGGTCAGCGTGTCTATCAGGCAGCGCGTCCCTTTGTCGCCCCGCTTCTCGAAGCTGGTGGTGCAATTGGTGGTGGTCTGCTGGGCACACCAATGGGTCCGGCTGGTATCGTAGGCGGTGCTGGTCTGGGTTACGGTATTGCCAAGGAAGGTTTGGAACTGGCCGATGTGGCGATGGGTGTGAAAGCCCCTCGTCAGGGTGCTGCCCAAGTCGTAGAACCCGTGCGCAACGTGCTTGAGGGTGCAACCTTTGAAGCTGGTGGCCGTGTGGCTGGCCCGCTGATTGCCAAGGGTGTGGGCAAACTGGCCGACCTGCGCCAGATTCCCAAGAACAAGGCGGCTGACATCGCCCGCAACGCCCTCGGCCCAGACTTGCCCGAAGTGCTCAACGCTCTCAAGGCAGGACAGGGCAAAGGCATGAGCGCAGCGCAGGCCGCAGCCGACATCAACAGCCCCACATTCCAAGCCCTGATCGACCGAGCCACGGCCCGCGATCCGCGCTTCCTGTCGGCGTTGGAGAAGTCCCAAGGCGATGTGTCGCTCAACGCCCTGTCCAAGCTGGCCGGTGGCAAAACAGCCGCCGATGTCCGGGCCACCACAGAAGGTGCCAAGGAAGCTGCCCGCAGCATCACCAGCCCCATGCGAGAAAGCGCACTCACTCGTGCCAACCTCGGCAAAGAAGTCGCCCGTCTGGAAGGTCTGTCTGCTGACCTCGGTGAGCAAGCTGCTGCCAAGGTGCAAGAGGTTCGCCGCCTCATGGAACTGGGCGACATTGCCAACGCCAGTGCCCGTCTGAACCTGATCAAACGTGACCTGCCTGTTGGCTTGACCAAGTACACCTACTCGGGCGAGTTGGCCGAGAAAGCCTTTGGCGACTGGGCCAACAAGGCCGCTGACGCATCACTTGATCTGGGCCAAGGTGCCCGGTTTGCCGATCAGGCCGCCGGTGCTCTGCGCTCCGTGGGCATCAAGCCCCTCGAAGGTGAGCCACTGGTGCGCAGCCTCAAGGCCGTGGCGAAAAACCCCGAGTTTGCTGGCAACGATGTGCTGCTGGGTGCGATGCGCAACGTCAGCGACGACATCGCCAAGTGGACCAGCAGTGGCGGCGTCATCGACGCCCGCGCCCTTGATGCCATTCGCAAGAACTCGGTCAATGCCGCGATCCAGCAGCTTCGCCCGGGCATGGACGCCACCAGCCAGCGCAACCTCGCAGCCGGTGTTCTGAGCCGTGTGAAGCCGGTGATTGACGATGCCATCGAGGCAGCAGGTGGCGCAGGCTACCGCGACTACCTCAAGCAACACGCGCAGATGTCCCAGAAGATTGCCGAGAAGCAGTTGACCGGCGAAGCCCTGCGTCTGTTCAAGACCGACAAGAACGCCTTTGTGCGCCTCGTGCAGAACGAGTCCCCAGAAGCCGTGGAAAAGATTCTCGGCCCGGGCAAGTACAACATTGCTGTCGAGTTGGCCGAGAACACACTGGCACCGCTAGAAAACGAGGCTGCAAAGGTCATTCGCAACGCCAACATCAAGTCTCAGGTCGAGGGTGGTCAGGTGGCCCTGAAGGAACTGCTGCTCCAGAACATGAGCAAGTTCCGTCTGCCGTCCTACCTGAGTGCCGTGGCCGCGACGACCAACAAGGCGTTGAACATCTTGGAAACCAAGATCGGCACCAAGACAATGGCAACCTTGACCGAAGCCCTGAAGACACCCGAAGGTGCTGCGCAGTTGCTGGAGTCACTGCCTGCTGCCGAGCGCAACCGTGTTTTGCAGATCATGGCTGACCCGGCAAAGTGGGGTGCGCCGACTCGCGCCGGTGTCACAGGCACAACCGCTGCCGGTGTCAACATGCTGGCACCCGAGCGTTTTGTTGAAAACGAATTCGTTCGTTAAAATACAGGCACCCTTCATCATGGAAGCAGTAGACATGGCTGAGATTGACCCAGTAAAGTACGGCGTTTTGTGGGAGCGCGTTCAGAATTACGAGCGCCGCTTCGACGAAATGAGTGCCAAGATCGACAAGATGGAAAGCCATGTCGAGCACCTTGTGGCCCTTGCCAACCAAGGGCGCGGTGGATTCTGGGCCGGAATGGCCTTTGTTTCATTCATCTCCAGCGCCATAGGGTTTGCCCTAAGTTGGATCAAGGGTCACTGAGATGTACAGCCTTGGTGTCCGATCTAAAGCGCGGCTCAAGGGCGTACACCCCGATCTGGTCAAGGTGGTCGAAAAGGCCATCCAACTGACTACCGTGGACTTCACCGTACTCGAAGGTGTCCGCGATCCAATCCGTCAGAAAAAGCTGGTCGAGTCAGGGGCCAGTCAAACCATGAACTCGCGCCACATCCCCGGTGCCGATGGGTTTGCCAAAGCTGTTGATCTGGGCGCGTGGGTCGATGATCAGGTTGACTGGTCGTGGCCGCTGTATCACAAAATCAACGCCGCCATGCAAGAAGCATCCAAGCTGGTCGGTGTTCCAGTCGAATGGGGCGGTAACTGGACAAAGTTCAAAGACGGTCCACACTTTCAACTGCCCCGCAAGGAGTACCCATAATGGACCCGTTGACCATCCTCGCAGCCCTTGGCCCGTTGGCCGTTGACTTAGGGAAATCCTTGATTGGTCGGTTCATCCAGACCGACACCTACAAACCGGTCAACGTGGACGAGTACGTCAAGATGCGCGAACTCGATCTGAACATGTTCAAGGCGATGAATGATGCAGGTGGCACAAACCCCTCATACCCGTGGGTTGAGGCTGCTGTGCGCTTGATGCGCCCTGCTGTCGGGGTCATTGTGCTGGGTACTTGGGCGTACCTCAAGGTCAACAGCATCGACAGCGAGTCCGTAGACAACTTTGCCGGTGCCGTTGGGTTCTACTTGTTCGGTGACCGCACCCTGTTCTACGCCCGCAAGACCAAATAAATCAGCACCGGCCACACGGTCAGGCCGATCACGGCCATCAGCATCCAATAAGCCAGCGCCTTGAGGTGTCGGTTCAGGTATGGCTGATATTTCCCTTCAGGATGCTTTGGGTATCGCTGTTTTACTTTGGCAACTCGCACTGGGCAATTCGACCCTTGGTTGCAGTTCCCGTAATCATCGCAGCAGTTCATGTCGTCGCCTCCGGCACCTTTGCCAATTTGATTGTGTCTTTGTCGTACTGAATTTTGAACTTCACCAGCGCCAGCGCCTTTTCGATGTCACGCACGGTGATTACGTCCATTTGGGCATCGTGCAGTTCCATGAGCAGGTTCAGAGTCTGAATCTCTGGCCCTGTGGGTGTGAATCGACCATGCTGTCGGGCACGGTCAATAATCGTCAGAATGGCAAACCGCCCGTCAACGCAGACATCCTGATACTCGGCACCAAACCCCATCTGGTGCAACGCCTCGGTGACATTCGACATGGCGATCAAGATATCCATATCGGCCTTGCTGGCGCGGCCTTGCATCAATGCCACCATCGACTCACTGTTCTTGATTTTGAGGTCCAGCAGAAAGTTCTCGTGCTTGGTCACGGGGGTCATAGACTCAATGACATACCCAAGAGGATTCTGCAACACGGGTTTTGGTCTGTACTTGCTGCGTTTTCTCATGCTGCCATCCTTTGAATCATCTGAAGCTGCTTGCGCTTGGCGCGATACCGGGCGCAAATTTCCTTACCGGTGAGTCGTCGAGGTTTGGGTGCATCGGGTGCTGTCCCCATTGCGTAAACACGAAGGGTGCGACCACCTCGGACATCCTCGCTCCAATCGCAGATGTGAATCACCTTCAACTTGTGAAGCGCGTTGCAGTACTTCAGCACCGTCTGGTACTGGAGGCCGCACATTTCGGTCAACTCGTACAAAGTGTGACAGCCGTCTTGGATGCCGCGCAGCAAGTGCGCAGCAGCTAAAGCGTTTACTCGGGTCGATGGTTTGCGTCTTACCACGGTGCCTCCGGCAACTGGCTGCGCTGCTGGCGCTGATACTCGGACTCCTGCTGTTGAGTCCAAGGCACAGGGCCACCGGGAGAAGGAAAGGGCCATGTCATGATTGCGAATCTGTTGCGTTGTGCAAATAGGCCGTCAGGCGCTTGATCTGCGCCTCGCGGTACTTGCACATGCTGTCAGCATATTCACGCGCTGTCTGGGCCTCCAGCAGCCTGCGCTTGCTGTCCTCCAACTCGCGCAGTGCCAGTGCCTCGGCGCTTGGTGTGGTGTATGCGTTCTTCACCCAGTTGACAAGTTCGTTGATCATTACAGTTACTCCAGTGGTTGATGTGCAACAAGTGTATCACACTTTCAGTAGAGGCCGTCAAGCAATGGTGGCTGATAATTTGGACCCTTGGTGATCTTGCCGTTCTTGTCGCGGATGGGCTGACCGTTGTGGTCGAACTTGGACCAGTTGCTGGTGTTCACGCGCTCACACGCATCGGCTGCTCTCATGCCCGCGCAGTAGGCCGCACCGATGCCGGTGACCACCTGATCTGCGATGCTGTCAAGGAACTCGTTGCGGTCATTGATGGTGGCCTTGAGTTCGTTGATCTTGAGCAGCTTCGCCAGCGTCAACACTTGCAAGCGCACGTCATGCCACAACTCGTCATCGCTGGTGTCGATGGATCGCATCATCTCCTCGATCTCCTCGAAATGGCATCCAAGCTGCACGTTGAAGTCGGCAGCGGTGGGTTCAGGGCGGGCACGTTTGTGCCAGAGTTCAATTGCTTCAGTGCTCATGTTCATACTCCTTTGGATTGGCGGTATTGTTTGACTGCGTTACGCAGCCCAGCTTGGGTTGTGGCCTTCTCGTCGAGGGCCAGTGCTTGTGCTTGGTCCAGTGTGTCTTGCATCAGGATGCGGTGGCACATGACCGGTGCCCCTTGACCCTGACGGCGCACACGGGCATTGAACTGTTCGTACAGGTCCAGCGACCAGTTGAGGCCATACCACACGAGGATGTGGCCGTTCTTCTGCAAGCCGTCGATGCCGTGACCCATGCTGGCCGGGTGGCCGATCATGAGTTGGCAGTCGCCAGTCTTCCAGCGGTGCATGGCGTTGGTCAGTGATGCTTCGGTCTTGCACTCGGTCAGGTTAATGGGCCGCAGGTCTTTGAACTTCTCCATGATCCTCTGGGCGTCCGACCGGTACGCATAGGCGCACAGGATGGGCGACCCTTGGGCCTCGTCGATGATGTCCTCCAGCGCGTCCAGCTTCATGTCATGCACAGGCTCCCACAGGGGCATCCCGGCGATGGGGTACATGGCTCCGTTGGAGAACTGCAAGCACTTGTTTGTCAGAGCCGCTTGGTTAAACGCCTCGACTTCTTTGCCGCTGTCCAGCACCATGAAAAATTCCTTCTCCAGCCTGTCGTACTTGGTCCTCAACTCGTCAGGCATCTCGATCTCGATGTTGTTGACGATCAGGTCAGGCAGCGGGTTGTAGTCCTCGGCTGACATCTCCAGAGTAATGTCGCCGATCAGCTTCTTGATGGTGTCCTCGGTGTCCTCGTAGGCCACCTCTTTGTAGGGTCCGACCTTCTTGTAAAACCGGGTGCGGAACGCTGTCTTGCTTGTGCCCAGACGCTCACCCTTGTCCACCACGAGAAACTGACCGTGCAGGTCTTTGTACCCGTTGCTGGCAGGGGTGCCTGTCAAGCCCGTGGTCCAGTCGAACTGATCAGCGATCTTGCGAAACGCCTTGACCCGGTTCGTGGCGCTGTTCTTCATCTTGCTGATTTCGTCCCACACGATGCCGTTGAAGGGCATAGGGCGACCCTTCTTGACAAAGTAGGTCTGGAGAGTCTCGGCCAGCCAGCCGAGCACGTCATAGTTCACCAAATAAATGTCCGCAGGGCGCAATAATGCCCGGGTGCGTTGATCTTTGGTGCCTGTCACCAGACTAAATTTCAGCCCACCAGTCTGCGTCCACTTGGCTGCTTCCTGACGCCACACAAGACGAATTACTCGGATGGGTGCAACAATGATCACGCCACGCAAGAACCCAGTCTTAACAAGATGAGCTACACTTGTAAGTGTAATGACTGTCTTTCCCAATCCCATATCTAACCAAAGCATTGAATTAGCATGAGTGCATTGAAAGTTGACAGCTTTCTTTTGGTAGTCGTGGAGTAAGTCAGGTGTCAACATGTCGAATCCATCGGTAACCGGCACACGTACCGTTGCGTCGAATAGCAGACCAGATTGCAGCGGTTGTTACACCGAGTAATTTGGCTGCGTCTGCACCACTGCGAAAAGACATTACCAGTTCACCAGCATCGTCAACTGCAATTACTTTGAGTTCTTGCGGTGTTCTGCGCCCGTTGCTTCGATACCCGTGAGCAATGTTTTCAGAGTATGTCGCCCACTCCAGATTCTCAAGTCGATTGTCTTTTGGGTTTCCGTTCTTGTGATTCACAAGCGGTTTGTTGTCAGGGTTCTTCAGAAAAGCAAGTGCAACCAGTCGATGCACATACATGCTTTTTGGCTTTCCTTTACCTCGACACAATCCGACTGTCAGATGTCCAGTTGGAATTGCTCCGGGTTTAAGGATCTGCGCTTTACGGCGCACTTGTCCTTGTGCGTTGACTTCGTACATGTCAAAGCCATCAATGTCACGCCATTCGTTCAGCATATGCCGTTCTCAATCAGGCCGCACATGGTGTCGATGCACTCTTTACCTGCGTCCACGTTGTCGATCACGAACACATTGATCGACTGTTGGCGCAGCCTGTGGTGCTCACGCTCTTGCGCAGGCGTGGCCTTCTGACCCTCACGCTTGAACTCGATAAAGAACACCCGACCGTTCAGGATGAACAGACGGTCAGGTACAGCGACTCGTGCGGGGCTGGTGAATTTGTAGACCATCATGCCCTTGGTCTTGGCGTAGTCGCAGACCTTGGCCTCAATCTGTTTTTCCAGCACGGCGTGTCTCCAGTTCAATCAGCAACTCGATATAGTGCTTGGCTTTCTCGAGATCGGCAATGCCGTTCTTCTTGCGCCAGCGGGAAACGTACTTGATCACGTTGCCCTCAAAGTAGCCAATCGCGTTGGCGTGAATGAACTCGACTGGTTGAATTGGCAAGTCCTTGTAATGGTTGCCAGCAACCTGTTTAGCCAGTGCGTCAAACGCTTCGTTTTCTTCCATTGTCACTTCAAACTGAGACATAGTTTCTCCACTTCTCTGACGTAATAATCGAAATCGACAGGCAGCTTGCCTGCGTCCTTGATGTCGTTGCAGACCTGTACGCCCCAGCCTGACTCGACGCCAATCTTTCGCCACTCACCGGGCTTCTTCGCCAGCGGTGGCATCCACTTGAACAGGCGACCACCACCCTTGGCGATGTAGTAGCGCGTGGTGTTTTGCAACTGCGAGGTCACGCCGTCACGCTCAATACCCAAGTGACTCGACCGGGGCACCTTGGTGCGCAGCATGAAGTCCATGATGTCGGGCCACTGCTCGACTGTCTCGCGGATGGGCGCACCCTCGACCAGCACCTTCTCGGCCACCTTGGCAATCACAAGACCACCAGCGTTCTGGTGCCAGCCCATCTTGTACTCGTATGCGCCCTTGCGCTTGGTGCTGCCGTTCTCAAACACGCCGATGTAGTTGTTGACATCGCGCACCATCATGGCCTTGTACACAGCTTCTTCAAGGTTCAACCCGGTGCGTGACTGCCATGCAGCGCGGGCCAGATCGACCAGCATCTTGTGGCTGCGAGGCACACGGACTGTCAGGCCGTCAGTGTTCACTTGGATCAAGCGCAGACCGGGGATGTGCATCAACCCTTCGGCCAGCAAGCACAGCAGCAGTTGACCGTTGAGCGTGATGCTCATGGTGAACAGCGGGTCGTAGAAGACACTGAACTGGTTGTTGCTGTCACCGTAGACACCGTTGAGTGCCAGCTTCAGCATCGCGCTTTCTGCGGACTTCTTGGGGTATTGCTTGCGCTGCTCAAACAGGTGCTTGTAGATGCTTACGAAATCTTTGCCCAAATGTGCAGGATGAAAGTTATTAGTGATAGCCAGATTTGGATAGTAAGAAGTGACATCAAGATCCACAATGACTTGGTTGTCATCTGACTCGATGACTTCTGACTCGACGCTTCCATGAATTCCACCAAGACCAAAAACGAAAGTAAAACCATTGACAGTAGCAGTAAGGTCATTGAAAACTCCTTTGGTTTCGGTGATGGTCTGAGCCTTAAGCCAGTTCATCACCCGGTTAAATTCAGGATGCTCGAAGTTGATCCACGGCAGTATGGCGTCCTTGAGTGCGATCACTGGGCGCTTGGTCTGCCGGGGTGTGCGGCCCTTGGGGCCGAAATCGTAGCAGGCGACACCGGCTTCTTCCAGCTTCATGACGAAGTAGTCTTTGCCGATCTTGGTGTCGTTGTGGTTCATGAAGTCACGCTGATACTTGTGCGTCAGTTCTTCACGAAAGTGAATCATGTCAAGCGTGTGGTGATAGAACGCTTTGGTCTGCGCCACATCGTGCTTGTTGTACTCCTTGAGAACCTTGATCTGCTCAGGGTTCAGGACCGTGCCCACGGGGAACGGCAGGTCTTCAATGCTGTCGCTGCGCATGTTGAACTCCAGCACCTTGAGGCTGGTTGCACGGGCGCGGTTGTCGAAGTGGTGAATCTTGAACAGGTCGATCTGCGTCACGAACTGGTCTGACGGCTTGACCATATGCACCCACTTGCTGCCGTCATCGTCTTGCGAGTTGATAATTGCCATCGCCTTTTGATACAGCGTGTTGGCGTCACTTTGACCCATGCGAACAAGGGTGTGGATCACAGGGTAATCGAACCCCAAGTTGTTAAAGCCGACCATGCGTGAGTCGGTGTCCTTGAGGAACTGGAGGAACTCAATGATCTGACGACTGTCGTTGCGTAGGTCACTGATCTCGAACATCCAGTGCAGAGGTGCTTCTGCGTGTTCCACTGCCAGCGTGAACACGTTGGGATAGGTTTCGATGTCGAATACATAGTCGTTACTCATTCTGCGCTCATTTTCCAGTACATATACGCACCCCATACGAGAGTCACGTTGATGATTGGCGGCGCAAAAATTGCCAAGAACGCGCAAACAATCGCGCAGGCTAAAAAAATTGGATTACTCATTACTGTTACCGGTTAGGTGGGGGAACCCGCAGTTGGCGATTACTTATCACGGTTCGACTGCCTCAGGCTTTCGCCGTTCCCCCGATTCAATTACTGGCCGAAGAACGATGGCAGACCCGTGGGTGCGCCAAACGGTGCGGCGGGCATTGCTGGCGCTGAGGCAGCAGCAGGTGCAAACATGCCAGCGGGAGCACCGGCCACAGCACCGAACATGCCCGATGCGTCAACAGCACCTTCGCCGAATGGTGTGTCATCAGCGGCGAACTGGACAGCGATCAAGTCGCAGCGGATGCCACGGCCATGCTTGTTGTCTTGAGGCCAAGGCTTGATCGCAGCGTTGACACGGCAACCGCCGTACATCTTGCGGGCCAGTTGCTGGTACGCCATCGTGTTGGTTGGGTCGATGGGTGTACCATCGGCTTGGATCATCTGCGGGGCCGAGTCACGCCCTGCGGTAATGAACACGTTGCCAGCGTAGCCGTCATACGGCTGGAAGGTCTTCTTGTTGACCTTCTCCTCACCACGACCAAAGCAGCGGGTCTTGCGGTCGTTCTGGATCATA